>JAAUXT010135909.1_pt1 | contig 54693 bp, 31 predicted proteins | sample 7278171 | NCBI WGS metagenome assembly JAAUXT01 (sample SAMN14350112, study PRJNA611818) | marine sediment metagenome | isolation source: surface marine sediment (1.8m) | place: French Polynesia: Moorea | collected 2018-08
TAGCGGTATCTCGGACACATTGCTGACTGGGGCATTGGTGGATTGGGACAAGTGCTGTCCTGCCTATGTACGCTGCCCGCGGCTGATTGTCTACTTGAAAGTCTAGTTTCCTAGTCATTCCTGTTGTGAGCATCTTGATCGCCTCATTGTTGATTCTTGCTGTCCAAAGAAATTGAGCGCGGTGTCCACCACGTTCAAGACGAATTCCAATTATTTCCGTGGACCTGTCGTGAAACCACGATCACAACACTCGACATCTTTGGCCACCAACAATTGGTCTTGAAACAAAAGATCAGAGATTATGTGTCGTGCCATCTCCGGTGCGCGCGACATTTGACATCTTTTGCAGCCGCCAGTTTGAGTTTTTGCAGGTTGACCCCTTCCGCCGCTGCCCACAACCCAGCAATATGTCCACACAGAACACCAGAGTGACAACACCAAGTGAGCAATCAAATGATCGGGATCGCGTTCTTGAAACTTTCCAGTGAAAGGGACGAGGTGTATTGCAGAGTTGCTTTCGTGAATGGTCAGAAATGATTCTCTGTTCATTTGTGAGCATTTGAAAATACTGGTTTGTGAACCTCGAAGAAAAGACCAGAAATGAGCAGGGAATCCTTTGTGACCGTTGTGACAAACTGTGCAGATCCGGCCCCAAACTACAAACACGGGAACAGAATGCTCTCTGCGACAGCCGGGACGAGCGCACCAAGAAGAAAGATCGAGATTCTCATGTCCTTCAAAACCAAACGTTCTGTGTGGCACGGAGCACCAAAAAGGAGACCGGTCTCAGTATGTGATCAGATTTCGATATCTCAAGTGGTGTGCGAGTACTTTCCTCGAGGAAGCATTTGGGACGCAAAGCTGCAAGAATTAACACATGATTTGATTAGGAAGCGGTGGTCTTGCGTTAGGCATGCATGCCTGACATTTGAGGATTGGGGTTGACAGAAGTGGGTGGCTAAGCCGGGTTAGACGGCAATGTACATCAGCACACCTGGTGACATTTGCATGACAGCTGTCATGCCAGGGACACGCCGGGGATATGGTCACCTTTGACAGGCCCCAATGTTACTTCTTGTCCTCGTGGATCTCGCCTGCCAATCCCCTGTCTGGACCTCTTGTGCTGTAACATCACAAGTAAAGAAAGGCTTGTCAGCCAAATACGGCAGACAAGACACGCTCACGCCGAGAAAGGCCCCATTCTCGTGCACACTGCAGGTGAAATGATCTCATTTGCCACCTCCTCTTGTATGGCAGTGACATCAAACTTCGAGATATATGACAGGTTTTTGCAGGATGTTTTGACACAACATGCACCGCTGTCTGCATTATATCAAGCTATCACTTTGGTATCACGGGCAACTTTACTTTTTCCAGGCAGCTTCAAGTGTCAATCTATATCAGGCATCGTGCTATAAATCAGGCTTATGAAGACGGAGCAACTCGCACATAGACAGATACTTCCCTCATTACGCAAATTTACGACTGCCTTGCAGATTATTACCAATTATAAATAACTTCTCGTTTCTCAATCCATGTTTAGTTGTTGATGCCCGAGACTCCTACGTGACGCATATTTCTGTGCTGCCCCAAAACACATCTATTTTCTAGCACCCAACAAATGAAAGCAAACGGATTAATAAACGTTATTTATGACGATACGGCAACTGTTGACTTCCGAGGATAGAAAAAGTTGCACGAAATTACTCCCTTGAATTATGTTGGCTCCATCCAGCTATCCACTGGCAGAGATCAGACGGTCAAACGAAAAGTGAACATTTGTTCCCGAAAACAAAACAATGCCCCACGGTCGCATTTGACTGAGGCTACATCGATGGGGAAAAATTGATTCATTGGGGACACCTAGATGTGTCATTGTAGAAAAAAAGATATTGGGGTTAAAGCCATAGCCGCCGTGGTGCGGAGGATACAGAAATGAGATGAGGCTGTGTATTATGTAGCTCACACAGGAGCTGTCAGAAGGACATGTTTGTGTGAGCAGCTCTGTGCATGAGTGATAGTTGGGGCCAGCCTGGCCGGCATTACTCCCAGTCACAAGTGTCAGAGGTTCCATGATTGACAGGGTTTTGCTGACAGGGGTCTGAGTGACAGGCTAGGCAGCGCAGGGCAGGAACTCGCGGAGCCTGCTTAGCCTCCATCTGTGGCTGGATCCAGGCTGGCTGAGAGCTCGGACACTCTGCGCCGTCTCTCATCGCCCTCTATGGCCGTTACACTCGGTTTCCGAGGCGAGCCGCAGCTTACCCCTTTCAACCTGCCCATCGTGTTGTATTCATCATTGTGCTCATCAATGTACTCATCATGCATCTCATACACATACCTTATTGCTGCCCCATACGAAGCCCTTAATCCACTCAACCAGCTCTACATATGCCGTTCTGTATAATGTCTTTACACAGCCCCATTTGTCATTATCACTCTTGCAAAACACACAGCATTGGAACCACCACTGAAGCAATGATCATATTGTTGTACACACGATTGATCATGTTTAGTTTTGCATATTACTTTGTTCTTTGAGCTATTCAATCATTGGTGTGCAGCACACTCGCTCGTCTCCTGCCATTTAGATTGGATCCTGTTGATGACGGAGTGTCTGTGCAGACAATGTTCTGTGTATAAATGATGATCACAAAACTTATGTTGACACGTTCGTCAGAGAGTAATGCACAAGATATGACAAAGAATGATGGGCATCTGCATTTTTTCGTCGATGATTAGCACACCCCCTAGAAGAAGGCTGCGCCCTGACCCCAAGAAGAAGGCTGCGCCTGGAAAGCGCGCGGCGCTACAGACGCTGAACCCATTTCGGGAATGATTTCTGGCCATTGTTGCAAAACATAACGTCCAAAAATTTGAACGTCGCGGTGGTTTGATGACGTCAAAATGGGGGCTGTGAGTTTTGAAACTGAATCTCTCGGGAGCCTGTATTGCACCCAGTTTTAATGGACCCAAAAGAACAAAAAGTTCCAAAAATAAAAAGTCTAATATATACAGTCTTACACCTAAAAATAAAAAAAGGTCAACTTTATTCCAAATATTTATGTTGAACAGTTTCATGAAGTCTCAAATTTATGTACATTACTTTCTATTTAAATATACCCAAGTACCCTGAAATTCATTGAAGAATAAAATATCTAACAATCTCATGCCTAATTGTATGTAACTGAACCCAACTCTTCACCAAAAAAACATTTTGAGCACTTTCATAAAATCTGATATTTCAACCCAATCTTTGACCCTATGTAAAAACCATGCAAAAATGTTTGAAAATCAAAACACCACTCAAACCCCCAAACAATACATTTCATCAATATATTTCAATATATTTCTTTCATCAAGTATTTGTACACACACACACACACACACACACACACACACTCGCAGAGTGAGTGTGTGTGTGTGTGTGTGTGTGTGTCCTGTAATGTGAGGCTCAACAAACATTGGAAAATGTGATGTCAGCTGACCGCCAAATGTCACGATGTCAGGTGATCCCTCCCTACCTGGTCTCATGACATCAAATTGCCACCACCGAATACGAACTGCCTTGCATCAAAAAATGTGAAGTCAGGTGACATCCAAATTTTTCAATGCCAAATGACCCCCCCCCCCCCGCTCCCAAGTCACGCAACATTCGGTGTTGGGTGACATCACCAAGGGAGTTGCACACTTGCACACTCTGGTTAGTGTCGCATGCTGTCAGCATGCTTAGTTTTACAACAAAACAACCTGGTTGTTTCCAATAAACAGCATAAATTGCAGCAGTGCAAGCACCAGAGTGTTGCAAACCAATCACTCTGTGACACTCCACCTCAAACCAAAGTCGAATCAGCAACAACACTCCTTGAAGTCCTATCCATTGCATAATGTTTTGGGATACTGACCCACAAAATCTTCTGGGGTGAAACTCAGAGCCCTGCTATGGCAGCCATTGTCTTGGCTCTGATGGAACAGGCAATTTCTTTTTGGAGACACACAACCCCTTCTCCAACTTTTTCAGAGGCTTTTGTTCGTAAGTGGCCAGAAAAGAATTCTTGATCACGGTGTACAGTATTAAGTGCCTCGCGCTTTCTACACGCAGCCTTCTTGGTTTTGTGATTGCACATTTTCTGTCAATATCAACAAAAACAGGTCCACCAGTTCGCACGTTCTTTTCATGGCAAAATGCACCCAAGATTTTCCATTCTCGGTGAATCTGACACAATTCAATGTAGAAAGAAGCAACCGTAGATGACGCAAATGCATCTTACACAGAAGTTCAACCTTCATTTGAAACTCATTCTTCCGCTGCAACCAGGCCCTTTTTGGAGTTTCCACGGTCCAAGTGATTCAAACACAGAAAGAATTGAAGCTCTATCTCAGTCAGAGCCTGAAGCTGGGATATCTTTTGTCAATATTTTCTCAGGTACAGTACTTTCCTCGACCAACTGGGTTTTCAGAACAAGAATTTTGGTCTCGAAATTTTGATGCAAAAACGATCAGCTCTTTCTGATGAGCAGAGATGTGGCTGTTGCAATTTTGGTGGTCATCTTCGGTTGGGCTACTTTTTGTCCACAAATGTGCAATTGGGCTCTTTCTGTGTGTTTACACTCTTCCCTGGTTTGCTTTCAGATTTTTCTGTCCCTGTCTTTAGTTTTTAATCGAAGTTGAGCTTCACTTCTTTCCGCATTAGAATCTTCTTTGAACAAAAATCTTGTTCTGTTTGTGTGCAGCTCATCTCCTAATTGAGGTGGAGCTTTGATTCTTTTTGTGTTTAGAATCTGTCCTCAGGCACAGATTGTCACTTTGTACCTGTTGCCCAGGAAGAATTCCATTGCCAAGAAAATGGGTGACTTGTTTGGTGCTCATTTGGGCTACCTTTTTCCATGAAATATCTCAGAACGCCACCAAAAATTGACAACTTCCGAAAAACTCTCCTGTGAGTGAGTTATTACAATCCTCACTCTGTGCACTGAAAAGCATTGTTTTGGGAGGGGGTGTTGTGTTTTTGCAAAGACAAGACCGGCAACGAACAAAATTGTTTACTGTACTCCCCCCCCCCAAAATGTAACAATGTGAAACACTCCCTTTTGTGCAAGAAAGGTAACTTCCTAAACCTCATCATGTCAATGTTCAACTGAGGCCCACTTACACCGACGAGCAATGCAAAACTTGTGTTTGTATGGAATCTGCATTCAGCTTTGATCATGGTTTGTTCAGGAGTTTTTTGAAACTCACGATCCACTACTTGTGCATGCATCTTCATAAGAAGAATTCAGTGTTCAGTGATGATGGCTGAACTGTTCACCAATTAGTTCAGCTGAACACCAAGAAAGCTGTTTTGTGTTGGCATGCATTTCTGCTGGTCTTCTTTGTTGGCAATTGACTGTTCACATACTTGTTGGCACTGATGGCAAATAATTTTCATCAATAATTTCCGTTCCTTTTCTCCCGCCGTGAATCGGTTTCAGTTTGCATGCCTCGTATCACTTTCAGGGCAAGAGAAGTTCAACTGGACGCCCTCCTTTTGCGAACACAAAAGGGGAATGAAATCTTGTGGCATATCATTTCAGGCGCGTGTGCCCAAGTGGCGACCCTGACAGTTGGAATGGTTGCTCGGCCAAGAGCAGGAGCAGCAGCATTGCCCCTCAGCTGTCAAGTGACCCCAGCGACTCGACTGTCAGCTGTCTCGCTGTGTATTACCTGTAGACAGTAGAACTGTCACATCAATCCCATTACACGAGACACCTCCCCGGCTCATGGCCTTTCAAACAACTCCCTAATAAGCCTTATGTGGTAGGGTCACTTCATTTAACTTTCCCATTGCAGTGTTGTGGGATCTGAAGCCTTCAGTGCTGCTTCGAGAGTCGGACTTCTGAATGTCGTGCAGATGGTGGAGATGTGTGGCGTTGTTGCTTCTTCCTGACAAGAACTGATTGTTCTGTGTTGTGTATACCAGATGCCGTTTGGCGACCGACTGAAAAAGGAACTGACTCCTCTGCTCAAAAATTTGGCACACTGAACTTGACGCCAGAAGGCAAACCTTTCGGCTGCAAGAAAAACGCACAGGGTGGTTGTGGACTGTTCACGTGGAAAGGGGCGTGTGGGGAACCACGCACGTCTTTTGCTGCCTGTGTACCAAATATTTTGTGAGGAGCGCACCTTCCTCGACGTTTGCGCTGACTGGTGTGACCACTCAGCAGGGTGCGTGTCGTATGCAGTCAACAGATGATCGCCGAGGCAAGGGTAGATCCGAATTTATGTGCTTGTGTACAAAAACGCAGAGGCACCAAATGGCGCAGTTCGGTTATTGGAGATTGTTTTATTGAGATTTATTGAGAGCAAGAGAGTGACGCGATCGTAAATTAAACGATTATATTCATCTCGGCTTAATCTGGGTGGAAAGAACGGGGACGCAGAGCCGTAAATTGGACGTCACAATGTGATTGTATTCCTGCGCACACCCTGCGTGTACACTGGATTGTACAGAACGTATCTGGTAAACAGGATCGCATTAAATGAGCACCGACATGATCTATTAGGCAATTTACTTGTCTTGAAGGCAGTTATTTTGGAGTTGGGACTTGATGTAGAGAGATATATCACTCTGACCTGGAATGCTGGTTAAATTTGGCAGCTGTCAATGCTGATCTCAATAGCACTTGACATTGATGGACGGATGAAAGAACCGGCTGCGCTCGCACCTTGATGAACAGCCCTCTGACAGCTGTCAATGCTAAATCCATCACCCTGCGCTTGTATGTGCATGCGTACCGGTCTTCGGTACGAATTATCGAGTGCTGCCAAAAACATCGCACCATAAATTAGCGCAAGTGCGAAAAGAATTTCGCATTTAAGTCGGAGTAGATCAAGATAGGAAAGTCTATCTGCGTTCGGATGCATCCATCACAGATCAAACAGAAACAATTGCACCAGTGATAACCCCGCGCAGTCGCCGAGGCTGCAGTACATCACAGTGTCACTTTCAGCCGGAGCCTCCCACTTGGGTTTTGTTGTCTTTTGGTGGTGAGACAGACAGTTTCGGTTTTGTGCTCTTTTGCTGTGGTTACATGGAGTGAAAGACTGAAGGGCTGGTTCTGGTTGATTGATCTATTGTAGAGTCTCTTCCATGAGAGAAGCTGGGAAAAGTTTCGAAAGTCGAGGTGCCGCACAGAAGTCTTGTGTGAACCAACCCTTGATAGATCTATGTTGTGTGACAAAAAAAAAAAGTGTGGAGTGAATCGAGATCGACAAAATGTCAAGTGCAAACCCCATGGCAGACCTTTGCGGTGGGAAGAAAGTTTGTTCCATCAACTTCCGATTGGCTTTCGCGCTTCTCTTGTCTGTGTTGTGAGGACCGGTGTTTGATTCGGGTGAGCAAATTGAACTCCCCGCCTCAGTATCTGTTGGTTTCCTGAGCGTCAACATTCGCGCGGCTGAACTTCCCGTGAGGAAGAGGAGTTTGAGCCGGGGACCTTCAGCCCGGTCAACGTTCGGTGATTTCTCGGATTTCATCGGCTTTTGTTCCTTCCGCAGGATCATCTGAACTTGCGCCATTTGCCCTGCAAAGACAAACGAAAAACGCGTTCCCCACGCATGTGCACACCACACCCGCACACACTCATTTCACCGTTTTTGTGCGCAGGTTTGCCGGAAGGCCTTCAAGCGGATCGGGCACCTCAAGGAGCACCTGGTGACGCACAACCCGACGCTGGCGGCGGCGCGCGGCCCGAAGCTGACTCCGCACAAGTGCGAAACGTGTGACAAGGCGTTCGCCAAACCGAGTCAGCTCGAGCGCCACTTCCGCATACACACAGGTAGAGAGATTCGCTTCGCATTGGTGGCAGTTCGGCAACCACCGTCCAATGCTTTTCTTTGGAAATGTAGTGCTCGATGCTGCCGGTGAGGAACAACTTGTGATGAGTCGTGACTCATCCACAAACAGGGCTGGCCACAAAAACTCGTATTTTGGCCAGAAATATGGTTTGTGGTTTCAGGATTTCTAGTCTTCGCTGCGATCGCGTCTGACCAATCTTCAGTTTTCTCAGACACCTTTGAGCTCCCAGTTGATTCGTACAGTGAATCTTGAAAAGCTGTGCCATCAGGGAAACTTATTCTCTGGTTTGGTTTTCCACATAATTTGGCGACACAGTCAGTTCTCACTCAGAAATGAAGCAGTCAACTTGAAATTTTACAAGATTCCTCAGACAAGATGAATGTACAGCTTTCAAAGACTCTCAACAGCCTCAACTCAGGGGCAAACTTTCAGAACCCCACTTTCACCTGAAGTTTGTTGTGTTGAATGTGTCAAGTTTATCGTTTTCAGCAATTTGTCGTGCTTGTGTCACTGCCATTGGGAAATAGTTATCAGCCGTGCTGGTATTGGTTTACCCCTGTCAATCCAGATGCAGAAATTTCCGGATTCGCCCCCCCCCCCCCCCCCCTGACCACACAGGTTTGAAAATTGGGGGGAGGCAAAGTTGTAAATTTCCAGATCTTGGAAGACAGGGAAATATTGAGCTAACCTCTGAGATGAAGTTCTGAACTGCCGATGTACGCGGCGCACGTCTGATTCTCTACTTCAAAGCCGAGTTTTGAACTTGGCATGTTGACTTTTCGGAGCATTTTGCACAATGCCTGGGAAAAAAATCGTTCGATGCAAGAGGAGACGGTTGCACTGACAAAATAGCTGTTTCCATTCTCAACAGTATTCAGTCATTGGAGAGTGTTCTTTTCACAACCTTGGTGGGTTTTTTTTTGGGGGGGGGGTAGATCTACTTGATTTTAGGTGATTTGAAATACGTCGATTTAAAATGGTTCAACAAAATGCGTTATTGTCTGTTGCTCAGTGGAAAAGAACGGGTGATCCCTTTCAAGGGCGAAAGCCACTCCCAGTTGTCAATGATACAAGCAAGAACCTAAAACTTGTTCCGTGAAGGGGTGTAGAGGGTTCTTTTCACGCGGAATGAAATATCAGAAAAATGCGAGTTTGGTGGTGCAATCAGTGCTGATAGCGGCAGACTGCAGACGTATTGCTGCGCGGGTTCACAGCGATAAAGGAAAGCTTTAATCAGCAGGCGCCGCGGCCGGCCAGGCGAAAGATTTGTGCGGAAAACAAGTTGGACAGTTGTAGATGTGGTTGATGAGTGTTGTTTGGAGAGCTCAATTTGGTGGTTAAGGTGGGGCTCGGGACAATGAGGAGGCCACCGTGATGGAGGGCTATTGGGAGGAGGGATGCCGTGCGATCCATCAGCTTGACAAATGGAAGTACGATTGCAATGGTCAGCTTGCAAGAGTGGGATTCATCAAGTGTCCAGCCACAAAATACCTCGGTGAAAGCCTTGATTACACAAGTTGCTCCGGCGGGAGAAAATAAAGGGGCAAGGGGACTTGGTGAAGGCTCTGCCTTACAGCAGGGCAGTGTCGGCGGGGCCAAATTGCTTCTCATTGCGTGGAGTCATTTAAAACTTCAATCAGACAGCCCAATGATGTGAGTGAATAGAGTTGCTTAGAGCTTCCAGGTCTTCATGGAAGACCACTGATCACTGTCAGTGAACCCGACCGGCTCTCTTTATCTGATCTTCACGCCGATGTACAGACCGAATTGCCACTTTCTTTACCTGCCAATCAATGCCTGACGCTGTGTGAAAGTCGGAGATGTAAAAAAGGCATTGCATTATTTGACTTTGGTAAAATGGTTTGCCCGCTTTCATCTCTCCTGGGAAGGAGGGAGGGCGCAGGACGGTCTGCAGGAAAGTTGGCGCTTTTCTGCAGAGTGATGGATAGGACATTTGTAACGTGAGTTCTTGGGAAATGGAAGCTTCGAAGAATAATGATAAATCATGATGTATCCACACTCGCAATGACAAATTAATCACAATTGACATTAAGGCGGCTATTGATGTTCGCCAAAACACAAACAGGCCTGGGCGACTTTGATGAAATAGTTGAATTAAACGTTCGACTGCAAGACATCTCGGATTATGATTGATGTGTTTACTCACCATACAGTTGTGGCTAACAGTGTTTTACATCCGAAAAACATGACTCGTCCGACAGTGGCGACAACCTTTTATGCGAACGGCAAACAACAAAATTGTCACCAGAACTTTTTGCGGCATTCATGAAGCCAGGAATTCGTCCCTGTCACTTGATGTCCAATGCGAAGTCTGCACCGGAGTCACAAAGCTTTTTTATTCTTGAAAAAAATATTTGACTTCAAATGTATCTTTTGATAACATTGCGCTCAGCTCGGACACTGTTTTGCAGGAGAACGTCCGTACGTTTGTCAACTTTGCAAGAAGGCCTTCAATCAGACCAACGCTCTGCAGGTGAGAACATTCTCGAGTACATCACACAGTCAGCACACAACATTGCAATGGCCGTTTCCCTTTGTCGCACGCATTTCGCTGCCGAGTAGATTTGAGCGAGCCTTTTCTCTATCAGTCTTGAACGTCGGAGCAATTACCGTGGCCATTTCACCTCGTGTCCTTCAGGAATCCCAAGTCAGGTCGAATAAAACGGTTAAGCTGGAACGGTGTGACCCAGCCAGTGTGTTCCTGATTGCATTGAAGGAGATGTGATTCCGGTTTCTTTGCGCTTTGTAGATGCACATGAAGAAACACAGCGGTGACAAACCACACAAGTGCCCGTATTGCCAGAATGCGTTCACGCAAAAGGGGAACCTCAAGACGCACATCAAACGCGCGCATCACATCGAGATGGTGCAGTCGATGAACCTGCCAAAGGGCGGCGTGGCGGCGGCGCACGGCGCTGCGTTGATGCAGGCGGCAAACATTCTCACCGACGGCAAGGTGCAGGAGGAGGGAATCGACCTCGAATCCGTCACCGATGTCAGCGACATATTTGGGACCTCTTGATTTGGCAAGGTCGTGTCTCGGTGTGCGTGAGTAATTTTCGATGGACATGACATTTGCAAGGAACTTGGTACAGGACCTTCTGCAACTGACGCCGGTTGACTTTCCGGTGAAGAAGCAACGGTCAGTGAGGTTCGGCTGCTAGTCGAGAACCGGTGAGCAGCCTGAAACGTTGTTCCCAGTGGTACTCGCAAACTTAACAGCATCGCAGTCTTGGAAAGAATTTAGCTTCCTGAGTGGTCGCTGAAACTCTTGTGCACTTGAATATGCACACCACACAACACATAACAAGCTCGATGTGCAGAAGCAGTTGTTTGGGCTTTGTTGTTTATTTGTTTGAATTTGGGGAAATTTGTTGCACAATCAAGAATTCACGTGCACAATTACATTGTGAACAAACACACGCGCCAACATGTAGACATTATCTTTATTATTAATCACTCGTGTATTGGCATATTTGTTGTGAAAATTTGTGCTGAGGCACAAAGGTGAACATATTTTGCAATTTACTCAGTGCCTTGCACCAAGTGTGCGACATCTTTTGGAGAGAATTCCTTCTCAAGCTTCATCTGTGTCTACTTTCATTGTTCTTTTTACCACCAAAAATTTCTGGTGATCTTCGTGCGACCCCTGAATTTGAAAGCAGGCCAGAACAGTACAGTTAGACCATTCCAGTGGTGAATGTGAGCCGGTCGTCTGGTTGTTCCAGGCCTCACACACGAGCCACGGAATCACGCTGTGTCACGAAGACTTTCTGTCCGTTCTCGTTGTTTGATGAAAGCTGTTGGTTTCTGTGACCGGATCAGTATTGGCAGCATCTACAAAATTGTCACGCTGTGCAGTGAGCCGAGTTGTGTGTGTGAAAGAAGCTGTGAATGACAATCTTGTATGCAACCGTGCAATGTATACCAACCCTTTCAGGAGCAGTGCGTTTCATATTCGTTTTCAACGTGCCTTTTTTAGTACGCGGAGGAGGAAGTCCGTGTTTGTCTTTTGAAGAAAACTGAGGGAAATGTCTAAAAAAAACATGGCTTTTCTGTTTTTTCCCGAAATAGAACAGTGTGACCAGTTATGCTTGGTCAAATGAGATTTGGCGTTGTGGTATGGAATCCTGACTCTTGTTTTTCCTGAAGAACTTGCAACTTGAATTGCGCAAATGTTGTTTTTGTTTCTTTCCGATACAAGTTGCCTTCGCTGCTGCTGCTTTTGCTGCCGCAGTGAAGTTGTTAGGTGGTTGATGTAGGGACAAAAAAGCTAGCGAGGTCAGTTGAAGGATGGGAGGCGAGGAGCGGGTTGAGTGACTATAAATCAGGTGGTTATCACTTTGTACTCGTGTTCGCCCGACACCCGTTTTTGCAGCTGCAGGACCCAGATGGACAGGCCGCGATGGCGAGCGTCCCGCTGACCCGGGGGACCTGCTGCCACGTCTATCGCCCAGTGATTGACATGTAATTTGTAGACTATAAGCAAGTGGCACCCATATTAGGCATGATAGATTTGAATTGCTCTGCACTTTGATGAGGTTCTGTCGTGGATTGATGCAGTTCATTTTGCTGCCGCCAGAGAGCCTGACACTGATAAATACTCAATTGCTTCACACGAGATGTACATTGACGGTCTTGAAAAGAATTCATCAAGACGACTTCACTTATTTGTACAGGGTACGTCGCAGTCTTGCCCTTTTTATTCAATTACCTTGGTGGCTGCTTGCAGAGAAATTATGTGTTATGTTTTGTGCAGGAAGATTCTGTGTAATAGTGAGTTGTCATGGAAATTGAAGCGGTGTAAATGGGGATGTGAGGGAGTGAATCAAGCAGAAGTGGGGCCCTGTCAGTTGCCTAATTGACTACAGAAACGAAGCTGTCATTCTCACCTGCGACTGTGTCAATCGGGAAGATTGCGGCAGACACTCGGTGTCTCGCGGAGGGGCCCGGAGCAGGGACGGTCGCCGGCTCCCTGGCCCCTCTTCCCACCGCGGGCATGTCAGGCGCATCCCGCGACCCCGCGCTCCTCGAGATATTGGCTGTCACAGCTCCTGAAGGCACTAGACCATGCGCCTCGGGCCGCCGTCCCCGGGTCCTCATTACAGCGAAGCGCCTAATCCTCGAGTGCCACCTTAACCGCTGCAGTGTCCACCCATCTCCACGACCCTCTATCATGGCTTCGAGTGGAAAAAAATTGTCGCAACGCTTAAGCTGTTGTCTACCTGGACAGACGGTCAAATTGAAGCATCATTGTGCAAAACACACGTGTGGATGATTTGAAGGAGCCCGGGGACAAACCTTAACCGCTTGAATAGCATGCACAGCTTCACAGAATGACACCCGACGAAAGGTCAACTGACCAGTTTCTTTGTGCCCACTTCAGCGCCGGTCTGCTCATCCTCCTTTGTATCTGTTGCGGTTTTAGGGTTACGAGTTGTGATGCACTTGAGAAGAGCAAGCAATTTTGTGGGCTTTTGTGCAGCACGGATGCTGTTGGGATGGAGAGGGCCTCTGACCCATTCAGTCAAGATATCATTTGTGTCATGCGTCCAAATGTTTCGTTGGATTTATCTTCACATCTGTAAAGCTGCTTTGTTCAGGCTCTGAAGGCTGACATTGCTATTGTTAATTCAGCGATTCGAGCAGACAGAGTGCTCTTCCCAGCAATCACTTTTTGCTTCCTATTTTGAAAAAAATGTCTGGAAGTGCCCGTACACAAGGCGGCAGTGAAGAAAGGAAGCTGCACAACGCATGAGAGACAATCCAACTTGATAAGTTTCTCAAACAAGCGGTCAAATCCGGAGAATTTGGTATGCGAGTTGAACGAACCAATTCGCTATCTTTACTGTTTTATCGATTCTTGAAATATTTTACTGTCCTGGGGTTGTCGTGCCTCGTACACTTGTTGAAAAACTGCTACAATCGCAGCCCCGTATCACTTAAATTAGCTTCAACCTGAAGGTTATCTTTGTCGAAAACAAGTGTATTTACTTGCAGTAATTTGTTTGTGTTGCAGATTCGCACAAACACTGGATGACTGGTTATTCTTCATCACAGGTCGTTTTTGCTTTTCAATTTGCTCAGTCTAAAGCAAGAAGTTGGCGTTTGGCAACCTGACGTTTGTGAGTCCTGTCGTCGAAAAGGCGCCCAAGCGATTTTTCAGTGAAAAAATAAGGCAGGAGTATTTTCTGATGACCACAGGCGCACCGATGTGACTCGGGAATAATTTCTTGGTCGCAAACTTTGGTGGCATGCTTGCAAGCACAAAACAAAAACGATGTGCCTTTGTTGCGCGTGTGCAGAACAAAACTGCAACTGAGCAAATAATTCATGCTGAGCAAATTCACCACATTCTGTCCTGTTGAAATTTTCGGCAAGAAAATTATGCATTTGAAAAAGAACACATGACATGCAAAACCTGCAATTTCGAAAAACTTAACGTGACCAGGGAGTTCTTCCCTGACGTTTCCAGACAAGTGTGATGGAAACCATGTGAGTGGTTAATATTGCAGAAATCCACGTCACATATGAGGGATAAATTGCAGCTTATTGTGATTGGGCTGAAGCTCGTTTACGCTTTACAAAGATAGACTTATTGCTGTCCTGTCTGAGCAAATAAGGACAGTTTCGGGACATGAAAGGGCAACTCTCTTGCCTCAGTGCTCCAAGGCCAGAGCTTCATCACTGTGGTGGATTTGCGCAATTTGTAAGCCAACAAGATAAAAACTGCAGTCTTGACAGAGACAAGTGTTTCACTTTGGAGATACTATCACTTTATTAGTGGCGGAGTTTACCAAGTAGTTAGCTGAGGAGTGAAAAGCATTTGATCCTCGGTGATGTTCGAACGCCCATATGTGGAATGGCTTTTTATCTCTTCTGCCAGCAGCAGAGGCATCTGCTTTACACAGCAAGTGAAGGTGCCTGCACTTGTCCCACTCAACCCAAGATATATCACAATTACGGCAAATTTGCGACTTGATTCGAATTGGGAACTGCTGAGATTGATATGAAACAAAAGTACGAGGCTCAGTCATTAAATACGTGGAATTATCATGTGCAGCGCTCACTGCGATCGGCTCTCAATTGCTGTTTGTGATCAACATTGACTACGGAAAACTGCACATGATAATTCCACGTATTTAATGACTGAGCCTCGTAGTGGGATTGCGAAAGTTGAGATTGAAGTGCAGAATGAATGGGACCTTGTCAACAAGCAATTTGGCGAAGCAATCAAAGCCGTGTTTGTTCGTCTTCACCTTTGACACATGACAAAGTGGTCATTCCCCAAGATACTGGCCAGCTTTCATGACCACTACAAATATCCACTTTAATGGCCTGCCACTAAATATGGATTATTAGATTTTCTGCCAGATTTAAGTGATTTACTGTTATAGATAACGCGCGAGCATTAAAAATTGAACAGTAAAATATTAGGCCCGCAATTCTTTAATAGTTTGATGTCAGAGCGAGAAAATGAAGTAAGGTTGAGAAGACCCGCCCTCTGCGGTGCCCGCTTGCCTGCGAGGAGAAGCTGCAGTGGCCGGCCGCACGCTGATGGATCGCCTGCGCCTACCCAGATGCACCGCTAACACCTCCCTTGAAAAACGCCAGACACACCTCCCAATATCGCGCCAATTTCGCCCAACAATCGCTGACAGGATGAAATGTTCATTAACACTAAATAGGTTCAACTGATAAATGACAGGCTCTCGTTTTCCATCATTTTACATTTGGTCTTTTTAAAATTGAGAAAAAAATGGTTTCTGCACAGGCGCGCTCGGCGACTCTCGTGTTCACACAATCGCCACCCAACGTCCACAAAAAGAGGTTGTTGTGGGAGGGTTGATTTCCACAGAAAGGCATTTGGGGAGAGGGTGATATCCACACTTTTTTGTCGGGGTGACTTCGACAGTGTTGTTTTTTCGAAAGTGGAGGTCTTCTTGACAGCCACAAGTGGAAAACTAGGAGGAAGGGGAGGGGTGAGTCCTCACTTTGGAAAATGTTGGTGCCAAGTACCTCTGGTCATTTTCCAACAGTTGTGGACATCGCCTCTCGGCCATGACTTCTGTTACTGCTGCTTGTTTTCTCTTGGGTGTCAAAGGTTTGGTTTTGTCCAGAGACCTTGGAAGGACGTTCAGAGCTGAAGTGTTCATGTGAGGCTTCTCGAATTTTTGCATTGTTCACTCCAGCTGCATGAGTGTACACACATTCTCCCTTCTTCTGTTGATGAATGATAACCAAAAGTAAAGGCAAAGTGCTTCTGATCCAGAACTCTGCAACACCCAAAGGCAACAGAGAGTTCGAAGCAAATGCCTTGGGTTTTCAGATGAATGAATTGAGTCAGACAGTCAGCCGTTTGCATTTAACCTTTTTCCGCAAAGACAAACATCCACCAAGAAAGGCCATTTAATTGCGAGCCATTTTCGTCCACGAAACGAGCGACTGAAACGTGAATGTGTGGCTTGCATGATTGTCGGATGTGTAAAAAATGAGCTTGTCAGGGTGTGTATGATACTGGAGAAAACAATGTGTGACAGCTTTTGCATGTACACTTTCCGTTCTGTCAAGAGGCAATGGAAAGCTGTCTTGACCGGGAAAGGTAGGCTGACAAGGGGAGAGGCACGGTGCCCCGGGGTGGCCAGCTGACTAGAAATAATAGCCGGGTCCAAGCGAGGGCCCGCATGATTGATGGTGAACGACAGCTTGGATGACAGGGTGACCAGGTCACAAAGTTCCTTCCAAATCTCAGCCAACTAGACATCCTATAAAAGCCATATATTCACTTCAACAGCGTCAAGTAAAGGTGACATTTATGAAATTAGGTGCGATCCTCCGGGAACTTTTGTTTGATGACTTCACAATGTAACACAGATTTATTATGAAGAATGAGGGCTTCATAGATTAGTGAAGGACTCTTTACTCTTCTTAATCCCCACCACCTTCCCTCTACCTTCACCTCACAAAAACTGTGTTGGCTGGACGCTTGGTTGCACGGTCGACAGTCTCTTTGCATTTCAAGGCTTGAAAATGAAAACGAAAACACTTGACGTCGAGTATCAGAAGAGTTTTGTTCTGACAATTTCGTGCTTTTGGACAGCAACATCAGGGAAAATCTTCTGAACAGTCTTTGGATTCTGCGTGTGCTGCTGCCGTTTGACATCAATTAATGCAGCTATTTAAGCAGACCTTACTTCGAATGAGTGCAACTCCCAGGAAAGATGACAATTATTGTCAGAGGTGTCAGGAACAATGGTCTTCAAGCGAGCATCCTTAACTAGATTACAATGAGACACGATATCATAAGCAATTTTAATTAAACCCTCACACAGAAATGGGAAGAAAGCAGAATTGACAAAGGCTCGTGTAAATATGGAATTTCTTGTGGTTTCCCGTGTGACCACTTACGACATTATGCAAGACAATTTGGATTCTATTTTCCAGACAAAGCTGCCGAAGTCACTTTGTTGCGTTGGGAATGCAGTGTTGAAAGTTGCTTTGTGACTTTGATCAGAACTTTGGTGGCAGGCTGTCATACGATGTTTCAGACCAGCAAACCAGCTCGATTATTTCGCTGTGTTTGTTTCGCAGAGACATAAACTCATTGGCAAGGTTCAGCACGGCTTAATTTTACACGTGCGGTGCCCCAATTGACAGATCGGTGACACAGATGACCAAATTTTGCATCACATGAGCAGTTGAGGGCCAATGACAAGTCAGCAAATGGTATCTGTCTCACCGGTCTGGCAATTAGGGCATGTTGGAAAAGGAGCTGATGCATTTGCTGAACTTCCGTATTCTATTTTGGTAAAGAGCCCATCAGCAAAAAGAAAAACTGGTTGGTGCGCCCCCCACCGCACCTCCGGTGGTCGCATGGCAGGCCGGTATTGTCATGACGTGAACTGAGCACGGTCAGTTTCCAAAGTTGTTTGGTGCTCCAGCTTTGGTCACTTGAGTTAGCAATTTGGCCCTGTGTTTTTCTTCCGTTGACAAAACTGGTGAAATTGAGACTCTCACCACTGATCCCATCCAAAGAATCTTGGTAACAGTTGTGGAAAGCAGTCTTCACTTTGCACAGCTACCAAATGCGTCGAGATCAGACCAGCTCCACCTCTTTGGCCGTTTTATGCCTGAACCCTGATTTGGTTCTGCTGAGAAAGCAACAGCGCCAGGGCAAAGTTTCAGTGTGAAGCCACTGAAGAAATCTGTCACGACTTGCAAAGCAGAAGACGTCTGACAAACTCATTGGACAAATTAGGATTGAGTAACATGGATTTTCCCACCCTTTTCCAAACACACCTCAATGCCATAGTCAATGGGCAAATCACGACAGGTTATTTTGGAACTATTTGCCCCAAAAACCAAAAATCCTCATAAAATGATGATATGCTGCTCTTTCTTGCCTTGACCAATTCACAAGATCCAAATCCAAAATGATCATATGCACACTTACTGGATCATTTTGATGCAGAATAAACTGTAAAGCTTTCCAAACAGGTCCTAAAAGGTCAAATTGCAAACCTATCAATCGAAGTTTGACCTCAAAAAAGCAAAGCAATTTTTTCAATGCCATGGGCATTATTTGCAACCCTTTGTAGCCCACACAACATTTCTCTTCGACACCAAATATCCCAGCAGCTTGTGCGTGGCCTCATGATCTTGGTAAATTCATTTCCACCTTGGGTCAGCCAACAAAGTTCTTGGTTCCTCAAGCATCCGGCCCAGTGACGAAAGGTGGTTGCTCGGTGCTCTGACTTGACTGTGGTGACTACGTGAGGTGTGCCTTCTGTGGTCACCACATGCACAAGGCGCATGAACTGTGTGGTTGCTCAGTGTACCAACAAAGGTTATGTAGCTGGTACACCAAGCAGAATCAGAAAAAAAAACGCCAACCAAGAACAGGAGGCCTCCAGAAAATACTGGTATCACCACCACACCCTCCCAAAAAGTTTGTGGAACTTCAACTGAAGTTTGATCAGTTGCTTGCGATTGTTGTTTTGCCCCTCACATTTTGGTGCGGTCACAGTGCTTTCGTGACTTTGCGATTGATTTGCGAGTTTTTGGTGAGGCACCGCGGTGGGTTTGTCAATTTTTTGATGTCTGTATGGATTGGTCAGCCCGATAACTTTCTGAACTTTTTTGTCCGACAGTGCGAAGTTTCTCGGATCAAGGAAAACATTTGACTTGTACATGTACTTTCGCAAGTTTTCCGTGACTTCTTTGCAAGAGTCAAAAGGAGCTGCACGGCCAGATGGCACCACGCTGACTGAACAAAGCGAGTTATTGTCACGAGCACCGCATCAGGCATTCCTGCCGGGCTCAGGCAGTCACCTCCGAACATCTGTTAAAGAGTATGACACATTTGGGTATTGAGGGCGGGGGAGGGGAGGAAGCGGCAGGAATTCGAGGTTGGGCGGCTCTGTGTATTGCGGCGCGGGGCTCGGCGGGACGGGGTGAGGAGCGGCAGGGGAACGTGGAGTGACGCGGGCGCAGTGATGCACACCTCGGGGCTGGCGGCGCGGAGCCGGGCGCGAGCCACGGAAACTGCAACCTCTCGCCCCGCGCTATCCCGAGTAGAGGTGCCCGAAGCTCCCGTGTCATGACTGATGGTCATAAAGCTGTCACAGGTCCCTATCCAATCTAAGGTGATGTGGGTACAAGCGCAGCTGAGCGAGAGAAGATTCGATGGAATAACGGCGCAATAGCATGCATCTGTCATGCCTGATGATGATGGATAGCGATCTGACAAATGGGCCAAAAAGTATGTTTCCCCCTCAGGTCTCTCCTCTTGCTCACATACAGTGAGGCAAAAACAATCTACGAGCGGTTTTTTGCGGGTACAGCGGGGCCGGTGTGGCGTCGCGTGACCTTTGCTCACAGAGATGGCAGGACAGCCGCGTGTCTCCTCGCTTGTTGAGTTGCCTCTTCCCAATGACGGACTCCGGCGATCTATGGCCTACCATGTGAAGTTGTGTCCCCGTATCCATCTGTCTGCCTTCTCCATTGTTACAACCCATCAAGTCCGTTCTCTTCAATTGCAGCCAATCCATACTGGGTCTCGTGTGTGCACACAATGTGATAGCCAATATTGCAAAACACAACCACATATCATTCTCCATATTTGCAGCAGTTGTGCTTTGACATAATTTAAAGATTGAAAACAAAGATACGAAGAATGAAACTGCAATCTAAATCAACTCACATCTGCACGTGGGCCGAAACTGAAAACCCTGGAAGTGTTCGGCAAATCGTGTTTCCCCTGAATGTGTGAAGCTGGTCTCGCACGCGCTCGTGCGTGTCTTCAAACGAATGCAACAGGTTTTGTGAAACTTTTCTCGAGAGAGACTTTCTGCAGCGTCGTGCAGTTTTAGCTGTGCTGTCGGTTGGTCAGACATGTGTCACAGATTTTTTTTCTGAAAAAGACAAGAAAAGAAAAGGAGGAAAGCTTCGCATCTGCAGCAGCCGCGAGCGGTGCAAAAGGACGATGTTCACCGGAAGTCCAGACAGCGGGTCAGGCCTCGTCACCGCACGTCGCATACAATTTGTAGCTTGGACGTGTGACATCTCCTCTGTACAAAAAACGACTGGTCCACCGCGAGAAAGACTTATTTTCTGCAACTGAATGCGCCTTCAGTAAGAAAAGAATCTTTAGTTGCGCCACTCTAAGATCTTCCATCGTTTCAAAGACAGTGTTGTGCAGGCCAGAAATTACTGCTTGGGCTGGAAAGCTGCGCTGAGTTATGGGTGTTTTGTAAGAGAAGAGGTAAAGTGTGCAAGAATTCATTATTTAAAGCTGTTGCGGAGGAAGATAGCACCGGCGTGATGGATATGTACCTGGAACTATCAGTTGAAATGAGCGCTGATGAATGACAGTATGTCAAAACCTGAAAGATTCAAAAGCTGCTGACAGCCGGAGAATGCCTGGCGCACTGAAATGAAGAAGCTGCAGTGAAGTGAGATGCTGCATATTAAACGTGCTCTATCTGTAACGTAAGCCGACATGGGTGATGCTCTATTGAGATAAATGTCTCGGAAAGGGGGAATTAACTAGCTAAGCCTGTGAATCTGTCTACTCAAACATATAAAGTAAATTTAAGCAAGAGTAAAGAATGTATCAGGACTCGCGGGCTGATGAGCAGCGGGGTGTGCGAGGTGATCAACAGACGGAAGGCTCGCTTCCCCAGCCGCAGCCGCTTCGCGCCCGGGCCCACGCTGCAGCTGCAGCCGGGAACAGTACCTGCCCAACCGAGGTGCACCCCTGATGGACACCCCAACAACCTCGTGCATAAATCAGCCCCCAACCCGACCTGTCGACTCATTCCTCATCCCTAATGGATTACCAACTTTCAAAAAATTCCTTCGCCAACTGCTGATGGAAAGCTGGGTGCTTCGCAGTTGGCTGATCCTGCAATGCATGTGGGTCAAGCTGGGCCTGGAGTGCCAGGGGAGAACTGCACATTGAAAACTGAAGTCTCGATCAAGGACGAGAGAACAAAAACACGTCCATTGTAAGGACACAGTTTACCGAACAAAGCCAGGCATACAGCGACCCTTGTCTGCAATGACTTCGAATTGAGGGGAGGCTTTATTTAACGAAGATGAAAAATGGCCTCTGGGATGGTGCTGGGTCACTTGGCAGGCGATCTTTGGCGAGTTGGCGGGGGCCACCAAGGGACCCCTTGATCTCCACGCGCATGACTTATAGGCCGCGCGACATGCTGTCACATCAATATGGAAATTCCTTGTCACTCACAGATAAGTGGTCATCCAGGTGCACATTATCACCGGCTTCTGGCTATCGTAGCCATGGCAACAGCCACTGACTCATGATTGTCACTGGAGAAGTGAGTAGCGGATTGTTTGATATATCAGGACAGGATGCATGGTCCGATAGATCAGAGCGGCACCGCACGTGTCACGGCTAACACCTTGTGACAAGACACCCAGAACCGAGCTGCAAGCTGCTCCTCCAAACAAATTAGTCCAACTCTCATTGGGAACCGAGCGAAATATCCTTCTCCGGACCCGTCCAACTCTTGGGATGTCAAAAGTTTGCCGATCGATGGCTTGGTCAAAAAGTCTCTCCACTGCGGTGAGCAGGATGCATGGTTTTCTGTCACAAAAGTTGAAAGCGCACCAGTAGATAACAATTCTGACGCGCTGTTTGCTTATGCAGCTTTGCTTGTCTCGGGGTATTAACCTGAACCAGAGACAATGATGCAGATGTATAAAAGTCAGTAATCCAGGCAATGCATCTTTGTTTCTTAATGGTAACACCTCCAAACACAGAAAATCACTTTTTATGGTTTCAGAGCGACATTTTCATAAATTTCCCCTCAACACAACTCGCAGCAAAGTTTGTCTTCTCCCAATGGAGATTCGCTTTCCATGCATAACCTGATCGTTCTTTGTCTTCTGTTTAAAACCATGAAAGGCACAACAAATGTAGAATCAATCAAGGAAAGTCAAATGGGTTCATCTCAGAACTTAAGTGACGATGAAAAGGATGTTTGTTGGCTTTCTTCAGCGTTCCTTCAAGTATCCATCATGTGAACCAGAAGAAGAGTGACGACCATGGCCTGTGACACGATTCCACCGGAAGCGAAAAGAAACAACCCACAGCGCCACGGTCTGCAGCAGAGCCTGGGCGCTAAATTTTCTTTGTTTCACGAGCAACAGGGGAATAAATTAATGGCAGTCAGAAAGTTATTTCTACGACGCAGGGAGAGTGAAGCATGGCGGGGTAGATATGAGCGAGCAGAAGTAACAAGCTCTGGCAGCTGGGCCAAGTGCATCTGTACGTTTCCATTGCAAAAACTTTTTGTCATTGCCAGTGCTTCTTCAAGTGGGCAGCTTTGTACATAACCGTCTGGTCACTATCAGGGAAGTTTCGGATAAATTTTACTTTGGCGTCACTTTTCAAGTCCCCGTGCAGTCGTAAACGCAAACTGGCTTGCCCACCGAATCGCTCCCCAACATCAATCTCAAAACCCAGAACGGTCAGCAAGAAGGTGCTGTCAACGTCGAGACTGAGGTGTCGCTTTCTTGGGATGGTGGAGGACGAATTTTTCGATTCATGTCTCTCACACATTGACACTGAAAAAGAAAAAGGACCAAAGGACACACGAAGCGTTCGTGCGCCCAAACCCAAGGTAACTCGTGGACAACCTGACAGTGGGGCAGGAGCGGGGGCGGATCCAGGGTTGGTGGTCTTGGGAACCGCCCCCTGGCCTCCCCCTCGAAAATTCACCCCCTTCTCTGCCTTGTGCTGCAGGCGCCGAACTTTCTTTTCCCTTGTGTGTTGAAAAGGTCAGACCAAAATCTTCACCTCCAAGATTGTCGGCTCCATGACAATATCCTGAATCAGTCCTCTCATTCTTGTGTCATACTTTCCAACTGCATCTTTCTCCAACTGAGCCTCGGTTGCGTACTGTTGAACATCAAAGCTTCTCGTATCAACCTGTCTCATTTTCGCAGATTGATGCCTGCACTGGTAGGTTGGTTCGTGCACATAAGTTCCTGTTGAGGGCCTGAGGTTGGGGTATTTGGTTCTCTGGGGGCTATGTTTTGGCCATCGATAACGTTTGTTTGACACGCTTTCTTTTCACACTTTCACGTTTGTTTTTCGACCGATGACATCCAACCCAACAGCCACTGCGTGTTTTCACCTTCAAAATAACCAGATTGGAGGTCTGTTGGTTTCTCTGATCTTTAACCCTTTGTTTTTTCCAGATCAGGCTTGCTTGAGTGGCCTATGTGGGCAAAGGACAAATTCCCAATTTGTGCTTGAGGTCAATATTGAGGGGCAAGGAGCATTCTTGAACATCCTACATGCACCTTTCAAAATGAATGTTGACCATGCGTCCCAAGGAACAGAAATCCTGACTTTTTAAGGGCATGTCAATGTGAACTACAGTATTTTGGAACATTTCAAGCTCAGCTTGCTTGGGTTGGCTTGAGTGACTGACACTTTTCAATCACTTGTGTTCACAACTGGACATTCCACCTTTCCAAAAGTCGCGACAGGCATGCCATGCACACAGAATGGGAGAGGCCCATAAACCAACCTCTCTGCCAATGCTCACAGAATCCAACCCAACATTTCTGCCGTCACTCACTGAAGAGTAAGCTGAACAGAGTGAGGTGCATCTGCCGGTTACAAACAACCAGTGACCACAGCAGCATGATAGCCACATGAATTCCTCTGCTGTACATTTTTGCCTCTCCTGTGAAGGTATTTCAAGGAAGTTTCTAGACATCTGGGGAAAAAGCTGGAAGACTGTGTTTTCCCGTCTTCTGTAGAGAATTTCCTTCCCTGCAGCAGAAGGAGAAATCTTTGTTCTTGTGGGAAGACTGTCTTTGGTTGTTGCAACCAACCTGACCAGTCGAAGAGCACAAAATTTGGGACTCGTGACACAATACACGTTCTCGAGCCAAAGTTGTAAGTATCTCAGGAGTGGATCCGACCTGTGGTTCAGGGGGACCTCTTGAGGGTATCAACTTCAAATTTGAAAGAAAAATTACTCGCAAAAATTGGGAAATTTTGATCCAGGACACAAAAAAGTCGAGTCGCCCCTGTACCTTTTCGGATGTGATGTGCGATGATTCAATGGAACATTTTCAACAAATGCACACGCAGTTGCGTAACAACAAGTTCGAAAGAGATTCTCATCAACAGAACGTGGTGCAAGCAACTCAAATGAACGCACTGCAGGACTCAAGAGGTTTGTTGACTGGCTCTTCTTTATGAAAGCTGCAGCAACAATGTCCATTTAGGAGCTTTGCATCAACGAGCAAATTTGGTGGACAACAGAGCATGAAATTGTGAAAAGAAAGCTGCAAGACCTGTCGCCGTGCACAATCGAGCAACCTGTTGACAACCATCCACAGCCTCATTACACCTCGGGAGTGTGAGGGACGACGATCACATTCAGAACCTCTGAACACCCGAGAGTTAATGCATTCTTTTCATGGAATCTTCCGTGTTTTCTCCAGTTGAAATCTTCTCAGAAACACGTTCGATTGTTTTTGGGATGAAGAGAGACGTGACCATGCAGGTCCGTTGAATGTTCCCACTTGTGTGTTCCACGGAGACAATGAGAAGGTCCAAGCAAGAGTGAAGGCTGTCAAGGTCCCCTTTTGAACACAAGCTTTCCGGTTCCTTCCCAAGAGACTGGGTTCGAGTGCCGCCGCACAAAGGAGCCTCAATCGACTGGACTGCTTCTCTTCACCACGTTCGTAAAGTGCCCTATGGCTGTGTATGGCCGGAACTTGACACACATTGTTCTGGGGTCCTCCACGAAGTTGACGTTCTGTGCATTCATCTGGTGGCACTTTGGAGAACAGCTGACACCAACAAACCACTCACCAATTGCGAGCTCAAAGCTGCTCATTTGAAAACAACATTCACCACCCTTACTTGTCATTGTCAGAACACAGTGAATTTTCGGTTCTCGTCTGCCATGGAAACAGTGGGCAGCATTACGTTTTTTCAGGTTCCAGAGTTCCAAGAGGCTTCCTGCATGTTCACAGAAAACCTTCACAACGAGCTGCAATTAAGTCAGTCGGTCTTGAGAGGAAATGAATCTTATCTGCCATGGGACACTTTTTTTCTCTGATAACCCATTTTCTTTGAATTGTTTCAACCGTTGTCGGGCACGACACTTCACTTTTGGGGTTTGACTACAAACAAGCCAGAACTAATGGCGCCAAAAGACTGAGAAAGGCGGACGCAGCACCTGTGGAGGGTTGGGTGCACACTTCACTGGCTGGAGTGACCCTATCACCCGGACTGCACGAGTCCATGAACTGTCGCCCATAATTTTCCGATGCACTTTGGCTTTATGACACTCTGAAAATCCCATTCAAACAAATCTGGGCACAAGGGATGCACTTGATTCTCAGCCGCTGATTTACGGTCAGTCCCGCGGATCTGAGCCTCGACAAAATTTGCATGTGATATTACTGACAAGTCATCAGTCATGGAGCAAACAGAGCCTGGTTTCTGATAAAACTGTCATTCTGCCACCATAGTGGAGTATTTTATTTGAGTTGCTACTGGCAGATATAGGACTCCACCATGATGGCTTGTTGCTAAGATAAGGCAACTTTTTTTCGTTGTTTGTCAGGGAGAGAGCCTGATTTAAGAGTGGCCTGGGCGGCACTGATGGACATATATTGTCAGCTATAAATCAGGCAACTGTGCAGTTATAGTATCACCATCACTCACAACCAGCTGCCCATGACTCGCCTCCATTTATCGAATGTACACTGGAGCACCTTGACTAGTCCCCATATTAGACGCATACATCAACGGGCGTGTAGTGCTCGTAACCGGCTAGAAGAGGGGAAACTCTTGTACAACAGGAAATAAAAGGACATATATCACTTAGTGTCATAAATAATGTATACTTGTGTTTGCCTCTCTGTCTCGTAGAATTCCATTGAAGTCCACTGTTGGACTTAAGTCAGTTAATTTTCAGTGAGTCATGGAGCAAGGGTGACCTATCGGAGCAAGTCACGCATGCACCCTTCTTACGGGGTCGTCAACTCCCATCCGTCTTGTCACCCTTCTGCTTGCACTGTATTCCTCAAACTGTCCCACAGCCATCAAACTCGTCAAAGTTTATGGGCTCACAAATCATCCTCCCGGGAGAGAAGAAACAGTGCACCGCGCCATTTGCTTTTGTGTTACGCTACCAGTTATGGGCACCGAGTGATATAATCCAGCCGCCCCGCTCTCAACCACGGCTCGATCGCGCCATTAAAAACGCGTCTCACTCCGCTGTGAAATCTATCAACAAACGGAAAAACAAATATGAATTATACTCCAAGGAAACATTGAATGTCTTCCGCAGTTTAATAAACTTCATTTTGCTGCCACGAAGTGGGTCAAGATTCCTCTCGTCTGCCTCCGCCTTGCTTCAGGGGTGAGTTATGCTAACCAACAGCGCCGATATTTATTGCAGCTGAGGACGTAATGAACGAGCCTTGGAAAAAACGGGGGCTATTTGTTTGTCCGCCACAAGAAGAACTTTTTTGTACAGTCCGCTTCGGGTGGCAGGTTTTTTTGGCGTGAAAATCAAAATTATGGCTGTGTATCATGATGCAGGAAACCGAAAAAGCAATACAAAGCTTTACCAGAGCACAAGGCAGTCAAACAAACAAAGTGGGGATATTGTACATATGACGCCATATTAATTGTATTGCACTAAACTACAGTCCTCCAGTCGTATCCACCAGTCTCGTAAACCTCCCGAGTGAAAACAAGAAATTGTTGACGCATTTGGTGGAGACCAGTAAATCTGGAGCGTACGAGTGTCGTGACTGTCCGCACGCAGACCTTTCTCCGTGCACAGCCGTTGAAGTTGGGGTGCGCAAAGCGGGCCGAAAACATCAACTTCAACCACAAGAGCACGAACTCAGAAACGTGCGAAGAACTTGCATGTTTTCCGAAGATTTTTGCGGAAGTGCAATTCACAGAAACTTTTCACGCCAGAAAATGTGAAAAGAACCATCAAAAGCAGCTTCATGTCACAAAACGACATCAGTCTTGGTCTGCAATACAAAGGCCAATCTGAAAGAGCAAAACCTCTTCTTGGCTCGTGTTCTTTGCTCCGCGACAGAAAGGTTTAGAGCTTCAAAGCGACGAAGCAAACCCGAGTAATTTAATGAAGAGTTTCGACGAGGGTCAGACATCAATACCTGACCAAAACAGATGTCTGCGTGAAAAGAGAAGAGCGCAAACTGTCACCGCCAGAACATTCACTATTGAAATGGAACTCTCGAGTGAACTGCTTTGATCAATTTCCAGCTTCTGTGCCTCGAGAGTGTCTGAAAACAACTTTGTTTTTGTCTTTTTGTCGCTTTGTTTGCCATCTCGGAGCTAATTGCTCAAGACCAATTGAATGTCTCAATTGTTGGTCACCAAAAGCGAGACAACATGGTTCTCCGTGACATCACCTTCTTGCGTGGGGAAGACTTGATGCTGCAGAAGAATGGGGAATTTCAGACAAAAAAGGTCATGTGACACAAGAAAGTACACGCGATCAAATGCCCCTTCCTGTTTTGTGAGTTCATTGGGATGGAGAAATGTCTTTTGCTCTTTTGTTTCTGCGAAAGCATTCAACGTAAGGAACTGAAACAACTTTTCGATTGCATTCAGTTCCACAAATGTGAGATTTGCGGTGAAATTCGGCTGCACTGTCCTCTGGATACACTCATAGTTTCAGTGCTCCAAGTTGCACAATCAATCGTTCTGGTTTCGCACAGAAATGTGAGGTCGCAATTTCTGACAGAAGAAAAGAGAGGCACGAAGGATGGTGATTTTTTTGCGGTTGGTTGAGAAGAAACAAACATTCGCAGCAGACAATTAGCGCTGACTGAGAAGCTCCAGAGCATCACGTTGTGCTCGGTCGCCAGGTCCCCAGCCGCCTCAATTGAAAGCTGCTGACGCGCTCTTCTGCAGCCATTCTGCTCCGGCCATGTGGCCAGGGTGTGGTTGTGTCACAGTGACAGGACAGTAATGACTTGCCTGATGATAGAGTGCCTCGTTTGTCACTCGTTGATCAAACAGTTTTCATTGCGAGGTGACGGATCGTGGGGACGTGCTCGCCCCGCCGTCATGGCAGCTCGCTGCGAGTGTACACCTATCCATAACCCCCTCTGCTCACTCCACTTGTGGGGAAAACAAATCGTACTTCCATATTTCACCGATTCATAAAAGTTTCTTGATAGTTTCTTCTTTCAACTTGATGTATACATAGCTTTGTTTGAACAAATTGGGAGCAATGATAAAAAGCCACATTCCTTTCGCGTGTCTTCATTTATAATTATGAATCATGTTCATCTGCGTCCTTTTCGTTATCAATTTGTCATCTTTTTGAAAAATGCACTTCTTGAGACAAACTCTCATATTCTCGTGATGGATGACCTTTCCGTTCTGAAGTTGGAAAAGAATAGGACTGCCAGAAAAAAAGGACCCAAGTTGTGGGGTCCGTTCCTTGAGTTTGCGCCAAGGCGCAAACACTGAGACATCTCCATGCAGTGAATTCTGAATTGGGACCAGCGAACTCAGCACTGACTGGGACGCAACTCTTCAGGCGATCGAGGTGGGGGGCTCCAAATCAAAACATTGGACCAAGGCAAAATAAAGACAACATCTGTGGTGCAAAAATCAGGTAATTTTTTGGAGGTGTGTGGTTGGTGAGGTTCAGGCCATCGATGGCCCCCTGGTTCCAGAAGAGCATGGGTGAAAGTGAGAAAACTTTACTCAGTTGAATCACGAGGAATAGACGCGGATAAAAGTTCATTGCCAGGACCAATGACCAGTAAATCTGTGGACTCCTTTTCCAACAAAAAAATCTTCATGCATGCGCGGTTGTGTTCCAGATTTGGTTGCGGTTACTGCATTGCACACCCATTTTTCAAAATTAAAACTTTGTTTTATTCGAAGCTAGATTTACCTGAGAAACTTCTTGATGCTGACAAACCATCACACTCGGTTGTACTAAGAGAATCCAGGCAGAAAACAGGCAAACACACACACACACATACACACACACACACACACACACACACACACACACACACACACACACACACATGCATGCAGGCGGGGTGCGCGCGCGGGTTTGGTGTGTGTGTGTATGTGTGTGCGTGTGTGTGTTTGGTTTGTTTGTTCGTTTGTAGAATTCAGTTGTGTTCAAACCAAAGATGTTTGGACGTGGATTTCACTTTCTCAACGTACAGCGCACAAACGCACCACAACACACAACACGCACACACAGAGGCAGGCACACACGCGCACACTTGACAAATGTGAATCAAAAAGCACCCTGCACTCGTGTGATCAACTGAAGCGCCGACCAGACGATGCGTCCTTTCCCTTCGAAGTTCAGCAGCAACTTTTCCTTCTTTATCACAACTGGAAATGGACAAATGGGATGATAACCATAAACAACTTTAAAGTGTCTTTGTCCTTCCTCAAGGAAACATCTTTCCGAGCCTCGTATACATCAATTTGGGCAACTAATCAATCGGCACGGAAAGGTCACCACGCCAGCATCAAGTGCTCCAATCTTTGATAAAGTTACTTTGTCTCTGTTCACTGTGCTGACAGCTTGGGCAGCCAAGGAAAGTGTGGTCTGCTTCGTTCGTGCACATCGGACTGGTTGCGTTTGTTTCACCTTCCGTTGTGCAAACTTTGTGTGTAACAACTCTTGCAATACGCGTCCGTCGAATGTCCCCATTTGTGAGGTGAATTATTGTACGAGTGCATCTGCTTCGATTGGACAGTGCCCGTACACTCTGTCACTCTCAGAAACTCGTTCACAAAACTTGAACAAAATGCAAATCTTCTTTGGGGAATGTGCTCAGATGGGAGATACACATCTCAACGTCCGTGCATGCCTTGCCGCATCTGTGCAAAATAACACCTTTCATTCAGGCAAGAATGTCATTCAAACTGCCATGAAATACATCATCAGTGCCGCAAACAAAGAACCGCTGTGAACAACAGGTGCCTGTGATATATTATCAAGAGCCTGAAAATTTTTCAATGCTAAATTTGAGCGGTTTGAGGTTGTGCAGTGAGTACATTTCACTCACGTGTTGCGTTGTCATGCACGAAGCCAAAATCAGAAAGATTGGAAGGTCACGACGATACGATCCTTTCCATCAAAACCTGTGCTGCCATGGCAACAGCTTTAGTTTTATTTAGATAATTACAAGCAAAGCCGTGGTAAAATTTCAAAAAAGTGCAACATTTGTCATGTGTCAAATACTCATGTTGCTTTGTTCTGACAACACGGGGAATACATCATCATTTATGACATTTCTTTTGCATGTAATGCAGCAAGTGTTATGATTTATGGATCCTGGCTGCCAACTAACCGGCTTCGCAAAACACATATGTCTCATTGTTTAACATATTGCTGTGTGGTTAAGCAGTGACTTTGATGAATCAGCCAGGCCTGTATAATCCCAAATATGGCTTCACGTGTCCCTCCACGCTTGACAAATGACGCACATTCTGCGTGGTCGTCAACAGGGCCCCGGTTATAATTTAACACAACGCATCGGGCCATTTTTCATGTGGGTTTGACAGGAGCGGGGTTGCGCAGCCCCGTCTGACGCTCCCAGCACCCGCGGCCGGAGATGCACGTCCTCACCTCCCAACACTGCACAAAGAGTCCTTTTGTAGCGCAAACAGTGCACATACATCACCGTGACAGTGTCAAAGTAGTCCTGTCTGCCAAAGTCTGCCGCTGCTACATGGAACCAGGTAACATAATGTCGCCTCTGCCGCCATCCGTCATCGCACTTCACACGGAATAGCGCACATCACACACCGCTCCCCACAGGCCTACCCATCATCACCGCAACAAACAACTGAATATATCACCGCAAATACACGATAATCCCGGCGACCGCGATCCAAACGCCCTTGCGCTGTTGTGAAACATTCAACTGGAACTTCCAATTCTATTGAGAGACCAAGAACCCGCAAACAGCAGGATTTTTTCATTGGTTTGTTTTCGTAAAATGCATTTTGCCCATGTATTACAAAGAAAAAAAAAAAGACGTTGCAGAAACTTGTCGCAATCGCACAATGGAAAACTACGTGCACCTTCTTTTTGTAACATTTATTATCATATAATTACAGGAAATCATGTTGACACTTTGACACAATAAGAATCCCACTGGTTTTACCAATACGCACGCACTACACGGTAGTTTCAACAAAATTTATCACTAGGTATTAACAAAGACCTTGGATAATAAAGTTCAAGATGAACATCAAGTTTGTCGTAGTTTTCGGTACAAAACCATACACCAACAGTTTCATTCAATATGCCATCCTTGAATAACGCGTGGTAAAAGTCATGACATGAAGTTGAATGTGTGAGAAACGCCCGGGCAAGGTAAATGTACAGTGGTAAAGGAACACGAGATGTGGAACGTGGGAACGTCACTTGATAATTTCAAACAATAAATTTCCGCACTTTTTTCAACAACTGCTCGCTACGCATTGAGACAAACAATGTTTAACAAAAAAGAGTTTTTCTGCTGTGTGTTGATCAATTTTTTGACTTGTTTGTTCGGTGCGCTCACGATTGATTCGCCACCTCTTCAGGGCTGACCGGAGGGGGCGAGGCAGCTTCACTGCCTTTATTGGCCAGCTCATTGGCCATCTCGTAATACTTGCTGAATTTGGCTGAGTGATCGAGCGGTAAGTACACGTAAGGACTCATGTTGAACGCTTCCTTGAACCCGTACTTCTTCACGGTCGACAGGTGACAGCGGCTCAGGTGGTAGCGATATGACCCCTTGGACATGAATGTTCTGCTGCACGCCTGGCAGCGGTACTCGCCCGGCTCACCGTCGCTGTCGCCGCCCTTGTCGGAGCCGCCGCCCTTGACGGAGCCGGCCGACGGCGACGTTTGACACGCCGTCGGCGGCGACGAGTCGCGCGAGATGTTGATCTGCACGGCGGGCGGCGCGCTCGTGTTGGGCACCACAGTCACAATGGGATTAACGAGGATCACGGTGCTGGGCATCCCGGGCTGGAATGTTGCGGTGCCGGCCATGACAGACTGCGAGCCGTTGGGACGGCCATTACTCCCTCCATCCGTGTTATGAATTAACTTCTGGAGACTGTCCAGTGGGTGCTCTGTGGTTAATGACTTCCCATAAACCAGTCCCTGCAGCGACTCCAGCGCCGAGTTATTGTTCGCTTCCTGGTCCGGGTTGCTGTCACTGACCAGGTATTTCTTGTGAATGGGTTTCGGGGACTCGGAGGCGGCTGCGTCTCGTCCACTGCAGTTGGAATCCGGCCTCTCATCCTCCGCACCCGTTCTGTCAGATTTGGGGGTGGCGGGTTGAGGGTCACTGTTTCTGGATTCAGTCTCGTCGGGGTCTGGTTTGATGTCCATTTTCTTGTCAATTTCCTCATTATCATCACCGCCACTCTCCTCTTCACTTTCCGGTGGCTTTGGACTGGGCTGTCTCGGCGTTGGAGGCCCAGTGGGCTTCAGAGTATCAGCGTTACTGCCGAAATCCGGTGGGAGATACTTATGATGCGCGGGGAGATTCTGCGTACTGTCCGGCAGTGGACATTCCTGCTTCTGAGCAGTTGTCTTTGGGAAATACTGAGAGAATCTGGGAACGTTGGCGATGTTTGGCTTGGTGGGCCCGAAGAAACTGGGTTTGTTGAAGCCGCCGGTGAAGCTCCTCTCGATGAAGCTTTCCATCGCCTTGAGTGCCGACGCCCCCGACGTTTCTCTGTCCGGCGTCGTGCTGTGCAGGATGGGCAAACTGCCGCTGCCGCTCGATGTCGGGGACTTGGGCCGCAGTGGGTCAAGCAGCACGTCTTTTCCCAACGACTTCTTATCTCCAAGCCAGTCTTTGTAATTGCTGACTTTCCTCGCGGGCACCAAAGGAGTCTTGGGTGACGAGCAGTTTTTCTCGTTTTTCGTGTATCTGTCCTTGATCTCAGGAGAGGACACCCCTGCTCTCGCTTCATCCTCGGGTTTTATCTTGGCTTTAATTGCGTCCACCACTTTGGTGTTGTCTGCCACTTTGGTGTTGCTCTTCACGCACTGTCGAACGTGCTGGACGAAGAGCGCCGTCTCGATCTTGTCGCCACAGTTCTCGCAGCGGACCTGGCATGTCTGACTCGGTGCGTGCCTGCTGTGGCCTTCGGACTGCTTGATGTTACTTGTCGCGCCGTGATGTTTTTCCGCTGATTTGCTCAGTTTGCCAGAGTTATGGTGGGTATGACTAGCTCTCTTGGTGGTGCTTCCAGCAGTGTCATTTGGATTCAGCTTCTTCACCTTGGCAGCTGGGGACTGCTTTGGGGAAATGTCTGGAGAATTCTTGCCTGAACTTGGTTTGGAGAACATATGTTCCTCGTCATTGTCACTTTCAGAGTTCGCGTGAGACCGTTTCCTGTGATGTCCAGAGATCATCATGTGGTTGGTCAGAGAGTCCAGATCTTTGAAGTTATCGTTACACACCTGACACCTGAACACACTGTCGGAGGAATCATGTTCGGGGCACTTGTCGCAGTAAGAAGAGCACTTGTGCACTTTCTTGTTCGCCTCGGCTCCCACAATTCCAGTGTAATGTCGGGTCTTCATCATGTGGATAGTCAACTCGGGAAGTGTTTTGAACGACTCTCCGCACTGCATACAGCGCAGGATCTGCCTCGTCTGCTCCGAGCCTTGGTTCAGCCACATGTCCTGGCCTCGCACCAGCTTCGGGTATTCCCCTGCATCCGGGGCTCGCCCGCTCGTTGGGGTGTGTCCCGTCTTCTGCATGTGTATCGTGAGTTCGTACAGGGTCTCAAACTGTCTCTTGCATCCGCAGATCAGGTTGGTGTGCTTGTGAGAATCATCTTTGGAACCACCGTTCGACACAGCTTGTTTGTTGGATTCCCCTCCCGAGCCCGCCACAGAGCTGTGTTTGGAGGTCATGGTGCTGGAGACAGGAGTGGAAGTCGACTGCTGCTGGAACTGGGACCTGTTGGCACCCGGGGATTTTTGTTGCAGCACGCTCGACACGGACGATGACCAGTAGCTGCGGTTTGGCCTGTAAACCTGGTCCGTTGCCGAATTGGGCTGATTGTACAGCGCGTTGGTGAAGAGACTTCCGCCGAACGCCTGGTAAATCGGGTTGCGCGGCGGCTGGTGTTTCGACCCGAGACCCTCGAGGATCGTCGACTTGGAGCCGAAGCGTTTCTCCAGGTTGAAGAGTGAGTCGGAGCTACAAGGCTCCTCGACCCGCAAGTCGAGCGGCTTCGCATCGTCGTGGTTGCTTGATGTCGCGCGCTTCCGATAATTACCTGAAAGCGCTGATTTGCGAGACACTGACGCCGAAGTCTTTGGTTTTCTCGATAAATCTAATGGTTGGTCATAGTCTACGGGACTAGAAGGTGCTGGGGACTTGGAGTACACATACGGTGAGATGATGGAAGTCATCGGACGATCGCCGTCCCCAGTTTCCATTGAAACGTAGGTGGGCGCTTTCCTGAAATGTTCAGCGTCTGATGAGTCAGAATCAGCAGCATTGGTAGGGAACACCACTTTGGAATCCTTGTAGCTGGGCACAGAGATGGGACTTTTTGAGTCAGCGTCAATAAAGGCGGAGAATTTCTTCAGCAGCGATTCTTCAGCTTTGGATTCAGCGTACGGGTCGTGCGAGGCCAAGTCGGTCGCGTCCTCAGCGTTGTCGTCCGCGTCCGAGTTGTCGTCGACGTCCTCCTGCGGCGCGTCGCCATCCTTCGATTCGTCCCCTTCCTCCTCTTCTATCTCCTTCCCATCTTCTGAATCTACAAAGTAAACAACAACTTGACGTACAAGTAGATGTGAATGCACCGCTACGACGCACACAATGTAACGCAGTTGTTTATTTATGGGGTACATACATAAAGCAATAGGTACGGTTTTGTGGGTCAAGCAAGGAAGCGGGCATAAATTACATGCGTATTCGTGATTATACTCTGGTACACAACACATGGGCAATAAATTTCTGTGCGCTGCTGGCTTTCTTTTTTGTTCAACATGACGCCAAATCACTTCCTCTCTATCATATATCAACGTCAGGAAATAATGAATACAAACAGGTAATAAAGACAGGAACGGAACACGCGAAAGCGCACAAGCACCCGACGTAAAAGGTAGTGTGTTGAGGTCCGAAATGCAGGTAACTCTCATATTGGTCCGGGGTCAGGGGAGGATGGCAATGATTGATGGCCACTTCTCTTCTGGACATTTGCCCACTTAAGGGACTCTTGATGAAATTAGATACATGACTCAACATCGTTAAAACACTTTGATCTTCATAACGCAACAAGTCAAGTGGCTTGTTACAATATTCCACAGAGATATTACAAGGAAATAAAAATGCGGAACGGCAAAGGAAAGTCCAACCGCCGGCGCCGCCGTGTTATTCAATCCTCCCACCGACCATAGTTTATGATGCGGCCATATTTGGGGCAAGAAGCTCGTAAATCTGTCAAGAAATTTGGCATTCTTCAGACCATTAAAATATCTACACGAAACCATGTGTGCTGCTGTTCAAATACACGACGCAGTGAACCCATTTTTGAACCTTTCGATTCGGATGGATTTATCTGACGAATGGTGGAAGTGACATTCATTGGGGCCCATAAACTATTTCGTGCGGGAAAGGGGCTTCTGACGCTTCTGCAAAACTCAAACAGACATCATTTAAAGTTCGGTGTCTGACAAGTCTGGCAGTGTCACCACCGTGGACCGAATTTTGCCTTTCAATGTCACAAAAGTCCGTCGATTTTCTTTGTCACAGATTCAGTCGAACTTGAGAACTTCTGCGTGACTGCGGTTGAAAAACCCCGAAGTGTGATCATACGCGGGTTTTACTTCGCAGTTCATTTGCCGAGGCAGCCAAGATGCCCGAGATCAACAGCTCCGGCCAGCTCGCTTGTCGTAACCAACTCACTTCACTTGTCTCCACGTTATCGCCGAGGGCGGCAATAACTCCCATTTGGTCAATTTTCTGTTCAGTACCAAGTACCGCACGGCTCATTGGCAGCCACCTAGTAGCGTTTTGCCGCTGCATTTCAGGTTCAATCCCATTGATCCACGGTAATTATGAAAAGCCCTAGCATTTCTTCTTGAGACAACTTCATTTGTATAAATATGCCTGTCCATTTATCACGACCGCCTCCCACCCATAGGCAACGCAGCCACGGCGAGGAAAACCTAACAGTGCTTGTCATGATGGATTCGCACAGACTTGTTGCTCTGCGGAGGAAAAAGTCAAAAGTTCAGCAAACTTTCAAATTGTTTTTGATAGGTGTTATATCTTGCATATTAGGTTGAGGCAAATTGGCAATGATGGGTCTGCTGCAGTTGGCACGTGCGTGGTCAGCGCGGGTTGATCACGCCTGACCCGCCGCTAATTGATCATGAAGGGGGCTGCAGCCGAGTGACAACACCATTGGACCGCGCCCCCTGCTCCGTCCTGCTGCCACTGCCTTTTCTCCGCGTAAAAGAGAAAAGTAAATCTGGATTTATGGGCAAACAATCTGATGGCAAAGCCTTATAGGGCATCCTTCCTCGAGTGATGCTCTGATCGATAGGGGCGGGCACGCAATGATATATAAGCTGGCCTGGCGCAATTTCTGTCAAGAGCTAAATTGGTTTCAAAGTAAGCTTTACGAAGAGAGGGGAACAGATGCAATGGAAATTGAACACAATCTGCGGTGTTTTTTCTTCTACCAACAGACCTGCACACCTGATACTTTGTGTGCAGAGAAACCCCAGCAAGGTGAAATGTGCAATTACTGGTACAAGGGTTGTAATGTACGACAAGGTGTGAGAAATGAACCCTGAACACACTCAAATGATTGAAAGTACAGTGCTGGCGGTATTTTACTCGAATGCAGTGCAAAAGGATTGATGTATGAATCCATCTTGCACAAACACAATTAAGGTTAATTAAGAATTGTCGAATCTATGCAGCGCTACTCGTCCTAATTTGCCTTCAACAGAAAAACCACCAGCTGACAAAGCCACTGGAGCAATAGTCTGATTCATATCAGCTTCGCTCCAAGTGATTGAAAAGCATTGATATCTGTGCAATGTGCAGCACACTAATCGACTGAGCTTATTACACTTGACACAAATGCCAAAATGATATCTTTTGCAGCTGTACACAGCTCCATGTAAATAAATTTGGTTGCGGACTGTGTTTGCCAACAAACAGGAAAGGTTCTTTCCTTGGTCCACGAAGAGCTTGCAATCTCGGCTTCATACAAACATATCACTCTAAGCTACAAACAATGACATTCTATCCATCAAACTGGCACTTCTTTAACACAGCTTCTCGGAGCTGTAATGAGTAAGTCGAAGTGTTTTCAAGAAGAAAAGCAGGCTTGGGGAGTTTGAGCTTTAAATTGAAAAAGATGGATTGAACAGGCAAGTGGGGTCCCGATCAGCCGATTGGAGATTGGAGACACGAAGCGAGCGAGCTGCGCAGCAAATGGAACGTGGCCGCGAACAGAGGCGCTGATACTGAACGCAGGAAATGCTAGATCAAGAGCCACCAACGCCAGTACATCTGTGGCTGGTGACTGCTCACACACCATGATTGATCTCACACTTTAGAGGGATAAAGCGAAAGTAGAAAGTGCTTCCAATGGGTAAATGATTTACACTGGCAAAGCTGCATCGAAAGAAAGAAAGGATTTCCTCTCCACTACTGCATATCATTACAACAAATTTGCCTCAAAATGTCACCTGGCCCTCGATGCGCCTTTACAGGCTTTCTGTTCCTCCACATTCGTTCTGCCGACTTCATTTTATGAAATTATCCTCAAGACTGACACAAAACTCCCTGCCGAGTCCCCGCTCTCGACACAGAGTTCGCAGCAATCTCATTGAGAACTGTTCCCTACAATTATGCATCGACTTATTAAATTCGAAGCTGTCTGCTCAAGACGTCGCTTTCTTTTGGAAAATATGTCAGATAATTGTAAAATATGGATTGACAGTTGTCAGAGAGAGTTGCGGCTGACGAATGGCCCAAGGGATCTCTGCAGATCCTATTAGCATTTTTACTCTGCTGACACCCTCAGCCGGGCGAGAGGCCTTTCTCGCTCGCAGGCAAGTCGGACACAGACAGCAAAATCACCCATGTTTTTCATTCGCCCATTCACCTATTGTTAAGGGAAAGAGTGGGCAGAATGGCGAATTCGCCTAAATGAAGGTGACGTGAGTGATTGGCGGTTCATTGGAGTGACGCTCCGCACTGTGGCATATATTTTTAATGCCCAGTTCTGGCCCGGAGTGGCAAGCAGCTTCGGAAGACGGGTTAGGAGCTTTGGCCAGGGGTGCAGCTTTAATGATACGCCTCAGCACTGTGGAAAAATGAACACATACTTTGTTCTGATAGCCGTCACCCTTCATCAGGCAGTTTAGCTCCGGTTGACTCAATTACTCAGTGGTGAAATGAGCGAGTATGACAAGGTAATGCCAAGAAGCGTTCATTAGTGCAGGAAGCTACTGTTTTCGGGACCGTGCTTAACTCGTTTAAAATCACGCTGATCAAATTGATTGCGCAAATCAGTGTTCTGGCTGTCGCGTCCCGATCAGGTAATGGGGAAGAGGAAAGCCTGTTGCCCGTGGCCCCGTCTCCTGCATCTTCAATTCATTAATTCCCAGTCAATGGCTTCCCTACAAAATGCTTGATCCCTGTTGATACGGGTCGCTCAAACAATACTGCTGTAATCGTCGCTGTTATAAGGCAGTAATTGACTGCCTGACAATGCCATTCAATATTCACTTCAGGAAATTGGCAAATATATCACGGGCAGGGACAATGAAGTCTGTGAAACCACACAAGGATTGTAATCTGCAGTTGCTATTTTCTCTCACAGAAATAAATATCAACAGGTAAACACGTGTACAAGTCTGAAGCATGTGTCCCATCAGACGGCGACAAGTTGCAAGTGGAAATGCGAGAGAAGCGATCAGCCCAAATTGAGAAGAGTTTCTGAGCAGCATTTGTGTGGAACGGCACAGAATTTTACAACTCAGTCCAAACGTCACTGGATGTGCAAACAATTCGCTTGCAAACCTGTCGTGTGTCATTCGTCCCCTCCGCGATTATAACCACAGAAGCAGACAAACAACAGGAAATTTTTGAAACTGATCAGTACAGTGTGGTTTGAAAATTCTTTCAAATGACTCAAAAGCGAATCCAAGAACGTAAACAATGCTGCACCGAACTCGAAACGCAATGCAGGCATTTGTTTTGATGAATTTAAGATTTAGATGACTCTTTCCCGGTTGAGCTTTAATTTTGACATTCCAACATCCAATTTTGTAATAAATCAGAGCGTGTACACAGACACATACCAATCAAGCAGTAAATCACCCAAGTAAATCAACAGATACTTTTATGGCAGTATTTGCATTCCGCTGTTGAAGCCAAAGGCAGTGTCAATGGCGATTTTGAGGAAAGCATGTTCTGAATCGTACGATATCAGAGAATCAAAGAGATCTTATCTCTTGACCACCACCAACCGACTAAAATGGTCGGTAGCCACCGTGGAGTACTTGTGCAATGGTCTCATGTCATGCGCAACATTTGACACGAGGATGGTTCTCTTTTTCTTCCTCGGACTTTGACAAAAGCCAGCTTGCATTGCAGTTTACGGAAGTCGCAGTGTTTTCACAGATTTAGGAGGGTTTCACACACATGCGAGAAAAGACAAAACGCAGATCAACACCGTGAAGCGCGATTTGAAAGCCACCACTTGTGACGACAATCTTTGAAATAAACACAGTTGTGGCGCTCATTGCTGAAGTATTTGGCAATTTGACTTCCATCAAACACCGACTCTTTCTTAAATTGCTTCGCTGCAAGATGACAGAGTCCCTGAGAACAAACGCATAAATCGAGCCGAGTTGCCAAACAGTGAGTCCCCGCTCTCAGATGGATGGCTCCGTCGTGATGAACGCGCGTCTTGACAAAAGCATGAATGACAGTGAGAAAAAAGATCCGCGACTTGGAAATTAAGTTTTTGTTTTGTCAAGGACAAAACTCACATTAATTTGATCACCACATCAAAGACACGTCGCACACAGCGGCGGCAGGCGCAGACCGACTGGGCTGCGAGTGGTGCGAGAAGCTGGGGCGGCGGTGCCACTAAACCTGAGCACGGGGCCATCAATATTACATCATACACAATGGCACACTGTATGGATTGCTGGCGGCGAAGACGGGCGAATGAAAGCGGAAGAAGAGCGATAGGTTGTTGTTGAAAGTCCCACATCAGCGCACTGACACATCTGCACTTGTTGCTGCCAAGTTTGTTTTGCACAAGTTGATATTTGTTGTTATTTTTTTTCGTGGTTCCTTGCAGACATATTTCGAGGTGGTTTTGCCAAATTATTCCAGGAAGGTGAAAACCTTTGATTCTCTTTTTCCGTGTCAACTGCACCTGTGTTTCCATATTTGACGCGAGGAAACACAGGGAGCGTCTTGTTCGTCGTTCGTCGAAGCCGTGATCGGAGCACGCACAGGAGCGACTTGCCAACATTGTTGCAGATCTCATGGCTTCAACGGGAATTCTAAAGTGAGCTTGAACAGAACCTTTCCTCATGCACAATAAAAACTTCTACTTTCTGCAAAGACTACCACTCACGGCAAACCCATCAATATCGATCGACACAGTGGGATTTCTTGAAAGTTTCCCCTGCGCGCGCGCACCAGCTGCCGAATTCCATGGTCAACAGGTTTGGCCACACGATTTTGGGAGAACGTTTTGTCTGAGTATTGACGTGTCCTAAAATTATTTTGCTTCGCAACTTTCAAAACAGCGCATACTCAAAGCAAGCAGATTTCACTGTGAGGTCGGAACACACCCAGAAGAGGGCAAAAACAGCGGCAGCGAGCCTTCACCTGCAGATAGTTCGTCCCTCGGCTTCTCACGCTAATTGCGTGAGCGAGTCTGATGCTTCATCTTTGCTATCTTCACCATGCTGATGCGGAAGATACTTTGAGGAACACCTTCTCGGGTTTCTCGTGTGGATAATTTGAGTGACACCGAGTGACAGGTAGAAGAAAACATGACAAGCTGGCTGGAAACATTCAGGGCGGATTATTCTTGCACAGATGATTAGGCAGGCACCAAGCGCTGCTTGTTGTGCACGGTGTACCGTTCCTTGCCTCTTGGCTGTCGCACCCGTCTCACCCCATAACGGGTACAGTATGATTTGGCCCCAGCACGCAGGATGCTCTTGTAAAGCAACAATGACAGGTGAAGATAACAAGGCACAGAGCTAACTTACCAGCAATTTGTCTGCAACTTGTCAGGTTCAAGTGACAACAACTGTGCCACAACTTTATTGTACGTGTACACATACATTGCCTGCTGCAACAACTGCCTTTTCGTCGATATTCCAAATCCATTTATGTGCAAATGTGTCTTGGCTTGTGTGTGGACGAGCAGGAAAACACAGCCATTGCGCTTTACCCGTAAACAAGTGCACACAAGACAGATTGCTTGTTTCGTCTAGCTCGTCCTGTGAAACGATGCGGGTTCTCAACTCGGGTTACTAATGTCGTAAAATACACAGATCTACCTAAACTGGCAAATGTCCCAAACAGACAGGGTGATTCAGAGGTTGTGTTTTGTCATTGTTTATTGTCAATAAATCACTACTTCTGGGAAAGCATTGAGGGCAGTCGCGTATATCACTCTCTTGCGGGGTGAAAGGTTAACTGTGTACGCAATACTGTAAACTCAAAAGCAAGCACAGCAACACATTGTTTTTTCCAAACCACTTGTTTGATCAAACCTGACGACTCCCTTCCCAAATCTGACTCATTGTCGTCAAGGAGACAATTCCTGATGTTCCCTGTTCAACAGCCGCGCGCCTTCCATTCCCAGCCTTCCCAGAAAAGCAATTTTTTGCGCAATGTCCAGCTGTGTCGTCCAAAAGTCAACCATGTGCAGATCCGGTGAAGACACGTACTGCACGTTGCAGAAAGGTCACCAAAGAGAATCGATGGTGATCACGCCACGTGTGTGATGCCTAAGTCTGTTCACACCACGACCCGCTGACAAATGAGTGACAGAACAAAGTGCGTAAAATTACGAGCGAACTTTTTCTGATGCGTCGCTCGTGTAGTTTTCACCAGAATGCCAGAGCGAGAAACTAGACAGTCTCATTATTGTCTCTCTTGCGAGAATCGAGTTTGTCCTTTTCTGGTCAAGAAGCGCGACCCGACACAAGCAGCACACGCCACAGAACTTGAGCGTCAGGCACACAGAGTTAGATGCAGCCGCAGAGTCGTGCACACAATGGAGTTTCCCAAACAGCAATAGATTTTTTCAGGTCTTTTCAAACCATACAACTTTCATCAACTTCAGAATCTTGCATTTGACTTTTTTGCCTTTTCATGTAATTTGGCAGAGACAAATTGATTTTGTTGTGGTAAAAACTTTGTTTCCATTTTGCTTTTCTGCTTTTCGAACTGAAAAATTCCACTTCAGACCATTACTCAATGGCCTGCAGCTGGTGGCTATTACATTATCTTCATGCATATGCAGCTCACACCTCCGATCTTGGTATTGTGACTTGCAGTGGTAGCTTACACCAAGTGCTCCAAAAGGTGCCAGAACGGAGTCTGAGCTGCACATCAAAAGAAAGTGTGACAGCCAACAGCTGGAAAATTGTGGACATGATTTTAGAGTAGGTATTCATTTACATGGGAAAAGTAGAAAAAAATTTTCTTGCCATGACAAAGTTCATTTATCTCAAACAAAAGACTTGAAAAGGAACACAAGATCTTGAGTTACATTCAAGCTTTGATTCTTGCAAAATATAGAAGACATAATCAAAACACAACAGTTGGTGGGGAAATTTTATCTGTGCCATGGAAGACCTGGTCTGCCAGTTGGATTTGGCACATTCATGACTTTGGCTGCAGCTAACACTGTGGCGTCAAGTCTCCGGCACTTCAATCGTCTCTGCGAACACTTGTGGTTCGAGGTTCGTCCAACAACACCATGGAGTTGGTGTGGTGGCTGGCCCAACCAGCTGGCGTGGTGAATCTGGCTCAGCCCGTTGGTGTACTGAATCTGGGCCCACTAGAGTCTTGTTGGTGAATTTAGCCTCACTAGTTGGTGTGGTGAATGTGGTCCACCAGTTGGTGTGGTGAATCTAGCTCAGCCAGTTGGTGTGGTGGAATGGATTGCACACAACCAGAGAAACGGGAAATTCGTGGACGAACCACGAACATTCTTGTTTGTGTTAAAGAATTCCTCACAGGCAGGCAGTGGGTCGTTCTGCGCAGATTTCATTCGTGTCATGATGACAGTCAGTGTCAGTCGTTTCTCTTCAATGTCACGACAGGAAGCAGCTTCAACAGAGCCTTTTCCAACCCGAAATCAATGTGAGTGAGGTTCGAGAACTAAAAGCGTTGACACAGTTTAAAAGTCTCAAAGCCGGCTGTGTGCAGTCACGTTCACGTTGGTGTTTCAATCGTTGAGAGCAGCTTCGGAAAACGTTTTCCGCAGGAAACCATTTTTCTTTCGTTCTTCTCACAAAAAGTCCTTTCCTCACGAGAAGACTGACAGACGTCACACATTAACCAAATTACTTGTGTATAAGTCCAGTTGGCAGCCCAGGAGGGCCGGGCCCCACACAATCATCATTACCAGAACTAATGGACTGAAGTACCGCGCTCCAAGTCGGATGCGCTGAAATGCAGCCACAAGAGCCACGACTGTCACCGATGCACAGGCAAAATTGATGGCTATCTTGGTTGCATTGCTGTCCTGACAACAAAGCTCTTTTATCTGGCACTGCTTTTTGATCAATGGCAGGACATCTTTGAAGTTGAGGTCATATCTCAAAGCGAGTGAACATATTTCATCACACAGTTGAGTGGCAGTCTGGAAGTTCTGGCTCTGAACTCTCAAAGAACTTGTCAGGTTAGACATCAATGTCAAGTTTACAAAACACTGCCTCTAATGTAGCACAAAGCCCGTAGGTCGCCAGGTTTAGCATTACAAAATTCATTCGCACTCGGAAACAAAGAAGAAGTGGCTGTTTCAATGCGCAACCCCTGAGGAAATCCAAACTCCCGCAAAGGCACGCTGAGTTCGTGCTTTTTCAGCAGCTAGCGTGCAAAAGGAGTTTCGTGCTCCTTTTTCGAATTGAAGCTCTTGACTAAATAGATTTCATCGCGAGCTCAGCCTTGTTATTGCATCCATCCAGAGGAACTCGCCTCCCAACACAAAAGAGAAGCTGGGCTTGTCAATAAATTGACCTTTCATATAAAATTAAAGCTTGCTTATGTTAAGAGGCTGGGTGATGACATTGCTGTTGGCAGAATCGACAGCTAATCTGGCGGCTGTATAGAAGCGGCCAGAGGAACTGTGACAGACATTTCTAGGTGGCATTGACGCTGAGATTCAGCCGCTTCCAGGAAGTGACAAGGGCGACAGGCTCCATTGTTCCGCTTGCCGGGATGACAAAAAGCGACTCTGCCACTTATACGGCGGGCGAGAGATCAGATCAGGCAAATTCGGCACGCAGAGTCAGTCGGAGCCTCACAACTTCTGACATGCCCAGCCAAGCTGTCACCTCGAATCATTGAGGTCTTCCTGGTAAATTACCTGTAATTTCAACATAAATCAAATCTAGTTTTTGTGCCAACTCGGCGCTGACTGCCGCGCGCTCTGTGGCTGCAATATTTTGCGCTGCACAGCACAGCTGTTCCCAAACTGAAAGTAAATTCTTGCCAGGCAGGGCATCAATTCACACAAGACAACGCAACTGTTCGGAACCTGCTGATTGATAAGCGTCACGTTGCGCATTCTTGGCGCCGCCTCGGAAGTTTCTTTTCTTTTTTGTGTGTGAAAAAAATGTAACAAATAAAATTGATGCCAACCTGGGTTGGTTGACACGTTCGGGAATCCCTCTCATTACATGTTATTTATTCACCCTAAAAGTGACAAGTATGAAAAATAAATGGCGTTATTTGCGAACCTTTCTGACTGATAACACGAGCCATCAATCACGCCACAATTAGCATCTCTCATTATATCGCATAATGAAATCCATTAATTCCAGACCAGTTTGAATACTACCGTATTTTACTATCGAACGTCGCAGAGTCCGGCCCTGCACAAGGCTAATTATTTATGAGTGCAGTATCCACGTCGAAAAGGCTTACAGGGCCACTTGTCAATCTGCGGTGCTTTTCATTTGCAGCCGGCAGAGAACCAATATATCTTGAGAGCTGTCAGATGCAGGCCCGACGTCTTTGTTTGCTCTGTTGAACAAATAGCGGCCGCATAAAAGGTTCTCCGTGATGGATGGTAAGCGGAGATTGATCATTAAGCTCCACAAAGGCCACCTGACACATGATTGACATGCGGTCATGAAAGCCTTGATTGATGCTTTTCAGCCGAGCGGCAGCTGTACCGACTTAATGGCCATAAACTACCAAACCGCCATTTTCACTGCATTCGAGAATATTCAAACCCATTTCGGAAGATCTGCCTGCCTAAAATTCCAGTTTCAACGCAGAGTAATCAAGTATGGCGCACAACACATCACATATCAATGTAAACAAGCACACACTGTTTCTTGTGTTATGATTGACGGGTGTGTTTGAGCGATGTAAATAAAATAAACCGAGTTTTCACTTACATTTCATGCGCTTCGGTTGCGTCTGCTTCCGTCTCGGCATTTTGTCCACGCTCACAGTCACGTTTTCGAGGCGTTCACGCAAAGAAAACGCGAGTTCCTTGCTCCTTTTCCGCTGACGAGCGACTTGAAATTGACAGCCGTGCCGATCCGAAACAACCTCCTCGCTAAATAAACCGGATATGTGACGTCTGCCCCGCACAGGTGGCTGCTCCGCGCCTGCGCAGAGCCGGCCCCGCTCTCGATGATTGACGATACTTGACAGCCTCTGACAGCCGAGTCTGCTGGGCCCTGTTTCGCTGAGGCAAATTCAATACATGCACTTGCTGCTTGCCAAGCACACAACTGCTGTGCGGATGGAAACCACAATGCATCCCCGCGCCGCACAAATCCTTTTAGTGCTGACTCGAGTTCCTGTCAGTCATTTAGCAGTTTGAAGCCTTTCGCTTCATCACTATGCAAAAGGAGACTGGACCCTCCTCCTGGTACAAATGGTTCTGAGGCAGGTGAGGCGCTTTTGGCGGGAAACGCGGAGGCTGCTGTGCTGCGCTGCGATTGCTCACTGCCGACAGAGGCGACACTTCCCATTGAGTAATTTTGTGGTCTGAAGTTCTTCAGCTTGCACGAGCAGTTCCACTTTCCTTTCAACAAGCAGCCAAAGAGAAACACCAAGGAGAATTCTTTGCGAAAAGGAAGTTTGACACGAGCGTCTTCATAAATGGAGCGATTGTATTTCTGTGAATACCCTCAGTCCTTTATGTGCCGAAAAGACACAAACCCATCAACCTCACAACACATTTTCTTCCACGGCAACGGTTTCGTGCACTTGTTCCTCGCTGACAACAGGAGGCGTGGCCACCACCAGCGGCAGAGTTTCGTCCGCGCGCAGCGCCGTCTCGCCGTTGTCCGGATGCGTCAGTTTGACGGCCTCCACAGCCTTCAGCACGTTGCTCACTTCCTCGACGCTGCTGATTTCCAACTCTGCGATGATGTCATCTGGCCTGTCGCTGTCACCTTTCACAATGACGGTCAGTCTCTGCTCTGGAGAGAACAGCGGGAACTCCACCAGCTGCTCCCCCACTGTCTCTGCTCGATCCTCCGCCTCCTCCGTGTGCTGCTGCACGAGCGTCGGCGTCGTCTTCGCCCAGCGCCTCCGCTCCGTCACGGGCCGTGCGCACGAACCCTCGGGAAGCTCGTCTGGGTCGTGATCCTTCTCATACGTGCCCAGGTACAAGCCGACGTGTCGCTCGTTCTCCAATGGCACAGAGTGTGTCACGAGCAAATGTTTCTGCATGTCTTTGGCAAAGTGTGTGCCGTAGGTACAGTGCTTGCAAGGGTACATGAACTTTCCGGAGTGTTTTTTGCAATGCTTTTTGAGGTTTTCAACATTGTTGCACCTGTAGTCACAGTGCAGGCATCGATACGGTTTGGAACCGATGTGGATTCGCATGTGGCGTTTCAGGTGCGCTTTCGTGGTCCCTTTGTAGGTGCAGTAGTCACACGGATACTCCTTAGCTCTGTGAGTCCGTCTGTGCCGTGCCATCCCAGATCTACAACGCAAAGTGACAAGCAACGAATGAGTGGCACGACGGTATCCGAGCGGAACAGTTCGGTGGAGGATCGCGGTCAACGAGTGGGCCAAGCGCAGGCACAGAAGTACCTGTTGTGATCCAGAAGGGTACTTGCCATCTCCACTGACATCGGGTACACGCTGGCACGTGTGGCGAGTCAAGCTAGCAGTCAAGTTTGCGAAACTGAGAAACTGGTAATTCGTGGACCATGTATATCAACCGCATGACCCCGCGAAAAAGCCGCACTTCTTGGGTCTTGAATGAAAGATCGAGAATGGAAGTTTCTGTTGTCACTCTTGTGGACATGAACACCTGACCACCAAACACAAAATCTGGTGGTCTTTTTTTCTCTCCTGTTTGAGATGGAGCAGGTCCACAACTAGCGGTGAGCATCATCCCGGGAAGAACAAAAGTGTTGCGGTAGTTGCATGCATGGACACGCGTGCACAGCCGAGTGAACAGACTTACTGATCGGGGCAGGAAAATCCACAGAGTTGACACAGGTACGGTTTCTCTCCTGTGTGCGTGCGCGTGTGCACTTTCAGCGAGTACGCAGTGCTGAATTTCTTCATGCACCCCTTCCACGTGCAAATGTTCAGCTTGGCTGCGTGGACCATTTTCTCGTGTTGCCGAACCTGTGAAGAAACAAGTTCGCGTGTTTCGTGCAAACTTCTGAATACGAAATTCTGAGCAAGCATTTGTTTTGAAAGGACAAGGTCTGATTTTCGTGAAGGTTCCTCAGCTACGATTTCACTCAAGTCGTAACCACGCCCATTGGACGCGAGGCTCCAACTCGCAGAAACGTGGGTTTTGTGATGAAAAATATTTCCCGCTTCAACTGCTGAATCACACCACAACACAAGCGCTTCAGTTTTGGCCAACGAAATGACGCGAATGGCATACCCGGTACATGTGCGTGAAGAGCTTGCCGCATATTTTGCACGGGTACTGCTCGCTGTGGCTGACGGTGCTGTGCGCCGCCCTCAGGTGCCGGTGATAGTGCGAGCTGCGGTTGTAGCATTTACCGCAGTGCGCGCACTCAAACGTCTTCAGCTTCATGTGGAGCGACCTGGACACGCAAAAAAGATGCACGCCTTCGTGAAGAACTGAACTCAGGAGAGACACATGAAAGCAATCACAGTAGAACTTTGTCCGTCAATGCAAAATGTGCCTGTTGCACAAGAAACAGACCAGTGGAACAACACAAGAAAGACATCAATGGGAGCAGCATCTGTTGATGGTAGGCAATTGCACTCCCCGGCGCCAGATATAAGACGCTGCAGCATCTGATGCGCTTCAGTCTTGTCGTGACCACACACCCCCCCCCCCATCCCTTTATGTTTTGTGTTTATCTGTCATGTCGTGAAACAAGTTTCCTGGGACCATTGGCATGTCGTGAAAACAGAGAAGTTTTGTCTTGTCGTGAATTTATCGCTTTTCAAATTACTCAAGAAATTGTTGCACCCAAACGTAAATAAAGTGTTCAGAAACAAGCCTGGTGTGGAATTTGGAGAGACTCACACGACGTGATGCTTGAGCAGAAGATGATCTGAAAACCTGTCGTCGCACAGGTTGCAGCTGAATGGTTTGCTGTTGCTGTGGTTCCTCAGGTGCACGTAGATGGAGCTGCTCGACACCCTTTTGTTACACTCTGGACACTGCACCGACGTTTTCCTTGTTCTTTGCATGTCTCTGAGGAACTCCATGTGTTTCTCATCAATGCCTGTGTATTTGACTGGTTTGCCGTCTTCTGTGTTGCCAATGTCTATGTGCGTCTTCAGTTCATGGTTGATGTAGCTGTTCGTGGAATCAAATTTTTGGCTGCAGGTGGCACACTGCAGCACGGTTCCACTCTCGCTCATTTCCATCATTCTCATATGGCGCCGCGACTTGGTGTGAACTTTGAGAGTGTGGACTGAAGAGAACGTGATCCCACAGGTTTTGCAGCTGAAGTCCTCTCCTGTTGCGTCCCCGAAAGATCGTCGTTTCTTTCTGTTCAATGCATTCAAAACGGCTGTTGCTGAAGCTTGTTGATCTTTGTCATTTTGAGCACTATCCAAAAACTCAGTCAACGAAATTCCAGCAGCCTCGGCAGCTTTGCGATGATGGTATCTGCTTTGCTTGTGCAGACTGAGCGTGTGTTTGTCGCTGTAACTCCTGTCACAAACCTTACATTCGTGCATTCTCTCTTTGGCGTGAATGCGTTTGATGTGTAAAGTCAGAGCGGACGGGGACTGGCACTGCAGCTTGCAGTAGGAACACACTGGACGCACTCGAACCCCTTTCTCACTTCGGACGATCCGCTGACGCCCGCTATGTGTCAGTTGCAAATGCCGCTTCAAGGCTGCGGCTGAATGCACCAACAAGTTACACTGTGGGCACTTCACACGGTGCCTCTTCTCTTTCACTTTGCACGGCCGATCACCCTTTCTAACGGCGTGTTCTTTCTTTGAAAAGTGGTTGAGCATTTCCTGGCTGTCTCTGGTGAAAAACTTGCAGGTTTGGCATGACAACGGTCCGATCAAGAGGCTGACCTTGTCACAGTGACTTTTTTGTCTCAGGTGTCTCAAAAAGACATCGTACTCAATGCAGTAAAAATTGCACACCCTGCACTGGTATGGATTCTGTCTCAGAAGTAATGTCTGCATGCTCTCATTCAGCAAGAACTGACGGGCGTCCTTTCCAGATCGCCTTTGATGATACATGGAAACTAAATGACGGGCAAAGTTGTACTTTGAATTGAAGCGTTTGTCACAGGTTGGACATTCAAGTGTTGTGTTCTCCTCTCCCATCACATCAGGCACGAGGCTTCCTCTTCTGTCGCTTTCCTGTTGAAGTTGCAGTCCTTTCACTCGTTTCTTGTGGAAGGAGGTTGACAAGTGTCTGCTGAGTCCAACTTCCATCTTGAACGTTCGATTGCAAACGTCACACGAAAATGTTGAGGGTGTTTGTGATTCCTGTCGTGTGACAGTTTCCTCCCCTTCAGGTTGTCCGCCGTCATTGGTTGCAAAGTCCGTCTTTCTTCCTTCAAGAGCAACCTTCTTCTCAACCCTTCCCGTTCCTGGACTGTCGCCAGGCATCTGTTTCCCGATAGAATTTCTTTCCTGAGTTTGTCTGTGTTTGCTGACAGTGAAGAGTTTTCCGGACGGTTTCCATTTGCCCCCAGGGGGCGGCCCCGCACCAGGGCGCCACTTTCCACCAGTGTGACCCCGGGGCGGATGTTTGTCATCTTCGTCGTCAACGAGTGCCATCAAATTGTCAGCATCAATATTAGACAGATCATCGTTTTCATCCTCATCATCGGAAAACTCCAGATCGTTCAGAATGCTTGCAATGGGAAGGGACTTGTGATCATCTAGTCTGTCTTCAGTTTGGGGAAGTGCATTGGAGGATCCAGTCTGCTCTTTTGTGGGTTTGGTCTGTTCAGGGGCTCTGTATTGCAACTCCAGTGAGGACAAAAATTCTGTGAATCCTTTGGTAGAAATCTCGTCGTACATGAGCAGACCGGACTCAATTGCGCGACTGGTATTTGGGCTCGTCAGGGCACCTGCGATGGATCCCGAAGTTGTCACAGCCAGTTCTTTTGACGGACTCAGAGGAGTGGCTGCGGACGTAGCGGTGCCGCGTGCTTGTGGTGTTCTGCCCGCAGAAGGTTGGGTGACTGGCGGATGCGCTTTTCTTCCGGTGCATTCTTTCTTCTTGTGAGTCACGTAGTTCTCCAACCCAACGATGGTTGCGTGGCATACCAGGCAGATGTGCGTGTCCTCGTCTTCGTCATCCATTTTTCAACCTGAAAGTAAATACCCGCTGAACAGCCATGTGCACCCACTTGATGAGGTACTGCCTCAAAGACCGCAAAAAACTAAAGGCCAAAAACGTGAAGCTCCGTTTGTGGAGTGCACAAGAAAGTCACTTTTCGAAAGTGAGTAGTGAGACATCCCAAAGTGTCTTACAGGGAACGTGTGTAAAAGAACGTGGAAAACCCGGATACGGTGCATGTTTGCTACATATTTCTTTCTCCTGCAAGGCTCAGGTGTGACGGGTGGTTTCTGAGAGGTTGGACACATGCAGGATTTGTGAAGAACAAAATTTTGTTCACAATATTTCAATGTTGACTCTATTATCGCCCAGATATCCGACTCTTATCTCCACAGAAAAAACATAGATGCATCTTTTGGATTGATAAATACTGTCCAGTGATTTAATCACAACTCTCTTAGTTTTCCAGGACTGATATACGTCGACAAAAAGACCTGAAAGTGCAGACGTTACCTCCGCTCGACGAGCTGAAAAGTCGCGGGTCTTCGTAGACTAGTTGACGCAACGAGTTTTTACGGATTTTGCGAAGGCGCGAAAACAAAATACACACTGAGCCGGTCGCTCTCGTGTTGCAAGTTCGAAGGCGTTTGTTTCTTTCAAGCACTTTTTTGGGAGATTTGAGAAGGTTGCACCAGCGTTGAAGGTCGCCCAATTTGAGCGACTGAAATAGGTGTGACCAAAACAAATCACCTGGAGGCAGCCAGGAAGTTTTCCCATGTGAACACCGTATTTCTTGGCAGGGATAAATATATATTACCTGTGTGTTTGACTGGTGAAATTTGTTTTTTCATTTATAAAATTTTTTAAATGGGTTTCAGGTGGTACCAGTTTGGGTATAATTTTGGGATTTTAGGGAAGTATTTGAAATAGACATTTCGCAAAGATTTTGGTAAGCTTTTTTTTGTTTTGGGGTGACAAGTTTTGAGGTAAAGATAAATTGGCCACATTCCAAAAAAAAACAAAAACAACAAAAATATACCTTTGTGCATTCCGCTCATATGTATGCTGCTTGTATTTCGCTCGGTATGCATTGTGGTTTCTCAAATCACCTCGAGCTGCAGGAAGCTCCAGCTGTATTTGTTTCAATTTATTTTCCACACAGATCATTCCCTTTCAAGTACGCACAACTCAGACACTCGCGCAAATACATGACATGTGAGTTTGACGTTTCGTTGCATTGTGAACATTGGAAACATTGGCATTGCTTCACTGAAGGGAGTTTTGTTTACAGCCCCTTCCCCCTCCCCCCCCCCCCCAAAAAAATTGCAACATCTTGAAAGGAGCTAAATTTTGCAAACGGTCATTTCCGGGCATTCGAGTCTTTGCGAATGTGATCGTGACAAACCACACACTTTCACTCAATTCGAGGGGACTTGGAAAACCATTCAATCAGTTTTCACTCGCTTTTTATGTGATTTGAGGAGGTTGCGCTGTTTGTGGGAGCTCAATTTTTGAGCGATCTGAACAGGGCGACCCAAACAAATCACCTGTAGGCAGCGTCCACCAAAAGTATGTGTACACCAAGCGGAACTCAGCTGTTGTCTACGCTTTGAAGTTCCAACCGGAAGACGCCGGCAACACTTCTGTGGAACGAAAGCAGCATCATAAATGAACCTGTGCTTCCTCATTTTTATTCTTGCTGGACGCATCAACCTCCGTGTCCGATTCTGTTTGTTCAGTCTCTTCGCTGGACTTTCTTCTTCGCTTTTTTCGGCCCACCTTCCGGATCACTTCTGATTCTTCTTTGCGAAACGCAGGAATAAGATCTCCAACGTTGCTCTTGCTCACTATGTGACGAAGGCTCCTGAAAAAGAGAAACTCGACGGCTGTGATTAGAACCTTTGAAACAGGAAGAGACAAACAAGAACTTTTGCCAGAGTGCACACGCGCTCCTCCGAATTCGAGACAGCTATGAACAAACAGCACACCGAGCCAAGTAGCAACAGTATTTCTCTCGAAACAGCACATCTAGCAACTATCTGTACACCTTGTAGCATTCTCAGATTCTTCAGTCACCTCGCAACTTTCATGCTATGACCTCCGTTTTCTATTGCTTTCTTTCAGGTTCCCGCGCTGCACTTGTCAACCCCATGGCCACCCACAAACCTGGGGTGACCACCACACAGAAATTCTTGACCCCCTCCCATGACCACTCAGTTGCTGGTGACTGCCACCAAGAGAGGGGGAACCATGTTCCCATCCCCCTTTTGGGAGTCATTTTCCACATTCAAGATGGCTGCCAAACAAAAGTTTCACAGTTTGCTTTCTTAAAACTGCCCTTTTCCATTCAAATCCAAGGCAAACTAGGTCAGGACGGCTCAAACGTTTGTTTCATCCTGCTTTGAGCATTTTACTGTGGTGCAAATTTCCAGCAGCCATCTACCAGAGGAGACAAACACTGACAAATGTTTGGTGGTCATCAAGGACGAAAATTCCTGGGTGGTGGCCGCCTGTCCCCAACTGGTGGCCACTCAGTGTTCAAAGGGGCGATTTCTCAGTGGTCAGAAGGGCGAAACCACCGCAAAAATTTTCAGTGGCGAGTCCCTCTTCCCCTCATTGACACCTGGGGTCAGAGAATGGTCCCAGGTAAGACAGTGGCAGACCTGCTTCCTCCTATTTGAGACAGAGAAATGGGCGGGATCTGCACACATAAAACATACGCCAGTTACCTCGGCAAAAATATCCAGTGACAAAAGTCCAACGCCAAGAAATTGAAACACTTTCAAATGCGACCTGTGTACTCACTGTGCGGTTTTAGTCTTCGTAAAGACGGCGTGTTCTATTCGTCCTTCTTGCGTGCACATGTAGCAATGCACATGCTTCGACTTGGCAACTGGTTGTACCACACAGCGAGGCCACTTCGCCTGTCCTTCTTCAGAAGAAGGAAAAGGAAACTTGTGTGAAACTAGAAATTATTGTACTGTTGATGCCATTCCTTCGAAAGCTAAGAGAGAAGAAAAACTTTCTTCGACTGCAGATTTTCCGTACCTTGTGGATCTGTTCCTTTCCTAAGCACAACATAGCTGAAGCAGGAGGTTTTCACTTCACCATGGTCTTTCTGCAAACATACGAGGCCTGTCAATTATGATCCCGCTTTTCCGCCAAAAACTCAACGATGGCTCAGAATAAAAATTTGCGAACTTTAATGCCAACAACAAGAATCATTGCCAACACAAGCATGCCAACAAATGCCAACAAAAAGAAGCATAAATCACATAAAAAGGACTTTGAA
>JAAUXT010036359.1_pt1 | contig 54592 bp, 41 predicted proteins | sample 7278171 | NCBI WGS metagenome assembly JAAUXT01 (sample SAMN14350112, study PRJNA611818) | marine sediment metagenome | isolation source: surface marine sediment (1.8m) | place: French Polynesia: Moorea | collected 2018-08
ACATATAGCGACATGCCTATATTAGCAGGGTGTGAATATTTGAACCCGCCCGCAGGGCTTGGGTTTATTTCTTTTCGGCCTCTCACCGAAAAGAAATAAGAAAAATACCCTTTGCGAACTCTGCGTCTCTGCGGTGAAAAATTAAAATTTCTTAAAGGGAACCAAAGATGAGATCCAGCTTATACAGCCAAATTGAACAGCTTGGCGGCGTTTAGACCACAGACGTGCTGCATCTCCGCATCCGATAGTCCAGCAATTTTCATCTCATCAAAATAGCGGTCGGGCGTTAGGAGGGGATAATCACTGCCAAACAGGATCTTATCCACCCCGATCAGGTCGATGGCCAGGCGGTAGACCTTTGGATCGTATAGATAGGGAGAAGCGGCTGTATCAAAATAGACATGCGCTAAGCGCTGTTTGACCTCTTTTTTCAAAAGACTGAAAAAAAACAGCCCGCCGCCCCAGTGGGCCAGCACAATTTTATTTTGTGGAAAGCGAACAATCAATTGATAGATCTGCGCCAGCGTATTGGCAGTTTTGCCGGGATAGGTGTGACCGATGGGTTCATTGGTGTGAATCAGAACGGGAAGGTTGGCGTCTTTGCAAATCTCCATGACCGGTTGCAAACGGTCCTGTGCTGCAGGGTCGATCCCGCCTTGATAAAATGCCAGCTCTCCGATTCCAGATAACCCGCCCTGCCGAATGCAGCGATGGGCTTCTTCGGCAGCGCCTTTACTAGCGGGATCGAAACACCCCAGGCCGATGAAACGGTCCGGGTAGCGCTTGACCACTTCACTGATGTAATCATTGTGTTTTTTAAAAAGTGTTGCATCCTTCCAGGGAAAACCGAAAATGACAGATTGCTGCACCTGGTGCTCATCCATGGCTGCCAGCATTTCGGTTGCACCGATCAGCCGGGATTTGGGCGATTGATATAATTTTTTAAAGGCAGGCTCTTTAGAAAAATAGGTCTCCCGTTGGACACGGAATGCCTTTGGGAAAATATGGGTGTGCATGTCAATGATCTTCAAGCTGACGCTCCGGAAGCTAAATTTTAATTTATAGTTATGCAGAAAGCTCAAGTGAAGCAACCCTAACCACGAAGGGCACGAAGGACACGAAAAAATAAAAGTAAAAATATGTTTTTCCCTTTGTAATCTTCGTGTTCTTCGTGGTCAGATACATATCAGTTGTGTTCAACTTGAGTTTGCCAGATAACAGCTTTTTAATTTTGTGGCAGGTGGATATTGTTATGGAAAAGATTATCAAAATTCAAACAAAAAAATAACGGCTAATCAGTTTGTTGATTAGCCGTTAAGGAGGAGAACAGATGAAGAAATTATTAGGCTGCACTTAAGGGAGTTGCAAAAGCCTTGCCAAAAACAGCCAGAATATTTTAAATTTGGTGAATTTATTTTTATATATATAAATTTCAGAGACTTATGAATTATCAACTTGTCGCATGCGGCAGCCTACGACACCTACATAACAACAAAAAAAGGCGGGCAAAGTTCATATATTTTAACCCCAAAAGCCCGTAATTTGAAAAACCTGTTGTTTTTAAACCATTTTTTTATTATTGGGAGAGGTTCAAAATTTTGAACCTGCGCTTTTGAAAATACGCCGAAAGGCTATAACCACTTATAATTATTTTTATTAGTGTGGTTTACAGCTTTGAACGGGCCTTTATTTTGGCGAAAAAACAGCCTACCAAAGGCCTAACCACGCATGGCTAAATATAACCCCGTTCTTCTCAATGACATAAGGGGGCCGGGGGTTTCGTGAAAGGTTGCACAAGAAAAATTACCAGCCAGCCCTTTGCCTGCCGTCACCACGGCTGGTAAGACTAAAGCCATTGATATACAGAGCAATTATCAGGCCAATGATTTTTTACAGCACGATCTAACAAGAAACGAATGACACCTGAAACAGACATTAAACGCAACCCGATGTTCTGGTATCTGGCGGTTTTAACCATCTGCTCCACCATTGGATTGCAGACCTGGCAAACACTGTTCAACAATTTTGCTGTCGAAATTGCCGGGCTGGATGGAGACCATATCGGCGTCATTCAGTCGGTGCGGGAAATTCCTGGATTTTTAGCCTTGTTGGCGGTCTATGTGATCATGATCATCCGGGAACATCGCCTTTCGGCCGTATCAATTCTAATTCTGGGCATTGGGCTGGCCATCACCGGTTTACTGCCCAGTTTTGCCGGTCTGATGTTGACCACCTTGCTGATGAGCTTCGGTTTCCATTATTTTGAAACCACCAACATGTCTCTGACGCTGCAATATTTTGATATCGAAACTTCACCCTGGGTATTTGGCAAACAGCGCAGCTATGCCGCCGCTTCCGCCATCGCGGTGGGATTGGCCATTTACTTTCTGGCCTTTTTTTTCAGTTTTCCCCAAATCTATTTGCTGATCGGTGCATTGATCATGGCCGCATCTGCCTGGGCCCTGACCCGCAAACCGGAACAGAAGGACCTGGTACCGCAGCGCAAGAAAATGGTGTTTCGCAAAAAGTACGGGCTGTTTTATTTTCTAACCTTCATGGCCGGTGCGCGGCGCCAAATTTTTATTGCTTTTTCAGTTTTGCTGATGGTGCAAAAATTCAAGTATTCGGTTCAGGAGATAACCATCCTTTTTGTGATCAACAACCTGATCAACTATTATCTGAGCCCGCTGATCGGAAAAAGCATTATCCGTTTTGGTGAACGCAAGGTGTTGACTGCCGAATATGCCAGCTTGGTGATCATTTTTGTGGCCTACGCCTTGACTGATGCGAAATGGATGGTGGCCGTACTCTATATTCTGGATCATATCTTCTTTAATTTTGCCATTGCCATTCGAACCTACTTCCAGAAAGTAGCCGATCCGCGCGATATTGCGCCCAGCATGGCCGTCGGCTTTACCATCAATCACATCGCCGCCGTATTTCTGCCGGCCCTGGGAGGAATGCTATGGGTCATCGACTATCGCATTCCGTTTTTGGGCGGTGCTGCCATGGCACTCATTTCATTGCTGGCAGTGCAGGCGATCGACAAAAGCATCAGGCAAAAAGAGACGGCGGCGTAAACATACCTACCCCAAAATACAAAACGCCAGCCGGGTAACAATTCCGGCTGGCGTTTGGTTGTTTATGAGATGTAAAGCAGTTTAACCCTGGTTACATATTAGCCTATGCTTTGAGAGACATCGCCTGTTGTATAACGTTAAAATAGGCGCGCTCGGACACGCTGCCCCAGGTGCCGACAACTTTTTGAAAATTGGCAAAGGACTCGGCAACCTTTTTAGCCATGGGGCTCTTAGCAGCTTCTTCCTGCACGACCTCGGTGGCCAGGCTCCGTAATGCGCTCAGGACCTCATCCGGAAACTGGATCACTTCGACTTTGTGCTTGTTGATCAGCGTCTGCAAGGCCGCACCGTTTTGGGCATCAAATTGGGTCAGTGTCCATTGTTCGTTTTCCATACAGGCGGCATCTAATATGTGCTGCAGGTCTTTGGGCAATCCTTCATAGGCGCTTTTGTTGAAAAAATATTCCAAATAAGTGCCGGGTTCGTGCCACCCGGGATAATAGTAATATTTGGCGGCCTGATAAAATCCCATCCGCAGGTCATGCAGGGGGCCTACCCACTCGGTGGCATCGATAACGCCGCGCTCCAGGGAAGTAAAGATTTCGCCGCCGGGCAGCAGCACCACCGTTCCACCGGCCTTGGCCACGACCTTGCCGCCCAGGCCCGGGATACGCATTTTCAAACCCTTGTAGTCATCGATGGTGTCGATCTTTTTGTTAAACCAGCCGCCCATTTGAACACCGGTCGATCCGCCCGGACGCGGGATCAGGTTAAACGGTGCATAAGTTTCCTCCCAGAGCTTGAGCCCGTCTCCGCCGTGAAACCAGGCGCCCATACCCTGAGCATTCATGCCGAAAGGCACAGCCGCAAACCATTGGGTTGCAGGTTCTTTCCCGGCCCAGTAATAAGAAGCACCGCTGCCGACCTCAACCGTGCCGTCGGAAACTGCCTGAAAGCTTTCCAATGGGGGAACCAGTTCGCCGCCGGCAAAAACCTCGATGGTCAGGCGCCCGTCGGACATTTCATTCACCCGTTGTGCCAGACGTTCACAGCCTTCCTGCAATACCGGCAGCTTGGGCGGCCAGGTAGTGACCATTTTCCACTTATAGGTTTTTTTGGCAACCACCGCCGGCGCCTTTTCGACTGCCGGTTCAGGTTTTTTTTCTTCCTCCTTGGCGCAGCCCACCAGGCCGGCAACACCCGCTGTAGCTGCAGCAGCGGCTCCAATACCTGCCTTTTTCAGAAAATCACGTCTCTTCATAACGATCCTCCTTTATACGTCAACTTTTGATTCTAAAACGGTTTCGACAGAAACCCACGTTAAAAAATATCTTGATTATTATATAATAATCGGCCGTTGTTTCCAGCGGCCAATGAATATCGGCTCACCTTAGTTGACTCCGCATTTGAAGTCAAGGCATGGGGGTACTTTTATCGGTTGTTTAAGGTCCAAAAACCAGCCGGGGCAACCAGGTGGCCAGTTTGGGAAAAAATACGACGATCATCAGCCCGATAAGCTGAAAAAGGACAAACGGAATAATACCGCGGTAGATATGGCCGGTGCTCACTTCGGGCGGTGTCACCGCTTTAAGATAAAACAATGAAAAACCGAAAGGCGGTGTTAAAAACGATGTCTGCAGGTTGACCGCCAGCAGGATGCAAAACCAGACCGGGTCATAGCCGAAATCGATCATAATCGGTGCCAGAACCGGCACGTGGATAAAGGTAATTTCGATGAAGTCCAGAAAAAATCCGATAAAGAAAATCAGGAGCATTACGATAACCAGGACCGCTGTCTGGCTGTGTTGCTCGGCGATGCCTCCCAAAAACTCACGCACGATGGTATCGCCGCCCAGACCCCGGAAAACCAGACCGAATGCCGCCGCCCCGCACAGAATAATGAACACCATACAGGTTAACCGCACAGTGGTGTGCATGACCTCGCGCAGAATTTTTAGCCTAAATTTACGGTTGACGATCGTTAGAAAAGTGGCACCCACCGCGCCAACGGCTGCCGCTTCAGTCGGTGATGCGATGCCGGCAAAGATGGAGCCCAACACAGCCACCATTAAAACTAAAGGGGGAACGAGCGCACGACCGACGCGGGCGGCCAGCTGGCGGGGGCCGATTTCCGCCAGCTCTTCTTTTGAGATGGCCGGTGCCACACCGGGCCGCAAATAGGAAATAATAAGGATATAGACGATAAAAAGACCCACCAGCAACAGGCCCGGCAGGACCGCCCCGATAAACAGATCACCGACGGAGACCCCAACAATATCGCCGATGAGCACCAATACGATACTGGGCGGTATGATCTGCCCCAGGGTGCCAGAGGCCGATACCGTACCGGTGGCCAATTCTTTCTGATAGCCTCGCCTTATCATGGTCGGCACCGCCAGCAGTCCCATGGTGACCACCGTCGCACCGACAATTCCGGTGGAAGCGCCCAAAAGAGCGCCGACCACAACCACTGATATGGCCAATCCACCCCGCAGGCGTCCGAAAAGCAATCCCATGGTATCCAGCAATTCTTCGGCCAGACCCGATCGTTCCAGCATAACGCCCATAAAAACAAACAATGGTACCGCCGCTAATGTCACGTTGGTCATGCGACCCCAGATCCGCAAGGGCAGTAAATTAAAAAAATCCCACCCAAAACCGATCAACCCAAACGTCAGCGCGGTACCCAACAGGGTGAAGGTGACCGGAAACCCACCCATCAATAAGATGGTCAGCGCTAAAAACATCCAGGCGGCGAGATATTCCATCAGGGTTTCGCCTCCTCTGCCGTCTCAATTCCTAAAATCTGCATCAGGCTGTGGATACCCAAAGAAATGCCCTGCAGCAGCAAAAGCGTAAACCCGATGGGCAAACAACTTTTGAGTATAAACCGAAAGGGGATGCCGCCGGGATCCGGAGAGCCCTCCAAAATGGCAAATGAATTGGCCGTAAATGTCCATGAAGTTGAAATCACCATGATGCAGCCGGGTATCAGAAATAAAATCACGCCAAAAAGATTGATCCACGCCCGGGTTTTAAACCCGACCCGTTGATAGATGATATCCACCCGCACGTGGCCGTCATGCAACAGGGTATAACCGGCACCGATCAGGAAAATAAAGCCAAACAGATGCCATTCCAACTCCTGGGTAAATACGAAACTGGTGCTGAACATATAGCGCATGACCACATCGACAAATACCACCAGTACAAGGCCCAGTGTCACCCAGGCAACGCCCCGCCCAACCCACTGATTGAGCGTATCAATTTTGGCGCTTATTTTTTGGAGTGTTTGCATCAGGCGTCCACCTCGATCCCCAAAGGATCTGGCATATAATGGTGTTTAAATATGCGACTATAAAGAAATGGAATTTGGGAGTCAAGATTTAATCTGCTGCTTTAATTTAAGATGCTTTGGACAATCGGATGGAATGGATTTTGGGGAAATGAAAGCCTGCGTCGTTTGGCGCCGGAAATTAAGAGGCTATGATGTGGCCAACACCAATTTAATTCCAAATGCCATCAATCTTCTCACCACAGTAGGTACAGCTGCCGTCTGTGATGTGCAGGGCGCCCACCTGAAATCCCCAGCGTTCGATGACCTTTTGACCGCAGCCGGGACAGAAGGTATTTTCGCCGTCATCACCGGGCACATTGCCGGTATAGACGTATTTAAGTCCAGCCTGCAATCCGATTTCACGCGCCCGCGCAAGTGTTTGCACTGGAGTGGCCGGACGGTCGGTCAGTTTGTATGTCGGGTGAAAACGGCTGATATGCCAGGGGGTGTCAGTTCCCAGGTCATGGGCGATAAATTCAGCCAACTGTTGCAGCTCAGCCGGATCGTCATTAAGACCCGTTACGATCAATGTCGTCACTTCAATAAAAACGCCCGCAGCTTTCAGCCGTCTCAAGGTATCCTGGACATGGCCGAGGCGCGCACCGCATAAATCTTTGTAATAGTCGTCACTAAAAGCCTTCAAATCCACATTGGCGGCATCCAGATACGGCTTGATCATGTCAATTGCTTCAGAGGTCATGTAACCGTTGGTGACAAAAACATTGCGGATGCCGCGGGCATGGGCCATTTTGGCAGTATCATAGGCAAATTCAAAAAACACCGTTGGCTCGGTGTACGTATAAGCGATACTGCGGCAGCCGGATGCAGCCGCATCTTCGACAACTTGCCAGGCGGTGACCGCATTTCCCATGATTTTGCCTTTGAAATCGATCGGCATCTGGGCAATATCCGCATTCTGGCAAAATCGGCAGCGCAGATTGCACCCGACGGTGGCTATTGAATATGACAGGGTCCTGGGCAGAAAATGAAACAGCGGTTTTTTTTCAATGGGATCCACATGTCGCGCAATGAGTTTGCCATAGACCAATGTCTGGAGCTTCCCGGCTTGATTTTCACGCACAGCACACAGGCCGCGGCGGCCGTCTTTAATCAGGCAGCGATGGTTGCACAAATTGCATTTGACCTTGCGGTCTTCTATGGCCTCATACAGATACGCTTCCATTACAATCACATTGAGGAATGGCAGAACTCGAGAATTAGAAGTAGACCCCTAATTTAAACTGCTGTGCGAACCTAATTGCATGATGCAATAACCGGCCGCACATCATGTTATCGCTCTGCCCTAATTTCCGGCGTGGTATCGCATTGTCAACGGACGCAACCTAAATTTTGGAACCAGGGATACGACCATGCCGGCAAAAGCACCAAACGGGCAACGCTGAATAATCTTGGATTGCTCCAGACTGGCGGCGATTTTTCCCGATTGAGACGGCAGCTGGCATACCGTCCGCCAGGATACGGGGGTGTGGCCGACGATTTGGCGGATTCGCTGTTTCAGTTCCCAGACACTGAAAAATTGCGCATGATTATAAATAGTCGCCGTAAACATGCCTTTTACGCGTCGCTGGATGCCTTTGATGGCATAACGATTCAAAACACCAATAAAGATACGATCTTTAGCGACCCGACACGCCTCTTCCAACGCTTTTTGGGGGTTATCGACAAATTCCAGGGTCGTAAACAGGCAGGCATAATTAAAAGAATTATCATCAAACGGCAAATCCTCAGCATAACCCTGATACAGATCAGCACGGTTGTCGACATTTCGCGAAGCAATATCCAGCATGTAAGTCGAGGCATCCAGGCCAGTCACCTGCAAGTCCATATCCAGCAGCGCCTGCAGGCAGGCACCGGTCCCGCACCCGATATCCAATACCGATTCGCCCCTCATGGGTTTGAGCAGGGTTTGCATCAGCTGGGTTTCCAGTTCAAATGTGGCTTTGTTCTCGGGTTTTTTTAACCACTGCTCATAAGCGATCGCATCTTTAAAATCGAATACATGCCCCATAGCAGGTAATTTAAGTAAAAAGTTGGGCTTTAGCAAGGAAGAAAACCGTACATTCAGCATCAGGTTCTGTCAGGCGAGATGTAGGTACGCAATACAACTATAGCAGATATAGCAGAAGCTTAATGCTCCTTGGCCGCTTTGGCGGGTTTGGTGGGTTTGGTGTGTTTGGTGTGTTTGGCCGATTTTGCCGGTTCAGATTTTTTGGTCGCCCGGCGGGTGCTCTTTTTTTTGCGCCGGGCTCGTTTTTTGGGGGGCGGTGAATCTGAATCTCCTGATTTCTTGGCAGCCGCGCCTTTAGCAGATTCAGGGCCAAACCCGAACAATGCACCCGGGTACGAACGGGTCTTGGTTTTTTTGGGTGCCGTTGGTGTCTGAGAGCGCCTCTTGGCTCGCTGCTGGCTGCGCTTGCGGCCAGACTTTCTGATGCGTGACCTGCGCTCGCGGGCGATGGGCTTTGATTTATCGGAAATAAACCAGTCATTGTCCGGCCAAACCACTGGTATTTTGTATCCGAGCATTTCCTCTAAAGGCTCCAGATGGTAGACATAGTCTTCACAGGCTAAAGCAAAGGCTTTGCCGGTCTTGCCGGCCCGCGCGGTGCGGCCGATACGATGCACATAGTTTTCCGAATCCTGCGGCAGGTCATAGTTGATCACATGACTGATATCTTCAACGTGGATGCCGCGGGAGGCGACATCGGTAGCCACCAGTATTTTTATTTTGCCATTTTTAAATTGCTCCATCAGCCGGAATCGCTTGGGTTGGGGCAAATCGCCGGTGATCCTTTCCGCCGGCCAGCCATTGCCTTTCAGTTTGCGCGTCAGCCAATCAACGCCGACTTTGGTATTCACAAATATGAGCATCCGGCGCCAGTCTTCTCTTTTGAGCAAACCCAGCAGGAGCTCCAGTTTCTTATCCGTTCCGACGTGATACAGCTGTTGGTCAATTCCCTCGACGGTGATGGTCTGGGGCGTGACGGATATGAATTCGGGTAAATTCATGTATTCATAAGTCAGCTCCATGACCCGGTAAGAAAGGGTTGCTGAAAAAAGCATGGATTGTCGTTTTTCATAAAGGGGCAGCTTGCGCAGCAGATAGCGCATATCCTTGGTGAATCCTAAATCAAACAAACGGTCCGCTTCGTCAATAACCAGAATTTTGATGGCTTCCGTTTTGAAAATGCCCTTTTTGTAGTAATCAATGATGCGCCCGGGTGTGCAGATAACAATATCAACTCCCTGTCGCAGAATCTTGGCCTGGCGTTTGTAATCGACACCACCGACAACTTCGGCAATCTTTAGATCAGAGTGCCGGCAGAGGGTACGCGCTTCTTCGTAGATTTGATGGGAAAGCTCCCGAGTGGGCGCGATGATCAGAGCCGAGGGCAAAAGCGGATTACGATCAGACAACATCAGCAGACGCGTAATCACCGTCACCAAAAAAGCAGCTGTTTTACCGGTTCCCGTCTGCGCCTGACCGGCAACATCCCGGCCGCTCAGCGATATGGGAAGCGTCTGCTCCTGGATCGGTGTGCAATGCACAAATCCGGCGTCGTTCAAAGCCGACAACATTGGCTCCGGTAGCTCAAAGGCGTCAAAGCGCTTTTCGGTTAAAAAATCCGGTTCCTCAGCCCGCGGTACCGGCGCTGGAGATTCATCCGTTTCAGACATAAGATTTCATTATTCTTGGAATTGTTGGGAAGGTGTCATTTTGAATCCATTTTCCTCGCGATTATACCCATTTATTGTCATGTTTTGCAAGGACAGAGGTCAGATGTCAGAGGTCAGAAGACAGAAAAATATGGATAGTGAAGCGCAAAAGCAGTTATACGACGCCTGGCCTCTGTCTTCTGACTTCTGCCCTCGACTCGGCTGAGCTCGTCGCAGGCTGTCCTCTGAAACCTGCATTGAATTGCGTAACACGGTATGCTAACAATAGGTTTTCATTTTTAAATACATTGCAATGGACATCGCCAAACAATGAAAGATTTCTTTAAGGTTACCGATTTAGCAACGGTATTAGACTTTCGCAGCACCTTCCCGCGGGTTGGGGTCGAGCAGGTTCCTTTACCGGAAGCCATTTCCAGAATTTTGGCCGAAGATATCACTGCCGAGGAAGATCTTCCTGATTTCCCGCGCACTATTGTCGATGGATATGCCGTTAATGGCGCTTCCACCTTTGGTGCCAGTGAAGGCAACCCTGCCTACCTGGTGGTCACCGGCAACATCGCTATGGGGCAGTCGGCGGACATTGAAATTGCTCCTGGAGAGGCCGCCCGCATCGCCACCGGCGGAATGCTTCCGCGGGGCGCCGACAGTGTGGTCATGATTGAACATACCGAAGCCATAGATGACACCACCATCGAAGTTTACCGCAGTGTTGCCCCAGGTCAGAATATGATCGCTGTTGGAGAGGACATCAAAAAACACGCTGCTGTGCTGAGCAAGGGACAGGTCATCCGCCCGCAGGAAGCCGGACTTCTGGCAGCTCTGGGCAAACAGCAAATACCCGTTTATCAAAAACCCATGGTCGGCATCATTTCCACCGGAGATGAAATTATACCGATCAGCAAAACGCCGCAGGTGGGACAAATCCGCGACATTAACAGCTATACCCTTGCGGGCCAGATTCATCAAGCCGGTGCGGTTGCTGTGCCATATGGAATTGTGCGTGATGATTTTCAATTGCTGTTTGAAAAATGCCAGCGTGCGCTGGAACAATGCCATGTGGTGTTGATATCCGGCGGCAGTTCGGTCGGCACCCGTGACTTTACTGTCGATGTGCTTTCAGCCCTGCAGGATTCAAAAATTCTGGTCCACGGCATATCGATCAGTCCCGGCAAACCCACCATACTGGCACGGGTTGCCAATAAGTCCTTCTGGGGGATGCCTGGCCATGTTGTCTCTGCCATGATTGTTTTTTCAAAAGTGGTTAAACCCTTTGTTGATTATGTGGCTGGACAATCTGATACAGAGGACAGCGTGCAGCGCCTGCCTGCCAGATTGAGCCGGAATGTGGCCTCCAAGCAGGGCCGAGTGGATTTTATAAGGGTCCGGCTGCGCGAAGAGGACGACGGTTTATGGGCGGATCCGGTATTGGGAAAATCCGGATTGATCAGCACCATGGTCAATGCCAACGGTCTGGTGCAGATTGATATCAATACCGAAGGGCTGGACAAGGGTGCCGAAGTGGAAGTAATCCCTATCTAGTCAGAGAGTCAACAGAATGCAGGTATTAGATTTCAATCAACAGGTTCAAAGGTTCAACGTTCAAAGGTTGCGAGCTTTGATGACCATAGACAGATATTGAGTGAAAGTCGCCCGGATCACTGAAGCTAGCCCTCGGAACTTGGAAACCCTGAACCCTGAACCTCTGAACCCTGAACCTGATTATTAGGAAAAAATAATGGAATTTAAACGCAACGTCTACCTGAAAATGAAGACCTTGGCAGAAGCCCGGGACATCCTTTTTGATACATTTGCCAACCTGCCGCCTTTGGCGAGTGAAAACCTAGCGGTGCCCGATGCCGTTGGCCGGGTGCTGGCAGAACCGATAAATGCCCGGCTGTCTTCCCCCAATTTTCACTTGGCGGCAATGGACGGACTGGCCGTTAAAGCGGACATCACTTTCGGTGCTAGCGCCGCAGCGCCCAAAACCCTGATCGTCGGACACGAAGCCTTTTATGTCAATACCGGCCAGGTCCTGCCGGATGATACGGATGCGGTTATCATGGTTGAAGATGTCAATGCGCTGGATGAAGAACACATTGAAATCGAAGCGCCCGTATTTCCCTGGCAAAACGTTCGCAGAGTCGGTGAAGATATTGTCGCCACCGAATTGCTCTTTCCCCAAAATCATGTGATCACACCTTATTGCGTCGGCGCCCTGCTCTCAGGCGGGGTGTTTCGCGTGCCGGTTAAGATCAGGCCCAGAGTGCTGATTATTCCCACCGGATCAGAACTGGTGGACTGGCGTCAACTTGAGCTCGATGCGTTTCGCCCCGGGCAGGTACTGGAAACCAATTCGTTTGTTCTGGGCAAGCTGATTGAAAAGAGCGGCGGTATATTTGAGCGCCATGAAATGGTTGTGGACGATAGCGCTAAAATTAAAAACGCCGTCAAAGCCGCTGTGGACGAAAATTATCACATGATCTTAGTCCTCGGAGGATCTTCTGCCGGCTCTGAGGATTTTGCCAAAACCGCCATCGTTGAGCTGGGCGATATACATGTTCACGGCGTTACCATCATGCCCGGCAAACCCATTGTGATCGGATCGGTGGCATCTAAACCTGTCTTTGGCATACCGGGTTATCCGGTTTCAGCCATTATCGCTTTTGAGAAGTTTGTCCAACCCTTGCTGCTGGCTTTGCTCGGCCAACCTGAATCGCAACGAGAAACCATTGATGTTTTGCCGACAAAAAAGATCGCTTCCAAACTGGGCGTGGAGGAATTTTTGCGCGTCAAACTGGGTGATGTCGGCGGACGTATTGTCGCCAGCCCGCTGCCCAGAGGCGCCGGCACGATTACATCCATCACCGAAGCCGACGGCATCATTCGCATACCCAACCACATCGAAGGCATTAACGACAATGAGATCGTTTCGGCGGAATTGCTTCGCGCACTGCCAGCCATTCGCAAAACCATCGTTATCGTTGGCAGCCATGATAATTCCCTGGATGTTCTCGCTGATCAGCTCAAGGCCCGCAACAGTGAGCTAACGCTTTCCTCCAGTCATGTCGGCAGCATGGGCGGGCTGATGGCTATCAAGCGCGGCGTGTGCCACCTGGCTGGCACCCACCTTCTGGATACCGCTGATGGAAGCTATAATGTGTCCTATCTCAAAAAATACCTGCCGGATACGCCTGTCAGGCTGGTCCATCTGGTAGAGCGCGATCAGGGTCTGATTGTCAAGAAGGGCAACCCAAAGCAAATTGGCGGTATCGCAGATCTCAGTCGCAAAGGGATTTCTTTTATCAACCGTCAAATCGGCTCTGGCACGCGAATTTTATTGGATTACAAATTAAGCCAATTGAACATCAAAGCCGCCGATATTAACGGGTATCAAAACGAAGAATTTACCCATATGGCCGTAGCCGTATCCGTTTTGAGTGGAACCGCAGATGCCGGCCTCGGGATTTATGCCGCTGCCAAGGCACTGGATTTGGACTTTATCCCGGTCGTTACCGAACAGTACGATCTGGTTGTTCTCCCGGAATTTTTCGAAACCGATGCCATCCGGATGCTTTTTGACATCATCAACCGCCGTGATTTTAAGCAACGGGTGGAAGATCTGGGTGGGTACAGTACCGCACGAACAGGCGAAATTATTTTATAGGATCAGCATATGGATTTGGCGGATGCGATACTACTGGGCATTGTCCAGGGCTTGACCGAATTCTTACCGGTCAGCAGCTCGGGACACCTGGTGCTGCTGCAGCAATTACTTGGGCTCAAAGAAGCCGAGCTTTTTTTTGACGTTTGTGTTCATCTGGGAACACTGGTGGCCGTTATCATCGTCTTTCGACAGGAGATTAAAGATATCGTCCTGGCGCTGTTGCGGCTAATGGCGATGACAGGTCAAAAAGAGGAGATGCGGGCTGCAATTGAATCCGATCCGCAACTAAAAATGGCCCTGCTGATCGTTATCGGATCCATCCCCACCGCAGTGCTGGGGCTGTTATTTAACAGTATAGCAGACCGGCTGTTTTCGTCGGTGATGATCGTGGGTGTGATGCTGATCGTCACCGGCTTGCTGTTATGGGCGACCCGAGGTAAAACCAAAGACGGCCCAGCGGCCGGTATCGATCGCCTCACTCCTAAAAACGCGTTTACTATCGGCATCGTGCAGGGATTGGCCATTATCCCCGGCATCTCAAGATCGGGCGCCACCATCAGTACGGGCCTCCTATTGGGTATCGACCGCGAGATTGCAGCTCGATATTCCTTTTTGCTTTCGATACCGGCCATCGTCGGCGCTGGAATGCTGAGCCCCAAAGAGGGCTTATTCGCTGCAGGGTCGACCATTCAGATACCTTTGGTGGGCGCCATCACAGCGGCAATTGTGGGTTACGCCGCTTTAAAAGTGCTGCTGCAGGTGGTCAAAAAAGGGGGCTTGCATCTGTTTGCACCCTACTGCGGGCTGGTCGGTCTGGTAGCGATCATTTGGGGATAGTAGGTGCTGACGGCGGGTATTGCATTACGTGTTGCGGGTTTCGGGAACCTGGTGGTTTGAAATCTCGAGGACGAGCACGAGGACGACGAGGACGAAGGCTCATGCGCTTTATCGTACTCGTCCTCCTACTCGTCCTCGTCCTCGGTTGTTTTCTAATTGTGCCGCGCTAAACAAATGGTTAGCTCCAAAACAGTTCCCTCATTCACCAGCAAATAGTCAGCTGCCTATTTATAGAAGCAAGAAAAATAATCAGATCCATGAACATTGGCGACAAAAGAATATTTTCAACCCTTTTTTTTTCCATATTTGCCACCGTCACCGGTGTGGGTATCGTCATACCCTTGCTTCCGGTCTACGCCCATAAGCTGGGGGCCAGTGGATTTTATATCGGGATGATTTTTGGCTCTTTTTCGCTGGCGCGAATTTTTTTCCTGCCGTATTTCGGCCGTCTGTCGGACCGCAAAGGGCGTAAGCCCTTGATTGTGCCTGCACTTTTGGCCTACGCGGCAATTTCAATGGGGTTTATCGTTTTTAAAGACATCAACGCGCTGATTGTTCTGCGGTTTTTTCAGGGGATTGCCTCGGCCATGCTGATGCCCATCATTCAAGCCTATATTGGCGATATTACACCTCCGGGCAATGAGGGGTTTAGCATGGGGCTATTTAACATGTCCATGTTCTGCGGGTTAAGTCTCGGGCCGTTTTTAGGCGGTTTCATCCATGACCGGTTCAGTCTTGAAACATCTTTTGCCTGTATGGGGCTGTTGGCCCTCATCGGTTTTTTTTTGAGCCTGTTTTTGCTGCCCCCGACCCATAGTGAAAAATACCTCAGCAGCGGAAAATCACCGGTAAAATGGAAACAGCTATTTGCAGAGCGGGATATAACCAGTATTTTTCTGATCAGGTTTTCCCACATTCTGTGTATCGGAATTATCTGGACCTTTCTGCCACTGTATGCCAAAATTAAATATAACGCTTCAAGTTCGGCCATCGGTATACTCATCATGCTGGGTGTGCTCGTCAGCGGCATATTGCACGTGCCCATGGGGTATTTGGCCGACAAACTGAACAAACGTTGGATGGTGGTGTCCGGAGGATTGATCGTTGCGGGTGCCATTTTTTCGTTTAGGTGGGTGCCGGATTTCGCGGGGCTGGTGTGGGCCAGTATCCTTTTAGGCATCGGCGGCGGCATCGCCGTGCCGGCCTTGATGGCCATTGCTGTCCTTAAGGGCAGTGAAACAGACTCAATGGGCTCTGTGATGGCCCTTCTGACACTGGCACACAGCCTGGGAATGCTGAGCGGCGCATTAATCGGTGGTTTGATGATGGATGTATTTCAGCTTCAAGCCGCATTTCCGCTGGGGGCAGCGGTTATGATGATATCGGTTGCGGTTTTCCTATGGAGCACGCGTGCCCGAGACCGATTACCACAGCGTTAAATTGACATCATATTTAGGTGCATTACTTTAGTCCTAAATTGAGTGTTTTAAATTTTGAAAAGGTATTAATATGTTATTTAAATGAATTCTACCAATTAACATTTCAAAATTTAAAACCCTTCGGGCTTGTCGATTTCACCACATCTACTGCGTAAAATGCCGTTCCGCATAGTGACTATAGCGGAACGACATCTGCCTTGTAGCTGCGGCAACCTCGACAATCACTCAAATTAGGCGCAGAAATATCGATTTTTTGGAAAAAATTATGAGTAACAAACGGGATTATTACGAAATTCTTAGTGTCAGCCGAAATGCCTCTGATACAGAGCTTAAAGCCGCCTACCGTCAATTGGCATTAAAATACCATCCGGACCGAAATCCAAACGACCAAAAAGCAGAAGAAAAATTCAAGGAAGCTGCTGAGGCTTACGAGGTTCTGCGGGATCCCCAAAAGCGTTCTTTGTATGACCAATACGGCCATGCCGGACTCGAAAATAGCGGCTTTAGCGGTTTTGGCGGCTTTGAAGATATTTTTACCAGCTTCGGTGACATTTTCGAAGATTTCTTTGGTTTCTCATCCCGCCGCCGATCAAGGAGCCGCGCCATGCCCGGTGCCGATCTGCGATATGATATCAAACTGGATTTCATGGAAGCGGTTTTTGGCATCGAAACTGAAATCGAAATTGAAAAGCGGGAGGTGTGCCCCGAATGCGGCGGTAACGGATGCGAGAAAGACACCGAACCGGAGAACTGTCGGCATTGCAGCGGTAGCGGACAGGTTTCGCGCAGTCAGGGATTTTTTACCGTTCGCACCACCTGCCCGACATGCCGGGGCAACGGCCTGATTATTACCCATCCCTGTCCAAAATGTCGCGGAACCGGTCAGGTGATGGCCCGTAAAAAGGTTGCGGTCAAAATCCCGGCCGGTGTCGACAACGGCTCAAGGTTGCGCCTGACCGGAGAGGGCGAGCCCGGTGCTATGGGAGGCCCCCCGGGCGATCTGTATGTCTTTATCCATGTCCAGCCGCATGAGTTTTTCAGACGGCGGGATACGGATATCATTTGTGAGATCCCCATCTCATTTGTCCAGGCAGCCTTAGGCGATAAAATAAGCGTACCGACCCTAAACGGCGATAAAATCCTCAAAGTTCCGAAAGGCACTCAACCGGGCGATGTATTTTATTTCCATGGAGAAGGTATTCCTTCTCTCAGAACGACACAACGGGGAGACCAGATCATTCAGGTTGCCGTTAAGACCCCCACACACCTTACCAAAAAGCAGGAAACACTTCTGAAAGAGTTTGCCAAACTCGAATCAAAGAAAATATCACATAAAATAAAAAACATCCTCAAAGGCGATGCCAACAAAGCCACCGGCTAATCGATTTTAGATCACGAAATGCAAATTTTAAGCATTTGAAAATGAAAGTTGAGATAAACCAAACATGTTTGAACTAAAAGTGGTCACACGTTTTGCAGCAGCGCATCAGCTAACAATGGTCGGTGCCAAATGTGAAAATATGCACGGTCACAATTGGAAAATTGAGGTGTATGTCACCGGAGACAAATTAAACGCCGGCGGCGTACTGATGGATTTTGGAGAGATCAAAGCCCATTTGGCCGATGTGATTAAAAAATTGGATCACAAATATTTAAACGAGCTCGACTATATACCGGATGGCAAGCCGTCATCGGAGAACATCGCTTATTATGTGGCGACTGCGCTACATAGCAAAATCGGCGATAAATCGGTCCGTATCAGCCGGGTCACTGCCTGGGAATCCGACGATGCGTGTGCCACATATATTGTGAAGTGAAGGCCTGGGGCTTCTTGTTTCATTAAAAGGGTTTTAGTACTTCCTAAGTTTTATGCCACCAATCGGTTCCGCGTTCTGGGTTCAGAGGTTCGAGGGTTTCAGAATCAAGTATGCTTTTAGCGAACCTGCTGCTAATTGTTGCGCCTTGTTATCAAATCAGAACATGTTCTGCTGTTAATTAACCTCTGAACCTTTGAACCTTGAACCTATGAACCGGGCCCTTCAAAAAGGGCCTTATACCGCTCAACAAGCTCATCCCGTGTAATAATGCTGGCAGCATTCGACACATGCTGCCGAATGTTATCAAGCCCACCTTCCTGTCGATCAACAAATATGACCGCCTTGACAACATCAAGCCCCTCGCTGCGGGCCCGCTCGATGGCCTTGATGGTGGAGCCGCCGGTCGTGGCCACATCATCGATAATGGCCACCCGCTCACCGGGTGCAACATCGCCTTCGATCCAGCGGATCATGCCATGATCCTTTTGGGTCTTACGAATAGAGAAGGCGTTGATGGGTTTGGCCTTTAATTCGGAAGCAAACGCTGTGGCCACTGCCAGCGGGTCGGCGCCAAAAGTGAGGCCGCCAACTGCATTGACATCCTCGTCTTTGATCGACTCAAAAAACAGATGTCCGGCCAGAAACATGCCCCGTGCGCTGAGAGTTACCGGTTTGCAATTGACGTAAAACTGGCTCATGCGGCCTGACACCAGTTTATAGATGGGTTCTTGGCTGAATTTGAAAGACTTCTGACACAACAGCTCGATTAATTCTGCTTTCATGGCGAATGTCCTGGTCATGGAATGGGGGGTTATGATAGTTTTACGCTAACAATGATCATATCATTAAAAAAAGGTATAACACGAAATCGCCAAAATATAAAAACAGGAATTTTAGCCTGCAGTCCGCCACCGGGGTACCGTTATAGTCAGGTATCTTCTTTGTCACATTTTTCCGAGTAACTACAGGATTTGTTGGACGAATCGAATTATAGGATTGGAATCGCTTGCCAAGAAAATATTGATTTTAAAAGTATCATTGGATATAAAAAAGCCTCCACCAATAATGAAGAAGCCTGTTAATGGGATTCAGCGGAGGCTTTAAGCAAGGAAAACCCGAGAGGCACTCCTTGAACTCACGCAGGTTTGTAGCAATAAAATTAGGATCGGTCAATTCGTATCTTTAAAATGCTTCGCATGCTAGCCGATAAAGGCGCCAATATGAAGATAATCAGCAAGGCTCTTCGGAATCTATTTTTATATTTGCTCGCTGGACACATCCTGTTGATACCAGCGGTTTCAGCGACCGATGAGCAGCATCAAATGCTTTCACTCACTGATACCATCAAAGCAGCTCTGGAGGCAAATTTAAACCTGAAACGATCCCAGGAAGAAGTCAAGGCCGCCCAGGAAAACCGCAAGGCGCGCATCACTGAGTTTTTCCCGACCCTCAGTGCCTCCTATGATTATCTGCATCGAAACCGGGAGCAGACCCAGGAACTAACCGGTCTGGTCGGAGAAGACTTTGTTGTGCGTCCCGACGATGAGTATACGTTTGTGACGTCCTTTAACCAGCCGATATTCAGAGGTTTTTCAATATTTAACCAGTATCGAATCGCTGATCTGGGCCTGGATGCAGCCGAGTTTAGTGAGAAAATTACGCGGCAGGATGTGATTCTGGATGCCAAAAATGCATTTTACTCGGTACTAAAAGCCGTCAAACTGCTGGATGTTGCCAAGCAAAGGGTCAACCAGATTGCCGCTCAAAAAGAGGTGGCCGAAAACTTCTACGAGGTGGGGATGTCCCCGCTCAACGACTTACTGGAATCCCAGGCATCGCTGGCCAATGCCCGCCAGGATGAAATAGTCGCCCTAAACGATTTGGCGATCGCCAGATCTCAATTCAATATACTTCTGCGGCGCCGGGTCAACGCAGCGGTGGAGTTGCAGGATGTCCTTGACTATACGCCGTTTGTGCATGATTTCCAATATTGCCTGGACACCGCTAAAAATGACCGCCTCGAAATCATTATAGCGGATCTGGATGTTGAAATCGCTGAAAAAGAAGTGACGCTGGCCAAAAGAGATTACATGCCATCGGTTAATTTAAGAGGTGAATATATCCGCGTCGGAGATGAGTGGAATTCGAGCGGCGGGGACGGCATTTCCGATGCGAAAAGCTGGAATATCCGGGCAACAGCTGAATGGGACTTCTGGGAATGGGGCCGCACCCATTTCGGCGTAAGAGAAAAATTGCACCGTCTTTCACAAGCGCAGTATCGCCGGGAGCAGATTTTAGACAACATAGAGCTGGAGGTTAAAACGGCCTTTCTGCGAACCCGCGAAAGTGAAAAAAATATCCTCACTGTTGAAAAAGCCATCGAGCAGGCCAAGGAAAATTTCCGTATCAACCAGGAACGGTTTAAAGAACAAGTAGCCACCACCACCGATGTTTTAGACGCCCAAACGTTGCTTTCCGATACGCTGACCAATTATTTTAATGCCCTTTACAATTTTAAGATTGCAAAAGCCACACTTTATCGTGCGATGGGGCAGGAAATCATTGAATGATGGAAACCGATGACAAGCGCTCCATAATTCGGATGTTCCATGTTCATCGCAATTACGGCACCAAAAAAGCCCTGATTGATATTACACTCGATATTTTCAAAAATGATTTCGTATTTCTTACCGGTGCCAGCGGCGCAGGAAAAACCACGCTGCTCAAGCTGTTGTATTTGGCTGAACCGGTATCGGAAGGCCAGGTCTTGATTGATGGAATGAATCTTTCCCGCGTTCCGCGCAAGCGCCTGCCGTTCCTGCGCAGAAAATTTGGTATTATCTTTCAAGATTACAAGCTCATCGCCAACCGTAGCGTTTTTGATAATGTTGCGCTGGTACTTGAGGCCGCCGGTAAAAAAAGACGCTTGATCCAAAAGAGGGTCAGCGGTGTGCTGCGCCTAGTCGGCATGGAAGATCGGCAAACCGCTTATCCACCCAGTCTATCAGGCGGAGAACAGCAACGGGTCGCTGTTGCCCGCGCCATCGTCGGGGATCCGAAAATTATCCTGGCCGATGAACCCACTGGAAGCCTGGATGATGATTCCGCCCAAACTATAATGAAATTGTTAAATGGCGTGCACATCCGGGGTGCAACCGTTGTCATCGCAACGCACGATAAAGCCCTTATTCACAAAACCGGCGGGCGGGTGTTGCTTTTAAATCAGGGGCGATTAGAAGGATCGTCAATAATCGATAAGCAATATGATAATTCTATTTTTTAAAAGAGCCCTTGAAGACTTTCGCAATAATCGGCTGCTAAATATCATCACGCTACTGACCATTTCGCTATCCATCCTCATCGTCAGCACATTCATTCTTTTCTTTATCAACACCAGTGAAATGATGAATTTCTGGAAAAAAGGACTGCGGGTGATGGCCTATCTTAAGCCGGATTTTCCACCGGAACAGCGCACGGGCGTATGGGATCAAATCAAGGCGATGCCCGGTGTTGAAAACGTGCGCTTTATTTCAAAAGAGATGGCGTTGCGGCAATTGAAATCCCGCATGAAACGCCAGGCATCGCTTTTTGAAAACCTGGATAAAAACCCCTTACCCGACGCATTTGAAATCCAGTTAAACCCAAAATCCCAAAACTGGGAAAATGCGGAAGTCCTGGCCACCCAGATTGATGCTTTGGAAGCCATCGACGAAGTTGAATACGGGCAGCGGTATCTGGGACGCTTCACTCAGATTTTTAATCTGTTTAAATTAGCCGGATATATCATGTGCGGTATTTTCTTTATGGCAGCGGTGTTTATCGTAGCCAATACGATCCGCTTGGTCATCTATTCACGAAGGGATGAAATTGAAATCATGCGGCTGGTGGGTGCCGCTGAGCATTTTATCAAGATTCCGTTTTACTTTCAGGGTCTGATGCAGGGCGCCGCCGGCGCGGTCATCGGGTTGGCTATCTTGTTTGGGGCTTACTGGCTGATGGCCTCCAATATCGAACAAGGCGCCTTTGCAGGATTGTTTAACATTCGTTTTCTCTCGCCGCTTATGGCGGGTCTGATCATTTTGACGAGCATGCTGATTGGCTGGTTTGGCTCTTATTTATCTCTCAAACAATATTTGAGAACTTAGCAACGAAAACGGAATCATATCCTCACGCAAAGATGCCAAAGCCCTAAGATCCTCTCGCTTTGCAAAGCTTTGCGGTTTTGTGCCGGATATGGCAAAATAGATCTAGCAGGTCAATCGATTGGCACAATTTAAACGAATGCCTTGTACCACCAAGGTGATCCTGGTGTCATCTAAAATGAACAGATATATTCGATATTTATGCCAGATGACAGGCTGTTTTTTGATAGTTGTCGTTGGCTCCTTGATAAATGCCCAGGAGCCAGAAGCGCCGATCGACGAATATAAGAAGAAAGCCAAGGATATCAGTCGTGAAATCGAAAAGAGCCGGGTTAAAATTCAAAAGTTCATCCACAAGGAAAGCGATATTATTCAGCAGTTAAACCGGGCGGATCGGGCGTTGAACCGCTCACGAAAGCGCACCGCCAGTCTCAGTCGCGAAATTGATCGTCTGGATAAAATGATCACCGAAACAAAGGCGGCATCCGATAAACTGGCGCATCAAATAGAGGCCAATGAGCGCTATGTCGCCAACCGCATGGTGGCGCTCTATAAATTGAACTGGCTGGGAAAATTCCACGTGCTGGCTTCGGCTGAAAATCTGCAAGAACTCCTCCAGCGCCAAAAGGCCATCGAGCTGATTCTTGCCCAGGATAACAAGGTGATCAGGGATTTAATTGAAAACCGGCGCGAATTTGACATTGTGCGATCGCGTCTGGAGACGCATAGAAATGAAAAGCGCCGCAGAGCCGACACTTATCAGAAACAAATCAATCGCGTGGCTACCGAGCGCAACCAACGCTCCAAACTTTTGGCCTATGTACGCAAAGAAAAATCAGCCCAGTTGGCCGCAATTGAATCATTGAAGCAGGCCGCCCAGGATCTAGATGAAAAAATTAAAATGTTGGGCACCAGCTCAGCAGTGCCTGATGATTATCGCACAGACGAGTCGTTTGGGTCATATAAAGGCTTGCTTAAACTGCCGGTAAAGGGTAAAATAGTAAGTCTTTTCGGTGAGTTTAAAAATACCCGTTATCAGGTATTGAATTTTCGCAGCGGGATTGAGATTCAAACCGAAATAGGCGAACCGATTCAGGCTGTATTTGCCGGTAAAGTTCTTTATGCCGACTGGTTTAAAGGCTACGGAAACATGATTATCATAGATCATGGGGACAGCTACTATACGGTCTATGCCCATCTTGAAGATGCCTTTAAATCAAAGGGGGATTCGGTCGAAGCCGGTGAGGTGATTGCCACCGTGGGAGATACCGGCTCTATCAGCGGCCCTATGCTATATTTCGAAGTTCGACACCATGGCGAACCATTGGATCCAATGCAATGGCTTGAATCCAGCTAATTTTTCAGTTAAGACATAACAACAACCATACAAACGAGCTTACAGTTGCTTGCCATAGCCGATTGTTGACAAGAATTGGAAATCTCACCAAAAGCTGACGGGCTTGTCGCCCAAGATGGGCAATTGAGAACTGTTGATCACGGTGCGTTTGTGAGACTACACTTTCAAGGAGTGCATAAATGAAATTGAAAAAGATTCAAAATGTTAAGATCTGGATGATCATGGTCAGCGCCGTGGTTTTTTGGACGATTGGGGCCGGTTTTTTTGGTGATCTTGCCGCTAAAAGTGACGAATCCTACGAGGGACTCAAGATTTTTGCGGATGTTATCGAACTTATCGAAAAAGAATATGTTGACGATGTTGAGGCAAAGGAGCTGATTGAAAAAGCGATCGAAGGTATGCTGCATAGCCTGGATCCGCATTCATCCCTGATGCCGCCAGAGGCATTTGAAGATTTGCAAATTGATACCAAGGGCAAGTTTACGGGTATTGGGATCCATATCACCATGCGAGATGGGTTTGTCACCGTTATCTCTCCCATCGAAGACACACCCGCAGATAAGGCTGGTATTGTGGCCCAGGACCGAATTGTAAGAGTTGATGGCAAGCCGGTGAAAGATTTACGTGGCGCTGTCAATATGATGCGGGGTCCGAAAGGCACCAAAGTTGTGGTGACGATCATACGCGAAGGGGAAAAAGAACCGCTTGAGTTTGAGCTGGTTCGGGATGTTATTCCAATTATCAGTGTTAAGGCCATCGAGCTTAAACCGGGCTACAACTACATTCGCTTGTCGCAGTTTTCAGGCAGCACTACGAAGGAGCTCGAAGCTGCATTGGATAAAATGGAATCCGCAGAGGTTCCGGTTAAAGGCCTGGTACTGGATCTTAGAAACAACGGCGGCGGTTTGCTGAATCAGGCCATCCAGGTAACCGATCTTTTTCTGGAAGATGGCAAAATTCTATCCATCAAAGGACGAAACAAGAAAAACACTAAGGTATATATGGCCACGCCGGATGAAGATATTCGCAGTTATCCGCTTGTGGTGCTGATCAACGGTGGCAGTGCCAGCGCTTCTGAAATCGTGGCCGGTGCGCTTCAAGATCAAAAACGAGCCCTGATACTGGGCACAACATCCTTTGGCAAAGGATCCGTGCAAACCGTGGAGACATTGCGGGACGGTTCCGGGGTTAAACTGACCATTGCCAGGTATTTTACACCCAATGGGCGATCCATTCAGGCCAAGGGTATCGAACCGGACATCGTATTAAAACACAAACGGATTGACCCCAAAGATTCAAAGGACGAAGGCTTATTAAAAGAAAAAGATTTGTTAAATCATCTTGAAGCCGATCCTGGAAAAGATAAAAAGAAAAGCGACGATTCCCAAAACAGCGAGTCACAAAATCAAGAAATACAGTTTAGAGTCGGCCCATTGAATCGCGATCGACTTATGACTGATAATCAGGTCGTCCGGGCGCTTGAAATCCTGAACAGCTATGACATCTTTAAAAGTTTGAACAGCTGATCCTTTATTTCGGTCTGATGGAAACCGGCGCTCCTAACGATAGCGTTTAAATGGCTAAACGAAAACCAACCCGTAAAAAACGACGACCCAAAAAACCACGCAAAAAGGCCGCCGCTAAAAGTCCATTTTATAAAGCCTTGTCCGGACTGGTCATCTTGGCTGTGGTGGTCGCCGCTGCCGGTTTTTTGATCTATACCCTGTTGCCGCCCGGGACCCCTGTTTCTAGCCCTGCCAACACCTCGTCCGCGAAGACCAAAACAGCGCCAGCAGCCCCCAAACCGACTTTTGAGATTTATCCAAAAGAAAAGCCGCCGCCTGCCAAGCCGTTGGCTAAAGCAAAAATTCCAGAAACGATTCCCGAACCGCAGCCACACAAAAGCCTGCCATCTGTAGCGCTGATTATCGATGATTTGGGCTATGACAAAAAAATAGCCAAAAAATTCGCGCAATTGAATGTGGTTTTGACCTTTTCTATTTTGCCCCACAGTCCTTTTCAGCAAAAAACTGTCCGGCTGGCAGAATCAAAGGGATTGGAAATAATGCTGCATTTGCCGATGGAACCGGTTGAGTATCCCGCGGTGAACCCGGGCCCCGGAACGCTGTTGACTTCCATGTCCGCCGATGAATTGATTGCCCAACTTGATAAAAACCTTAACTCGCTGCCGGGAGTGAAAGGCGTCAATAACCACATGGGTTCCCGGTTAACCGCAGAATCGACCCAGCTGTATCAGATATTTTCAGTTTTGAAGAAACGAGGTCTTTATTTTATTGATAGCCGTACATCGGCGGATTCTTTGTGCGAACCATCCGCACGGCTGTTTCAGATACCATTCGCCCAGCGCGATGTTTTTCTCGACCATGACCCGACGCCGGAGTTTATCCGCAACCAGATCAAAGAACTGATACGGATTGCCAGACGCAACGGTCAGGCGGTGGGCATCCTCCACCCACACGCAACAACGTATCAGATATTACGGGAAATGTTGCCGGATCTGCAAAAAAAGGTTCATCTGGTGCCGGCTTCTAAAATTGTGCGCCCCGTCGGATGAAACCTCTCGATGGTAATATCCTTAAGCAATCATTAGAAATAATTCTTTGGCCTTGTATTGCCGGCCAAAAATCAGGTAAAATGGGTCATTGGACACCCGGGAAAAACTGTCGGGACCACAGGAAAAATGTTAAATTTTTGGGACGCATTGGTGGACAGACAAAGCCTTAACACTATGCTGAGCGAGTTGTCGGCATGAATGACACAGCACCTTTATACAATAGCCGTTTGATGAAGATCTATTTAGAGTTCCTCATCAAAAATTATCCAGAAGTCTCTATTGATGCGGTGTTGGATGCTGCCAGAATGACCCGCTTTGAGGTTGAAGATCCTGCGCATTGGTTTAATCAGGGCCAGATCGACAGGTTTCATGCAGCGCTCGTAGAAAAGACCGGCAATGCCAATATTGCCCGGGATGTCGGGCGCTATTCAGCAACATCAGCGGCTGCCGGTGCTGTCAAGCAGATTATCTTGGGATTAATGAGTTTGACGGCAACTTATCAACTTTCAGAGAAGCTGTACCCTTATATGAGTCGCGGCGCCAGCGTCAAAGCAAAAAAATTGAAGCCCAATGCTGTGGAAGTGACCGCCAAACCCAAACCCGGTGTCGCCGAAAAACCCTACCAATGTGCCAATCGGATGGGGACCCTGGAAGGTTTAGCCAAGCTGTTTACAGATACGCTGGCCACCGTTGAGCATCCTGCCTGTTTTCACAAGGGAGATGATTGCTGCCGCTACCTTATTAGCTGGACCAAACAGCCGCATTTGTTTTGGAAGCGGTTTCGCAATTATTTTTTGCTGGCCGCTGTTTTTTCCGTTCTGGTGCTTTTCTGGTTTGGATCCTCGCCGGTTTTGAGTACCGGGGCATTGTGCATCGCGCTGCTGACCGCAGCCATTTCCGTTTATTCGGAATTTCTTGCCAGAAAAGAGCTGACCCAGACACTAAAAACCCAAAAAACCGCCGCCGAAGATCATATTTTGGAAAGCAATATTCGCTACAACAATGCGTTGCTCGTACAGGAGATCGGCCAGGCGGCATCTAAAATATTGGCCATTGACGACCTGCTCAAAAGCATTGTCAGTGTTATGGAAAAGCGTCTTAATTACGATCGCGGCATGATCATGCTCGCAGAAGAGGACAAGTCCTTTTTGCGTTTCAGCGCCGGATACGGCCATACGCGCGAACAGGAAAAATTTTTAAAAAACCTTGAATTTAGCTTAACCAATCCGGAATCCAGGGGCCTATTTGTCCAGGCCATGCGGGAGGGCAAGCCGCGTTTAATTGAAGATATCAGGGAAATTGAAGACACACTGTCTCCGCGCAGCCTGGAATTTGCCAAACGCATGGGCGGTCAATCGGTAATCTGTGTCCCTATCGTTTACGAACAGGAACCGCTTGGGATTTTGGCTGTCGACAATATCAAATCCAAAGCACCGCTGCGGCAAACGGATGTTAATCTCTTAATCGGTGTCACATCCCAATTGGCAACCAGCATCATCAATGCCATGTCATTTAAAAAACTTGAGCAGAGCGAAAATAAATATCGCCAGCTGGTTGAAACTGCCAATAGTATTATCCTGAGAATGAACACGCGGGGCCGGATCACTTTTTCCAATGAATTTGCGCATCGATTCTTCGGCTATGCTGAAAATGAGATCATGGGTAAGGCTGCCGGTGAGATCATGTGGCCGCAACGCCGTATCACGCGGCAAGGTTTTGAAAATTGGATCCAAATTCTGCAAAAGGACCCAGATCGGCCCGTGGTCAGTGAAAATGAAACCAAGCTCAAAAACAATGAAAGGGCTTGGATCGCCTGGACTTATAAACCGATATTTGATGACGATGGGCGCTTTGTGGAAATTTTATGTATTGGCAACGACATTACGGAGCTCAAATTAGCCGATATCGAAAAAAAGGATTTGCAGGCCCAGCTGCAACGCGCCCAAAAAATGGAGGCCATCGGTACGCTGGCCGGCGGTGTTGCCCATGATTTGAACAACATATTGTCCGGCATCGTCAGCTATCCGGAACTCATATTGATGGATTTGGAAGAAAAAAGCCCGCTGACCAAGCCCATTTTGACCATTCAAAAATCCGGCGAAAAAGCGGCGGCCATTGTACAGGATCTATTAACCCTGGCCCGCAGGGGCGTGGCGGCTACCGAAGTCGTTAATATAAACAGTATCGTATCAGAATACTTGCTGAGCCCCGAGTATGAGAAACTGCTGCTGGACAACCCGGATGTGAAGGTCTCGCGTCAGTTAGACGCCAACTTGTTAAATATATTGGGTTCGCCGGTTCACCTGTCCAAAACCATCATGAACCTGGTATCCAACGCGGCGGAGGCCATGCCCGATGGGGGACACATATCGATACGCACTGAAAATCGCCACGAAGACAAACTGCTGAATGCTTTTGATGAGATTGGCAAAGGCGATTACGTTACCCTGACGGTTGAAGATACCGGTATTGGCATTTCTCCCGAAGATATTGAGCGTATATTTGAACCGTTTTATACCAAAAAAAGCATGGGACGCAGTGGCACCGGCCTGGGAATGGCAGTGGTTTGGGGAACGGTAAAAGATCACAGGGGCTCTATCGATATTAAAAGCCAGGAGGGTGAGGGTACATCCATTACCCTCTATTTTCCGGTAACCCGCCAGGAATTGGACAAAGACACGGAGCTATTTGATATTGAAGCCATTAAGGGCAATGGAGAATCCATCCTGATTATTGACGATATAGCTGATCAGCGGCAAATTGCTTCTGAAATGCTGGAGAAATTGGGCTATACGGTAACCACTGTCTCCAGCGGTGAAGCGGCGGTCGATTACCTGGTCAATCATAAAGTGGATTTAATCGTGCTGGATATGATCATGGACCCGGGCATAGACGGCCTTGAGACCTATCAGAAAATATTGCAAATACATCCCGGTCAAAAAACCATCATTGCCAGTGGATATTCAGAATCCGAGCGGGTCAAAGAGGCCCAACGGATTGGTGCGGGAACCTACATTAAAAAGCCGTACCTGATTGAAAAATTTGGACGTGCCGTTAAAGCAGAACTAAATCTTTAGCCGCCGTAACCTGCAAAACCACCTCACCTTACCGCCACAAGCGCGGTCGGTTTCAAGTGCATCGATTAGCTAACCTTTAGCTCTTCGCTTCACACAACATTTCGTAGAGAGATTTTGGATACAGAAAGGTAAATTCGTACCGGGCGAAACCAATGACATCCTTGTCTTTGAGCCTGACGCGTTTTTTAGCCAATCGCGAGCCGTTTATCTTGGTGCCATTAGTTGATCCGGCATCCCGAATGAAGTAGGCGCTATCTTCAATGTCAATGATGGCGTGGCGCTTGGATATGGCATAATCGGGCATAATCATATCGTTACCGTTGATACGCCCGATATAAAAGCTTCCGCGGGGAGTTGCCGGATATTCACCTTTGACCAGCGGGTATACGGCATGTTTCAAACTCTCGGAAGCGGATATGGAGCTGCCCATACTTTTGGAGGGTTCAAAAATTTGGGTACTGTTGAGTTCTTCGCTGGCCATTCCCGATTGACTGGAAATAATCCCCGTCTTGACCGCAGAACCCACAAGCACCGGACGCTGGACAAATTTGACAAAGGCGTCAGCTTCCTCTTCCCGAGCCATCTTGCGCAAAGAAGCCAGACTAACCCTGCCAGAAGCGCTTAATATCCTTGCCAGTCGGCCGACGGCCGAAGCACCGCCGTTTCCCTTCTTAGAGGAGGCCACCGAAGCCCCATTCTTTTTTTGTTTTTTAAAACGGGCAAATGTTCTACCCAGCATTTTCGTCCTCCTGTATAACCACTTTCGGCCGTTTTATATTTTACTGAGTATGGCAGGGCACTTGCGATAATGGCCGCACGGATAGTCGATCTGATTGTAAATCGAAAAATAACACAATCCAGTTAAATATCAGTGACTGTATGATAAAATCATCTAGTTATTACAGTATATTATCTCAGAAAGACCTTAAAAAGTCAATAATCGTGCTAAAGTTTGTACAATTACAGGGCCTTACGGAAACGCATCAGCGCCTGATGGTAATTCCGCCTGATTCCGACAGTATATATATCGGCAATTGTGGAGAAAAATTAAGGGGCAAAGTCGGATTTGATTGACTCAATTTGCCGGGCTTTATATGATAAAGACCCTCATACGCAATGCTGTCAGGGATCATCAAAACGGGTAGGTTAGAGCAGGATCTATGGAACGACCACTGATATCAAATTTTTTTATGAAATTACTGTTAAATGTGACGTTGATTGCATTGACGATTTTTGCCTGCTTTGTGGAAAACATCTATTTGGCCGTCAGACCGCCCAAACCTCAAAATACCGCATCGCTGTCGATCCGGGCCCGCCAGCCGTTTACTTTTGATCAGAAAAAGGCACTGAGTTCAAAGCGGATTCAGGCCCTTTCGCAGTTTATCCCGGTATTTAATTATGTTCCTGAGCGCGTCAAAGCCTCCAGAAAAAAAATGCAGGTGCTGACCAAGGAATTATTAACCTATCAGGATCGCGGGAAAAAACGCGTCGATGAACTGGTTTTATTGATCAACTCCGAATTTGGTGTGGATATCCCGGCTAAAACCATGTCCAAAGTATTGCAATATCGGGATTTGAGAAAATTACTGAAAGGCATTTTAACCATTGAAGAGTCCATTCTTCAAAATAAAATCTATGATGACGCCAAACGGTTAAAAGGTAAAAAAACCATCGAAATCCACGATCCCACCCTCAAAGCACCGGCGATGACCCCTGTTGATGAACTGACATCGCTTCAATCCGCGCGACTGATGCTGCTGCAAAAAGTTGAGGCGCTTTTCTGGCAGGTAAACGCATCCGTCCTGGACCCGGTCTTAAAAATATCTCAGACCACCCTGCTGCCGAACCTGATTTACGACGAAAAGGAAAATACGCTGCGTCTGGACAAAATTCACCGTCAATATCCAATCGAGACCCTCTCGTTTCAGGCCGGTGAAATTCTGGTGCCCTTTCGCAAGGTATTGAGCGAAGAAGATGTGCTGTTGTTAAACGCCTATCAACAACAACAGATTAAAAAAATATACCGTAACGCGCCCTGGGTTGTGTTTACGGTTTTATTCATGGTTATTTTCTACAACTTGTTTCTTTCAAAGGTGCTGACAGATGGATCGCGCAAAGCACCACCGCAGCGGCCCCTGATATCATTGTTGATTTTATGTATCGTTGTGCTCAAGGGATGCCTGCTGTTTACGCCATGGCCGATCTACATCATTCCTTTTGCATTTTTACCCTTGATGGTCATCTCCTTAAATCATGGAAAGCTGACCGCCATCGGCACCGCTGTGGTGGGGGCCATTCTGGTCAGCCTGTTTGCCGGCCCGCAATATCCCATCGTGCTTTATCTTATTTTTGGCGGATTGGCGGCCACACTGGTGTCTGCCAATATACAAAAACGCTGGCAGATTATCCTGCCGTCTGTGATTGTGGGATTGGTCAACGCGCTGAGCGTTATGGCCTTCAGCCTGGATTGGCAGGCGGTCTTTCCGGCAGCAACGGGCCAGCTGAATATCAGCGCCCTGCTTCAGGCAGAATCCTTCAATCCGGCCTTGATGGAACAAATCGGCTGGGCTTTTGTTGGCGGTTTGGCCGCCGGGCCCCTGGCGCTGTTGCTGCTGCCGCTGCTGGAAATTAGCTGGGATACGGCCTCCACCTTTAAACTCAATCGATACTCGGACTTGCAGCATCCGCTGTTGAAAAAATTGCAGCAAACCGCGCCCGGCACCTATCAGCATTCGATGACCGTCGCCCATCTGGCACAGGTTGTCGGTGAGGCCATCGGCGCCAATTCACTGCTTTTGCGCATAGGTGCCTATTACCACGATATCGGCAAAATGGAAGTGCCCAAAAATTTTATTGAAAACCAATTCAACAGCCCAAATCCACATGACTTGCTGGACCCCTGGGAAAGCACTGAATTGATTATCAACCACGTTAAAAGCGGCATCAAAATCGCGATGACCGCCGGCTTGCCCAGCGCCGTGGTGGATTTGATTGTTCAGCACCACGGAACCCAGCTGATGGAGTACTTTTTTAGCCTGGCAACCAAGGAGCAGCCCAGGGAAACCCTGGATGAACTCGACTTCAGGTATCCGGGCCCCAAGCCACAGAGCGCGGAAGCGGCCATTCTGATGATCGTCGATTCGGTAGAAGCCGCATCCCGCACGATGCAGGACCCCACCCGCACCAAACTGAAAAAAATGGTCCAGCTTATCGTCGGCAAACGCATCGCAGATGGACAATTCAGCCAGTGCGACCTGACGACCCGCGATATCTCCAAAATAGTGCGTGTACTGGTCGATGCCCTGGAAGTGTCCTTTCATACCCGTATTCGCTACCCGTGGCAGGAGAAAGTTACCGCTCAAAGGAAATCCAGCTGGAGCTTTAGACTCGGCGGAAAAGATAAGCCGCCGCCCTCGCGCAAATCCTTTAAAATGTAGTTTGTATGAAAATTAATGAGAAGCGGTCATTAATTTAAATGTGAACAGGTTTAGAAGATATGAGTCTTAGTTTATTAGAAGGCAACGAGGCAATTGCCCGTGGGGCCATTGCTGCAGGTTGCCGGTTTTTTGCCGGCTATCCCATCACACCGGCAACCACCATCTATCACAACATGCTCAACTTGCTACCGCCTCTGGGTGGCATTTGTATTCAAGGTGAGGATGAGATTGCTTCGATTGGATTTTGTCTGGGCGCATCCATGGCCGGAATGAAAGTCATGACCGCCACCTCGGGTCCGGGCATCAGCCTTTACAGTGAAAACCTATCCTTTGCGATCGGCAGCGAAATACCGATCGTCATCGTAGATGTACAACGACTGGGGCCTTCAACCGGCTCGGCCACCCGCGGGGCCGATGGCGATATTAATTTTTTACGCTGGGGCAGCAGCGGTGGCCTGCCGGTGATTGTTCTGGCGCCGGTGGATGTGGCGGATTGTTTTGCATTGACGCTGCAGGCCTTTAATCTGGCCGAAGAATTTCGCTGTCCGGTTTTTTTGGCGTCCAACAAAGAAATCGGTATGACGCGTGAAAGCATCGATCTTCAAAACATAGAGATCCCCGATCTTGTCGAGCGCTCCGCAGCGCCAACCGATCAGCCCCTGTTGCCTTTTGGGGTGGACCCGGGGCAGCAGGTTCCCAATTTTCTGCCCATCGGCCATGAAGTTCTCGTTCGCCAGACCTCCTCGACCCACGGCCCCGATGGATATATCACCACCGATTCGGATGTCATCGCTCAAAATCAGGCGCGTTTAAAGAACAAGCTGCTGTCGGCCATCGACCGCTTTTCTTTTCATGAACTTTACAGCAGCGGCGATGCCGACACCTTGCTGATTGCTTATGGAGTCTCTGCCCGGGCAGCAAAAGCGGTCTTTAAAGCCCGCAAGAAAAAGGGCAAACCCATATCGCTGCTGATTTTAAAAACATTATGGCCGGTGCCGGAAAATGTGATCCGGCAAGCTGCTCGCAATGCCAAACGCATCGTCGTGGTGGAAATGAACCTGGGTCAATATGTGCGGGAAATCCAACGGATTCTGCCTCACACGCCGGTGGACTTCTGTGGTCAAATGGATGGCCGGCTTATCACGCCTTCCCGAATAAAGGAGGCGCTTGGCCATGAATAGTCTGCTAAATGCGGCAAGGCCGCCGGTTTTATGTCCGGGCTGCGCACATGAACGCATTACGCACCAGCTTGACCGGGCGTTTCAAAACATGGGGTTGGCCGGCCATCAGATTGTGATGGTCAGCGATATCGGCTGTTCGGGCCTGTTTGACACGTTTTTTCACACCCATGCCATGCACGGACTGCACGGTCGCGCTCTGACCTATGCGGCCGGGCTAAAAATTGCGCAACCGGAGCTAAACGTGGTGGTCACCATGGGAGATGGTGGTCAGGGGATCGGCGGTGCCCACCTGCTGGCAGCCTGCCGCCGCAACCTTAATCTGACCCTGCTGATTTTAAACAATTTTAATTTCGGCATGACCGGCGGCCAGTACTCAGCTACCACGCCACCGGACGCCCAGCTGGGATCGGGTTTTCTGTCTGCCCTGGAGCGGCCCCTGGATATTTGCGAGGTAGCTCGCTGCGCCGGCGCACCCTATGTGCGGCGATGCTCCGGCTATCAAAAAGACCTGCCGCAGCTTATCCAGGATGCCATTGAATACGACGGATTCGCCCTGCTGGACATCTGGGGTGTTTGCCCCGGGCGCTATACCAAAAAAAACCGGCTCACCCCCAAAATGATCGATGAGGCCCTGGCCGAATTGCCGCCGCGCGAAGGCATTGTGCCGGATAATGTGCGCCCGGAGTACGGGCAACATTATCGCCGCCTGGCCGCCGACCAGAAAAAAGTTCCGCAGCCGCCGGTCATCGAAACCCAATTTAAAGCGCCTCAAAAAGGTCGCCAAGAGGTTATTTTGCTCGGTAGCGCCGGTCAGCGGGTGATTACTGCCGGTGAGCTGCTGTGTATCGCCGGGCTGACGGCCGGTATGAAAACCACTCAAAAAAATGAGTATAATATTACCGTCCTCAGAGGCCCCTCAATCAGCGAGCTGATTTTATCACCGCAGGAAATTGATTTTACCGGAATTGAAAATCCGAATGTGGTCGTAGCGCTGGATCAGGAAGGGGTTGAGCGGCGGCGGGAGCTATTTGCGCGCCTGGGAAAAAAAGCGCTCGTCGTTCAAATCGACGGCGTGAGTGTGCCGCACAGCAAGGCCCGCATCCATGCGGTCGATCTAAAAGATCAGGGCATTAAACGCCCGGACTGGGCGCTGGCGTCACTGGCGGTGTTGGCTGCCATGAAGCGGGTCATCACGCCGCAAATGCTGGAGGCCGCGCTAAGGGGTCGTTTCAAAGGCAAGGCGCTGGATGCTTCTCTAAACCTCATCAAACAAATCACAACAGGCAAAGAAGCCTGATACTGGATTTTTTTCCAGAGGCAATAAGGATGGGCCCTTCCCTCAATTTTCCCCAAATGACTGCCTTAATCAGACTATCATCGCGATGAGGTTTAAAAACTGCTATATTTAAAAGTGTTAAAACTCTTTCAAATGGCTGAGGGCAAGGCGTGATTCGGTGAGAAAGCGGAGCGTACACGTAAGTACGTGAGCATTTCGAAACGGATCACAACACAGCCATCAGTCATTTGAGAGGGTTTTAACCACATCGAATTGCCCATCCTCCCAGATAAACACCTTACCCTCATCCGGCTTGCAGCGCTCAAAAGCCTTGATCACCGTTTGTTCAAGCCATTTTAAAAAGCGCGCGGTTGCCCGACGGGAAAGGACGCATTTCAGCCAGGTGACCGCACCGCGCATCAGCGTCATTCGCTCCTGTTTTTCAAACGCCGTCAGCCCGGCTTTTTGGGCGGCACGCCAGTAATAGGCATAGGTGGTGATAATCAGCAGCATGGCGGCCCCCCGGGCCCGTGAAATCGTTGCAGTTGGCATGGTATTGAAATACTTCGGAAACTCGCGGAACTGGCGCAGCGCCCGCAGCACCAGCTGCCGGCGTACTTCCAGGATACCCTGCTGACGCCGAATGCCTTCCAGGCCGGGTAGCTGCGGATGATAGAAGATGCCGCGCACATAATCTTTTTCGATATCACGGGTGATGTTGGCCAGCTGTATGACTTCCCCAACCACGGCACACAGCCGCAAGCGTGCATCATCGATTTGGGGAGAGAGTCCCCGGTCCAGGCGCACCATTTCATCTGCAAAAAGCATCGGCGTGCCGAGCACATACCAGCAATAGCGCGAAAGCTGCCCCGGTGTCTTAAGAACACCGCGCTGATCGGCAAAAACGCGACTGGCCCAAATCATGCCTTCACCCATGCGCCGCACAAGCCGGCGAATGGCTGCCTGCTGCGGTTTTACCAAGCGATCAAAATGAGCATCGATAGAGGCAGCACGATTGACCAACAGTACGTGCGTGCTCTCCTTTGGATCAGTGGTAAGGTGCAGGTCAAGAGACGGGGCCGGCTTCAACTTGCCGGAGCCATCGAACCGATCGATAAAGCGCTGAAGGGCTGATTCCTTTTCCGGCAGGGTGGGCAATAGATCTTCATATGTGTCCAGCATGCGGCAATAAAGGTAAGCCAGCGCCAGGCCGCGTCGCATCCGCGGCGGAAGGAATACGATCACAAACGAAAACGTGCGGGCCGCATGGGGAAGAATCTGCCACAAAAACTGTTCGGGATCCTCGATCGCGCGCAGTTTGGTCAGCGGGGGCTTTTTGCGGTTTGACCACAAATTGACAAAAATAGGACCCAGCAATGCGACCTCTTTGGTAGATTAACTCGACTAATGACAATGTCGCGATTTTTAATTATCGTGTTTTCGTGAATTAGCGAAAAACGTGCAAAAACAAAAGGCCCAAACGTCATTATCGGTCGGGCCCTTGATCAGATCTTGCTGGTGCAGGTGCTGATAGGTGTTTTATTCGAGAACCATCAATACTTGATTGGTTGCAACTTTATCGTCTACGTTGACTTTGATTTCTTTAATTTTACCGGCTTCAGGCGATGGGATGGCATTTTCCATTTTCATGGCTTCTAGAATAATCACTTCCTGATATTCCAAGACTTCTTCACCTTCCTTCACAAGAATATTGATAATCGTCCCAGGCATTGGTGCCAGAATTTCAGTTGCCATTCCGTCCTCCCTTTTCTACATGAAGTTTGTTCTACATTCCCCCCAAAACGGGAGAATTGAGTTAATTAAACCCGTTTGATACTTGAAGGCGAAGCGGATGTCAAGTTCAAATAGTGCACTTCTGGCCTTGACGTGCATAGATCGTTCGTATATGGAACAGTTGACAAAAATTTGGCAATATCACAGAGCTGGAGGAGGAATATGAGACCCTATTTTGAAAAAATGACAGAATTTGGACAAGAACTTAAACCCGGTCAGATTAAAAGTACCGAGGCCAGTGTTAAACAAATAAAGGAAGTCGAGGCCCAGGTGGCCGAAGCGGTTGAAAAGGTTAAAAATGCCGGTATGCCGGCAGAAAAGATCAATGCCCGCGGACAATTGACGATCTGGCAGCGCCTGGAATACCTGGTGGATCCCGGTAGCTGGAATCCCCTGCATACCCTTTACAATCCTGAGGACAACTCCGAAGGCACCACCAACGTGATCGATGGTCTGGCAAAAATATCGGGCAAATGGGCGGTGGTCATCGGTTTTGACAACAAGGTTTATGCCGGGGCCTGGTTGCCCGGACAGGCTGAAAACGTATTTCGCTGCACCGATCTGGCCAAACGGTTGAATATACCCCTGGTCTGGCTGGTCAACTGCAGTGGCGTCAAGCTCACCGAGCAGGAAAAATTTTATGCCGATCGCCGCGGCTCCGGCACCACCTTTTTCAGGCATGCCGAGCTCAACCAGGCAGCCGTACCGATCCTGGCGGCCATTTACGGCACCAACCCGGCCGGTGGCGGATACCAGGGAATCAGCCCCACTATCCTGTTTGCCCACAAAGACTGCAACATCGCAGTGGGCGGCGGCGGTATTTTAAGCGGCATGTCACCCAAAGGCTACTTTGACCTGGATGGCGCCGAGCAGTTGATTTCGGCGGCCAAGCAATTCAAGGTTGAACCGCCCGGATCCACCAAAATTCATTATGATGAAACGGGCTTTTTCCGCTATGTCTTTGAAACCGAAGAAGCGGTGTTGGACGGTATCAAAGAGTATATGAAAGATATGCCGGCCTATAATCCGAAATTTTTCCGGGTAGCAGAACCCAAAGAGCCGCGTTTTCCCCAGGAAGATCTTTATCACCTGCTGCCGTTTAATCAGAAGGCCATGTACAATTTCGACGAGATTTTGGCACGCTTAGTTGACGGCAGCGAGCACATGGAATACCGGCCCGATTATGGCCCCGAGGTATACACCGGTTTGGTTAAAGTAGACGGGTACCTCACGGGCGTCATCGGCAACCGCCAGGGATTTTTCGGTGAGGATTATCCCGAATATGCCGACTATGCCGGCATCGGGGGCAAACTCTATCGCCAGGGACTCATTAAATTGAACGAGTTTGTCACTCTCTGCGGTCGAGACCGGGTGCCCGTCATCTGGTTTCAGGACACCAGCGGCATCGATGTGGGCGATATCGCCGAAAAAGCCGAATTGCTGGGCCTGGGTCAGGCGCTGATTTATTCCATCCAGCAAACCGGTGTGCCCATGATGCTGGTGCTGCTCAGAAAAGGCACCGCTGCAGCCCATTATATCATGGGTGGACCCACGGCCAACCGCCACAATTCATTTACCATTGGCACACCCGCCACGGAAATCTACGTGATGCACGGCGAGACCGCAGCGGCGGCCAGTTTTTCGCGCCGTCTGGTCAAAGAAAAAGCAGCCGGTCGTCCGCTGGAGCCCATCATTGAAGAAATGAACAAACTGGTCAAAGAATATCACGACTATTCCAGACCTGTTTACTGTGCCCAGCACGGCATGGTGGATGAAGTGGCCAAGATGACCGAAATTCGCCAGTATCTGATGGCTTTTGCCGGTGCGGCTTATCAGAACCCGAAATCGATTTGCCCGCAGCATCAGATGTTGTTGCCGAGGATCATCAAAGGCTGAAAAGCTGTCTTTAAAATGCATCTAACACCCAAGGGCTGCGTTGAAAACCAATTCAAAATGCTCGATACTACCGTGTATGCTCCATTTTTGAATTGGTTTTCGCCTTGCCCTTGGGCGTGATCTACAATTTTAAAGACAGCTTTTACTTTAATTATATTTCTCCCGCTGCTTGATACTCAATGTGGCTCAGAAAATCCATAAAAGGAAAAAAAGCGGTTTGATGGGTCATCGGCATTGTTATTTAAAGCCCCTTCTCTTATTTGTCGCTATTCTAATTTCAACTTAGCTGATATGCTTTGTACATGAGATTTGATACTTTGAGATTATTGAAGATTATTGCCGTTCTGCTGATGGTTGGCGCAGTCGGTGCGGTGTTGCCCGGGTGTGCTGCGGCAGGCAATGAAACCACAACCGACACCCCGAATGCTGTTGCCAGACTTTCCTCGTCCGAGGTAGCCAACGGCCAGGTGACGGTTATTGAATTGGATCTGCGCGCTGCGGAACTCGATGCAAGCGGCCTGAAAGCCCGTTTTGAGCAAAACGACATTGCCCTTTTCCAGCACCCCATAAAGCCTGCCGGGGTCTATTGCGGGCTGGTCGGCATTCCGATCGGCAAAAAGCCGCAGAAAACGACTATCGAATTGGAATGGACAGACGCAGATGGCCGCCAAAACAGCCAGCGTGTTCCTTTTCAGATTGTCGAGGGCAGTTACAGAAAAGAAGCCCTGAAAGTGGCACCAAAGCATGTCAGCCCGAGCCCTAAAAATCTGCAACGCATTAAGGCCGAAAAAAAAGAGGTCCGTCGCATCTATGCCAGCAGCAGCCATACGCGCCTTTGGTATGGTAATTTTATCAAACCGCTAACCAGCAAAACCACCAGCGTCTTTGGAAACCTCCGGTTGTTCAACGGTGAGCTGCAAAGCTACCACCGGGGCACGGATTTTCGGGCTAAAACCGGCACACCGATTTATGCATCCAACTCCGGAGTGGTCCGGCTGGCCAAAAACCTGTATTTTTCGGGCAATATTGTCATCGTCGATCACGGCATGGGCATCTTCACCAACTATGCCCACCTGAGTAAAATTGACGTAGTTGCCGGTCAGCATGTGGCCAGGGGAGATCAAATCGGATTAAGCGGCGCCACCGGAAGGGTCAGCGGCCCGCACCTGCACTGGGGCGTCAAAGTGAATGGGGCTTATGTGGATCCCCTGCAGTTTATCATCGTCGTCTCGGACCTGCTCAACCCATAACCCTGCCGTCTACGATCACTTCTCAATCCGCTAATCACTCGCCCGCTAACACCCGCAACCAGGGTAAAAGAGGCAATTTTTTCTTATTAGGCCTTGCTGCAAACGAACCCGATAGCTTATAACTATTTGATTTTAAATATATTTTATATAGATATCAGATTTGGAACGGATATTGCTAATTATAGACCGATTACAACTTTAACCTCTTGATACAGTTAACTAAATTATGGCGCACAACCATCTGTTTTCGATTCAGCAACTTCACAGCCGTCAGATCCTTGGGCGTGCTAAGTCCAAGGCCAAATATGGATCAAATCACCGTATGGCTGTACAGGGCACCCATTTTAAGAACATCCTTTCTGCTGTCCAGAGCCGCACCACTGGCAGAAAATTTAAAACCCGCGGGCTGACCATAGCCGATTACCGCGCCCAAGCGGTGATCTCAAAATCACGCTTTAAACCCCAACCCGCAACACATTTTTTTGAAAACAGAATCCTGAAACCAATTCCAACCCAGCCCCCGTCAAAGGCTTTGAATCGCAAAACCCCTTTAGAGGTTAGCCGCAAAAATGAAAAAACTGAGCCCGCCATAAAGCCAGAGCCAAAAATTCAACAAACACCGCCGGTTTTAAGCAAACGCGAGCAGATCGAGCAATGTGTTCAAAAAGCGGCCGCTAAATACAGCCTGCCGCCAGCCTTGATTAAAGCGGTTATTCGGGCTGAATCCAATTTTCAGGTGGGTGCGGTTTCACGCGCTGGCGCCAGAGGATTGATGCAGCTGATGCCGGCCACCGCCAAAGAGTTGGGTGTCACCGACAGCTTTGATATCGATCAGAATATCGATGGGGGTGCCAAATATTTACGGCGCATGCTGAATCGGTTTGACGGCAATGTCAGACACGCGCTGGCGGCCTACAATGCCGGTCCCGGGACCGTCATCAAATACAATGGCCACGTCCCTTATCCCGAAACCCAACAATACATCAAGCGGGTGCTGCGATTTTCAAAACAGATGGCCTAAGAATCAGGGCACCCGGATGATATTGCCGTTTTGGCATCTTCGGTGATTGTCGCCATATGAGCGATCCGCATCAGCAAGTTGGTAGCTGAAAACAATATATCCGGTCTGGCTGGTCACTTTATGGCGTTGTTCGGGCGTCAACCAACCTTCATAGATCTTATCCTGCCGATCTTCACCCGAATCCTCATCCCAAACCGTTACATGTACTTTGCGCACATCTGCTTTGAAAATACATGTTTTTTCGTCTGCGGCGGCATCCGGGACAGAATACAGACCCGTGGCCACAACAGCAAAAATTAAGTGCAATATCAGTCGAATAGATATCATTTGTCCTCCAAAAAACGGATCTAAAGATGGCATGCGAAATTTTTGGTCACCATTTTTCAGATTGAAACAACCGCTTAAAACATAATGTGTGCGGGCTCATTAGCAAGTCATAGGGTAATTGGGAAGCCAACCACCGTCAAACACCATCCTGGCAGCACCATATTCAACCTGATGTTCACAGACCGCCCCGGGCGCTTTTTTGTTGACAGCGTCCTGCCATTCGATTATACCCCTCGTTTCGATTTTAAAAGGACCCATTTTTTCGATATCAAGGTCTTTAAATCATGTTGAACCTATTTAGCAAAGATAATTTAAAACCGTTCAGCCGTACCGGCATGCTGATTTCCAGGCTGTCCCCCATTGCAGCAGCCCTGGAAATGAAAGATCCCTACACCCGAGAGCATGGCCGGCGGGTGGCCATATATGCCCGTCGCCTGGCGCAACGCATCGGCCTGAAGGCCACTGATGTTGAGGACATCCAACTGGGCGGGCTGCTGCATGATATGGGCAAAATCGGCCTGAGCGCAAAGGTTCTTAACAATACTCACAAGCAGCTTTCCGGTGATATGATGGCTGAAGTGCGCTTGCACCCTTTGATCGGTGTGGCCGTTTTAAAGGATTTTGACCTGCCGGCAGCGGCCATCGATTGTGTCCTATATCACCATGAAAAAATCGATGGCAGCGGTTATCCCTTCGGCCTCAGAGACGAGCAGATTCCGCTGGGTGCCAAAATTGTCAGGGCTGCGGATTGTTTTGATGCCATCACAACCGATCGGCCCTATCAGCAGCGCAAAAGCTGGATCGAAGCTTTGGGGATCTTGCGTCAGATCAGCGGCACCGATCTGGATCCGGATCTGGTGGAAGCCTTCATCGCCGATATAAAGGAATGGGGGCTGGTGCACCATCCGTCCCGATTCATCTCCCTGTACAGCCCCTCAGAGTTGTGTCTATCGTAGACCACCGGGGCGATGCCCGGTTGCAGTCTCAAAAAACCCTATGCAAAATCAATTGGTCGGTGTTTTGGGAAACTCGGTTGGATAGTCTCTGTAGTAATGGGAACCCTGCCAGGCTTTTTTCAAAGAGACATTAAATTTTTTGGCGGCATAAAAGCTGTTCAAATTTTTAAGACTCAGCAAAGAGCGTAGCATCCGCATCTGGTAAGTCGGAAAAGAATACAGACGCTGTTTAATAAGATTGTTGCCAATGTAAACGGCGTCCGCATCGATACCGTTTGGCTGGTGAACAATATAAGAAAGGCGGTATTTTTCCCAATCCTGCGGAAAATCTTGGTAGACGATGCGGTTTTCCTTTTGCATCACCTCCATCAATTTGGTGCCGGGCAGCGGTGTCAGCAAGCTGATTTGAACAATATCAATGCCGGAGTGGGCGATAAAGTCCGCCAACTGCCGGTAATAGTTGGCAGATTCAAAATCATTGCCCAGGATAAAAGCGCCGTAGACGGCAATCCCATGTTTGTGGAAGGTCTTGACCACCTTTTTGTAATTGTCAATTCCCAGCTTTAAATTGATGCCTTTTCGCATCCCCTTGAGGGTTTTTTCGCTGATGGCCTCAAATCCGATAAACGCGCACAGGCAACCGGCCTCCGCAGCCAGTGCCAAGAGATCCTCATCATCAGCAGAATTTATGGAGGTTTGCATCCACCATTTCTTGGATAGGCCCATACGAATCATGCCTTTGAAGAGTTCTTTGGCCCGCTCTTTGTTCTCGGCGCTCACCCCCACCAGGTTATCATCCAAAAAGGCAATCAGCTCCCCATCAATGCCGGCCAATTCATCGAGCACATCTTCGGCATAGCGTTGCCGGTAGGCTTTGCCCAGATAACGCGAGACCGAGCAAAAATCACAGTTAAACGGGCAGCCACGTGAGGTCTGAACGGAATGCCACACATAGTTGGGATTGAGCAAATCGCGCCGAGGCTTGATCTGAGGACGTGAAAAATCAACATGCGGCCCAACATATTTTTCCTGTAGCCGATTTTGTTCAAAATCTTTGATAACCGTTTCCCAGACATCCTCCACCTCGCCAATGACCACGGCGTCGGCATATTGCAGGATTTCATCCGGACACATGGAGGCGTGAATGCCCCCCATGATGACTTTGATCCCCTGCTGACGATATATCCGGGCAATTTCATAGGCCCGGGTGATGCTGCTGGTAAAGGCCGTGATACCCACCAGATCGGCTGGTTCAAATGTCAATTCCTCAAAATTTTCATCGGCGATCTGAACCTCCCAATTCGAGGGCGTGACAGCGGCAACGTAGGACAAGCCCAGCGGCGGAAAGGTTGAAAAGGGGCTCAGGAGATAGCCGCTCCTACGTTTTACAGGATTGATCAGTAATAGTTTGTTCATTATCGATTCAGTTTGCTACAGGATGCCTTATTGACCAAGCGGTGGCGCCAAAAGTCTCAGCCGATGAAAAGGGGGCAATCACCGACGGTTGCCCCTGGTTACCCTTCGCATAAAACCGTAACACAGTCAACGCGGATATCGTTAAAAAAGAGGCTCGCTGATTAAATGCGTTATCTGCCGCCGCCAGTCGCGGTTCAAATAGTCAGCGCGTAAGTCGGCGGTAGCGCTAATTTACAAAAGCCATTTCGTGCTTACCATTTTTGGTGTTAGCGGTATTTGTCACCATCACCGATAGGACATATTTGCGACTGCTTAAAAAAGGACGGCTTCAAAAATGAACGATGTGAAACATAAAGATGAACATGATGCAGAATTGGATTGTGAGGTCACTGTGTTCGAAGGCGCCCACAACACCTGTGATCAAACCGAAGGGGACGACCCCAAAAATCAGACGGCTGATAAAGCAAGCCCTTCAAATGAAGCGCCTATTAAGGATAATTATAATATCTAAAGCCGTATTGGGCTGTTTTGCCGGTTTGAGAATTCAAAGTCACCAATCACCATCGGGGCATTCCTTTGCCGGAGTATTGGAGGATTGAAGTAGCCTACTCCGCCGAAGTAGCTTGGCTACGAAGGCTGGATTGGAGCGCTGGGTAGTGCGCGCATTCCTTTAGTACTCCATTACTCCAGCACTTCAATACGCCAATCCCAACTACCCATATGTCAGAAACACCAGAAACGCCAATATCCCGGCCGCATACAGCGCCAGGACGATATAATAACGCCCCCAACGCTCCTGCCAGGTTTCGGCGGTGCGACGCTTGCGCTCAAACAAGGTGCCTTTCAACTGGTCTGGATCCGGTTTGGCAAAGGCCAGACTGATCAGGTATCCCATCAGGTAGGCGGTAAAAAAGCCGATCACATTCCACCACAACCATGAAATCTTGGGGGCATAGCGCCACAATAAAAGGTTAACCACAAACCCGAGGATCAACCCACCCGTTGCGCCCTGACCGTTGATGCGCCGTGTCAGCATACCCATTAGAAATACCGCCAGCAAGGGCCCGTTTAGCAACGACCCGATTTTGTTGATGGATTCAACGATCGTGTCGGAGATGTCCCCCACAAAAAACGCAAAAAACAAACACACCGACCCCCAGAATACGGTCAGCAATTTGGACACGATCAGCTCCTTGCGACCCGACAGGTCCAATTTTAAATAACGCTTGACAACATCCTGCATGCTCAGCGCTGAGAGGGCATTTAGGGTGGAGTCTAAAGAAGACATCGCTGCGGCAAACAACCCCACCATGACCAGTCCGATCAGACCGTGGGGAAAGTGCCGCAAAACGAAAACCGGCACCGCCACATTATAGTTGGGTTCACCCGTGTCAGTTAACGGCAATGCGGTCAAAAAGTCCGGTTGCAGCAGGACGTAGGCCCCCAGACAAAGACCCAGAAAGCAATAGGAAAAAACCAGCGGAAAGCGCATCATGCCGTCTAAAAACAGGGCCCGGTTGGTATCTGCCACGCTGCGGGTGGACAGCTCCCGCTGGGCCTGGGTCTGGTCACAACCGTAATAGGAAAGGTATAAGAAAAACCCGCCAAACAGCATCGGCCAGAAAGAAAAAGTCTGGCCATCCCCCAGGCCGTGACTGCTGAAATTAACCGCCCGCAATCGGGCCGGCTGGTCCAAAACGATGGACAGGCCACCCGTCAGATGAAGCGCCATCGCAATCGCTGCCAAAATGGCGCCAAACAGCACCACAATTTGAATCACATCCGACCAGATCACCGCCTTCATGCCGCCGAGCACATCATAGACAATCGTAATGCCGCCCAGCATCAACACGGCTGCCCAAAACGGCAGGTTGAGGCAAAGCATAAGGACCAGTGAGATGCCGTAAACCGTTACGCCGGTACCAAAGGCACGAATAAATTGAAAAAAGAGGCTGACAATAATGCGGGTGCGGGCATCAAAACGCTTTTCCAGGTAGGCGTATACCGAAATCAGATTCATGCCCCTGAGCAGTGGAAAGATCAGCGCCATTAACACGATCATGGCCAAGGGCAACGCCAGCTCAAATTGCAGCCAGATGAGCCCGCCGCCGGCCGCAAAGGCCACGAAAGCCGGGGCACCCAGCAGGCTGTTGGTCGAACACTGGGTGGCCATGGTGGACAGCGCAATGGGCAAAGGCGCGGTGTCGTTGCCACCCAAATAGTAATCGCGATCGGATTTTTGGCCGCGTGCCAAATAAAAGCTTAAACCGATCATCCCTATCAGGTAGACAATGATAATGGCCCAGTCGAAAGCATTGAGGGTCATGGCATTTTTCTTTTTAAGAATAAGAATTGGTAAAAGATGAATTGTGTGTTCAGGCTAAACTTTAATGATTGAAGGCCTGGTTGTATGCTAATCAGATCGCTGCGTGAATAATCAGCGACTGAATCGCGCAAACTCATGCACAAAGGGGCGTAACAAAAGTACAGCATTCAAATCTAAAATGACCGTTTCACTGCAAGATCAACAGTGGATCCATCAGTTGCTGGGAGGTTATGGGCTGTGCTTTCGCAACGCCCCCTAATGCATTCAAACAGTACGCGATCTCGCTGCGGATAATTCACTCCGCTATTAGCAAGGGCTTGAATAGAATGCCACCTCTAAAACTAAGAAAGTCACGTTTATTTTCAAGTAAACTCCTCGTAAAATTTGACAGGAAAGACCAGATTTGTCATCATTTAATGGTAAGCATCAGATGGCCAGCGCAATAAGGCCGTTTATTTAAACAAAATTTTTGGAGATGGAATGAAGACCATCGCTGTTGTTATTATATTCATCATAAGTGCGCTAATCAGTTCCGGCGTGCAGGCCGAAATTTATTCCTGGACCGATGAAAACGGTGTCAAACACTTCAGCCACACCCCACCGCCCGAGCGGTCGATTCCCGTTGAAAGTGCTCCTGAAATCAAATCCGACACCACCGAATATGAGATCCAGGAAATCATAAACGAAAACAACATTGAAGCCATCATCAAACAGATGGATAAAGCGGATACCGCCTCGCCACCCAAGGCAACAGCATCCAATAAACCGCCGTCCCGCCAGGAGCGGATCAATTCGGAAGCGGAAAAACTGCAGGAAAAAATTGCCTGGTTGGAACAGCTCCCACCGGAAGCGTATACGAATATGCGCAGCAAACAGGCCATTATCGGCCGCTATCAATACCGATTAAAGCAGCTGCAGTCGGACCCGGACGTATATTTTAGGGAATATGGGAATTAAATCTTAAAAAAATAGGTGTCAGGTGTTCCGCCGCAGGCGGATTCAGGTGCCAGCCCTTTTGTTCGTACCTGAAACCTGCTGACCTCTGTCTTCTGATCTCTGACCTCTGTCATCTGTCCTCTGACGTCTGTCCTCTGTATTGAACTTAGGAACCCGCCGCCTCGCAGGCCACCTGATAATCGATGCGCAGCACAAAAATAATGGTGATCCAGACGGCGCAGATGGAAATGGTAAACCAGCTCAGCTGGGGTACGCTGAGGGTAAAAGGCAGCCATTGGGTGAACAGCAGGATGACCACCGAGCCGGACACCTTAAACAGACGGTAGCCGAACATGTCGATCCAAGCTTTGGCCTGGTAGATCAGGACGGAATCGATGGGCACATACAGCAGCTCTTTGGAGGCGCGGTTGATGGAATAGGAAAGGGCCCGATCGCTGATTTTGGTAGCGCCGCTGAAAAATAGCGTTGATTGCAGAAAAAAGCACCACGAAAAAATAAACATCATCAGCGGCTGGACCAGCAACCCGGCGATCGCTCCCAGGTAGCGATGCACCAGGGGTGTTATGCCCAGGTTGACAGCAATTGACATAATGCCCAATATACTGAAAAACAATGATAAAAAAGCCGTACGGGCTTCACGGTCCGGGTATGCGATTTCGACGGTGTTTAAAAACTGATACTCCACCAGCGGCGAGGCCAACTGCGCCAGCAACAGAATGGCGGCAATCAGCAGTAAATAGCGGCTGTGACCCAGAATACGCCAGCCGCCGCTGGCCTTTTGGTGCGGGCGCACCACATGCTCCACTTCACAGTAAATGCCCACACGCCCCATCATCCAGGTCAGCGCAAAGATGGTGCTGATGATGCCCGCGCCGGTCAGCAGCAGGTCCGGGGTCTGCAGCGGTGTGTGTTTGATGAGCATGGCCGATACCCAGCCGCCGACCACACCGCCAACCAAACCACCGGTACCCACCAGCCCGTACCAGGATTTGCCCTCATGGGTGGTGTATACCGAGTTGGTTAGGCTCCAGAATTGTTCGACCAGCACCACGCCCAGCATATCGACAAAAACATAAAAACAAGCCGATGCAATGGGGCCGGGGGAATGGAGCAGAAAGCGAAAAATGACCAATAAACCGCTGATAGTCAGACAGGTGCCCAGCACCACGTGGATCCGGCTGTGGCGCTCGACCAGCCGGTGATAATAGGTGATAAATGCGCCCATGGATACGGCGGTGGCAATCCAGATGTAGGGCAGACGCTCAGATCCCAGGGTTTCAATAAACAACGAGCGGCTGGCCGGTTTGAGCTGATAAAGGGCCATAATAATGAGAAAAAAATTAATAAACAAAAATACCGCTCGCGCCCCCAGGGTACGCAACATTGAATATCGGGCTTCACATTCGGCCGAAAAGTCATTATTTGTATTTTGTGCTTGCATTTTTTAGATAATAAGTAATAATTACCATTATGGATAGGCTGAAACAATTATTGGCGCTGATCTTATTTGTTCTGTTTTGTGCTAGCCTCACGAGTGCACAGTCTCAGGAAGCACACTGGACGCAAAGCTGCGATCCCCGGCTGCAAAAAGCACTGGATCAGCGCATCAACGCCCTCAAACTGGACGGCGCCACCGAGGATAAAAACCTCAGCATTGTGGTCGTCGATATCACCGATCTGTCCGATCCCCGCATGGCCTACATCAATCCCAATGAAATGATGTATGCCGCCAGTTTACCCAAAATTGCCATCCTTCTGGGCGCCTTTGAAAAAATCGCCGCCGGTGAAATGACCCTCGACGATGAAACCATGGAAAAACTCAAACTGATGATCCGGCGCTCGTCTAACTCAGCCGCATCCGAGATGCTCGATCGCGTTGGGATCGACTATCTGGCCGAATTGCTGCAATCACCGCGTTACCGCCTGTATGATCCTGAAAAGGGCGGCGGCATCTGGGTTGGCAAAGAATACGGCAAGGCCCCGGCCCGCAGACGTGATCCGCTCCACAATCTTTCCCACGGCGCCACCGCCTTGCAGGTGGCCCGCTTTTATTACCTGCTAGAAACCGGCCAGCTGGTCTCACCGCAACTGAGCCAACTCATGAAAGCCATTCTGGCGGAATCCGAAATCGAGCACAAATTTGTCAAAGGCCTCAAATCCGTGCAGCCGGATTCAGAGATATACCGCAAATCCGGTACCTGGGGTCCCTACCACTCTGACAGCGCCATCATCGAACATGACGGTCGTCGTTATATTGCCGTCGCTTTGGCCAAAAGCCGTCATGGCGAAAAATGGCTTCAGAAGCTCATTGTGGCGCTTGATGAGGTTGTTTGCCAGACGGAGACGAACCAGAACTAAATTTTCCCACCTTATAGTACTTTTCCAGCATACGATGAATCCGCGTAGCCAACGTTTGATGCACCACAGCTGAATTTTTGCGCAAGACATTCGACATGACCACTACCATATAATACAACTGCCGCTGATCGGCCGGTGCCTCGATAATGGCCACCGAGTTAAGCATATTGATGACGTTGCCGTGGTATTTTTTACACTCAAAACCAGGCTCAGCTTTGCATTTATACAGTGAACCGGATTTAAAGTAGACCGCCGATTTGGCCAGCGCCGGTGCCGAAGCATAGCGGATGCGCCGCTGGGTCATATACAGCAGACGCTTGATTTCACGGCTGGAAAAAGCATCCACCAGTTTGCCCTGCTCAAGCTTGATCAGCCAGCGCATCAGTTCCTGCGGTGTGCCATAACTCGTGGTGCCCGGCACCAGGCGCTTGCCTTTCCAGGTAAAGAAGGACCCCTGGCGCAGCTGCTCCAGATCCAGCCCGCTGCGCGTCACCGGGTCCTGCAGTGCCCGTGACAGCATGGCGGCCAGCTCTTTCTTAGACGTCTCCTTAAAAAATTGCTGGGCCTCGGCTTCGGAGACCGGATAGGCCGGCCCGAAGTGAACCAGCAGCATCACATGTTTTAAGACCATGCTGGCGGCTGCATTGGAGCTGGCCGACAGCATCCAGTCCAGATAGGTGTAAAGGCTGGCCTGATCACCGATCTTGATTTTGGGATAGCGCACGCGCGCATTGCCCGGCTGCCAGACCGGCACGATGTGATGATCGGATTGAATGAATTCATCGGCGGTAATCACCGTGTTGCGCAATATCGCCAGACGGGCATCGATATCATCCGGATACACATCCGCCAGGGCCTGAAAAACGCCCATGGCAATCAAAATTTTACCCACGCTGCCCGGATTGGCCCTGGCGGTGCTGCGGTGTTCGGCATAGCGGGGCTGCTCAAGGTTGCTTAAATCCAGCACCGCCACTGCATAGCGATCTGCTTCCGCCCCCAATAAACGTTGCACCGCTTCAGCAAACTCAGCATCAGGCGGCGGGATCGTAAAATCAGATCTGGCCGCCAGGCGGATGTCCACCTGATCGGTGGACAGCAGCGCACCGGGGGGTTGTTTGGGCGCCCTCACCTTGCCTTCCATCGCCAGGCGATAGGCTTCCACGCGGGCAATGCCGGTATATTCGTAGCCATCCAGAGGATAGGCCCAGCAGGTGGCAGCACCAATAAAACCCATCAAGCAAGCAACCGTGGTGAGAAATATTTTCATCTTTGCACCTCTGGTGGGATGTCGTCCAAGTTAACCCTTTTGGTGTGATTTTGTGCCAGACGACTGTCCAAGTTGTTTAGAAAAAGATTTTGCCGGGCCCGGGCACTTTCCAAAAAAGGTCGAATCTGAAAGAGCATCAGATGATTCTGGTAAAAACCGAACTCGATATCGGCCGGCACCGGTCGGCCCTGGGCGTCCTGCAGTTTCGGGAACCGTTTGGGCACTGAGCGGGCAAAATCCATCAAATGCCGGATTTCGGCCTCACTGAGCAGGGCCGGTGTCCCACTGGCTGAAATCTTTGATACACCGCCTTCATCTGAGAGCACCCGTTTATACGGATCGGTGGCATGCGCCAGAAGGCGGATACCGCCGTTTTGCATGTCGATCTTGAGCTCTTCGGCGGTTTGCCCCGATACCGCTCCGCCAACCCCTTCATTAATCGCCACAGTCAACCATCCCGGCTGCCCGTTTTCGATATCAGCGGTCACCAGCACGCCGGATTTTTCAACCGGCACGCTTTTCATCAACAGGACGGAAGCATAAACATGTTCCGGGCTGTCCATATAGGCCTGACGCCATCGAAAGGCGCGCTCAGAAAACGGAGAGGCCCACACCCGCTGGATGGCAGCCATGATCTTGTCAAACCCCACCACATGGGGCACGGTCAGGTTGAGACCCGCGCCGGTAAACCCCGGCAAATCTTCAACGTTGGTGTCGCTGCGCACAAATACGCCATAGGACCCATCCGGGCCCAGGGTCTCTTGCAGGGCGTTGCGCAGCTGGTTGCGAAAATCTTCACCCGGGTCCAAATTCACAATCCAGTGGCGAATGGTCTCCAAAAATTGTTGCGTCACCTGATCCTGTCTTTGGGGATCGCCTTTGAGGCGCTGCATAATTTTATATTGATCCTGCATCCAGCGAAAAGCGGAAATGCCGCCGGGCTCGATGGGTTGCTCGAGCAATTGCCGGTAAAATCCAAAAGGGATCACCAGCCCGCCGGCGACGGCTTCGGGAAAATAATGTTTAAGTTCTCCCAGATTGGCCGCTTTGGGACCGCAAATTCGACCCGAATCGGTGCTGCGCAGCGTATCCAGGGAACGCAGCCGGCGGGTTTTCAGATCTAATTTTTTGAGATCCGGCCGAATCAATAAATCCTTCGGGCCTTTTTCCACATTAAAGGTGGCATCCCACTGCGGGCCGTCGAGGGCCAACTGGACGATCCCGCGCGGACTGACGGCTAACACCACCTGCTGGTCGGCCATGGATTGGATCAGGGGCAGCCATTTGGGGTCAATGGCCACATTGGGAATACCCAGATTGCGGGCCAGCAACTGAACATGGGATAAGATATTGCCTTCGCCGGTGGTCAATATACCGGCAACCGGGGGCAAATCCTCTGTGGTTGAAGGCAGCACATAAATGCCTTTGGCATCAAATTTGGCGGGGGCTTTGCCCGCGGGCGATACTTTAAGCCTCCCGCGTGCCAGACCCGGATTTAAGCCTCTGAGCCCCGTATCGGCCGGCTGGCCGAAAATAAAATTACGGATACCCAGCTGCCGATTGGCATCGGAAATCAGGCTTTCGAGCACCGCCGCATAGGACAGCAACAAGCTGCCGCGCAGGCGGTCGTGTACGTAGCGAAGACTGAGTGGCTCGATGGTGGCCAGATGCGCCACGGTCTCTCCCAGGTGATATCGCAGGGTGCGGTCGGCCCATTCGGGCATGCGCGCCGTATATTGCAGCTCGGCCTTATAGTCGATCAACTGGGGGTCTGCCTGCATCAGCCGACGAAGATTTTGCATTAACGCCTGTTGCTGGCGCGCAGATATCATGCCGATGCCATAAAGCCCGTCGGCATATTTGATCAGCCAGGAAAGTCTCTGGCGCCGGGTGGCCTCAGCCAGCTGGGCGATCATGATATCGCCCATGCGAAACAACTCGCCCTCCAACAGGATACTGGCATCCAAAACAGCCAGCATCTGTTCGGCCTTACCGGCTTTGGCAAGATTATCACGCAACATGGCCAGCAAAAGGCTGGCGGCTAAAAAACGATCCCGGTCATCATTTTGGGGCGCAAGCCGGCTGGCCGTTTGCATCAGCGATTTGGCAAATGAGGCATTGTTGACCGTTTTGGCCAGGGCTTCAATTTCTTTTTGAATCTCGCGGGCTTTAAACACCTGCTCAATGATATCGGCCAAATGGGCGTAGTCCTCGGTCAGCTCCTGTTTTCCCTGTCGGGCAGCGTATTCTTTGACTTTTTGGGCATCTGCCAGCTCCGGATGAACATGCAGCTTGATGCGCAGGTTTTCAAAATCAGGATCTTTTTCGGCCAAAGTGCGTGAAAGCTGCCGCATCTCGGTAATCGGCGCGCCCTGGCGGCCATGGGGAATAAAGCGTACCGCTTCGCGCAGCACCATAAACCGATTTTCGCGCCATTGCGCATCGGAAACCATTGCCAGCAATAGCTCGCGCCCGGCGCGGGTCTCGTCTTCGGTTTGCAGCGCACCGCGGTAATAACGGGCGCGGCGGAAAATCCAGCCATTATCGGCTTCAATCAGAAATTGTTCCAGAACCATGTGTTTGACGATCTCCACGTGCCGGGAGTCCTGCAAAAATTCGTCAGCACGCACATCAGCAAAAACGTTGGCGATATAGTAACCATTTTCCCGTAAGACCTTGACGCGATCGTTCCATTCGCCGTGCTGCACCCCGCCGCCGCGCTCGCTGCAGGCATATTCTTTGGGCAGCTGAATCGTTCCGTCATTACAAAACCAGCGAATATGCTTAAAGGGTCCACGGGAAGCGGTCTTCATCTTCTGCACCCAGCTGTGCAGGGTAGCTTCATCCGGCGTCGCGGCTACCGCAGTGGCCAACGAGAGCGCCAGCAGGCTTAAGCAAACGATTCCGGTAACCCATTGCTTTTTCATGGTGGTAGTATCCTATTTAATTAAAGATGTGAAAATTCCAACAGTTGGCAAAAGAGATAAACTCTAATCTAATACCGAGCCGTCTGTCAAGAAAGGGGGCTTGGTAAACATTTTCAGCCAAAATAGTTAAAGTTCAAAAGCCATGCCACATATCAGTGTTTTTGGCATTAAGGTCGACTCAGACACAAGCTCGATGCAATCTGCTGTTATGACATACCTTTCAATCGGCGCGGGGTTTCACAACGGCTGCTGCGATCAGATCTTCGTTTGAACTCTGATGACCGCTAGGGGCAAATCCCTTATCTTTGCCCAGCGCAACGGCAAATGCCCCAGTATGGCAATATTTCTATAAATCTATTCATGATTGCACTTCAATTGATTGTATGCCAAAATTAAAAAGCGAGCGACCGGCAAATGCCGAAAGGTATCAAACGATTACAACCACCAGTCAAAGGAGGCCGCAGATGGCAAAGAAAAAAATGATTCATGACTTTTTGCGGATGAAGCAGGAGGGCGATAAAATCACCTTTTTGACCGCCTATGATTTTCCAACCGCTCAATTTGCCGAAACCGCCGGTCTGGATATGCTGCTGGTGGGTGATTCGCTGGGGATGTGCGTCTATGGGTATTCGGGGACCGTGCCGGTGGTCATGGACCAGTGCATCTATCATTGTGAGGCGGTACGGAGGGGCGCGCCCGGCACCTTTATCGTGGGGGACATGCCGTTTATGTCCTATCAAAGCTCCCTTGAAAAAGCGGTTGAAAACGCCGGCCGCTTTTTAAAAGAGGCCGGCTGTGATGCCATCAAGCTCGAAGGCGGAGTGCGGGTGGTGCCGCAGATCAAAGCCATTGTAGAAGCCGGCATCCTGGTCATGGGCCATATCGGCCTCACACCCCAGAGTTCGGGTCAACTGGGGGGTCACAAAGCCCAGGGACGCACCCTGGAGACCGCCAGCATCGTCGTGCAGGATGCGGTGGCGGTCCAGGAGGCTGGCGCGCAGATGATTTTGCTGGAAGCCATCCCGCCCGAGGTGGCCGCTTATATCACGCAAAAATTAACCATCCCGGTGCTGTCCATTGGGGCGGGGGCGGACTGTGACGGCCAGCTTCTGATCGTATCCGATATGATCGGCCAGTTTCAGGCCTTCACACCCAAGTTTGTCAAAAAATATTGCAACG
>JAAUXT010059216.1_pt1 | contig 54553 bp, 42 predicted proteins | sample 7278171 | NCBI WGS metagenome assembly JAAUXT01 (sample SAMN14350112, study PRJNA611818) | marine sediment metagenome | isolation source: surface marine sediment (1.8m) | place: French Polynesia: Moorea | collected 2018-08
AACCGGCTCAACCTGTGTAATTTTGGCATATTCTTAGACGCACCTGATCTGCCTCTAAAAGGCTTTTATAGTAAAAGTTGGACAATAACATGATTAAAGAAATACCAACAGCCGGAATTATTCTGGCGGCAGGCGCGTCGACACGATTCGGCCAACCCAAACAGCTGGTGCGCTTTAAAGACCGCTATCTGATCGAGTGGGTCTTGGATGCCGCCATACATTCAAAACTCAGCCGGATTGTTGTGGTCCTGGGCGCTTCCCACCAGAAAATTATGCAGACCCTTGATCAACAATTGCAGCACTCAAAAATCCAGATAGAAATCAACCCGGAGTTTAAACAAGGACAGAGCACTTCATTACGGGCTGGATTATCAATCGTTAAGGATCATTTTGCAGCCGTCATGTTTTTGCTCGCCGACCAGCCCATGCTGAATTCCGGAATCATCAACACTTTGCTGGAAAAATTATGGGGGTCCGATAAAGATATTTGCATTCCCACCACATGCGGCATAAGAAAGAACCCGACCCTATTTCGTCACCGCCTTTACGACCAGCTAATGGCCGTTAAAGGTGATATGGGTGCGCGCCAGCTTATTGAAAAAAATCCAGACCACGTATTATCTATTGAGATCGACGATCCAGTGTATTTTTGGGATATCGATACCCAGCAAGACATTGAGGCGCTAAAAAAACGACTCGAAAAAAATGGATAAAACTCAGCGAATCACGCTTTGGCTTTTGATCAATCAGAGTCCCAGAACTTTCCCGCCGAAACCGATTTGTCATAGCCTAAAATATCATCGACCCAGAGCAAAAACCGGTTGAAAGAGGGTGTTTTTTTTCGAACGAGAAGTCGAGAAAAGTCATGGATCTTGCCTGCAGGCTTATTAAATGGACACACACGGATACAGTTGGCACAATCTGAGCGGTTTTTGGCCCAAAAAGAAAAACACTTTTCAGCATCCACATACCACTTGTGGGTTCCAGATTGGTTCGAAATATTAGGACCTTCAGTTGTCATTACACCGTTCGGAATCGCCCGACTCGGGCAGTACTTGGCGCATTTTTTACATGTTTGGCAGAACTCTGTTACGCCAAAAGGTCTGTAAGCGTCATAGCTAAGCGGCAGATCCGTAAACACTTTACATAGTCGAATACGAGGACCAAATTTTTCACTAATGATAAATCCCAGCCGCCCGGGCTCACCCAGACCGGCCGCCATGGCAAGCGGAACACTCAAAGCGGTATCATTGCCGCAGGGTATCGCGCGATAGCCAAGACCGCGTATAAATATGGATAATAAATTGGCGACAAAGGCCATCATCGAGTAACCCAATCCGACCTCAGCCCCTTGAATCGTGGTAGGAGATGTGCGAATTCTGTCATAGTCCATAGCAATACCCAAAACAATTGCATTATGGCATCCATCGGGAAGTTCGATGGGATAATGTTCCCGGGTAACTGTATTATATTCGTGGGAGTAAACCCAATTCGGATGAACCCGACAGATTCCAGTCAGATCAGCGCCAAAATAACGAGCGGCTTTTTTGATGATTCGGCTCATCTCTTCAGGCGATTCTTTGATTGGCGTGCTGGAATCCAGATACGGCTTGATTTTTATGTTCCCGCCTTCCCAGGAATAGAGTCCTGAATTACTTCGTGAGTTGCCTAGTCCGAAGCCCCATTCCAAATTCCAGGCGGCATTCTGCAGGGCATAGTCCATCTGTCGATAGCCGACTTTCTCCCTGAATTTAATATCGCGATAGAAGCGAAAACCGTGGGGCTTCATTTTCTCATCCCAGATGGATCTTTTGAACATCTCGTTTTTCTGATCAAATCGATCCAGTGGAGCAGCGAACGGCAAATCCAACGGGTATTGTTCAGATACGGATGGCATAACATTTTTCCTTTAATAAGCTGGTCTCAATTGGGGTGGCAATTAACAGGGCATAAACTGGTTCGGCTGCGCCTGTCTTCCGTATTTATGGGATGACACCTATCAGCGCATAAGATTCGGTATGATCAATACAATTTGGGGGAACACAATTAAAATGATCGTGCAAACGATACACGCCAATAGGAAAAAGGACGCGCTCATGAATATGGTACCCAAATTTATTTCTGGCGCCAGCGCTTTGACCACAAAAATATTAACACCCACCGGCGGAGTGATCGCCCCCATAGTGGTAACCATGGTGATAATGATGGCAAACCAAATGGGATCAAATCCCAGCGCTTTTCCCAGCGGGAAAAAGATGGGGATGGTCAGCACCAGAAATCCAAGGGCGTCCACAAAACAGCCACCAATCAAATAAATCAATAATATAATTGCCAAAATGGCATATGGCGAGATTGGCAATGAAGCCGCAAAATCAGCCACAAGGAACGGAAGTCGTGTAATCGCCAAAAAGCGGCCAAAGATCAATGCGCCTGTGACAAGCATAAACGCCATGCAGGAGATTTTCAGGGTTTCTTTGAGTGAATTGATCAGACCCTTTAAGGTTAGTTTGCGGGTGGGAAGCGTTACAATTAATGTCAGTAAAACACCAGCCGCACCCGCTTCAGTGGGGGTAAAGATACCGGCATACAATCCCCCTATAACGAGCACAAAAATGGATAAAGCTTCCAAAACTCCGGAGAGCGATTTAAACTTTTCTTTGATACCCGTCTTGGGGCCGGCCGGTCCGAAATCGGGATTGATTCTGCACAAGATCACAATGGTAAGGACGAACAAAAATCCCAGGAGGATAGCCGGCAGTATACCGCCCAAAAAAAGCTTTATGATGGATTGTTCAGTCTGCAAACCGATAATAATCAGCAAAACACTGGGCGGCATGACAGTTCCCAGGGTTCCACCAGTAACAACCGTCCCTGTGCTTAACCGCGTATCATAATTGTACTTTTTCATTTGCGGCAGCGCAATGGCCGCCATGGTTGCAGCTGTAGCAGTGTTGGATCCGCAAATAGCGGCAAAAAATTCGTCTGCGGCAATGGTGGCAATCGCCAGACCACCACGCCAGTGCCCCACCCATTTATATGCAGTATTGTAAAGCTTTTCAGCGATACCGGAATTAAACGCCAGATATCCCATCAAGATGAAAAGGGGGATAACCGTTAGACCGTACTTGGAAAAAGTACCCCAGACGTCCGTGCCGACCATTGCGAAAGCAGCTTTAAAAGATACCAGATAGGCAAACCCGCAGAAACCCACAACAGCCATGGCAAAGCCCACCGGCATCCCCAAAAAGAACAATATCAAAAGCAGGATGACAATTCCGAGGATGCCGACAAGTTCAGGGCTCATTGACCGTTCCCCTGATTTCCAATATGGATTTAAGAAAGTCCACAAAAAACGTAAACGCCAGAACTAAACATCCCAGGGCAACGGCGTATGTGAACGGATAGTAGACGATTTGCAGTGTCTCGGTAACCTCCCCGGTTTCCCAGAGGGTAGTGGCGTATTTGAAAACCTGCCAGGTCACAATTCCAAAGAAAAACATACAAATTAAATAATTCACCGCATTTAGGATTTTTTGGGTTTTCTTTGAAAATCGCAACACCACTATATCGACGGCGATGTGACTGCCTTTGCTTTGGGCATAAGCCAGAGCAAAAGCGGTTACGACCGCACCGAAGTATCCCATTAGTTCAAATGTGCCGCGAATGGGAAGCCAGAATAGTCGTACAATAATGTTGGCGCCTGTTATGGTAATCATGGCGATTAAAAACAGGCCTGCTATCCATAAAAGTGCTTTATTCAGGAAACGGCTTAACTTTTCTAGCACACCCATGGGTTCATCCGATTATCGTTAGATGATTTGCATGCAGCCTTCGCTGAAAAAGGGCTGATGTACCATGACAGCGACGTTCATCAAAACATACGGACGCTCTCTCCACCACCCCCGCTGAGGCGAGCACTAAAGCCCGCCTCTATATGTATGGGTTGATGGTGTTCGTCGGCATGTACTCAGTAAAACGGGATTACTTCATCCGCTATTTATATCCAACCGATCTATTGATTTTTCTCCATAAAGGCCTTAATATCGGCCACGATAGCCTCTGCCGGATAACCTTTCTTTTTGGCATCGGCAATCCAGCCGGTCATAATCGGATCAAGCAGACCGTTCCACTTCGCTTTTTGTTCTTTAGAAAGGGTGATCACTTCCACCCCCTGGGTTTTCTTTGACCATTCGACGGATTCGATGATGTGATTGTCCATGTAGTTGCCGGTCCATTCCGCATGTTCCCGCGCCATATCTGCCATTACTTTCTGGACGTCTTTTGGCAAAGAATTCCATTTGTCCAGGTTCATGACAACCGAGAAAGGATAGATGACCGCATCCGTCATGGTGACATATTTGCAAATCTCGGCAAATTTAAAATCTTTCATCACTTCCAGAGATGAAAACAGGCCTTTGACGACACCTTTCTGCAAGGCTTCAGGGGTCGCGGACATCGGCATACCGATCTGGTTGGCCCCCCAGGCTTTCAGGGTTTTGGCCGCACCGCCTGAGGCCCTCAAATCCAAACCGTTCAGATCAGCCAACGATCTGACTGGCACCTTGGACATGATATTGGAAGGACCGGAGGTGTACATGCACAGAACCTTCACTTTTGCAAAAGATTTGGGTTGGTATTTGGAGTATAAATCCCAAAGTGTCAGGCTGGCCACACGCGCATTGGGAAATCCAAAAGGCAAGCTCGTCGCATTGGTTATCACAAAACGGCCCGGTTGATAGGCCATGACAAGCGTTCCAATATCAGCCGTACCGGCGATAACGCCATCCATCATATTTTTGGCTCCCAGCAGCGTGCCACCGTGAAAGGCGTCGATCTTGACTTTGCCGCCGGTGCGCTTTTCCACTTCTGCGATCCATCTTTCTAGCTGCACCCCGACAAAGGTCTTTGCAGGCGCAAACTGGGCGTAACTTAACTTGATCGGTTCCGCCTGGGCAGAGGTCAGCATAAAGAAGCTAAAGACCATAAACAATGCCATCATAAAACCAACGACAACGCGTAACTGCTTTTTCATTTTTATACCCTCCTTTTTGCGTTTGGGTAATGATGTCCATTTCAAATGGCGCATCTTACCAGCTACGAATAATTGATAGCGTAACCTTTTATTCTTCGATAATACAAGCGTCAGCATCATCACTTCCAATTTCCTGGCCGCAGGGGTCTAAACCTTTCTTTTCCCTGATGGCAGCCAAAACCTTTTCGGGGGTAATCGGCAACTCGTTTATGCGCACCCCAACTGCATCGTAAATTGCATTGGCAATCGCCGGTGCGGTGGGCACACAGCCGGGTTCACCGATGCCCTTGGCGCCAAAAGGCCCGTCTTCATCATAGGTCTCAAGTACCGGCGCGTCGATAGGCACCACATCTTTGGCTGTCAATATTTTATAATCACGAAAATTGGGGTTCATATTCTGCCCTTTATCGGAGATAACCTGCTCGGTGAGGGCATATCCCACACCCATCATTACCCCACCGTACACCTGACCTTCAAGCAGCAATGGATTTATCGCCTTGCCAACGTCATGCGCGGCAACATACTGCAAAATATTAACTTTGCCGGTTTCCTCATCGACTTTGACCCGCACGCCATGAGTGCCGAAGGTGTAAGTCATCGACATATTGCCGCGGAAGTCCTTGCCCATGTTCTCATTGGCCGGATCGTAGAAATGCTCGGCCATCAACATTTGCCCGCCGTGGCTAAAATGCGCTTTGCGTAAAACTTTGCCAATGGCCATCTTTTTCTCAGGATCATCCTTATGGACAATATGGCGCCCCTGAAGGCTTAATTTTTCCAATGGTGATTCCAGCAATTTGGCTCCCATCTCCAGAATGCGGGCTTTGAGCTTGCGGGCAGCGCCTAAAGCGGCGTTTCCGGCGATGAAGGTCGTTCGGCTGGCATGTGATCCCACATCCCAGGGACAGACATCGGTATCGGAGTGAATCACATGAATATCGTCAACTTCAAGACCAAGCTCTTCGGCCACAATTTGGGCAACAACCGTATCGGATCCCTGCCCCATATCGGTGGCCCCGGTGAACAGATCGATTTTGCCGAAATCATCCATTTTAATCATTGTGCCGCAGCCGTCTGATTTATACACCCGTGCGCCACCGCCCACATGAATTAAAGAAGCCATCCCAATGCCTTCGCCGGGCTTTTTGGGCTGGTCCCATTGCAGTTTTTCTTGGACCGCTTGCATACATTCGGTCAAACCGCAGGTGGTAATACGCAGCCCCTGGGTGGATACATCACCGGACTGGTTGGCGTTGATGCGACGAAATTCGACCGGATCAATCCCGGCGGCTTCGGCCAGCATGTCGATCGTGCTTTCGATGGCATAGGTTGCCTGAGGATTTCCGTAGCCGCGCATCGCCTGGGCATAGGTGTTGTTGGTGTAAACGCATCTGGCTTCATATCGAACGTTGGGCACCCGATACAAGGTGGTGATCGGCATCATCATCACCGAGGGTGTTGTCGCTCCCCAGGAAGTATAGGCGCCGTTGTCGAGGATCATGGATATATCACGGAAAAGAAGTTTTCCGTTTTGATCGCAACCTTGAGAGATATGCGTAATGGTGGGTTGTCGCGTAGATGTCGCGATAAACTCTTCGGTACGGTCAAATTCGATCTTCACCGGTCTGCGGGTGTGGAAAGCCAGTAAAATAGCAACATATTCATAGGCATAGGTATCCAGTTTACTGCCGAACCCGCCGCCAATGCAGGGTTTTACGACCCGGACCCTGCGGTCACTGATGCCCATCGCTTTAAGGGCGTCCAAAAAATCCTTTTGGGCCAGCGACGGAATCTGGGTATTGGTGTGTATGGTCAGGTTATTGGCCGGATCAAATTCGGCGATGGCGCCGCTGGTGCCCATACAGCAATGGGTCACCCAGGTGGTCGTGAAGCGGTCTTCTACGGTATAGGCCGCTTCCTTCTTGGCAGCTTCCACATCGCCATAATGCAGTTTCCAGGGCATTTTTAAGATATTGGTCTTGTGGGCCTCATGAATCAACGGAGCGCCCTCTTGCATGGCCGCTTCCGGATCGAAAATGGCCGGCAGCGCTTCATAAGTAACCTCGATTCGATTTAACGCCGCTTCGGCGATATCCGGCGAAATGGCTGCCACGGCCGCCACTTCATCGCGAAAAGAGCACACTTTCTCTTTTTTGAGCGGCCGATTGTCCTTATAGACCCCCATGCGAATATCGGGAATATCGTCACCGGTTAAAACGGCCATAACACCGGGCAGCTCCCGGGCTTTGGATGTATCAATTTTGACGATTTTGGCATGGGCATATTTGCTGTACAAAATTTTGCCATACAGCATTCCCGGCACCTTTAAATCCTGGATATATTGCACCCGCCCGGTGGCCTTATCGACCGCATCCAGCTTGGGCACTCTTTTGCCAACCGAACACAAATTCTGCATCAGTTATACTCCTTACTTAATCGATGATTGAAATTATACAAAACTCGTTTTAAAGCCTCAGATTTTGTCCGATGGCTCGGCGCAATTCGTTTCAAAAGCGGAGCGTACACGGTAGTACGCGAGCATTTTGAAACGGATTGTAATCCGCCCAAGGCGGACCATCGGGCAAAAGATGGGGTTTTAAAATGAGTTTTTATTCGCCGCGCTCACTTTCATCGGACCTAAAGGCCACCACATGCGGTTGGTCATCTCCGTGACCGCTGACGGCTTTAATCGAATCGATGATTTGCACGTAGCCGGTACAGCGACAGAGATTGCCGGCAATTGCCTCCTTGATGTCGTCTTCGGAAGCGTTGGGACTTTTATCCAACAGGGCTTTGGCCGACAGAATCATTCCCGGTGAACAAAATCCGCACTGGATGCCCCCCTTTTCGACAAATGATTGTTGAATAGGATGCAGGGTTCCATCGGCGGCTGCCAATCCTTCAATGGTGGTTAATTGCTTGCCATCGATTTCAGCAGCCAGGTAAAGACAAGAATTAACGGCTTGGTCATCTATGATGACCGTACAAGCACCGCACTCACCGCTGCCGCATCCCTCTTTGGTGCCGGTATAACCGATCTCTTCTCGAATCAGATGCAATAGCGTCCAATGGTCTTGGATGACCATTTTCATCGGATTTCCATTAAACGTAAATGATATTTCCCTTGGCATTAAAAAATTCTCCTAATGTTCAGTTATTAGCGTTTAGAATAAGTGTTGTCACACACAACATTTTTTTTACCACAGAGTTCGCAGAGAAATTTCTTAAATTTAGGAATTAAAAATAAAAACTCAGTGTTCTCTGTGTTCTCCGTGGTAAAAATGTTTTTATCTTCATTCCGGATTCCGACTTCACACTTCTTTTTTATTTTCCTTCGCTCGTTCAAGCGCTTTGAGCCCCATACGCTTGACCAGCACCCCGACCATTTCCCGCCGGTACCAGGCCACACCGCGGATACTGTCGCGAACCTTGGATTCCTGACCAGCAATTCGCCCGGCTTCAGCCAGAGTGCTTTCATGCATGGTTTTTCCCTTCAAGTGTTTTTCGGCTTCCAGCGCCCTAAACGGTGTTGGGGCCGCCACACCCAGGCAAATTCTGGCTTTGGCACAGGTGAGCATATCTTTTTCAAGACTCAGCAAAACACCCACCCCCAGCATCGGCAGCTCCATGGCTTCGCGTCGTCCGTGTTTGATGTAAGCACTGCCAGTGCGCGGCAACGGCGGCGGAATGGCAATCTCAGTTAGTATTTCACCGGCTTCTAGATCACACTGTCCCGGGCCCAGAAAAAAGCGTCTGAGCTCAACCGTGCGCTGACCTTTGGCGCCATAGATGTTGGCTTTGGCATCCAGAGCGATCAAGGGAATGGCGCCATCAGCGGAGGGAACAGCGTTCACCAGATTGCCGCCAATGGTGGCCACGTTGCGAATCTGCACGGACCCGATATTTTTAACCGCATCATGAATAATAGGATAGTGATGCTGTATCAGTTGCGATGCTTCAATGGATCCGTGGGTGCAAAAGGCGCCAATATACAACTCGCCAGTTTCCTGGTTTAAAAAAGGGCGATCTTGTCCGATGATATGCTTCAGCGAAATCAGATACTCCGGTGCTAATTTGCCTTCTTTAACTTTCACCATCACATCGGTTCCCCCGGCAATATATTTGGCGCTTTCACCATGCGACACATGCAACGATATGGCTTCATCCAGGGTTTTGGGGGTTAAATATGTAAACTGTTTCATAAAGAAACCTCTTTAACAATTTGTAAATAATATAAATATATAAATTAAAATCAACACGCAACCCGAAACGCGTCCTATCCAACCTTGAGCACAATGGCGGCAGCCGTATCGCCGGCAGCACATCCTGCAAACAGCACATAACCGCCGCCTTTCATGGCCGCTTCTTCGATGCCTTCGATGATCAGGCGTCCGCCGGTGGGCCCTTGTGGATGACCAAAAATCAGAGAAGAACCGTAATTATTCATGCCGTTGACGTCAACACCCAAATTGTTGGCCAGGTGAATATCATTGGCTGCAAAAGGGTTGTGCGTTTTTATAATACTGACGTCATTGGCTCCGAGGTTGGCATTTTCAAGTGCCATCTGAACTGCCGGGAATACAGCGGCAGCCATAAAAGCCTTTTTCACGCGTGCATATCCATATGAAACAACCTGAACCGCAATGTTTGGATCGGCACTGAGTTCTTTGGCCTTGTCCTGCGTCGTAACGGTGATACCGCAATTGCCGTCCGCAGGATGGGTCTGGGCGCCAAATGTATGCACGCCGTCAGGCAGCACCGGCCGCAGTTTGGCCAACCCTTCGGCGGTGGTTTCCATAACGCCTTCATCGGCTTCAAGCATAATGGTTTTCTTTCTGGAAACCTTGACTTCCACTGGAAACATATACCGTTTTTGAAAAGCGCGGTCGTCAGCCAGTGCATCCTGGTATTGCTCATAGCGGCGTAAGGCCACGGCATCGCATTGCTCTCTCGTAATCCCGGCTTCAGCAGCTACGTTTTCAGCGGTTTTAATCATGGCTTCGCCGGCCCAGGGATCTTTGTTAAAATTATCCATGACCCAATCTTCAGATGTGACCTGTCCACCCGGTCCCAGGGGATTCGGCCAGACCGTATGCGGACCATTTGAACAGCGATCGGTCATCAGACAAAACGGGGTCTGGTAAAGACCGGTTTCAACACCCACACTTGCCAAATAAACCGCAATGGTGGATGTCGAACAGGCCTGGCTCACATATATACCAGGCACGCCTTCAGCACCGGTCAGCGCAGCGGACCAGGGGCCCCCATAAAATGCATGCGGCTGGTGAACGGAAATACCCAAATAGGTATAATCGAATATTTTGGGATCCCATTTTTTCTGTTCGAGCCAGCGTTTGGCGGTGGCGGCTCCCAGCGTAATCGAATTGTCATTAGCCAGGGTGCCTTGCCAGCGCGAAAAAGGTGAGCTGTAGTACCCACCGTAAGGTATAAAGGCTTTTTGCAGCATTTCAAATCCCTCCTAGTTGCAATTTCAGCAAGCTGAAATTGCAGTTAATAGTTATACGTTATATGTTATTAGCGTAATTCGTTATTCGCATCATGATGTTTTCACTCCAATAACAAGTAACCGATAACAAAAGGTTTTTTGGATATTGGCCAGTTGTTATTCCCGAACACAAGTGCTTATTTCCTTAGCTAAAGCTAATCAAGGCGATTGTCAAAAAACCGCTTAGATTTGCGCTCCGATCTTGGCAGCGAACAATATTCAACGACATCGACCTCACAGCTGACCATAATCTTATTTTTAATCTCAGCTTGAACCTTTTTGGCAAGTTCTGACTTGCGCGAAGCCTCAAAACCATCGCAGCACTCCAGCCGAACGGTCATATAGTCTTTGCCATCCTCACCGCGGTCGAGGTGCACCTGGTATTCGCAGCTGGCTTCCGGTATGGTTGAAAGAACCTCGTCGACTTGACCGGGATAGATGTTAACTGCGCGAAATATGATCATGTCGTCTGAGCGCCCCAGGATTCTATCATGCATTGGCAAAACGCTGCCGCAGGAACATGGGTCATCAATCAGGCGTGTCAGATCGCGGGTGCGATAGCGGATGAGTGGCGTGGCTTCTTTGCAAAGGGTTGTAACAACCATTTCTCCGATTTCACCGGGAGCAACCGGCTTCAGTGTATTTGGATCCAGGATTTCCAAAAGATAATAGTCCGCCCAATAGTGAATGCCTTCGTGATGCTGACAATCCAGACCAGTACCGGGCCCATATAGCTCCGTCATGCCGGTAATATCAAACATATCCTCCAGACCCAACAATTCTGTGATGCGGGCACGCATGGCATCACTGCTGCGCTCGGAACCAAATATCATTTTCTTCAGCGCAATTTTATCTTTAAGTCCCCGGCTATTAACTTCTTCAGCCACCAGCAAGCCCATTGATGCGGTGCAGCACATGACAGTGGACTGCAGATCCACCAGAAACTGACATTGCATATCCACATTTCCGGGACCCACCGGAAGCGCCATGGCACCAAATTTTTCGCATCCCAGCTGAAAACTGATCCCCGCTGTCCATACCCCGTACCCAACGGCTATCTGCACGCGATCTTCTGCGCTCAGCCCGGCCATTTGATAGCAGCGGGCAAAAAAATGCGTCCAATCGTCGATGTCTTTCTGGGTATAGGCCAGAATTTTGCGTTTGCCGGTGGTACCGGATGATGCGTGTATTCGAACCACTTCTGATACAGGCACCGAAAGCAGCGGAAAAGGATACCCCTGGCGCAAATCATCGGCAGTCGTAAAGGGCAATTTTCGGATGTCATCCAGGGAATGGATGTTTTCCGGCTGAATGCCGGCATCATCGAGCCGTTGGCGATAAAACTCAGATCCTCGGTAAGCATGCGCAAGAGTCCAGTGCAGGCCTCTGAGCTGGTGTTCCTTAAGCGCTTCGGCATCTTTAAAAGAAGGCATGAAGGTTTTTGCCATTAGCTGTCTCCGTCAGCTATATATTGTTTGTAGGGGCGGGGTTTATCCCTGCCCGATATAACGGATATTTTCAATAAGGGCGGGGATAAACCCCGCCCCTACATATGTTTTATCCACCGCCCTTGCGCTGCTCTCTGAGTTTTTGCGTTTTCTCCACATCAACTTCAAGCGTTTTCGGATCGATGACTACACCGTAATCTGCCAGCGCCCGCTCTACGCTGACATATTCGTTGCGAACATCCCGGGCGACTGCCTGCGGATCTCTGTCCAGCGCTTCACCATACCCCCCGCCACCGGCACTGATAAATTGAATCATATCGCCGGACTCACACAACGTCAGCCCGCTGGAGTCGCCGTCTTTATCGTTAACGATAAATTGGGCTTTGTTGGCAGCATCGCCATTAAAGAGGCCACCGGGCGGATAACGGTATCGACCGGCCTGAATGGCGATGGAAGTTGGCGCTTGGGGCGCCAATTCATCGTCTGGTACCCGGATGACAAATTTTCTGCCCAGACCGCCCCGCATCTTACCAGGCCCACCGGAATCACATAACAGACTGCGCTCTTTGACCATCAGCGGGGTGTCGCTTTCAAAGATTTCAACAGGGGTGTTGGCGCCATTTGCTGGAAAAATTGCGCAGTGGTGACCATCCATTTTACTGCTGGCGCCCATACCGCCACCCCGAATGATCATGGTCAGCCAGGAATTTCCGTTGTGCCGTTTGCCGTAAAAAATATTGGTCTGAGCCGGCGTTCCGCCGCTCTCGGCAATAATGTTGTCAGGGGTCGCTTTGGCCAGAGCTTTGAACACCATTTCGGTCATGAAATGACCAATTTGCATCCGGGCAGCCACAGCAGCCGGAAATTTGCAATTGACCACACTGCCCTCCGGTGCTGTCATCTTAACCGGGCGGATCGCGCCTTCATTGATGGGGATATCCGGATCAAAAGCGCTTTTAACCGCCATAAATACATAGGCAAAGGTAAAATTGTAAACCACATTGCCGCCCCAATCGACCTGGGGCGATGTCCCGCCGAAATCAATATTTATATCGCTGCCCTTGACTTCGACTTTCAGTTTGACATCAATATCTTTACGCTGACCAGCACCTTCAATAATGCCTTCATAGGGATAAACGCCATCCGGGATTTTGCTGATGGCGGCCCGCATGCTGGCTTCAGTGCGATCGATGATTTCGTCTGCCAGATCATCGAGTGTCTCCAGGCCTTCATCGTCCAGCATCTCGACAACTTTTTGGGCGCACACATGATTGGCGGCCACCTGGGAGCGAATATCCCCAGTGACCTCTTCTGGAGTGCGAACATTCCAGCGAATCATATTCAACACCGGTTCGTTCAGCACACCGGCATCATACAACTTAATTAAAGGGATAAACAATCCCTCTTCAAAAACCTGCCGGTTATCAGACGCCACTCGGCCACCGATGTCTGAATGATGAAAAACACAGGCGGTAAATGCCACCGGGCGCTTCTTGTAGAAAATGGGGCTCAAGACGCAGACATCATTGAGATGACCCGCCAACAGCCAGGGATCGTTAACAATAAAAACATCGCCCGGTTGGTATTGTTCCAGGGGAATTGAATTGATGATGGATTTAACCCCCAGCGCCATTGCCCCGGCCTGGCCGGGTGTGCAAAAGGTTCCCTGAACCAGTTCTTGTCCCCGGCTGTCGGTAAACATACAGGTATAATCATGGGCATCGCGCAACAGGCTTGAGAATGCCGTGCGGGCAACCGAAGCATCGGCTTCATCGACAATCGAAATGAGCCGGCGCCACAAAATTTCCAATGTAATCGGGTCAAACTTCGAAGGCATTGTCACACCATCCTCGCTAAATTTCTTTGCGGCTGTAACGATTCTGCCTGTATGACTGATAACTTCTTTTAGACAGGATCTACAGGATTTTCTGGATATTCTATTTTTCCTGGCTTTCCAGATGAAAGCCAGGAAACCCAATCAGCCTGCAGCTGAAAGCAACCTAAAATATTTATAGTATATATAACAATAATTTACGTTCAATTTATTCGTTTAAAACTTTAATGTATTGTAGTTCATTTTAGTTTTGGAACTATTTTCTTCCAACCTCTGTCCTCTGACATCTGACCTCTGGTATCTGTCTTCTGCGACCAAATCGATCCACACAAAACCGTGTTCATCAACAGAGGCTTTGGCGTCTTCTCCGACAATAATCGTTGATTCCTTTTCTTCGATAATCGCCGGCCCGTTGAATGCCGCACCCGGAAATAGCTTAAAACGATCAAAAACCGTAAAGGGAATGTATTCTTTTTGGGTTAAAGAAAAAGCTCTGCGTTCGCCTTTGATGCAATCGTTAATTGATGTCGCCGTATGCTGCAAGGCCGGAATCCGAAAGGGTCGTTCCGGCAAACTGGCGCGGACTTTAAAGGTTACAAATTCAACCGGTGTGTCCGGATATGTGCGCCCGTATAATTTTTGATAAACATCATCAAATCGCTCTCGAATCTGGCTCTTATTCCATTGATCAAAAGGTCGGGCATCGATGTGCAGGTCAGTTTCAGCACCCTGCCCTACGAATCGCATCATCAAGGTACGTTCAAAGGTAATTTTTTGATTCTTGCCGGCCTGCTCAAGAATGGCGGCACCTTCGGTCTCCAGTTTTTTAAACAACCGCTCAATTTGTTCAAAATCGGCGTCCTCGAGGGTCTCACGGTGGCTGCGGGTCAAATCAAAGGCTACCGGGGCCGTAAAAAACCCAAGCGCGGAGCCAACGCCGGCCAGAGGTGGCACCAGTATGCGGGGCGCACCGATCTTTTTTGCCAGACCATAGGCGTGCACCGGTCCGGCGCCGCCGAAAGCCGAAATCGTAACGATATTCGGATTACCGCCCTTTTCGGCAATATGGGTTTTGGCGGCTGCTGCCATGGTTTCGTTGATCAGGTCATGAATACCAAACGCAGCTGCGGTTACCCCGGTTTCAAGGGGTTTGGCCACTTTTTCTTCGATGGCCTTTTCGGCCAAGGCTTTATCCAGCAGCATGCTACCACCCAGAAAATAGTTCGGATCCAGATATCCCAGCACCAGGTCGGCATCGGTCACCGTTGGGTTTTGACCGCCGCGGGCATAACAGGCCGGTCCGGGATCAGCACCGGCACTTTCCGGTCCTACTTGCAGCAGGCCCATTTTGCTCATGTGGGCAATGCTGCCGCCGCCGGCGCCGATTTCCATCAAATCTACCACCGGTACCTGAATGGGCAAACCGCTGCCTTTTTTAAACCGCTGAACGCGACCGACCTCAAATGTCGACACCAGTCCTGCCTGTCCTTTTTGAATCAGACAGGATTTGGCGGTGGTGCCGCCCATATCAAAACAAAACATGTCCTTGATCTGAAACATTTTGCCGTAATGCTGCGAGGCAATTACCGCGGCTGTCGGCCCGGATTCTATGATTCTAACCGGATATTTGCGAGCGGTTTCCACCGAGGTAATGCCGCCGCTGGATAGCATGATAAACAATTTGCCTTTAAAGCCGAGCGCTTCTAATCGTGCAGACAACTTGGCCAGATAGTTTGCTGTAATGGGCTTGACATAGGCATTGGTGGCAGTGGTACATGTTCGCTCATATTCCCGGATCTGCGGCAACACCTCGCAAGAAGTTGACAGCGATAATTCAGGCGCTTTTTGGGTCACAATTTCTTTGATCTGAATCTCGTGGGTCGGATTCTCATAAGAATTAATCAAACAGACCGCCAGCGATTCGATGCCGGCATCACACAGCTCAGAAACGAGATCGCTGACTTCTTCAGGATCGAGCTTTACCAGAACGCGGCCGTCAGCTGTAATGCGCTCGGAAACCTCCCGGCGGTAGGGGCGCGGCACCAGCGGCTCCGGATATTCGGCAAATATATCATAGGCGTCATATCGAATTTCGCGGCCGAGCTCTAAAATGTCCCGGAATCCCTGGGTGGTCAACAGGGCTGTTTTAGCACCTTTGCGCTCAATGATGGCATTAATTACCAGGGTGGTACCGTGGATAATCTCATCAACATGGGGCATAAATCCCGGTACACGCTCCAGTAAACCCCGGATACCCGCTTCCACTGCATCAGATGGATCTGCAGGTGTTGTCAGGCATTTATTGATCTGAAACTCACCGCTTTTATCATCGACCAACACAAAATCAGTAAAAGTGCCGCCAATGTCACATCCTAGTCGATAGGCGCCGTTTCCCACTCAACTTCTCCTTTAAAATATAGATGGTTCCTGCCATTCTCCAAAAATGTCACGAAACACGCCGGCCATCTCTCCGACGGTGGCATAGGCCCGGCAGCAGGCAACCAGCAACGGCATCACATTTTTACCGTTGCGCGCCGCCGTTTCCAGTTCCTTGAGCAAACGCTGAACTTCCCGGTTATCTCGGGTGCGGCGAAGCTCCTTGAGGCTGGCAACCTGGGTGTCGGCCCACTGCTCACTGTATTCGTGCAGATCCACATCGGTTTGATCCTCACTGCCTTCTGCATATTTGTTGACGCCGACTTTAATGTATTCTCCCTTTTGAATACCGCTCTCATACTCGTAGGCCTGCTGGGCCACTTTTCGCTGGATAAAACCGGTGGCCACCGCGTGCACCATCCCGCCGACCTCCTGTATTTGCTGCATCTCATCTAAAATTTTTTCTTCCATCTGTTTGGTCAAAGTCTCAATAAAATAAGAGCCTGCCAACGGATCGACGGTATCGCGCAAACCCACTTCGTCCATCAGAATTTCAAGGGTCCTCAGCGAAAGTAAAGCTGCCCGGGGTGTGGGTATCGTATAGGCCTCATCAAAGGAGCACAGGGCGGTGGTCTGGGCACCACTGAGCGCAGCACCCAGGGCGTAAAAGGCACCGCGCATGATATTATTTTCCGGTTGCTCTTTGGTCAGGCCGCTGCCGCCGCCGCCGAAAAGACCTCTGAGAAACAGTTTTTTCTTTTCCTGCACATTGTATTCTTCTTTGAGCATCTTGGCCCAGAGCTTGCGGGCAGCCCGAAATTTGGCAATTTGCTCCCATAGATTGCCGAACACGTTCAGGTTAAATGAAAACCGCCCCACAAAATCCTCAACAGCCAGACCGCGGGACTGCACATTTTCAATATACGCTTTGGCAATTTCAAATGCACAGGCAATTTCCTGGGCTGGATTGGCACCCGATTCACGGATATGATAGCCACAGATACTGACTGGATTACAGCGCGGCAGCTCCTTGACCGAATATTCGATGCTGTCTCCCACCAAACGCACGGCCTGCTCCACAGGAAATATCCAGGCGCCCCGGCCGATCATTTCTTTGAGGATATCGTTTTGAGGTGTGGCGCTAATTTTTTCTTTGGGGTAGCCGAATTTTTCGGCGGTGGCCTGATACATGGCCAGCATAATGGAAGCCACGGCATTGATGGTCAACCCTGAACCGATACGATCCAGCGGTATGCCGTCAAAAGCAATTTCAAAATCGCGCAGCGAATCAATGGCCATTCCAACACGACCGACCTCACCCAGGGCCTTGGGATCGTCCGAGTCGTATCCCATCTGGGTGGGCAAATCAAAGGCAACGTTTAAACCGGTCTGACCATGGGAGATCATCAGCTTGAAGCGCTCATTGGTTTCCTGCGGTGTACCAAAACCGGTGTATTGTCGGGTCGTCCACGCCCGGGATCGGTAACCCTGAGGGTGCAAATTACGGGTAAACGGATATTCACCGGGATCCCCCAGATCGTTGTCATAATTAAATCCAACGTCTTCAAGATCTTTTGGGGTGTAAACCGGTTTTACTTTAATGCCAGACTGATAGACGACTTCTTTAATCGCATCTTTTTCGTTTTTGATGTATTTCGCAACGCCCATAACAACTCCCTTAGAAAATGCCTAAAATTTAAATTGTCTAAAATGCCTAAAATAAAAAACGGAATCAAAGTCTTATATAAAATTGGTGATACTTGAATTTAAGGACATATAATCAGATAAGATCCATATTTTAACTTTAGACATTTTAGATCATTTTAGGCATTTTAAATTTATTTAATGACTTGATTTATGCCACCCACGATCTGATCAAAAGGTGTTCCTCCCGGAAAAACACCGGCAATACCCAAGTCGTTCAATTTGGGTATATCCTGTTTGGGAATGACACCGCCGACAACGACCGGAATATCCTGAATTCCTTCTGCTTTCATCAACTCCAGAAGTTTCTGACAGATCGGCAGGTGCGCGCCGGACATAATACTCAACCCAACCACATCAACCGCTTCCTGCACGGCTGCTCTGACAATCTGTTCAACTGTCTGATGCAGCCCAGTATAAATAACCTCCATGCCGGCATCTCTTAGTGCCAAAGCCGTCACCTTGGCCCCACGATCATGTCCGTCCAATCCGGGCTTTCCGATGAGTACCTTTGTTTTTTTTGCGGTCATATCCATTGCCCTTTAAAAAAGTTTCCCGTGCGCGCCAATCGAAGGGGCACGCATTAATCCAATCGTTGCCGGTCATAGGCCTGCAACACCATTTCCTGTCCTCTGAGTATATGCTCTCTGACCAAACGCTCCGCACCCTCCGCATCACGTTTGCGAATAAAGGTCAGCATTTTTTTATGGTCCAAATTACTGGTCGATGCGAATTTGCTTTCTTTCAGAATCATCTCCCGGTAGCGGTATATCTGGTCTCGCAGCCCATTAATCATATTGATCAACTTGGGGCTTTTGCTCAGCCCATACAGCATATCGTGAAATTCGGTATTGATGGCCGGCAGCAGATTCATTTTCTTGCAGTCCAGGGCTTTTTGAAATTCTGCAATTTTTTGTTCCAGCATCTCCAATTCTTCAGCTTCATGCTTGATCGCTGCCAGATGAGCGGCATAACCTTCGAGTACGCTGCGGATGCCAAAGGTCTCCTCGATATCTTCACGATTTAAACCCAGGACCGTAAACCCGCCCCGAGGCTGCCGTTCAATGAACCCTTCGCGCTCGAGCTTGTGAAATGCTTCCCGCACCGGGGTGCGGCTGATACCCAGCGTTTCGGCGATATGGCTTTCCACCAGCCACTCGCCTGACGACATTTTGCCTCTGACAATTGCTTGCTTCAGGCTTTCAAAAACATGCTCACCCAATGATTTGCGCTCCTGAAATGCTTGTAGCGGCCCGAGATCAAGGTTATTTAATTCTGCCCTTTTCTTCATCTTTCGTACCTTAATATTTTTGGATCTTGTGTTGCTTGTTTGCCAAATCCTTGATTCTTAAATCAGATGATCCCCTTTTCTTTCAGACGCACAAGATCGTCGTCTGAATAGCCCAGTTTTTGGCCGTATATGGCGCTGTTTTGCTCCCCAAATCGCGGCGGAAACGACAGTTTACGGTCGGAATTTTCGAGAAATGCAGTCATATTCGGCGGTGGCGCCAGTGTTATCTGCTTACCGCTAACCGGGTCCTGGGCTTTTAATAGTCGTTTTTCAACCAGGGGATCTTGGATGACTTCAGCAACCGTTTTTATTTTGCTGATCGGAACCGTAAGGCTGGTAAATAGCTCAATCAATTCTTCAGAGGTATGCTTGCGCGTAATTTCGTTTATGGCCTGATTGAGTTGTTTGACATCCTTAATGCGGCCGGCATTTTTTTCATATTCCGGCTTATCCAGGGCTTTAAACATTTCTTGAGACACGATGGTTTTCCACTGCCGATCGTTGCCGACGGCGACATAGACAAAACCATTTTGAGTCTGATACACAGATACGGGCGCAAAAAATTCGTGGGTGTTACCCCGTCTGGATATATTTTTGTCAAAACTGCCGGTCAGGGTAATGGGTACCGTCAGCCATGAGACAGAAGATTCAAACATAGCCATGTTGATGCAGCTGCCCTCACCTGTCACTTGGCGTTGGTAAAGCGCTTTCATAAGCAAGCCATAAGCGTGCTCACTGGTGCCCATGTCCGGCAAGGGTATACCCACAACCTGGGGGTCGCCTTCGGCCTCACCGGTCAGTTCCATCAAACCTGAGCGTGCCTGCAATATGGGGTCGTAAGCCGCTTCATTGCTGTCGGGTCCAAAACCGGTCACACCCAGCCAGATGATATCCGGCTTCAATGCTTTAAGACTGTCATAATCAATACCCAATTTATGGTAGTTTTTCGGCAGCTGATTGGTGGCAAAAATGTCCACCTGGAGTTCTTTGATCAACGAATGAAAAATTTTTTGGCCCTCGTCTTCAGCAAGATTTAACGTCAGCGCCTTTTTGCCGGCATTGATGCACAAAAAATAGGCATTCATACGTTCTTCATTGAGAACGTTTTCGCCGATGAACCGATTCGGATCACCGTATACCGGGTGTTCCAATCGAATAACATTCATCCCATCTTGTGCCAAACGATATGTTAAATAAGGCAAAACGGTTGCCTGCTCAAGGGATAACACGGTAAGGTCATTGAAAGAAGCCATGGTCCTCTCCATTAGCAAAGTTGGGGTCAGTGTTTGTGAGGCCGATGGTCCCGGTGTCTCCGGAGACCTAAGGTGTGGATTCAACAGGTTTTTGTATACGGTATACAAAGTACAAATGTCAAGAAGTGTTTTGTGCCGCAATAAAATTTTCTGGCCCACAAAGGGTTGATTTGAGACACTGAAAAGCCTAAATAAAACCCGATATGCAAAAAATGATTTTCAGATGTATCGCCAACGCCGCCATTGTTGTGGGTTTTTTTTTGTTGACCAAGGCCATTTACGGTGCCGCGGACAACACCATAGCTTCTTCGTTTTGGCCGCAATCACAGGGAAAAATGTGGCACACGCTGGTTGGACTCAGCCTGAGCCTGCCCATACCCTTGCATATCATCTCGGTTGGTTTGATTTTGCAGCGGCGCTGGTTGCCGCCTCAGTGGGCAAAAATCGCTATGCCGGCGGTGGTCATCTCCGGATGTTGGCTGGGTGCTGCTCTGGCAATTAAATTGTTTTTGATAAGGTAAAACGATGCCCGCTATTTCGTTCAACAAACAGATAAGCGCTATTATCGTGTTGTTTTTATCGGGCTGCCTCAGTGCGGCACCTCCTCAAAAAACCGAAGAGGCGCAGCCAACCAGAACGGACGCGAAAAACCCAAAAACCTTTGTGTTTGAGTGCAAGCCTGCCTTCTCATTTGTTGCCAGAATCGAGGATCAAACAGCTTGGCTGTTTTTACCGCAAACAACCCATAGCTTGCCTCAAGTGCCCGCTGCTTCTGGTGAGAAATTCAGTGATAAGTTGACCACCTTCTGGATCAAAAACGATACGGCGCTACCTAAAAATAACAATACAACTTATCGAAATTGTAAAAATAATAGGGCCAAGGCGATCTGGGAACATGCCAAGCTCAACGGCGTTTCTTTTCGAGCGGTGGGCAATGAGCCCGGCTGGTATCTGGAAATTCGAAATCAAGAGTCCATCCTTTTCGTCGCGGACTATGGAAGCTCTCGTGATGAATTCCCCGCACCCCAACCAATGATCGATCAACAGAAACGCAAGACCACATACCAGACCCATTCTGATGGGAAAAACCTGACAGTTGTTATCGAAGGCCAGCCGTGCATGGATTCAATGAGCGGCGAAACGTTTGCAGCACAGGTAAGCGTAATGCTAAACCAAAAGCGCTATATAGGATGCGGTCGCGCACTGCACTGAGCTGAGCTTTTGGCAAAAAAAAAATTTTATACCAACCCATGAGAAATAATATGATGGATACGCGAACACTTAAAGCCAACCGAATGTCGGTTCGCATTGTTTTCATTTTTGCGCAAGCAGTATTGATCCTTGTCGTTTTATGTTCTGGTTGGCTTAAGAATGTCCGTGCCGACGACACCAATGTGGGTGATACAGTGACCATTGTGACTCCGGGAATTGAAGCCCGGCTCTGTCCTCAGCCAGCGTGCGGTCCCAATCAACACCTTACCCGCATACCCGAAGGAAGCGTTTTTACCATTCTGAGCACAGATGTTTTTGCTATCGGCACGTTTAAAGTCAAATGGTTTGAGGTGATTTACGAAAACCAGCGCGGCTGGATCAGTATCTATGACACGGATCGGGCTCAAAAATGAAGGATATCGGAAAGATGAATCAGAAAATGGATAATTTGGATGAAGTTGCCAGTAAAATCGGGCAGGCCGTGGATTCAGCGGTTCAACGCTGGTGTGATGTCCCCGAAGAAGCGCTAAGGTTTCGCCCTTCAGCAAAGGCCTGGTCTACCAAAGAAATCATTGGCCATCTGATTGATTCGGCTTCCAACAATCACCAGCGGTTTGTGCGTCTGCAGTTAACCGAGCGGCTAATATTTCCCGACTACGGACAGGACAACATCCATTGGGTTAAAATCCAAGGCTACCAGGACCGACCCTGGACGCAATTGTTGGAGCTGTGGCGTTATTTTAACAAACAACTGGCCTATCTTATGCGCTTAGTTGACCCTGCCGCCCTTTCACATGTTTGGCAGGTTGATCCAAAAACCAGCGTTACGCTTTTTGACCTGATGACCGACTATCTTCGGCACCTGGAAGATCATCTGGATCAAATCAGCGTTACATTGGATGCTTTCAGGGAGCATTAACGTAAAAATGTATCCGAATATCAGGGAAGCCCAGACCAGCGATGCGTCCGAATTATCCAGTCTGATCCGACACGCGTATCGCGACGTGGCCGACCAATTCGAGCTGACAGCGACAAACTGCCCCAAACATCCTTCAAACTGCACTGACGGGTGGGTTGAAAATGACTTTTCCAGGGGCGTGCGCTATTTCATTCTGGAAAAAGAGCACAAATCAGTGGGATGTGCTGCCATCGAAATGGCTGGCCATGGTCTTTGCTACCTGGAACGCCTGGCGGTCTTACCCTCTGAGAGACATAAAGGATACGGCCAGCAACTGGTGGAACATGTTTTTCAAGAGGCCAGGAAACTAAATATAGAAAAGATCAGCATCGGTATCATCAACCAGCAAACAGAATTAAAGCAATGGTATAAAAAAATGGGCTTTGTTGAGGGAGAAATAAAAGAATTCGAACACTTACCGTTTTGTGTCTGTTTTATGACGATTGATCTGCGCCAGGTATGACAGCATTAATGCGTGAATGGTAGGGAATAAAATATCGTCCTAGACGAGGATCTTATTCGCAGGGCTCCTCTTTCATACGGTCAATCAGGGTGGCCAGCATCTCTTCGATATAAGGGCTTATATCTTTGAATTCAACCCCGATGCCGCTTCGATTGACCTGAACAATTTCGCCCTTCACTTTAAGCGGCTTGTCAAACCCGGCTATCGAAAACGACATTGCGATTTCTTCGCCCACAAATAAAGGACGGTGGGTTTCGATAAAGACACCTCTTTGGCTGATGTTTTTGATGGTGTCAGTATAATAGCGATCATAAGTTGCGTAGCTAACTGTGATTGAGCACGATTTTCGGATATAAGCCCGCCGTTCGACAGTGAGCAAGTCTTCAGCATATTTCAGCAGAGCCGTTTGTTTTTCTTCGGACAGATTTAATACCAGCTGAAACAATTTGGGAATGACGACATTGTATTTTTCAAAATCAGTTTCCGATATTTTCATACCAGCATATATCCTTTGCAACCCAATAAATACGCCACCATTGATCAGTACGGGACTCGAAAACTGTATCGGAAAATTATAGGTTTTACTTTAGCCTTCTTTCGCTGCATTCGCTATTAAATTAACCTTAAATGAGCATATTGCCAAAATAATAAAATAAAATTATTTAACATTATATTAGTTGTTTAAATTCTAAATATTAAATTTTTACTTTAGAAATTTTCAATTTGCTTTTTGAGTTGAGTTCCCCAAAAACAAGAGGGCTGTTTAAACTCGCTCTATTTTAAACAGCCCTCTTCTGAGAAGTGATGTAACGCTGACCTGTAATCAAGTCGCCTTCATTGCACTGGCGGCACATTCATTTTTTCCCAGATCCATTATTTCCTGTTGCTCGGCATCCACCTCCAATATTCCGGCGTTGACTTTGCGTATCTCAGCATACACCTCCGGTTGGGTTCGCATATTATTTTCAATAAAGCCGATAAAGGCATCTTCGCTGGAGATACCGTATATATCCGCATTTTTGAATTTTATATTGCCCAGGGTATCTGAAAATATCTGATTTGGGTTGGCTTCACGCCAGTCCATATAGTGGCCGGGTAAAATGACGACCTCATCATCCAAATTTTCGATTTTAGTCTTAAGGGTATTGTACAAGAGCTTTGACCATTCTTCGGCTTTACCCCCCAGGTCGGGCCGCCCTATGGATAAGATGAAGACCGTATCGCCTGATATCAGATACTTATTATCAATTAAATATGATGTGCTTCCCGGGGTGTGGCCAGGCATATGCAGGGCCCTGATTTCAGGACCGCCTTTTGAGAAGGGATAAATCGCCTCATCTTCGATCTTCTCGTACGGAAAAGCTGCACCTTTAAAATCGTTTTCATGCCCGAAAATAATCGCCCCGCTGTCAGAGGCAATCTGTTTGCTGCCGGATATGTAATCGGCCTGTAGATGGGTTTCAAAGGTTTTGGTGATCGTAGCGCCGTGTTGTTCGGCAAAGCTATTATAAAAATCGATATTTCGCGTGGGGTCGAACAAAACCATTTCATCCCCGGAGATAAGACCGTAACTGCAGGAGGCTTTGCCCGGGCGAATGAACTGAAAAAGCTGGTACCTATCATCAGCAGCCACTAATTTGGGTGCCAGCATATTGCCCCAGTTTTTGATGCCGCCTTCCAGAAAGCCGACATCTTTAAATCCGTGATTCATCAGGATTTCACCGACAAATTTGGCGGATCCTTCCTTGGCACACACAATCCGGATTTTGTCAACCCGGGGCACTTGGGCCACACTTTCTTCTTCATGTTCGACAAATTCCACATAAGGAACATTGACCATCTCGCCAAGATAAGGCCCTTCGACCTTAAAGTTGTCAAACTGTTCCGTGACGCGAACATCCAGCAGCAAAAATTCTTCACCTTCTGTGGTTACCCACTCGAACAGATCTTCTGCGGTGTACTTTATTGGCTCCATACTTCATTACCTCCTTCACATTGGTTGAGCCCGTTACCGGTTGTCCAGTTTGCCCGTTAAAACAAACAGAACGTTTCCTCTTTGCCAGGCTAAACCGGCTCAACAGGCTAGACCCCGTTTCACGGGGACCTTCGGCCCGCAAACCCATAATTTTTTGATTTTAGAACCGAAAAACGCAAATGGGTTACATAAAATATTAATAGGTTGTGCCCATTACCCGTTAGCCCGTTTGCCGGTTACAAAATCAGATCTCTTCTTTTATTAGGGCTTAATCCGCCGGCGGCGGACTCAACGGGCCAACCGCTTGCTATTTGCCTTTGAAGTGCGGCTTGCGTTTCTCCAAAAAGGCCACCTGCCCTTCCTGCAGGTCTTGGCTTGTCAAAGCAGTTTTAAAAATCGCTTGCGCTTCTGCCGCTGACGCCTCATCCAAACGGCTGGTTTGCAATAATATATTGATGACCCTTTTGATGCCTTTTAATGCCAGCGGTGCATTATCCGCAATTTCCCGGGCCATATCAAAGGTGAATGCTTCTAGTTGATCCCGCGGAACCAGATAATCAACAAGCCCGAGTGTTTTGAGGTGGCTGCCGCTGTAAGTGCGACCGGTAAAAAAAATTTCTTTGGTGCTTTGCAGGCCGACACGCTGGATAAATCGCTGCAAACCGTGCCAGGGATATACCAAGCCCAGTTTAGCAGGCGGCATCCCCATGCGAATATCTTCGGCTCCGATGCGAATATCGCAGCACACCGCCAGTTCGCATCCCAGACCAAATGCAAAGCCATTGAGCATGGCAATGGTCGGGTATGGAAAATTAATCAAATATTGCAGCAGTGATTCCACCCGATCCAATGATGCCAGACGCTGATCTGCATTTCCTTTGGCCTGCGTTGGCAGCGCGCCGATATCAAATCCAGAACAAAATGCCTTATCCCCTGCCCCGCGTAAAATAACCGCACGCACACTGTCATCTTCGGCCATTTCCTGCAGGGTGGCGCCAAGCTGCTCTACCAATTCAAGAGAAAGAGAGTTTTTCTTTTCCGGCCGATTCAATGCCAGCACACAAATTTGTTTTTTTTGCTCCTTTAATAGAATCTTAGGGATCAAAGATGACCTCCAATCTCTGATAATACCTATATCGATCACAAAAATCGATGCAAGACTCACTGGTTATAGTGAATGCTTGACCGACAATCAACCCATTTTGAACCAGCGATTTTCAACGGATGCGGGAGTGTTGCCTGCTCTCATGATGGTTTTCTTTGCAAAAGGAAATAATTGACACCTTGATCTGGTATACAGTATACAAAGATCAATCACATCCCGGTCGACATACACAAACACAATAAAAGGGAACAGCAGCCATGACGAAAGCCAAAACACACCAAAGTGAATTGGAGCGGTTGGCGACTTTAGAGCAACAGGCTGAAATGGGTGGTGGCAAAAAATCCATCGAGCGCCAACATGACCGCGGCAAATTAACGGCCAGAGAGCGTCTGGACCTGCTCTTTGATCCGGGCAGCTTTATGGAGGTCAACAAACTGGCTGAAAGCCAATCCATCGATTTTGGTATGCAGGAAAAAAAGGTACCCGGTGATGGTGTCGTGACCGGTTATGGCAACATCGACGGCCGTTTGGTGTTTGCCTATGCCCAGGATGTGACGGTGCTGGGCGGATCAGTGGGCACCATTCACGGTCAAAAAATCTGTCGCATCATGGACGAGGCTATCAAAGTCAAAGCGCCCCTGGTGGCATTGAACGATTCCGGTGGCGGCCGCCTGCACGAGGGCTTTTTTGCATCCAAAGGGGTTGCCGGCATGTTTTACCGCAATACCGCCGCTTCAGGCCTTATCCCCCAGATCACCGGCATGATGGGCTCATCTGCAGGGGTAGCGGTATACTCGCCGGCGTTAACAGATTTTATCGTCATGGTCAAAGGCAGAAGCCATATGGTGATCACCGGCCCGGGAATCATAAAATCCGTCACCGGTGAAGACATCAGCCTGGAGGAGCTCGGCGGAGCCAAGGTGCATAGCGAAATTACCGGTACGGCTCACTTTGTGGCTGAAAGCGATGAGGAATGCATCGCTTTCATCAAAAAAGTGCTGAGCTACCTGCCGTCCAATAACAGCGAAGACCCGCCCGTCGTAAAAACCGACGACGATCCGGAACGCATCGATAAAAAACTCAAAGAAATCGTCCCGGCCGACTTTAAAAAATCATACGACATGCACCAGGTCATCGAGCGGGTGGTGGATCAAGGCTCTTTTTTCGAAGTCCTGCGCCGCTACGCGCTCAATATCATCGTCGGCTTTGCCCGCATGGATGGTCATACGGTTGGCGTCGTCGCCAATCAGCCGCGCTTTAAAGCCGGTTGTCTGGATGTGGACGCCTCCGACAAAGCCGCGCGCTTCATCCGCTTCTGCGATGCCTTCAATATTCCCTTGATCAATTTCGTTGATGTTCCCGGATATTTTCCGGGTGTGACCCAGGAGCATGCCGGCATTATTCGACACGGCGCCAAAATGCTTTACGCTTACTCGGAAGCCACTGTACCCAAAATCACCCTGGCCTTGCGCAAAGAATACGGTGGCGCGGTAATGGGAATGTGCTGCGTGGGCATGGGCGTTGATCTCATGCTGGCCTGGCCCATCGCGCAACTGGTGGTCCTGGATACCACCGCAGCCGTCAATTTAATCTTTCGCAAGGAAATCCAGGCCGCTGAAGATCCAAAGGCCCTCCGGCAGCAGCGCATAGATGAATATGATTACAAATATTCAAACCCTTATCATGCGGCTTCCAATATGCTGGTGGACAGTGTTATCAAACCCAAGGAAACACGTCCCCAGCTGATTAAAGCCCTCAGAATGTTGCGCAACAAAGAGCGGCCCCGGCTGAACAAGCGGCATGGTAACATCCCACTTTGAAACCAACAGGATTGCAACAACATTTTATGTCGGCTTTAGACGTAGGCACCAATACTGGCAGGAATACTGGAAGATTGGAATAGTGGATGGTTGGGATTCTTTTGAGCCTCTGAATTTCATATCCCATTACTCGAATTTTCCATCATTCCAGTTTGGGGTTGATAACCAAATTGTATAACCTGACTGGATAAAATATAGTACCGATATTAGAAAGGAAGACAAATGGATTTTGATCTGACCAGAGAACAACAGTATATTCAAAAAGCGGCCCGGGAATTTGCGAAAGGTGAGTTTCCAGCCGTTGCCCTTGAGCATGACATCAATGAAACCATTCCAGCTGAAATTCTAAAAAAAGCCCGCGAATTGGACCTGATCGGTCTTTTCATTCCCGAAGAATACGGTGGTCCCGGCCTCGGGTTTTTCGAACAGGCGCTGGTGCTCGAAGAATTCTGGAAGGTGGATCCGGGTATTGCCCAGCAGTTGTGCTCGATATCTTTCGGCGCCGAGGAGCTGCTGCTCTTTGGAACCGAAGAGCAAAAAAAGAAATACCTGCCCCCTCTTTTCAAAGCAGACGGTATTTTGGGTTTTGCCATCACCGAGCCCGATGCCGGCAGTGACACCGCTGCAGCCACCACATCGGCTGTCAAAGACGGTGATGACTATATCATCAACGGCAGCAAAGTAATGATTGGCAACGGGACCGTGGGGACTCATATGCTGACTTACTGTCTGACCGATCCGGATGCGCAATCCAAAACCGGTCGGCACAGCATTATTATGGTGGAAACCAATCGCAAAGGTTATAAAGCCGAACCCATGCACGGTAAAATGGGTTTGCGGGCATCGGATACAGCTGCGGTTTATTTTAACAACTGCCGCGTTCCCCAGGAAAACCTGATCGGTGCTGAAGGCAACGGTTTTATCCAGCTGATGAAATTCTTCGATCATTCCCGCGCCTATGTGGCCGCCCACGGTGTCGGGCTGGCCCAGGGAGCCCTGGACATGGCAGTCAAACACGTCAAGGGCCGGCAGCAGTTTGGTCGCCCGTTAGGGGCATTTCAAGCCACTCAGTTTAAAATTGCCGACATGGCCACCAAGGTCGAAACCGCCCGCAACATGGTCTACAAATCCGCCTGGCTGCTCGATCAAGGTAAACCGGACACCAAGCTGACCGCCATCGCCAAGATGTACGCCTGCCATGTTGCCGTTGAAGTGGTCGACGAATCTCTGCAATTGCATGGCGGCTACGGCTATTTTAACGACTATGATATCGAGCGTTTTTACCGTGCCGCCAAGGTGTTGGAGATTTATGAAGGCACAAAAGAGGTTGAGAAGATAATTATTTCGAGGGAAGTACTGGGCAAGCTTTAAAGTTCAAACGTCCTGCAACATGTAGCTGGTTTTTAGATTGCACTGGAGTGTTGGAGCACCGGAGTATTGGAGTAATGTTTAAGTACGATCGGATGATATCTTTTCCCAACACTCCATTACTCCATCACTCCAATTTACTTTCTTAACTCCTTATACCCCGCTTCCAGCGCCTTAATCGAGGCATCCAGTATTTTTTGGCGGCTACCGAATCTTTTCTTCAAGACCTTCTTGATGTCTGCCATTGAGCAAAACAGATTGATGCCATTTTGTTTTTTCCTACCGGCCATTGCCAATGCCAGACCCAGCACGATCAAATTGAGCGATTTAGGGTTTTTGATTTCCTGAGCCAACCGGTCGGCATCCACGGTGCTGGTGACCATCTTTTTATTGATTTTCATATCATTGCTGCTGTTGATCGCAGCCCAGCCGCCGGGTTTTAAAAATGAACCATGCTGGGCGATGTTTTCGTCTTTTAAAACCAGCAACCCGTCTGCCTGAAACGGCCGAATTAAAGGGCTTGAAAAATCACCGACCTTAAAATGCGACACCACTGTACCGCCGCGCTGCGCCATCCCATGGGTTTCAGAAGTAAACACTGGAAGTCCTTTACTGATGGCAGCTTCGGCCAGCAGGCTGGTTATAAACAATACCCCCTGCCCCCCAACACCGCTGATCAGGATTTGCTGTTTGATGGCTTTGCTCATCTCAAACCTTTCGGTTGTTATTAGTTAATGATTATTGGTTATTCTTTGATCGATAAAGATATTTGATAGGACAATTACTTTTTTCCAAAAACAAATAACAGATAACGAGTAACTGTTTCCAGATTTACAATCGTCAAACAACCTTCTTTTATCCCTAACTGCAGGTAGCCAAACCTACTTTTTAGGAACAAAGGCGCCTTTGGGGCAGACATTCAGGCACACACCGCATTCGGTGCACAGAATCGGGTCGATGGTGACATGCTTATCATCTTTATCTTCATCATGATAAATCAGGGCCGGGCATTCAAAATGCTTGATGCAATATCCACAGCCGTCGCAGTCATCACTGACTTCCACCGGAATGATCTCACCGGAACCGCCCTGTCGCGCCCGATGAAGCACGCACGGATATTTTGAAAGCACCACCGCCGGGCCTTTGGTGCGGCTGTATTTGACGGCATCCTTCAGCAGCGCAATAAAATCTGTAAGCTCGTACGGGTTGGCCTCGCGGATGTATTTAACGCCGCAACCCTCAACCAGCGCGCGAATATCGACGGTCTCTGTTTCCTCTCCGCAAGCCCCGTGGCCGGTGGCCGGCGTGGGTTGATTGCCGGTCATGGCGGTGGTGCGGTTGTCTAAAATCACCAGCACAAAACCCACCTTCTGAACGACGGCATCAATTAGGGCCGGAACCCCCGCGTGGAAAAAGGTCGAATCACCGATGGTGGCCACGATATCCGGCCGTTTTTTCTCATTCTTGTAGGCATGGTAAAACCCGGCGGCCTGACTGATGGCAGCCCCCATGCAAAGGACCGTATCCACCGCCCCCATATTGAGCCCCAGGGTATAGCACCCGATATCACTGGTGTAGATGCCCCGGGGAGCGGCTTTTTTAATGGCAAAGAAACTGGCGCGATGCGGGCACCCCGGGCACAGGGTCGGTCGCCGTCCGGGCGGTGATTGAATCGAGAAGACCTCGGATTTGAGCCCGACAAAATCACTGACGATCTGCTCGATTTTTTCAGGACTGAGCTCACCGACCTTGGGCACCGTGGCAGACATCTTGCCTTTGATCCGATAGCGGTCTGCCAGTTGCATCTCGATGACCCCCATGGTCTCTTCGATGACCAGGATCTCTTCGTATTTTTCGATCATCTGATCAATAAATTTAGTATGCAAAGGAAACGGCTGAATCACCTGATAAAAAGGAATCTTTGACCAGATCTTCAGTTCCTTTAAGACATCCTTGGTATGGGCTGCCGCCACCCCGGATGCAACAATTGCACGCTTGGATTTGGCGGTGCGGTTCAGCTTTTTAGGGGCCGTGGGCCGGTATCTGGCAATCGCGGCCAGCTTCTCTTCGAGTTCTTTGTGCAGTTGCAGGCGAAATTTGGGCGTGGCCGCCCAACGGGCCGGGTTCTTTTCAAATTTAACATCGTAATTGATATTCGGAATTTTCCCCAGCGCGATATCCTGCCGGGAATGACACACCCGGGTTGTTGGCCGAATCATTACGGGAATCTTATGGGCTTCGGACAGCGCATATGCCATCCCCATCATATCTTTGGCCTGGCGGGGAGAATCCGGGTCCAGCACCGGGATCTTGGCAAACATGGCCATCAGCCGGCTGTCCTGCTCGGTTTGTGAAGAATGGGGTCCGGGATCATCGGCACTGATGAGAACGAATCCACCCTTGGTTCCCAGGTAGGCGGCACTCATCAACGGGTCGGAGGCAACATTTAAACCCACCTGCTTCATACTGACTGCCGCTCGCAAACCCGCTTGGCAGCCGGCATACGCAACTTCAAAGGCAATTTTTTCGTTGACAGCCCATTGCGTATGCATGGACAGCGACTCCTGGTTTTGAAAAAAGGCCACCGCCGCCAGAATCTCCGAGGCCGGCGTTCCAGGATATGACGTTGCAATGGCACATCCGCTTTCAATCAGACCGCGCGCTATGGCTTCATTACCCAGTAATAGTTTTCTTTTGCTCACTGTTCGGTTCCTTTAATAGTTAATGTCGCTTCAACTCGATTTAGTCTTCATTTTAAACCCTACGCTGCCGATTTCTTTCCAGTAAATCCAAGGTGTCAGGTGTCAGTGTTCAGGTGTCAGGGAGCATCAGAATAAAATCTGAAAAAAGTGAAAACATGCGCCCGATACTGCACCTGAATAGCAAGGGCACGAGACAGGCCACCGAAGGCCTGAAACCTGACACCCGACACCTGAAACCTATTGTTTCCAGCAACCCGCAACTCGTGGTTCGGCAAACGAATCACCCTGAGCGGAGTCGAAGGGCACCCGTCTACAGCTCAAACGCCGCCACGCTGATCATCAGCGGCAAGGCTCTCATTTTTTCAATAACATCCTCAGGGATGGGCGTGTCGGTGCGCAAAAAAATCATGGTTTTGTCGGAGCCCGCTTCCTGACCCACCCGCATGCGGCTGATATTTATGTTGTGGTCACCCAGCAAGGTCCCGATGCTGCCGATAGCACCGGGTTTATCATGATTGTGGATTAAGATGAACCGATCAACCGGCTCCAGTTCAAGTCGGAAATTATTGATGTGCACAACACGTGGATTTTTACGGCCAAAAATCGTCCCAGCCACCAGGTTCTCATCTTTATCCGATATGGCCCTGACCGTTATCAGGTTAATATACTCCTCAGATTCTGATATTTTGGATTCCTTAACTCTAATACCGCGCTCTTTGGCCAGCAGCTTTGCATTTACAAAATTAACGTCGTCTTTGATCATGGGTGTCATTAAGCCCTTTAATACCGCCGTAGTAACCGGTGACAGGTCCAGATCTTCAAAATCACCGGCATATTCGATCAGCACCTCTTTAATGGCACCCTGGGACAGTTGGGCCTGCAAACAGCCCATACGATCCGCCAGGGTTAAATAGGGATTTAATTTTTCGAGCAGATCACCACTGACCGCCGGCACATTGACGGCATTGATCACCGTGCCATCCCTGAGAAAGGCGATGATTTGTTCGGCCACCATAACGGCCACATTGGTCTGGGCTTCCAGGGTCGACGCCCCGAGGTGCGGCGTGCAAATAACCCGCTCAATCTCAAACAGCGGGCAAACACCCGGCGGCTCGGTCTCAAATACATCCAGCGCAGCGCCGGCCACCTTGCCTTCTTTAAGGGCATCGTTCAAATCGGCTTCAGAGACAATGCCGCCGCGGGCGCAGTTAATGATCATCACTCCGTCTTTCATTTGATCAAATGCTTTTTTATCAAGTAAACCGACAGTATCTTTGAGTTTGGGCACATGCACCGTAATATAGTCGGACCGCGCGTATAAGTCTTCAAGGGGGACAGCCTCAAAACCGGCCTTTTCAATCAGCTCGGCCGAGATATACGGATCGTAAACGATCACATTCATTTTTAAGCCCCGGGCACGGTCTGCCACAATGGATCCAATTTTACCAAACCCGATGATCCCGAGTACTTTATGGTATATTTCACGCCCCTGAAGCTTCTTTTTTTCCCATTTTCCGTCTTTGAGCGTCGCGGTCCCCCAGGGGATATTGCGGGTTAAGGCCATCATCATGGCGATGCTATGTTCGGCAGTGGTGACCACATTGCCTGTCGGGGTGTTCATCACCAGCGTGCCCCGTTTGGTGGCGGCCGGGATATCCACATTGTCCAGACCAATGCCGGCACGCCCAATAACTTTAAGATTCTTGGCAGCGCCGAGAAGATCTTCAGTCACCTTTGTGGCACTGCGAATCACCAGCGCATCATAGTCGCCGATGATCTCTTTGAGCGCGTCCGGTTCTAAACCAGTGTTCACATTCACCTCAAATCCCGGTTCGGACTCAAACATTTTAATGCCTGCTTCTCCGAGGTTATCACTAATTAATATTTTCATGATATGTCCCCCCAGCACTTAATTTCTTTGTCTTTGACAAATATGTTTGGCGGATATGGATGAAATGGCAAAATGGATGTGCATCATCTCGCAGAGCGCTAAAACCCGTCTGTAACTGAGACCTTATGGTCAGGAATAAAAGTGAAACGCTTGGGTGATGATTGATGCCGCTATGTTTTCGCAAACGAGCACATTTAGTGGCTTGACACACTTTTGTATACGGTATACAAAAACCTGTCAAGCTATTTATCCAGAGCATTTATCAGATTTTCCGAATATCCTTAAAGTGCCTATAATGCTCATTTTTTTAAGAAACTTAAAAAAAAAATAAATATTGATCTTGAAAGCTATCTTAAAAATAGTAGATCACCATTTAAGTTAACCGGTTGAGCTCGAATAATCAGAAATTGCCTAATACTATTTTTTACCGGCCAACGGGCCAACCGGTAACGGGCTCAACCATTATAAGAAAGGAAAGTCCACCATGGATGCTGCTAAAAATCTTTATCGCTCGGCCTTAAACCCTTTACTAATAGAACCCGCCAGCCCGTTGCCCACCGAAATTGCGGTGATCGGTGCCGGAACCATTGGCCCGGATATCGGCTATTATCTTAAAAGCGCAATGCCGGACTGCAAACTGTATTTAGTAGATGTGGTTGAAAAACCTCTTCAACAGGCAGAAAAAAGGATTGTGGGATACACAGAAAAAGCCATCGAGAAAAAAAAGATGAAGCCCGAGCTTGCAGCTGCCGTTCGTGAAAATATCGTCTATACAACCGATTACCAGCAGATCAAAAACTGCCAGCTTGTCATCGAAGCGGCCACCGAGGCGATCCCGCTTAAACAGAAAATATTTGAAACCGTGGAAAATATCGTCAGTGACGACACCATCATCACCTCAAACACCTCCTCGATACCGGCTGACAGAATATTTCAGAATATGAAAAAACCGGAAAGGACATCCATTACGCATTTTTTTGCTCCGGCCTGGCGCAGTCTTCCGGTTGAAGTGATCGCTTGGGAAAAAGGCAGTCAGGAAACACTGGACTATCTGTTCTGGTTTTTTGCCAAAACAGGCAAAGCCCCTATTATCACCGATAATGCCATCTGTTTCGTCCTGGACCGCATATTTGATAACTGGTGCAACGAATCCGCCTATTTGTTGGAAAGCGCAACGGCCAGCCAGATTGATAAAGTGGCGGAAGAATTTGTATTCGCCGGACCCTTTTTCGTGCTCAACCTGGCCAACGGCAATCCCATCATTATCGAGACCAACAGCCTGCAAATGGAAGAAGGCGCCCATTACCTGCCGGCCGGTATTTTGGCCTCAGTGGACCGCTGGCTCACCCATCGCCCGGGCACCCCGGTGGAGGTGCCCGAAAATCTGAAATCCAGCATCAGGGATCGCCTGCTGGGCATCCTTTTTTCCCAATCTTTTGATATTATCGACCGTGGTATTGGAACCAGGGAAGATCTGAATTTTGGCTGCCAGGTGGCACTGGGATTCCGTCAGGGGCCGTTGGATTTGATGCGGGATCTGGGGGAAAATGAGGTCATGCGCATCATGGAAAAATTTCAGTCGGATAGACCGGGTTTTCCGATGCCACAGCAGGCCTATTCCGCCTATCAGGATTTTAAGCGCTTTGTACTGGTCGATGATGTTAACGGGGTCAAAGTGATTACCATCCGTCGTCCCCAGGCCATGAATGCCCTCAACAACGAATTGACCGATGAAATCCTGTCTGTCCTAAAAGAATTTGAAGACGACCCAGCCGTCAAAGGTTTTGTGATCACCGGATACGGAACGGCTGCTTTTTCGGCCGGCGCTGACATCGGTAAATTTCCGGAAATGCTGGGCGATGCCGATCGTTCAGCCCAATATGCCCGGGATTGCGCCAATGTGCAGGTATTTATGGATCAATTGAAAAAACCGGTGGTGGCCGCGGTCAACGGATTTGCTCTCGGCGGTGGTCTAGAGGTGGCCATTCGCTGTCATGATATTGTGGCCACTAAAAATGCCACTTTTCAGTTTCCTGAAATAACACTGGGGATTCTACCGGGTATTGGCGGTTGTGTGGTGCCCTATCGTAAATGGCCGCAGGGCGCCGAGGTGTTTCATGACATGATTTGCCTGGGTCGTCCACTTAAGGCCGCAGAAGCCGCAGAGATTAACATGGTCAGCCAGATTGTAGATGATGTTCCGTCACTGATTTCAGCGGCGGTGGAGACTGTCAACGACCTGCAGGATAAAGTCAACCCCATCCCGGAAGGCAAAGTTGACATCCCGGACATCAACATTCCCGCAGAGCCTAAAGCCGGTAAACAGACGCTAAGTAAAGAAGCGGTATCGTTGACCGTCAAGGTGATTCAGGAGAGCGCTGCGGCTGAAAATTTCAATGAGGCCCTTGAAATTGGGTACAAAGGCTTCGGTGAGATTGCTTGTACGGATGCGGCCAAAGAGGGCATTTCAGCCTTTTTGGAGCGGCGAGCACCTGTCTTCAAAAAGTAGTTTTTTGTGGCCCTTACTACAGTTTTTGGCTTAACAGTCAGATTGCAGATACCGTCTCAGGTATCAGAGGACAGAAGACAAAAAAAATGACTGGGACGCATAATTAGGTTTTATTTATTCTGATCTCCGTCATCTGACATCTGGCCTCTGACCTCTGACTTCTGAATATTGCGTATCTTACTGTGTTTTGCTGCGCTTGATGCTTTCCAGTCGCTCGTAAAGCGTTTTGGCTTTGGTAAGGTTCTTGTTGACGTCTTTGTAGTTAGGATCGATGGCGGAAACCGCTTCCCACTCCTGAATGGCTTCAGCTAATTTTTGATCCCCAAAGTATGCCAGCCCTTTTTCATAATGAACTTCCTTGTAGGTATCTTCACTTTTTTGGATATTTTGCTGGCACTGGTCACAGTCAGGATCATATTGCAGCGCCGTTTGGAATTCATTCCGGGCTGTCAAATAATCCTCTTTGCCGAATTGCTGCAAACCTTGTTGAAAATGTGCTTTTGACAGGTATTCGCGGACTTTCTTGTCGTCCGGGTTGTTTTTGGCCACTGTTTCGAATTTGGCAATCGCCTCTTTGAATTTCTTCTTGTCGTATAATGCAATGGCGTCTTGACGCAGCCCCTCGCGGCTCTGTTCTTGAATTTGCTTGAGGTATGTCTGACAATCAGGACAATTCTGGTCGTAAATCAACGCGGTCTCAAACTCCTTCTCGGCTTTGGCGTAAGCTTTTTTCTCAAAGGATTGGCGGCCTTTTTCGCGATACGCCATGGACATATAATTGCGAGCCGTCTGATCGGCAGGGTTGACGTTTAACACTTTATCAAATTCGGCAATGGCGGCGGTATATTCTTTATTCTCATACAGCTCGATACCAAGCTCACGATAGCTGAGCAGCTGATCCTCAGGTGATACTGCCGGTACGCTAACTTGCTCTTCTTTCGGTTCAGGCACAGGAGTTTCAGCTGCCGGCTCAACTTTAGCGGTCTTAGCCGTATGAGTTTCCACCGTCTTGCCTTCAACCTGGAAGGGAACACCTTCGATCTCAGGTATTTTTAACTCCTGACCAACTCTTACGCTGGTGCCATCATCCAAATTATTAAATTGGGCAATCACCGGAAATTGGCCGTAATCCCCGTAATACTGCATGGCCAGTTTGGAAAGGCTTTCCTCTGGCTGAACGGTATGAAGGACATATCGTTTGACCGTTATAATATCACCGGGCAATTCTTCATCAGACACCCCCTCTTCTGCCTGAATTTCGCCCGGGTCTGCCATTATGGGAATACCTTCGATAACCGGAATCTTGATATCTTGACCAACTCTAATACGGGTCGGATCCGCCATTTCATTGTAATCTGCTATCAAGTGAAACTTACGGTAATCGCCATAATATTTTTCGGCCAGCGTTGAGAGACTCTCGTCGGATTGAATGGTGTGCACGATATATCGTTTAACCTGCGCCATATCTTTGCTGGTACCCGCCAGTCTGGTTTTGGCGCGGGTGTGCTCAGGATTATAGCGCAAGGCAGTTAAAAATTCTTTGCGAGCTGGTCCATACTGACCTCTGTTATAATATTTCAATCCCTCTTTATAGTGTTTATCGGCCAGCTTGAGCATTTGGGGTTCAAGGGCTGAAATTTTCTCCTGGGCTAGTTGATTGTCAGCGTCGACGGTCAGCACAAGCTTATACTGCTTTAAGGCCTCAACTAAATCCCCTTGTTTTTCAAATTGCTGTGCCTTGGCGGTATAGTCTTTGGCAAGTGCCTCAGGGGATTTGCGACCCATCGATGCGCACCCGACCAGCAGAATAATAAGAAGAAAAACGCTAATAATTCCGGCGGACTTTTTCATAGTTTCCTCACTTTAGAATAAGAGGATTGAAAGTTTTGAGCCTGGATATAAAGGTTTCCATGTCCTTTTCCAGTATTTGATCTCTTCTGAGCGCCAGTGGATTGGCAAAAAATGGATTGCCCCCTCTTTTGACCGACATGGCATATTTATAGCCTGCTTGCCTGGCGATTTGAATCGCGCGTTGATCATAATAACCAAAAGGGTATGCCAGCAAAAAAGTATTTTGGCCCAATTTTCGATCGATGATTTTTTTGGAGCCGAATAGCTCTTCTTTGATTCTGGCCACATGGTCTTGCTCTGTTTCATCTTCTTTTGGTTGGGTTAGATCGGTGTGATAAATGGTGTGGGAACCGATGGTAAACCCGTTGGCCTTCATTTCTTTGAGCTGATCCCAAGTAATGGCTGTTTTGGGTACACCAACAAAGCTGGTGTAAATGAAAATTGTCGCTTTAAACCCGTATTTTTGTAAGATCGGATAGGCAATAGTATAAACGGAGCGATAGCCATCGTCCATCGTGATCAGCACCGATTTTTGAGGGAGCCCTTGCCGATAATCGAGAAAAGCGAAAAGTTCTTCAGCCGTGACCACGTGATACCCGTTATCTTTTAGATAACGCATCTGGCGTTCGAAGGTGCTGCGCGGCATGCACAATGGCGAGCTGCATTCCTCAGCGAAACGGTGATAGGTCAAAATGGGGATGGTTTGAAACCCATCTGCTCGCAACCCTGCCCGATTGCGATCCTTTAGAGGAATGACAACCGCATTGCCACGACGAAAACGGATATCCGGATTGGCCTCTTCAATGATCCAGCCATGCTGTGGACCGCCCAGAAATTCAGCGGCCAGTTCTGACGCTGACTGATTCGACCTTAGCTGGTAGATAACATAGTCATCTGAGCGAAAAAGACGGGGCTGCGATGCGTCTGCTTTGGTTTGGGTGGACGCACATGCGCTTAAAAACAGCAAGGCCAATCCCAGCACATAAATAATGAGAACTTGGAAAGGATAATGACCCCGGTCCTTGCGAGATCGAATAATCACATCAGAAAACATAGCCACCTTTCAAGACCTAAACTGAGTATACAATATCCTAACGGTTATTCAGCTTTCGGTCTACGGAACGGTTGCCTGATATCAAAGCGAGGTGCTCTTGATCATTAGGCCAATTTTTGTATGGTTGTCAAATATATTATCATATTGATCATCAAAGTTGAAATAGAGAAGTTGCCTGCACCTCGTGCGCGCTCAAATGGTAAAAATTTAAAGCAGTTAATTTGCTTGACAATGATTTGGCACCATAATATTTAAATAGGGCAATGCGCTTGCACACCCTTTTATGAATGATCCTCGCAATCTATACATAACGGCTAAAACGGCACGAGCGGCCATCTGGGGGGGAGGAAACGCCAAATGGATTCCATCCGGCAAATCAGTGACCGACTAAATTGGCGTTATGTGATTCTGGGGGTGATCATCTGGTGGTTGGCCATGCTAATTGTGTACTCGATTGTAAGCTTGCGGGTCAATCATCTCAAGGACAGCCTCAAAGACGCCGGCATTGAATTAACCAATGAGTTCGCAAATCTCGTCAGCCTGCCGCTTTTGGAAAAAGATTCCCAGTCAATCCACAAATTATTAACCGAAGCTGCCAGTCGACCGGGTGTTTTTTATGCCTCGGTTGTTGATCATCGCAACAAAGTTGTGGCCTTTACCGGCACGGGTCACCTGATGCCGGACATGACCACAACGACACGCTCAACCGAAAAAGTCTCCGTTCAGGAAGGGGGCTTTACCAGCCTTGCCAAAATCATCAATTTTGTTTCAGATATTACCTACGGCGGCACAAAAATTGGCGAAATTTTCATCGGTTTATCAGCCCCCGATGCAATTCAAACGCGAAAAATATTTGGGATCTTTGCAATCATCAGCGGTTTATTGTTGATAGGAATCGTTGTCCTGTTCCGCTACCCGTCGATCAAGTCATCGCTGACGAAAGTGTTGCCATCCAGCGTATCATCACCTGAAATCGAAACAGGCACCACAAAGAATTCTATTGTCTGTCCGTTGTGCGGGAGCCACAAGCGGCTATCTGCAGCCGTTTTCAAAATCTCAAACATAGATCCAATTTTGACGAGCGAATCCAAAACAACGACAGCGAACATAAGTGCTGCTGAGGATAATCCTGAAAAGATCGAGCCGCACCGTGAAAATCCGGTCGATTTATCCGGGCTCAGACGCCGAATCATAATACGCTGCACCGAAATCATCAAAAAGCTGACTGTTTAGTGTCACGCTGTGGTCGGCAAGGAGGTGTTTCATGCTGGTTAATGAATTAGCCACCATGACAGCGGTTAAAGTCAAAGAAATTTCAACAAGCACTTTTACCAAGGTTGCCAGAGGAATGAAGCGCATATCCCAGCTTAAATTCATTGAACGCAACCCCAAACAGGTCGCGATTTGTCTGACGGTTTGGCTCCTGGTCAATATTGCCGCTTATTTGGTTTATCATTTTGCATTTGAACGCAAAACCGAAGCATTTTTCCAGCAAGGAATGGCGCAGACCCACAGCCTTGAATCAAAAAGCGGGCCTTTCGTACTGGAAAAAGATATTTTATCGCTCAATATTGCCGTTAAGGAATTTGCCGACATTAAAGATTTAAAATTCGCCGTTATCTTGGACCACAAAGGCATTATAATGGCGCATACCAATGCAGAATTGATGAATCGAAAATTCGAACCGTTGCTTGAAGAAACATCTATCGATTCGCAAAACGGCATCCAGATCGTTTCTGGAAAGCTGACGGACAAAACCCCTGTTGTTGGTTTCTTTAAAATCATCAATTTTTCAGATGTTGAAATCGGCAAAGTGGGTATTGTGCGTTCCACGGCGCATCTGCATAGTGACCTCAATCAATTGCGTTTCACTTATTTTGCCGCCGTTTTGACGACCATCATCCTGTTGGCCGCGGCTCTGGTAGTATTGGATCGCAGCGCCAAAGCCCGGGCGCTAAAAATGCAAGAAAATATCGCAAAAATGGACCGCATTGGCCCCTACGTGCTGCATCAAAAAGTTGCCCGTTGCGGGATGGCCGAATTGTTCCTGGCGGATTATGAACGTGAAGACGGCTTTCGCCGCAAAGTTGCGATCAAACGCATTTTACCCCACCTGGCGGGAAATCAAAATTTTATTAGGATGTTCACCCGGGAAGCCCGCGTGGCCGCCCTATTACAGCATCCCAATGTCGTCCAGATATTTGACTACGGCAACATAGAAAACGCGTATTTTATTGCCATGGAATTTATTGATGGAAAAAACCTGGGAGAAGTGATCAAAGAATTTGGCCACGGGTTGCCAGTGGAAATAGCCGTTTTTATCATGTCGCAAGTATGCAAAGGGCTGGATTATTCCCATAACAAAAAAGACGATACCACCGGAGAGCCTTTTAAAATCGTTCATCGCGACATCAGTCCCCAAAATCTGCTGATATCATATCAGGGAGAGGTTAAAATCAGTGATTTCGGTATCTCAAAGGCCAGATCAGAGCCGAGTTTAACGCAAGCGGGTGTCGTCAAAGGCAAGCTGGTTTATTTATCACCGGAACAAGCCCTGGGTGAACACATTGACCATCAGGCCGATATTTACGCTCTGGGACTTGTCTTCTATGAAACGCTTACCGGCAAAAGGGTTTACGAGTTTGCCAATGAAGTTGATGCTATTCGCACGATTCCGGTGTTGGACATAGAGCCTTTGAGCAATGTTCTATCTGATATCCCACCAGAATTAAACCGCATTGTAATGGGATGTCTGGAAAAACAAAAGGACTTAAGGTATCAAAGTGCTGAGGAGATACATGCTGATTTGCTATCCTTTAAAAAGCAGCAGAATTCAGCTTATGGTACCTCCGATCTATCCAATTTTATGAAACAATTTCTTAACAACAGATAAACGACTTCAAAACCTTCTAATGATTGCGTTGAATATCGCCGATATAAATAGCTGAGCTCGTTAATTTTAATTAAAAACTGAACAGAGTCGGAAGCACTCCCGTATGGCCGAAAAATTATTTACCGGAAAAACAGATATTGGATTGCGACGCCAGAATAATGAAGATGTTTTCCTGGTGAGCCCCGAGCTAGATTTCTGCCTGGCTGCGGATGGGATGGGCGGTGCCGCCGCCGGCGAGGTGGCCAGTGAAATTTTTGCTCAAGCGGCTCTCGACACTTTTTCTGGTCATCGCAACCGCTCTGAAAAAGATACTTTGTATGGGGTACAAAAAGCCTACAGTACTGCCAATGAGAAAATGATAGAGCACATCATTGCAAATCCTGACCACAAAGGGATGGGTTGCACTGCAGAACTTCTGGCATTTTTTGATAACGATTTTATTCTGGGCCATATCGGTGATAGCCGCACCTATCGTCTTAGAAACGGCGAACTTGAGCAGCTTACCGAAGACCATACCCTTGTCCAACAACAACTTCGAGAGGGTTTGATATCTGAAGAAGACATCAGAAATCATCCCATGCGTCATGTCATCTTTCGAGCCGTCGGCATAAAAGAAGAGATGACCATTGATCTGCTAAAAGGAAAAATACATCCTGCCGACCTTTATCTCCTGTGTTCAGATGGCTTGACCGATATGGTAGCAGACGATCAGATTCAGGAAATTCTGTGCACCGATACTGATATCAACCACAAGACGGCTAGCCTGATTGAAACTGCCAAGGCGGCTGGCGGTTTAGACAACATTACCGTTGTGCTGGTCGCTGTCCCTTAACGTCTTTTGAAGTGGCCCCCAGATCAACACCCAAGCAGGCCAAAATATGTCAAATCCTTATTTAGAATGGCTTGACGAAAACCAGCAGGTCCAACGTCTTGAAATCGTTGATAGGATTTTTATTGGGCGAAGCTGTAAAGGTATCGATCCTCAAAAAAGAATACTGGTGTGCAATGCCCAGGTATCCAGAGACCATGCCGTCATTATTCGTCGCGCAAAATCACTAAAAATCAAAGACATGAGCAAAAACGGCACCTGGGTCAACGGTATTCGACTGGCTGCTGGCGCAACCAGCGATCTGGCCGATGAAGATACGATCAGCGTGGGTGGCGTCTCTATAAAGGTATATTCCCTCGCGACTGACTCCGTAACCCAAGAAAGGGCCATATTGACCGAAGGTACGGTGGTAACACCCGCTGAGGTGGTGGTGACCAACGTCGTCGCTGATGTTCGCGAATTTTCTACGTTTTCCCAAACCCAAGCTTCAGCAGATGTGTATGCGCTGATGAAGGAAATCTTTGAAGCGTTTAGTCAAATTGTCGTTGCGCACAAAGGCACCATTAAGGATTACGCCGGTGACGCTGTTTATGCTTTCTGGGATCATCAAGTTGAGCCGATGCGCCAGCAGGCTGTTTTGGCCTGTCAGGCGGCCATACAACAAAGTCAGGCCATCCATGGCATTCGGTCACAACTGTCCGGCAAAAATGCCGCTGCCGCAGAACTGGAAATGGGTTGGGGTATCACGACCGGCAAAGTGACACTGTCACATTTTGGATCGCGTTCAGCCGATCTGGCTGTGGTCGGCGACTGCACCAATCTGGCATTTCGTTTATCCGGCATCGCCAACAAAGATGTACCTGATAAAATTGTCATCTGCTCCCAAACGGCTGAACTGATTGGTGACGATTTCAGATTGCAAGATCTTGGCAGCATTCCGATCAAAGGCCGAGATGGCACAGAACATGTCTTTTCCCTAAGCCCACCCTGACACTCCGATGCCATCATTAGATAAATCCCCGGACGTTGTTAAACAATTTTGATTCTGCGTGCAATTTGGGTTACTATTTCATATGTCAGGTGATTTAGCCGACAACTAAGACCGTTGTTATAAAGTCAGCCGTTGACAAACTACAATCGAGTGTCATTGGCCGCCTTGCATAGCAAACGGTTCGGAACCCTTCGGTACATTTATAAATGGTATTTTCAACTACAATTTTTCTTTTTGGCTTCCTGCCTGCGGTCATTCTTGTTTATTTCGGGCAACAACTGATTGCGCCCAAACGGCTGCGTAACACCGTACTGTTGTGCTTTAGCTACCTCTTTTACCTATACGGCGCCGCCGGTTTCCTCCTCATCTTAATCTTGTCGACTCTGGCGGACTTCGTGCTCGGGCAGCTTATTGAACGCCGGCATGCCCACAAGCGACTGTGGCTAAGTATGTCGCTGATGGTGAACTTGGGGCTGTTGGCTTACTTTAAATATGCCAATTTCTTTGTGGGAGAACTCAACCACATGTTGGGAATATGGCAGCATCCGCCAATTGAATGGCAGGCCGTTGCTTTACCGATTGGCATCTCCTTTTTTACCTTCCAAAAGATCAGTTATATTATCGATGTGTATCGCGGAAAATGCCCAGCGCTAAGCAACCTAGTGGACTTTGCGCTTTATATTGCCATGTTTCCGCAGTTGATTGCCGGACCAATCGTGCGTTTCAGCACGATCAGAGATCAGCTAAAAGGGCGACAGGAATCATGGGACAGTTTCTATAACGGCATTATTCGGTTTTGCTGGGGACTGGCCAAAAAAGTCCTCATTGCCAACTCCTTAGGCCAGATCACGGATGCGGTATTTAGCCTTAAACCGGAAATGCTGGATACCAAAATCGCCTGGCTGGGCGCACTGGGCTATACGCTTCAAATTTATTTCGATTTTTCAGCCTATTCGGATATGGCCATTGGTTTGGGAATGCTGTTTGGTTTTAGCATTCCCGAAAATTTCAATCGCCCCTACTCCGCCGTAAGTATTACTGATTTTTGGAGACGCTGGCATATCACCCTTAGTCGATGGTTCAAAGATTACCTGTATATACCTCTGGGCGGCAATCGCAAGGGAACACCTCGAACCTGCCTGAATTTGACCATCGTTTTTTTGCTGTGCGGTCTGTGGCATGGTGCCAATTGGACCTTTTTGCTTTGGGGAATTTACCACGGGGGATTTCTGGTCATTGAACGTCTGTGCGGTCTGCGCGACCTATCGCACGCTCGATACAGGTTTATCCGTCGCCTTGTCACCCTTTTAATTGTAATGGTCGGTTGGGTGCTGTTTCGATCTCAAAATTTGTCCCAGGCCATTGAATTTTTAAGCGCGATGTTCACTTTCAGCGATTTGCCCATTTCCTATGAGCTTTATCGGGCATTGAATTATCGCAATATCTTATTCATGTTGTCGGCGCTGTCGGTATTTTTCCTGCCCGCCGATGTATCGATCATCAAAACCATTTTAGAAAAGAAAGATCCGGTTCCGGTTGTGGCAGGGGTCATCATGATCCTGCTGCTGCTGCCCTATTGCGCCGCAATGATAATCGGCAGCGCCAGCAGTCCTTTCATTTACTACCGGTTTTAATCGCGTCATGAAAAAGCTTTTTTCCATCATATTTGTTTTAATGCTGCTATCACCTGCAGCAGCATGGCTGATGCGGCTGGATTTGGATTTCGATGTGAAACGTATCGGTCTTAAGCCGCCTCGCTTTGATGGTCGTACGTTGCTCGAAAATGATGTCTATCGATCTTTCGACCAGTATTTTAACGACAGTTTTTCGTTACGCGATCCACTGATTTTAGCTAAAAGATGGCTGGATTATCATTTATTCGGCATGACGGACACCGCGACTGTGCACGTGGGCAGCCGGGGATGGCTCTACAGCCGACAATCTATTGTCGATGCTCAAAAAGAAGCGTGTGACGACGCTGCGCTAATCGAACAAATGGCCCTATCGCTTCACGCCACCGAGCGGATCATCGCATCCGCAGATCGTCTTTTTCTGTTTGCAGTCGCACCGAACAAATCATCGATTTATCCCGAGTTTTTGGGTTTTATTCCCTCAGACAAAATATGTCGTCATAGCCATTATGATCTGCTCCTGGAAAGCTTTAAGCGTCATCCGCTAAACGGTTTTATCAGATTAGACGAACGCATGCGGAATGCCAAAACCGGTGATCGCTGGCTCTACGATCCCACCAGTGCCTACTGGAATACGCTGGGTGCTAAAGTTGCGGCTGAAGCCATTGCCGATAAGATCCGACAAACCGATGACGACAATCGAAGTGTTGATTTGACACAAAAAGATCCAGAAAAACAGGTTGATCTTGCCAAATGGATGCTGGGTTTGAATACGAGAATCTCAAATGATACGCCCATCCAGTTGACATCTACAGGACAACCTGATGGTCCTATCGCGATTGTGTACGGTGATGGTTATTTAAACACCCTCGTTCCCTATCTGTCCCAAATGCTGAGCCAACTGACAGCAATTGATGCCGATAGCTTTCCATCCAGACAACATGTGAAAAATTGGCATACCGCCGATATAATTGTGCTCGAAAAAGCTGAATCCAAGCTGGCATCGCTGCACCTGGAGGTTGACTGGATCTTTGCAACATTTGGCGGGCACATCCGGATTTCGACATACGACCCTGTCGACTTGGAGACATTCAAACAGCTGGAGAAGATCTCTTTCAAAAAACAGTCAGAAGGTCTCGAGATAAAATCGGTGGGTGAAGCATCCCGTCTGATCCTTGAGCCCATTGTGGGATCTGATCCTCATGAATTCCGTATATTGAAACTTCGCGTTAGCGCACCCCACGCGGATAATCTCAAAATCGAATATAACACCCACCCCCTGCTGGTAACGAACAAGACATTAAAAAAAGGGCTCACTGAACTGTATTTTCCGCTTCCGTTTCAGCCACGGTTATCGCTGAAAATCACACCGGGCAGCAAACCCGGTGTATTGCTGATTCAGTCTGCTGAGATACTCAGTTTCAACGACCGGCCCCAGCCAGTTGTGCCCGGAAAAACCCAAACTCTGATAACCGAAATACCAGCAAAACCAAAAGCCGAGTTAAAAAATCCTGATGCAGAGAAAAGCAAGGCCACTATCGAGCAGGACGCTGATATTTCCAAAACGAAATCGCATGTCAAGAACACCATTGACAAGCCCCACCTACCTGCAGAAGTCGGCCATCAAATGGTCATAAGTAAAAATGATCATACTGATCAAATTCCTATTCCTGAAGAAAAAGAGCGCGATTCAAATTCGGTGAAACCATCCGCAGCGCCTGCTCAAAGCAAAATTGAAGACACGACCATTAGTGCTATTGAAAAAGAAGGTCAAAATCTGAAACCCAAGCGTCTGCCGGTTGCGGTTCCAACCGCGCCTGCGATCAGATTAACTGATTTTTCTGAAGGACGCATTTTCCAGCGTCAAGGGGACAGTGCCGATATTGTCATTTCCGGCACCTACAACGGGGTTTTGGACACGATTGAGGCCAGAGTCGTTCGCAGCGATACGCTCGCAGAGATTGTTACCTGGACCGTTATCGATTCTTCACCTGAAAACGGCATTTTTGTGGGCCAACTCACAAAGGTACCCCAAGGGGGCTGGTATAACCTGCAGGTCCGCAGCAGCCGTGATCATACGGTTTTTGATAACGGCCAACACCGTTGGGGCATCGGAATTCTCATCGGTTGTCTCGGGCAGTCGAATATGAAGGAATGGTTTCACACTGGCAAAAATTTAAAAGCACACTCACTGCTGCGCAAATACAACAACAGGGATTGGTCTCCTTTGGGTGTAAAAGGAAATGCCGCCATCGCTTTTGGAAACCGCATCATCGAGCGCCTGGGGATTCCGGTCGGGTTGCTTGATTTTGCCGTCAATGGCTCGGGATTGCGAAAAGAAGCTGACTGGGGCGCGGGCTATTGGGGCGACACGGCGCCGGATTCAATCTATAGCCGTTTTGTCAGCGCCGTATCCGCCGCCGGCGGGGCCTTGGAATTTATCATCTGGATCCAGGGTGAAGCCGACGCCGCCCGGGGTACCGTCACCCAGAAAGAATATGTCGAGGTCCTCACCCATTTTATCGAAAATCAGGTCAGAGAGGACATTAACAACGGCTCCAACCGCGAGCATTTGCCATTTCTGTTGGTCGGAATGATCAAGCGTCCCGGCGGTAAAGATAAACCTCATCAGGACATTCGCAATGCACAAAAACAGGTCGCGGATAACGTTATCGATTGCTACCTAGCAGCCACAACCCTTGATCTAAAAAACCACGGTCGACAGCATCTCAAACCAAAAGCCTATATTGCATTAGGCAACAGAGTGGCGCAAACAGCCCTTTACGTGCTGGACCAGGAAAAATACCATCGGGGCCCAAAAGTCATTTATGCCCGTCGTCTCGATGAGCGCACGATTGAAATTATCATCCAGCACCGTGGCGGCAATGATTTTTTACCGGTTACTGGAATCAGCGGTTGGGAAATCATTGTTAATGACAACCCGATGCCCATTCAAAATGTTTATCGTCATGATTCCCAAACGATTCGAATTGTCACCCAGTACGCGTTTACCGAACAAGCATCCATTCGCTACTTGTACGGTGCCATGCCAGATGTCAAACATCCGGTTGTGGATAACTCTCCCCTATCCCTGCCCTTGGAAGAATACCAGGCGGTCATCAATTGAATCCTCAGCAACACGACTTACTATTATTATTGTGTGGTCAATGATCGATATCATTCAGCAAACACAGAACTGGATAATCAAATGAAAAAACCGTCTGCCAGTAAGTGTCGGTACCCATCAGCCCGGGCAAGAAGTCTCATTTTGCTTTTTATAGTGATAGGTCTACCGATCCTATGTATACATTCCGTATTTGCGGAGGATTCCCATATTGTTGCCCAGCAAAAAAAATACAGTATCGGATGCGCCCCCACGCCACCGGATGCCCTGGGGCCTTTTTATAAACCCAAAGCACCCTTACGGGAAAGTGTCGGCAAAGGATATGAATTAAGTGGCGCGGTCATGTCGACAAAGGATTGTGCCCCAATCCCGCAGGCATATATTGAACTGTGGATGGCAGGTCCGAAGGGGGATTATAAAGATGATTATCGCGCCACCGTCATTCCCAATGCAGCGGGCGAATACACTTTTGAAAGCCATCTGCCGCCATCATACTTCAGTCGTCCGCCGCATATTCACATGCGTGTGAGCGCTAAAGGCTTCAAAACACTTACAACCCAGCATTATCCCGCATCGGGTTCAAAGAAAGGCCGGTTGGATCTGGTGTTAATTCCTGAATAAGCTCACTTGATCAGGGAAAGATTTCTTCTTTCTGTAGAATGACATTCAGGGTCTGGTCTCCAACCTCAAAGGATGTGCCGTCGGAGCGTATCACAGATAGGTTTTTTTTGTCTAACTGACGATCAGGAGTGATCGATACCCTTTCAATTCTGGTCTGATAACCGTTTTTGATAAACACTATTCTGTGTTCTTTGGCCAATCCTTCAATGGTTACCTTGATTGGAGCGGTTCCAACCTTTTTTTTGTTTATATAAATCTCCGCACCTGGGGGGTCTGATTCGATCGTCACGACAAGAGAAGTGGGTTCATCTTGGGAAGCCGCTATGGCGCCGATGATGATGCTGCACCCGCAAATAAAGGCCATATTTATCAACATGACGATGAGAGTTATTAGCCGGGTCATATGCATTCCATAGTAAATTTAATGCCAACAATCGGAATGGTCTTAATTGCGAATCATTTTAATTTGTTACAGATAACACATGGGTTCTAATCGAGCAACCCGATTGAATAAGTTTCTCCCATTTTAAGCATCTGCAGCGTCATATTTGGAGGCTCGATCTGGTCCCAAGCATATTGCAGGCGACGCGGGGGCTCCAGAATGTGTTCCATACTGATGATCCAGGTGCCCCATCCCCAAGGAATGAATAGCTTGCATTCTATATCCTGCGCAGCTTGAATCGCGTCCTCGGGGGTAAAATGCCTGTGCCGCCAGTACCATGAGGCAATTGGCATCAGACAGATATCAACCGCACCCAACTTGTTTTTGATATCTTTAAAAACAGCGCTGTAGCCGCTGTCACCGGCAAAATAAATGCGATAACCGCGCCATTGAAAAAGCCAGCCCCCCCACAGAGTTTGATTCCGTTCATACATGGAACGGCCTGAGCCGTGATTGGCCGGCAGAAAATGGAGGGTCAGATCGCCGATCGTATCCCGGGTATACCAATCCATTCCGACGACATCAAGATATTGCCTTGGAAATTCATTTTCAACCCCATGGGGAACATAATAAATGGTTTTTGTAGGCAATTTCTTAAGGGTATTAAAGTTCAAATGGTCAAGGTGATCATGGGAAATCGCAACGACAAGCGTCCGGTCTACTATGGAATTGTTAGATTCGCCAAAAAATGGAATGTCTTCGGTGGCAAGCGGCGATTCAGCATATAGTTTTCCGATTTCGCTAAATTTTCCGAGTCGGCCGGCCAATCCGTCAAACTCTTCGAGGAAGGGATCAATCAGGATCTGGTACTTTCCGCCGAGTTGGACCAAAAAAGATGCATGCCGCAGCCAGGTGATTTGCACGTCGTGAGTCGGCTTTTTCAGTCTATTGACATCCGGCTCAACCGTGTAATCAGATGGATTATAGCCCAGGGTACGGTCGATGTCACCGCCTCTGGGGTCCGAGAGCAATCGATATTTGTAAGGTTTTCGCTCGTGGGGTTTTAAAAAATCAATGCGGTCATACGCTGTTTCCTCTCCTAAGCGGTACTTGGGTGAAAACAGATTTTTATACTGCATTCGACGGCCGTCCCAATCATCTAAGGTATCGTTTTTGATGACCCGACGCTGCGTCGTGCATGCAATGATCGTAAAAAGTAGCGCGATACAAAGTATGAACCGCATATAACTTGGTACGCGAGGTTTAGAATCCGGTCTTTTTTGAATACCCAACCACATATGATGGCACACCCATCCTCTCTGTTAGGGGCAGCGCTTTAGCGGACACGTTAGTTTCAAAATTGCAACTTAAAGACCGTCTTCTGATTTGGTGCTGACGTAACACCAATGGTCGCCTTGTGCAGTCGAAGGATCTGCCGGGATAAGCTTAAACCGATACCGGAGCCCTCTGGTTTGGTGGTAAAAAAAGGTATGAATATTCTTTCGGCAACTTCTGCGGCAATACCTTTGCCGTTATCAATGACTTTTATTACCGGATTCCCCAGGCCATCTGAACCGGCCTTTAATTTAATTTTGGGATGCGATACGCCATGTACAGCTTCAACGGAATTCTTGCAAAGGTTAATGAGAACTTGCTCAATTAAGGTCGGATCTGCCGTTAAGCTCAGGCTTTCAGGATCGATCTCGCTCTTAAACTGGATTGCGTTTTTTTCGATTTGATCGCCCAGCAAGTTTTCAACCCGTTCAAAAAGATCTCTAACCTGTACGATCTTAAAATCCGGTTGGGGAATGCGGGTTAGCTTGCGGTAGTTATCAATAAAGGTGATCAGACCTTTACTGCGCTTTTCGATGGTCTTAACCGCTTGACCCACATCAGAAATGACTTCATTGAGCTCTTGAGGCACTTTGCATTCTTTATCGTCTTTCAGTAAATCGGTGGCAGTTGAAGCCAATGAAGCAATCGGTGTGATGGAGTTCATGATCTCATGGGTGAGAACCCGAATCAGGTTTTGCCAGGAGATCATTTCCTTTTCTTCAAGCTCACTCTGGATATTTTGCATGGCCACTAAAATGAGTTGTTGCTGCCGTAAAATAAATCCGGTTGCATAAATGGAGAGCTGCAACAAATCATCGCCCTGCTTTAACTTGACCAGATCCTTATCTCCAGGTGAAATATTGCCGAGCTTCCCCGCCAGTCCGGTGCTGATTTGTTCAAGATCGTCTATATTGTGCAGACGTTGAATTTTTAACAGTTTTTTAGCGGCATTGTTGATCAGTTCCACATGGCCATCCGGGTTAAAGGCAATCAAAGCAATCCCGACATGATCGATAATGGTTTGCAGAAATCTAAAATGCTCCTCTTTTTCAATTTTTGCTTTCTGAAATTCTTTGGTCACTTCGCTAAAGGCCGTATTCAACTCTTCAAACCCTGAGCCTTCAACCGAAGTGGCAAAGGACTGTGAGAAGTCAGAATGCTTGATAGAGAGTAAAAAACGATTTAAATCACGGTTGGTTTTGGTGAGATATCGGATCAGAGAATAAACCTGATAAGCGATCATCAGACCGATAAAGATACTCGCGGCAATAAATTCGGTTCTGAATAAGAGATAGGCCAGCAGGCAAATGCAGCTTACCAGTAACACCACCCGAATGATACAATTTGCCTCAAATCGTCTCATAAAATCGCTTTTTTAATATTGAATTTAAAGCTGATTTTAAAATCTCAGATCATGCCCGAAGACAGGCGAAAGCCGACTCAAAAGTGGAGCATACACGTCAGTATTCGAGCATTTTGAGTCAGCTTTACGCACACCTTAATCTTCATAAAAATAGACGGTGATCCCGATTTATCGGGGAAACTTAGCATTCGGGCATTAGATGGGTTTTAAAACCAGTTTTAGAGGCCGTATTTTTCCATCCGCCTGTACAACGACGTCCTTGTCAACCCCAGCTCCTTGGCTGCATGGGAGACGTTGCCGCTATGCTTTTTTAGCGCTTTTCGGATCACGGCTTTTTCAACCGATTCAAGATTATAGTTGTCTAAAATAACCCCTTCAATCTCTTTATCCATTTCGGGAAATAAAAAGTCGGAGGGTTGTAACAATTGGCTTTCCGCCAGTATAACCGCCCGCTCCAAAGTGTGGATTAATTCTCGAATATTTCCCGGCCATTGATATCGCTCTAATTTTTTTAATGCGGCCGAGCTAACGCCTTTGATGCCTTTTTGATATTTGTTAGAGAATTTGCCCAAAAAGTGACTGACCAACAATGGAATGTCTTCCTCTCGATCCCGCAAAGGCGGCAACTGGATTTCAACTGTGTTTATGCGGTACAGTAGATCCTGTCGGAATTCATTTTTGGCCACCATATCATAAATGGGCATATTCGTTGCGCATATGAGGCGGATATCGATATCCCGGGCAACATTGGATCCCAATCGGGTCACTTTACGAGCTTCGAGAACATTTAACAATTTGGCCTGCATGGCCATCGACAGATTTCCGATTTCATCTAGAAACAAGGTCCCTCCGGAAGCCAGCTCAAAGCGTCCGGGGCGGTCTTCCTTGGCATCGGTAAAAGCGCCTTTCATATGCCCGAACAATTCACTTTCAAACAAACTTTCGGCAATCGCGCCCATATCCACACTGATAAATACCTCATCAGCACGCTGAGATCGGCGGTGTAGCGCTCTGGCCACCAATTCCTTACCAGTGCCATTCTCACCGAGAATCAATATATTCGTGTCGGTTGCAGCCACTTTTTCAATGTTGGCAAAGACGTGTTGCATTACTGTGCTGGCACCGATCATATCAAGGTAGCGTTGATCGATATCGGCCCTCAGTTGACGTTGTTGGGAACGTAACCGATCAACCTCAAGCTTTGAGAACCGTAGATTTAAAGCGGATGATAAAGTGGCCAGCAGTTTTTCATTCTGCCAGGGTTTGAGCACAAAATCGATCGCACCCGCTTTAACGGCTTTTACGGCCATCTCAACGTCACCGAAAGCGGTGATCAATATGACGGCTGCTGACGGGTCTATTTGTAAAATCTTGTCCAGCCACATAAACCCTTCAACCCCGCTGGTGGCGTCCATGGTGAAGTTCATGTCCAGCAGAATGACATCGTAATTTTCATTTTTCATTAATGAGGGAATGTTTTCTGGATCTTTTTCGGTGTGGACCAATGAAAAATGTTGTTTGAGGAATAAACGGGCCGCCAGCAGCAAATCTTCATTATCATCTACGATCAGAATTTTGCCAATATTTTTGGCCATCTAAATTATCCCGTGTTGATGGTTGAAGGTCCAAAATGCGAGCACATGTTTCTTGTGACTTTAAGTGCTAAATTCATTCCAACTATATCAAAGTCCTATTTTTTATAACTCCAGGCGATAATTGTGGTTTGTAGTTATTTGTAATTATTTTGTATTTTCAGTTTCAATTTATCGGACGAGTAAATCTTACACCTGTATGTTCTCATTTCTCTAATATCACAACTGTCCGTATTCGTACACCTCATGTACTAAAATCGAACACTTAATATTAAAAATAATAATTCGGCTTCCGGAATTACATCTTTCCCATAGCGCCTAATTAATAGATTTATAAATAATTCAATAATTTCCAACTTAGCCTTTCAGGTTTATCACCCTGTATATATTCTGGCACATCCCTTGCTCAAATATGACTACTGTATTCATTCCAATCGAAT
>JAAUXT010042391.1_pt1 | contig 54222 bp, 56 predicted proteins | sample 7278171 | NCBI WGS metagenome assembly JAAUXT01 (sample SAMN14350112, study PRJNA611818) | marine sediment metagenome | isolation source: surface marine sediment (1.8m) | place: French Polynesia: Moorea | collected 2018-08
CCCCCCCCTCCCCTTCCGTTTCCGCGACCATCAGGGTTCCCGCCTAGGAACTTCTTGTTTCTTTGTTCGTGAAGGCAATGAATTCTGAAAAAATTCCACATGATGAATGTTGGTTGTTGTTTCCGCAGACTGTTTGACGGTCTGATCGAGCGCCACCACGTGTACAAGATCGAGCAGCAGAACGACGTGTACTGCGTGTCCAGCGGGGTGCCGGTCGAGGAGACGGCGCACGCGCAGCACGTGGCCGACTTCCTGATCGACGCGCTCGGTCGCGTCGCGCGCTTCAGCGTGCCTGACATGCCCAACCTGCGCATCCAGGTGCGCATCGGCGCGCACTCGGGTCGGTCCTTCCTCCACATTCTGCTCTTCTGACGGTGACGTGTTTCCGTCCGCTGCGTGTGCCCGAACTGGCATTGCTATGTTGCGCTGCAAAATGATCCCTCTCAAAACGTTATTTTGTCATTCATACCAAACACAAGACCCATACATGAGCTGGAGCTCAAGACTTTTACTATCTGCCAACGTAGATCTACGTGCACCAACGGCGCGGGGAAACATCATTTTCTGATCGGGAAATGTCCCCGATGAGCTCAAAGAGAGGATTGTGCCATTTTTGCTGTCAAAAAACGGCTCGCCAATCCAGAAACTGGATGTTGTTTTTCTCTGAGCAAAGACGAAGCCCTGCGTGTTCGCCGAAAGGTTTCAAATCGTTCAAGTCATTTCTGTTTGCAGGGCCCTGCGCAGCTGGCATAGTCGGGCGAAAAGTCCTCCGCTACAGCGTGTTTGGTGAAACCATCAAGATTGCGTCCAGGATGTCGAGAACTGGAGAAGGTGACCAAAAATATGTTCTTTCAAACTGAGTGCAAGAGCTAAAAAAGTGCAATTTATCAGTTTGTGTATGCGTGATTCTACTGGCTTCGTTTCTTCTTGCAGTTTGTCTTCTGCGTATGATATTCATTGGTCTTTTTTGTGTCTCAGTTATGCACATCCAGATCAGCGAAGCGATGCTCGCTCTGCTGACCACTGAGTACGTCATCGAGAACCGAGGCGAAGTCGACATCTATGTGAGTGACAGAAGGCGTTTTCTTCATTTCAAGTCCAACAAAGTACCGTGTGTAATGTACAAAGAAACTTGATGTGATCAGTGTTTGTGGACCGACCCATTTTGGAACCAGCAAAACTGACAGAATCCTGGATTTGAGTTGTGGACTTCGGCTTCACTTCATATGGGGGTCCAACCCTGTCCTGTTTTTTTTTAAACCTGAGCGAAACAATTGCGCCCGACGGTGCAAGTTTTGTCTGTGCTCCTGTATATTGTTTTGGGTGTGAGCTGTTTTGAATTGTTGTGTGATGAATCCATCTTTAATTTTCCAGGGGAAGGGCAAAATGCGGACGTACTTCTTGCTCGGTCGGAAGTGAAGCAAAAAGCAGCGAGGCAAACGAAAAGGCTGTTCAACTGCGACACAACTTCTGTAGCTGAAACAAGTTTCTCGTGAACTGTTTGTGAAAGAATATATAATGTAATGGTTGGTCACTACGGGTTCTGGTGGGCGCGACCTACGCATACACAAGGCTCACCTCGCACGTCCAGCTCAATGCCTCCAATGGCTCCAAGTCGCAAATCTACATTCTATACTCACTGCAAACAAGGGACCATCACCAAGAAAACACTCAATGTTTATTGACACCCTCAATCTACGAGTGTCTGACAAGAACAACCCTGAGCTGCAAAGCAAGACAGCTTATTGTACTCGCGATACTCACAAGCAACCAACCTCACAGGGAAGCTGTCGCACAGCTTCTGTTCTGGGTGTGGGGAGGTTTGAATCGCTCGTGTGCAACACTCATTTGTAACAATTACGATTCGCATCAGTCAAATGTGTTTGCAAGTGCTGACCACAATCGGGCAAGTGCTGTGTGTTCGAAAAGAGATGCCTGTGTCCACCAAACAAGAAAGCGCGTGAGCGCCACCAAGTCAGGATGAACTGCCCCGACGGACCATTCACGTGTGCAGGTGGGAACTTGGGCAATTTAACAATAAATTTAACGTTTGACACACCACTCAGTCGTTCTGGATTGTTGTGAGCTCATTTCGGCGTCACTTTGCCTTTTTCAGTCAAGGCTGCTTTGTGATCACATCAGGACGTGAGTTCAGCCTGCTGATGTTGTTTCATCAATTGCGAAAAATTTTTTGCGTGCCCTTGCCTTTTTTCCGTGTAGTACCGTGTGCCAGATCCACGTTTTTGCTCCCCAAAATCGGCATAAAAACAAAGGGTGCGTCTTTTACACGGGTAGAAATTTAAAGCAAATGTTTTGTGTGCGTCTTCTGCAAGGGTCCGTCGCAATGCAAGGAACTGTACCGTTCTTTGACCATTCTGGTGTACAGTTGTGTTCTATGGTCCGTGCCTACACGTGGCTTCACGTCTCTTATGGAAGTTCGCAATGGTGTGTAGTTGTCATCAACTCAATGTTCATCCTCTGTTGCACAGAGGCATCATAGACAAACACCCCGAGTTTGAGGCGCCACACCCTCGATCATCACATTTTCGGTCTTTGGGGCGTGTTCTCTCGGTTTAGCCTTGACAATGTGCTGCTGTGTAGGTTCTTGCTGCGAAACTCGTTTTACCGAAGCGGATCCAGGAGACGCGGCTGAGCCGCCTGAACACTGCACCCCACTCTCACATGCGGGAAAAATTTTCACACACGCAAAAGGCCACCAAGATTTCACTTTTCTGTGTTTCAAAATTGGAGTCAGCCGCGCACTCTCAAAGGTCCAGCCAAGCAGGGGAAGGACTCTGGTCAGCACGCAAACCCTCACCCTGGATCAGCTGGAGAAACCTGTGTGGAACACCTTGTTCCACAAAAGTCGAACTGCCAACTCAGAATAAATCACGTGAACAAGTTCTTGGATGGAACCTCGCAACAACAAGATTCTTGTGCGGTGGACTTTCTCAATGGATCAACTGCAAGTCACGTTGATCTTTCCAGGTGCGAGCATCTCGTGTCGCGACCTGAGGTCAAAGTTGTCTGTTGCCAAAACTGTGCGGTGATCATCATCTCAGAACTGCAACAATATCGACACATCTGATTTGATGTTGTACACAATGACTGAGTACAAACACGCACAAATTCCTGAGGATAAGGTTGTCACGAACAGGCAGCCAGAGGCCTGTGAAACCCTGTCTGAGCGTTTGCGTGACACCTATGATCCAAGTACAGAAGCCCCACAGTTCAGCAAGTGTTCCCGTTCCAATTTGGCGCCGTGTATTTCACACCGCCGTGGCTTGCGAAGCGCATCTTGCGCACATCACGCTCCGATGATGCTGTTTTCAACTTCACTTGGGCGGAACGAGGCTCTGCCCGGTGATTTCACTGACACATTTTCCTCACTTTTCACAATTCTTCCATCAAGGACAGATTGGCTTTACTGTGCGATGTCCTGCTCAACTATGAGAACATTCAGGAATTGGATTTTACGTTTCCCTTGACGAAGGATTCACTGTTGATGGAATATATTTCACCTCCAGATGTGACGGGATAAATCACACATGATTTGAAGTTTTGTTCACAAGGAACCAAAATGTCGCAGTGCCCAAGTTTGGATCCAAACTGCCAAACAACAACACCGAGCAGAGTCTCTCCGATCGAGTATGTTTGTCGTTCTTGTTGAATACGTTGCTGCTTTCAATTTCGCTCTCTGGTTTTTCCCTTATAAAAGTTATTTTTGCGCCTGAAACGCAGAAGCTTCGCACAACCGAGTGCTGTGTCATCACCGTGGGGGATTTTAACGATGAATTACCGCGCGAAACGGGGAAGTTAGTTCTCATGCTCCCGAGTCAAGTTCACCACAGAAAACATGGTTCTGACAAGTGAATTTTCATGCTTTCAAGTTTGTTTCTTGGTGTAAAAAGACCCACATGGGTTGCGTCAATAGTAAAACACTGCTTTCTTTTCAAATCCGCCCAAAATTTCTGTGGAATTGGTCAGATACGACCACGCTTGCAGAAGCAGATCCAGGTGGAGAGGTGGAAAGCCGCTCTCCCATACTGACTCGCTGACTTGACCTGCTTTGTTTTTGGCCCCCTTACCATGTGGTTCTTTTGTGCGAGTACACAAACTTCTTCATTTCAGAGAAAACAATGATTTGCCTCAGGAAGTGCTGATCGCTCTGATCACGACCATCGTCGTTGTGACCATCATCATCATCATAATCATCATCGTCTGCATCGTGATGCGAGCCAAAAAGTATGTGACATTTGCAGAAGCATGCATGTTTGGTGAAGTTTGCACCGAAGAGATTTCCAACTTTCTTGATTATGATTGATTGGCCCACCTCTTGGAGCACACATGTTGACACAAAAGATCTGTTGTGCACGCATGGTGCACGATGGTTCAATTGCCAGACCAGGAACCAATCCTTGTGCAAATGTTCCACACCATGGACATGAGTCGATCATGGCAAAGACAACATTGTGTGCGTTACCCACATGGTTATGTCTCCAAATTGAATTTCAGGAATCAAAGACGGGAGCGAAAAAGGGAGAGAAACGCCAGAGTCAGGACTCTCGACCGTGAAGCAACCAGGGACCATCGAAAAAGGCGTCGAACGTTTCGCCCCAACATCAGAGTGAGTGGGAGTACGAGCCACCCTGGAGGCCACGCGCTTCTCCTGGTTGCAGTGTTTTTGGCACGTTTCTGAATGAACACTGATTTTAGAATCTCGCTTCTTGATCCCGCTGTATGTGACGCTGCAGATCGTGAAGACGAAGCCGAGCAGCCCGCCGCCGGACCGCTTCGGCACGTCGCCCGGCAGCAGCGTCGTGCACGTCAACAGCGCCACCATCAACCACTTCGACCCGCAGCCCGAGGAGCCCAAACCAACGTCGTGGCACCAAGAGCTCAACCACCACCGCTTTAAGGTCACTCACAAGGAGGACCCCAAAGGTGCGAGAGAGCCATCAAAAGAAATGTGTCTCAAAGAACATGAATTTCAAAACCGAAATCACAATCATGACGGTAACGCACCCCTTGCATGCTGCATCTTTCTCAATTCTCAATCAAGTTGTAAGGAAGTAGTTCGTGACTTTACCTGATATTTTGGACCTCTTCAGCCAAGCGAAACACAGCATGCATGCACTGCCTCTCACCGTCATGACTTGTGAAATTGCTCTGTGAAAAGGGTGCTAAAATTGTTTGTCCAAATCTCAGTTTCTCCCACGAAAAGGCTCATTCACTGATATGTATGTATTTTGCTTGACGTCATTTCAGATTATTTCTACCGAATCTACCCTCAAGGCAACGAGGAAAATCTGCAGGATTACAACTACATCCCGTTCAGAGTCGCACCCGGTGTACTCGACCATCAGACCAATGGTCACATCCCGAATGGAAACATTTCCAGCGCAGCGGTGCTTCAGACGACCATCCCGCCCGCCCCAACTCAATTCCCCGCCGAGCACACCACCACCACCATCCCTCCCTCTCCGCCCTCACCCATCACCATCCCTGTCAACACCTCAGTCACCCATATCAACCCTTCAGCCACCACCGAGGTTGCTGTTCACTCCTCAAGACTGTCTGTCTCCGAGCTGGATGAAGTGAGACACAACATTTCGGCGGCGCCCCCGTCCCCACTCCCCGGGGGAGCCATCCCCCTGCCGCCCCCGCACCCCTCCGGAGGTTTCACAGCCGCCCCCTTCCGAGATCTGGACGGAGACTCGGAGATTTATTCAGCAATGCGCTCGGACGGTTCTGAGAACCGAGTGTCCGTCATTCTGACGTAAGTTTGGCGTTCACTCACCAGTCCGTGTCGTGCTAGAAACGTCAAGACAGACCCTCAATGGGCAAGAAAAGAGATTCGAGGAATTTCGTTGTCCATTGATTGAGCATGGCTGTTTGACAGAACAGGTCAAAAGCCACGACTGTGACAGCATGGCCTATCTGGAGTGGATCGACAATCACACGTCCAAGACGACTCAATGCGGCCAGTCACAACAGGGTAATCCTGAGAAGAAATTTCGCGCCTTGAGAAGGCAAAGCATCAAACGAAGATTAGCTCGTGTGTAAAGCACGCAAAAGTGAACATCGCTTCAACAGAAAATTGTGCAGTCGGCTTTTATGAGCTTCTAAAAGCATTTATGAGGTCGTTTGCACGATAATCCGCTGATTTGGTTCTGTCTGTGAAAATTTTCTCACCCTGCTCAACAAGGTTTCATGTTCCCCAAATTCCTATCTTTTCAAAACGATCGCCAACAGCACGAAGGAAATCGAAATCATTTTCTGCACCAAGTCAGTTAGTTCTTTTCTGCTGTCCCGCTCAAGCCGACACACGAACGGGGTTGTGACGCATTCGAACAGTTTCGTTCCTTCACAGCACATCATGTACAGAACATGTACTCGAGCACCACACCCTACCAAGGAAACACAATGGTGTACTTTTTGCACTTGCATTCAGTGCAAGATTCTGTGTGTACACAACACACGTATTTCAGATACTGCAAGAGCAATGATGTCAGAACTTTTCACACTGCCAGATCCAAGTGTGCCAGTGAAGACCGACACGGACTCGAATCACCCCGTGCATGTTGGACGTTTTTTCCTCATTTCCGACAATCACAACAAGCATTTCCCGTGGTTAGGACAGAATATTTATTGTCTATGTGACGACATACTGCAGAGAATCATGCGACAAACCACTCTCACAATTATTATGGCGATTTCCTCCCTTTCTAACGTTCTCTCTGCCGAACATGACTTATTTCAGCCCGAAAGAAACACTTTACCCTCGTGTGGGGTCGGGGAGCGGAGTGGTAAGGTCATGATTTCGGTGTCCGTTCATGTTGCACACCTGGCTCCGCCAAACATGGACTCAAAACACAGGGAATCCCCTGAAATCGGCCAATTCAAACAGGCAGGCCTGTTCTCAGCACACTTGCCTGTTGGGCCCACTGATTCATAGATGAGTGACGACTGACATCTATCGACACCTGTCAGTCCGTTGGCGGTGATATTGAACCTTATGTCCTCAACCGAGCGTTTCATTTCAACGAGGGCGACACAAATGAAAGTTCCAAGTACTGGACAAACATACGCGAAGATTTAGATCCACAAAGCGTGGACAACTAAAACAAAAATTTAAGGTTTCTACGTAAACTATTTCTACGTAAACTAATCAACCTTGAAGCACCAAAGACACTTGCATCTACGAGACAACAAATTCTCAAAACAAAGTCATTCAGAATTGTACATACACAACGAATAAAAAAGTTTAAAAATTGCATGGAATGTTTGGTCATGGCACGTTTCAAGTTAAAAACGAAATGGAATGACTTGCTGTACAAATAGAAGAATTGGAATGTTCTGCAAGAAAACCACACACGCGAATTACAAATTTGTCTCGATACAAAAATAAACGTCAGCCTCCACATGTTGTAAGACTCACACTAACTTCTGTGAAAAATGATAAGCAACCTGTACACAACGCAGTGTAGCACCATTGCCAGAGTGGCTGTCTCAGAAATAAGTGGGCATTTTCAGTTCTGAAGAAGCCCGCCAGCCAAGCAGAGTTTTCGTCTTTCCTCAACTGAACTAAGAAAGCAAACTGGCACTTCACAACTCAACGAAATTCATTCACAAACGCTTCGAACCAGAAGGGGACTAGATCGTTTGTTCTCAGCAAGATGATGGTTATTTGGTGTTGCTCAATGCCAAATTCTGACAACATTTGCCGCGCCATTTCACATCAGAGCAATGTCTTCTGCCTTCAGTGTCTTCAAAGGCAACCACGTTTCAACAGCTTTTTTGATGGCAACTTTGGCACCAAAGTTTGTTGGTTTTTTTTTTACAGAAAATAGGCATCTCACTGTTGTGAGGTTATCCTTCATAATTCGATGGACGTGGGCGTTCCACTCACTGCACTGTTGGCCGCTAAATGTTGATGTGGTTGGGGATGATATCCGGATCGAGAGCGTAGTACTTGTAGAGCTCGGAGCGCGCCGCGTTGCGCCGCTTGATCTCGGCGCTGATCTGCGCCAACTCTTCCCGGAACCTGCAGCACAAACCACAACACACATCAGGCAAATAGGACACGGTAACGTCTTGAACCACACTTTTTCGCTGTCTCAGACATCAGAGCAATTCGAACGGCTGCACAGTTGATGGGCGTTTTTTTGACAGACAAAAATCCACCTTTATTTTTCAAAAGCTAGCACTGTGACAGGTTCTCGTTTCGGAATGGGAGGAGGGCGGGGACTCTTTCTGTTGCAAAAATCGAGAACTAAAATTATTTGAGAAGAGAAAGGAGAGCACGATGCAAAAGACGTGACGGAGACCACGTTCACAAATTCCGAAAGGCAAAATTATTTTTCTCGAGCTCACGCCACCAGCCCGTGTGAAAACACTTTCCGTGTTCGCTGCGTTGAAATATTTCTAGTTGCTTTCACAAAGTGACAGATTCGTTGACTGCCTGTCTCGATGCAACCAATGTGTGATGCGCTTGCAAACTCAGTCGACCTGTGCAACAGGGCGCTCACAAATTCTCTTTTCATCAGAGGTTCGCGTTGCGACCTGGTCCACCAGCTGGATGGAAGCAGGTGCAGTTGCACTTTCACTGGAAGTGTGGCGTGAAAAAAACAGTCCCCGTGACCAAGACTGGATTTGAGCCCCCTCTCCCGGAAAACATGACGTGCCTCCTGTTTGCACCCATCCATGCAATTCCTTGCGTGTTCGCTGTGAAATATCGGAGGTCTGGAACAGTGACACACTGGACCTGGCACATCAACCTCAACAGCGTTTTCAATTCGAAGACGGGATGTGAATCTGCACTCGCCATAGACCCGACCTGTTCTCTGAGTCATTTGCAACGAGGAGGAGGAATTCCCTGCCGCGCTTTCTTATGGATCGAACTCAACCATCTATCAACAATAACTGTATCAGACACGCGATCTGAAAGAGAGAGTAATTTCTGTGGTCTTCAACTGACCCTTTCTCGAGTTGAAGCGCCTGCGACTCGAAGATGTACTGGAACTCGGGTTCGCCGAGCGTCTTGGTGGCGGGAGCGGACAGCAGGCGCGTGATCACCATCGTGTCCAGCGTCGTCACTTTGTCCGGCAAACTCTGCACAATCTCTTCCTCCAGTCGAGGCACCTGCGGCGACGGACACGCGCAACTTAGAAATCAGGTCAAAGATGCAAGGTTGCCACTGAGAACTCAGCACGTTTTCCGTGCCAACACCAAAATCTCCCCTCCACACCAGACACATTCAGTTTACTAAACTTCACACTGCGCTGAACTGAAAGCGACGTCTGTTTCTGCAGCAGCGCGCCCACCTTGTCCACCGGCGGCTCGCCCTGCAGCAGCGCCGGATAGTTGGGCGGGAAGCCGTACTCCTCGTACTGCGCGAAGTTGACGGCCGAGTGCTGCGCCGTGCACGTGAACATGATGCACGTGCAGATCATGACCACGTCGTCCAGCAGGTTGAGCCGCCCATTTCCGGGGATGCCCAGTACGCCTGCAACAGGAAACAAAATAACTCACAGTTTACAAACACTACGCGCGGAGCTGCGATGACTAGATTCGCTGTGCTGTGAAACGTCACAGCCCCGGTCGGCGAATTACCTGCTCCTCCGTTCTCTTTCGGTGTCGCCAGATCTCTGCCCCACTCCTGAATCTCGTTGTCTTCTTTCAACTTCAGCGGAGTGTCTGCAGCAACACGAGTCACACGTGAGGTCTGACGTTTCAACTTCGATAATCTAACTGTTTGATCCACAGAAACTCAAGAGCCTATTGTTGCTTGAAAACAAAAAAAAAGCACCTGCCTTACCGGAGCGGGGTGACCCATCTTGAAATGCACAATTGTGTGATTCTTCCCAGACTCATTCTGCAGTGGACGCGTGTGAGAACATTTCTACCACTCACCATAGTAAAGTCTGACATATTTGGTGACGTAGGTCTCAATAGCTTTGTGGATCATCTTGGCGTCGTCCCTGTACGAGTAGTTTGGCAATACTGAAGGCTCCAACACCTGTCAAAGTGTGAACAAATGATTCACGAGTGCACAGTCCTTCTCTTGAATACAATATACTGTGGAGCACACGAAATTTTCGTTTTACGGCACAAAGGAACGCACCCCTCGAGATTCCAGTTCTGCGGGCAGGTTTCCCTGGACGTCCAGGCGCCAATCGTCGGCTCTGCAACAACACATGCACAAATTCAAGCGTTTCAAACATTTGCACACCAGAACAAGAACTGTTGGAAGCTTCAGCTCACCCTCTCCTGACGAGCTCGAACAAACCCTCTCGGCCAATCGTCATGGTTTTGTCAACCCAGCCTCCAGGAGCCACCAGGTAGTTCAAACCTTTCCTGAAATTCCAAACAACAGAATTCTGAGTGATTTTTTGTTTTCTGACGGCAGTTTTCAAAAAATACCATACAAAACAAGCTTTCAAAAGTTGTCCGCTGACCAAAGTGAAAAAACACCACAGAACCACAACTCAAATCAACACCTTTTTTATTCCTCCGGATTTCTGCTGGTAAAAATACAAGCCAGGCATTACAAGTCATTTGCACACCCCAAGGTCTTCTGTTGTGACCAAAATTTGCAAGACCGAAACTGTCGGCTCTGAGGCACACTCACCAGTTGATGGAGAGGAGGAACTGGAGGTGCGGCATCAGGAGTCTGAAGATGGGGTGGTTGGAGCCGAGGTGGCGCTGCATGCTGATGCTGATGCTCTCCATGATCAAGTGAGTGAAACCTGACAAAACCAACAACAGATGGCATTTTCTTTTCAGTCACACGCGCGGTGAAACGAACAATTCCAGCTCAGATTATATTCTGCTTTCGAATTCAGTGAATCGTGTGACAGATTACCCAAGTGTGAGAGCGCCTGGTGAACGGAGGCGTCCGCCAAGTTGAACCACATCTTCGCCAACATCCATGTAAATGGAGCGTCGTTGCACAGAAACACCTGAACAAATTCAAACACAACCCTTCAGAACACGCCAACAACAAAAGCGGCAACTTCACCGGGCAATGACAAAGATGCATCGCGAGGCAGACAACTCGAGTGACACGACACTTTCTTGATCTTGTTTTCGTTTCTCCCCGCCCTGATCCCAGGTTGGTTTGCAAAAAAGAGCAATCCTTGTTTGTTCGGGTTATCTTGTCAACGTGAACGTTTTTTTTTTCAGAATGCGAGTTGAGACTCACGGGATTGTCTGGAGCAATGTCCTGAAACAACTGGATTGCGATTGGCATCAGCTGCTTGTCTCCGTTCAAGAAGAACAGAGCGATAGGCGCGCAGATCTGGAGAAAGAGAAACAGAAGCATCAGACATTTTGACAAAGGACAACCTGTTGTTACAACAGAAGTCGATGGCGTGTGCCCGATTCCACCAACCACACAATACAGGCAATCTAACGCTTACGGGTCTGTCGTTTCTGGTGGGTAAATCTTCAAGGATTTTGTGGTCAACGACGAAGAGTCTCTTTGCGTCAACGATCTGCTTGACGGTCCAGCCTTCGAGGAAGGGCCGAAGCATCTCTGCAGTGACCCCGATGCTACAAAAGTACACAGTAACTTTGGTTGTTTTCCAAATGGTGGCCAAATATGAGAAACTTTCACTGACAAATGGAAGTCGTCCACCTGGCAAGGGTTGCTTACTTTTCCGGGAGAGAGGAACACAGCTTGATTTGTGCCGGATTGCAGCCCACCAGCCTCTGCGCTCCAAACCACGCGTCGTGGCCCCACCGATCAACACACTGTGTGGAAGAAATAAACTGTGTGAATTTACAAATGGAGAAACAGACTGCAGACTCACGCCTGTCTTCGCTTTGCATTCCCCATCGGGTGCGGGAAGGTGTTGTGCTTCAATGTGATCTTTGTTTTACAAACAAGCTTGCGAGAAGCAGGAGAGTACAGCATGGAGAGCTGACCCTGGGTTTGGGGAGCGTGGAGCTGAACGAGTAGATGTTGGTGAGGTCTTCGAGTCCTTCCCACGGCGTCGCTGTGATGCGCGTCAGCGAACTCTGCGCCAGCAGCTCCGCCTTCAGCTTCATCAGGTCCCACTGCAATCCGCACATCAACACCTTCTTCAAAAGCGCACTTTTCAAACAGGATGTGCCCTTTTCAGTGTCAACCTCAAATTCAGCAATGGTAACCTCAGTCGCTCACGTGCCATCAGTTTGCAGTCGCGAATGAATGTCTTCGCATGCCATGCAAATCATTTTGTAGATCTTTTGTGTGTGTGTGTGTGTGTGTGTGTGTGTGTGTGTGTGTGTGTGTGTGTATGTCTGTCTGTCTGTCTAACTCCCAAGAACACTTCCCGTCTTGACGCCCCTCCCCCCTCAAAAAAATTGAAACCTCTGTTGCACCACTACCCGACTCAGATGAAGGGCCTTGTCTCCTCCGGCCTGACCTGTTATGGCTGCAACAGCCATCCTGAGGCTTCCCCGAGAGTTACTTTTGTCTTGTGTCAACTGCTTTAGTTGTGTCTTTCAAAACATCTTCAAAGTTTTGGCCAAAATGGCACCAAAAAGGCGGACACTATTTTCAAACATACACACCTTGAATTCGTCTGAGAACGATTCATCACCAGGCAGTTCGTATATCTGAAACGAACATAGCCAGCGTCATCAAATTTGATTTCGGCGATTCAAACATTCGAGTACCTTCAGGTCACATGGAAAAATGTATGGACCAAACTGTGCAAAAAAGTCAACAACACAGAACAAACAAGAACAGCATCACGTGCGAATATCCACGGCCCTTGCGCATGCAGTACGTACTGGCGGGACAGTGGGTTGGGAGGTTCTCACAATTATGCAACTGAGGCGGGGGTGTCTGAAGGTACTGACATACGTATGAGGGCTTTCAGGGCGTTGTGTCAAACCGATATGGTTAATTGGTGGTGAACCATTCTGCAAAACAACCCGGTGGTCGCGCATTTTGCCGAGCGTTTCACCGAACCACTGGCGGGTCCACAAAACGGTTGGATTGGGCTGAAAGGATTCACAAACAAGAAAAAAAGGTGTGGCGCGCACAAACATGTGTGCGTTTTGTCGTCAACAGATCTGCAGATTTCAATTGTGCATGCTTGCGAAAGTAAATTGCGCAAACCACGACACGTCGCATGACTTTCATTCGAAGAGAATAGAATACTGTTCGTGTATCAACACCACTTCATCACAAAACAAATACTTGATCAATTGTGATGAGTAAATAATGACGAGCAGCACTGAAAAGTGCAGAGTGAGTCAAAGTGTGACATGCAGTCTCTGATAACGATACGAGACAAGACGAGTGAAGAGGACTTGGTCACAAGGCTCTGGCGGATGCAGGACGGCCTGATCCAAGACCGCCCCCCCCAATAAAACAACAACAACCCACAATCCTTTTTTCAAGGTTGCAGCCCCCTCCCTCCCATGGCCTCAATCTTGGAGCCACCACAGAAAGAACAGTCCAAAGTTGTTTCATTCTTGGTCCTGGTATCTGTCCAGATGATTGCTACCGTGCGTGAGGAACCAAAGAGGCTGAGGTACCTCAGCATGGGGAATGAAACTTGACCACGCCCCCTTCGCACAAAAGCGTGTCAAGAGTGCAGATCCTACCTGCACAGGTAAATCTGGAGCTTGTTGGCTGTACTGGTACAAGGCCCTCTTTTCCTTCAGCTCAGAACTCCGCTGCTCAGGATACGGATCGTTCTGCGGGAGACTAGTGTCCCCTGATGTGATCATGTAGTGTTTCTCTGGCCTGATCCATCTGTGCACTGGGAAGTAGAAGCATTTCTCTTTCCTGGCGTCATTCACCATGACAGATTCCAAGAACCAATCCGACACAGTATCGTGATCCGAAAGCCAGAATTCAATCACATTCATGTCACCCATATTTCCCAAGGGAGGGCACTGAAATGTGTCCGTTTGGCCGCGTTCAAAGTCATTGTTGAAGTTGCAACTCAAAGCAATTTCAGGTGATTTTCCTCCTTTCACATCATACAGAATGACTTTGATCGTCACGTTGTTGCAGCCACTTTTCCTGTCCCCCGTTTTTATGTACAACCAGTGGTCAATGGCACCTTCAACGCTGCACAAATTCCCCATTTTGAAATGTTTTCAAGTTTTGCCAAAGTCTTTCCAAGTTTATGCCTAAACTTTCCGACTAACCTCCATTTTAACGTCACGTGACTTCAGGTGCGCTGTGGTGTCTCAGGAATGTTAGGCATACCAATTTCTCTTCAGCGCCAGTTGAAGCTTGCAGATTTCCTTTGGATTGCAACTGTAAAAGAATCTTTTCTTCGATACAGAAGTACTGTGAAAAGATTTTGCACATTTTGTTGTCAGTGAGTCGAGTTGCATGTCAAACAAATGCCGAACGTGGGGTAAAGACCGAGCGATAATAAAGGTACCTCATCGATTATGGCAATTTGAGCGAAACTGTGTTGTTATCGTTAAGACTGGACTGTATGCACTCGTCTGCAGCCACTTCCGACTGACTTCAATGCAACTGACGGATCTGAGAGGAAACAGATGCTGCAAACAATTTCGGAAAACAACCTTTCTCCTGCTCTGTTTCAGGGCTTCCATTCTAAACAAAGCACAACCGAAGATGTGATGACTGGGCCAGAGATGTACGTGGCATATCAAGCATTGGACAACGTCAACTATGACACATTACAGTCTGATCGTGATTACGAGCGCCTCATCCGATTCAATGGCGAAGCAGAGGAAAGTCAAGAAAGGGGAGAAAGGTAGCCCGACCTTTTTGAAAAGAAATGTGTTGCTGTGTCTGAATTTGGTTGGGTGTGCTCCCGAGGTGACATGCAAATGAAGGAGAACAGGGAAAGCTGAATTGTGCCTACTCAGTAGGTTGTTGTGTTGCGGGTTCTCAGCGCACAGTGTAGCAAATCAACATCACTTTTTCAGTGAAAAGTGTGAATCGCCTGTCAGTCTGTTGGAGTCAGCAGCCAAGACCATTGTCTGCACAGACGAAATGTCTCAGCTGAGCGACGCGTTGGAATTTCTGCCGCAGATCTATCTGGTAAATCTCCTGCTCAGGGCGGCAATCAAGTACGACAAAGTGCTCGGTGAGTTTGAAAGTTGTGGGTGATATTTTCTGTCAAATCTGCGCCAAGTAACGGTGTCAGTTGTTTCTGCGGGTGTTTCTTTGTTGTTCTTTTGTGGCACTGTTTGGTTGAAGCAAGATTGTAGCAACTGGCAACAAACGACTGATTTACGTTTTTTCTTCCTGCAGCTGCAATGGTGTTGATCTCAGAATGGCCAGCGAAGGAATTATGTCTGATGGATGTGTATCCAGAAAGTCGAGAGTATCTGTTCAGACCTTCTCACAAGTTTGACAGCACGATCTTCCTGAGTTTGATGCGTCGGGTTGCGGTGAAGGACAAATGTAAACTGTCGAAAATTGATCTCCGGAGTTTCTACCTCAGTGAGTTTCTTCCTCACAAGTTGGTGTTCTGTCAGAAGTATTTCAACCGAAGGGGCTGGGGGAGGGGGATTCTAAGTTCTGATGTCTCTCAACATGCCTGCAGTTGTGGAATGTTGTTTTCAGACCAGGAGTTCAGGAGCGTCTTGATCAACTCGTTACCGTTCTCCACCCTGCCAGAAGCAGAGCGTCATCCTCGTCAACTGACGCAGCATCTGCTCAGATATCTGTCCCAGCAAGGTTTGGATCAAAATAATTTTCTCTTCGAACAGTGTTGCGAAACTGCTCGTGAAAGCATTTTCTTTCACAGACTTTTATTTCAGGTTGCACCGCGTCGTTGCTGACATTGGACAGTCCACTTCCAAGCATTTTCACGGACATGATATCTGCGAAGCTGGAACAAAATCCCGCTCGGATCTACATTCCTCCAGGACAAAGGCTTACCATAGAGGTGAAGAAACAGCTTGTCTCACAAGAACCGCTTTTGTTGGCTGGATGAGGAAGTGACATTTTTGCTTTGCTCACGTTGACACGAGGTTTGTTGAACTTCTCGTTTGTTTTCAGGTGGATCGGTTGGAGTTCTCAGGTGAAGAATCGGACTCCCTGATCAACTTTATGATGGTTGGAGGTCTTCAGGCGGTTCTTCCGTACAGTATCGAAAGCGACAGTCTGTGTGTTCAAACACACGAACCATCGATACAACGCCCAAGAACAACAAGTGACACGTTCGGGCCGTTCTTGGCTCTGATGGGACAAAATCCCAAGGTGCGATGTCAGCAAGAACTTTGACAAAACTGACAGACGTCCAGATTTTGTTCAGCTGTCTCAAGAATAACAAAGCTCGCACTTGTCATACACGTGACGTCTGTTGTGTTTTCCAAAAGAACATTGTTTTTCCCGTGCAAAAAAAAAAAGAAGCCATTGGGACACAAGCCGTGAAAAATTGCCACATTTTGCTGAACATCCTTGTTTTGTTGTGAGTGCTGAATTTAACAATTGTTTTCTTCTGTGTTTCCAGACATTGAAGGGATTGAGTGTGAGTAGCTGGGACGGTGTAGTCTTCCCGTATTTGCTGAAAGGACTGGAAAGATTCACGTCACTACACGCTTTAGACCTGGGTGACTGCAGTCTTGCCCTCAGTGAAAACACGGGGACACGTTTTCTTCTTCGTCAGCGCTTTGTCGGGTTGTTTTCGCAACTCACCCGCCTCACGCGCCTGGACATCAGCTACAGCGACATTCGGGGTCACCTGAGCACCTTGTTGGATGTCTTGTCGGTTCCTCTCCACTATCTGAGCGTGTCTGGCTGTGATCTGGAAGTGGCTGATCTGACGTATCTGAGCAGCTGCAAACACAGCGCCTCACTCAAAGAGGTGCATCTGAATGGACTGGTGCATCGCGGGAACATTGACTCGCCCGACCCCGTGCTGAACTGCCTGGAACAGCTCTGCGCAGCCGGTGTTGCGGTCGCAGCCATTCAAAGCAACGACATCGAGGGACATCGCATCGAGACATTGTGTAGAATTCTGTCGACGTCTTCCCATTTAAAAATTCTCGACACGTTGTACAATCTGCTGGATGAGGATGCTCTGCTGGAACTGGCGCAAAGAGCGACCCTGTGCGCTTCGCTGAAGGTGCTCAGCATCAACCTGCGTCCCCTGGTGGATCACCAGCCGGACGAGATCGTCGCGAGGCGCACACAGATGCAGCAAAAGGTGGAGGAGATCATGCAGCGGAACAGCCGGTGCGACATCACGGTCGTCGTCGTCGCCATGGGCGTCGAGGAAGACGACTCCGATCAGGACTGACTTGCACCGCAACTAAATGCTGCATTTTCCAGAGGAAGTGTTTGGATAGAATGTGCATAACATTGAAAAACGAGCCCCAGAAACAGCTTCACTTTGGACGTCTGTTTTGAGGGTGCCTGTCGTGCAAGAAAGGACTTGCAAGCTGTTGTCAAGTGAGTACCGCAGTACTTTTTACACACGCTGAGCCTTTTGACGAGGTGGGAGTTCGGTGGGGCGACATGCATGTGACCTTTGGGATCTCTGGCGGAAGTCATCTTGGCCAAAAAAGTGATCTCCCTCTTGCTGATGCAACAAGTTTAATATCTGGAAAATAATTTCACCTTCAATTGTTTTGTCACCCACGTCGTTGATCCAAGATGGCTGCGCCGCTCAGTGCGGGTGAACACTGATGAATGTTCTCATTTCTGTCTCAGTCTCTCCCGCTGTCGCAGCACACACAGCTTCTCCAAACAAGGCAGCAGTTTATTCGCTAGTCAGAAACATTAATCACTGATCACAACACACAAAGAACATTGTTCATCAGGGCATAAACGCTCTGTGACGGGTACTTTGGATTCTGAAACAGATGAAAATGGCAAGCACTTACTGTCTTGTCCTGACATCGATTGTTACTCATTCAGGCATTCAAGATCAGTGCATTTTAACGAAGTGGAAAGATAATTTTGTTTCACGTTGAGCACAAAGTTGTCGGGTTGTGTTCAAGACAAATGGCTGATGAGCCAAACATTTTCAAAGCCTCAAGACGTACTCGTTGCACATGTAGAGCTACCGTTGTGTCGAAGACAAACAAGGACAGAGAAAGTGTCTGTCTGCGAGCTTCCACACGTGGAGAGACTAATGATGTCGATTTGGAACGCCTCTGCGCCCATGGAAACATGTGTGTTATGACAAGAGGAATGTACGTATTTGCAAGAAGATGGTAATTTTCCAAACCAGACAGTGCCCAGAGTTTTGCGTCATGTAATTGGGAATGATATCTGAGCAGTGCATGAGAGACTAAGCACAAAGACTTTCATCTGACAAATGTATTTGCGCGTCTCGGGCCCCTTGGTTTTGAGGGATTTGTTGTGACAGGCTGCTGCACAAATCGGAATGCCATGATTGTGCGCACGGGGATTTGCGAGAAGGTGCAGTACATGCAGCTTGGACTGGGGTTTTATTTTACTCTATATATTTTATTTGTTTACGGTTTTTCGTTTCTTTTTTGCCAAAACAGGAAGCAGTGCTGCTGAAGGCAACTGCTGATGCCATGTCCTGTGTGAGACACTTTGCAAAGAATGTTTCCCCGGCCAACAGCCTTCTTTCCTGGCAATAGTTTTCGGAATGGGAAACTATGATCTGAGATGATCCAATACAATATGAAGCATAACTCTGCCTCAAAGCGGTTTCGCCGCAATAGCATTCTTTTCTTGCAATGGAATTTGTTCCTGGTAAATGTATTTGGTGGGATGAATTTCCTGATCTGAGACAATTTCAATTCAAGTTCTGTTGAAGTTCTTTCTCAGATAGGAACTGAAATATTTTTCAAGTAAACCTTTCTCACTGCAGCATTCTTCCCTCGTCGATGGAGTGGTATTTTGTGACCAAGACAATTTCAAAGCAGAAATTGAAGGTCTGTCTCCGCAAGGAGCTGAGTAGCAAACTGTTTTGTTTGGTAGCCATCTTGAAAGCTTTCGTGATGGTAGTACGTGAAATTAAATGTTTCAGGTTGTTTTTCTCTCAGAGGAGCCCAAGGCACAAAAGCGAACCGGTGAACCTCCACTTCACAAGAAAATGTTCAGACCAAATGTTTCACCAATGGGGTGGGGGTTGGGGGGAGGGGGGTAACTGGACTGGATGTGGTGGAATATGATCGAACAAGGACTTTTTGGCTGAGATGCCATTGTTGTTCACACCACGAAATGCTTTCAGCCCTGGTGGCTACAGAAACAAGGGTGTGGTGAAACTGATCTTGCTTCGCAACTCAAGATCAATCTCTGATTTTCATTGCTGCGTGCACGTTTCGTTTGATTCTTTGTTTTTGTTATCTGCAACATTGCCTCAGGTGGATAGTTGATATCAAAAACTAAACATTCGTGCTCACTTGTTTGAGTGCATTGACTTTGTTGCGTTGTTGTGTCGGATCTACCGTCGATCGAAATGGGCGCGTTCTCGTGATCTGTGCACGACAGCGTTCTCGTGATCTGTGCACGACAGACCTGAAAAGGAAAACTTATCATTTGCGGAGTTTTCGTTTGGAGCTCGAACAATGCTTTCTCTCTCAGCGAAAAACGGGAAGCTGAACCAATTATTCCCCTCATTCGCCTCCGGTGTGAAAACTGTGAGGTGTTGCTTTGCCCAAGTAACCGTGCGGAAGTTCTTGTGAAACGAGCTTCAAAGGTTTCACTGGGTCAGACCTTGTCTGGTTCACCGGATTAGCTGGATACGGCTCCGACAAAGTCCGTTCACAGTGATCAGTTGATGTAGCGTGTTCAAAGGGCCACGGAGCAATGACCAAAACCAGCTGTTGCTGAAATTGGTAGCGTCACCAGTGTTCTTTCTCTCGCCTCTGGGATTCATCGTTTTGCGAGAAGAAAGACTCGTCTTGAGTTGGAAGCCCCATCATCAGTGTTTCTCGTTTTGCCGAAATAGAAATTTTGGCTGACTGACAACGACTGGAATGGGAAAGCACGAAGAAATATGCATGTGGATGACCTTTTGCAGCGACAGTGAACTGTCTTCACAATTGTGCTTGCTTCTCAGCTCGGAAGTGTTGGTGACACCTGCGTCAAGTCTGAAAAATGAATTCGTGTTTAACTTGTGCCCCTGAACGACAGTTTACTTTGTAATCATTCTGATGTCTTTTTCTTTTCTACATTAACTTGTGGCGATATCACTGACGCTTCCTTGATGTCCCAACACTTCAGGCAGATTGAGCCGGAAGTGTCTGTTGATTGGCCGGGGAGTGGAGAGCGATGAAAGAATTCTGGAGTGCAGTTGTCCATTGATGGATTGGGAAAACGCACGGCACGTTTGTGGTGTGGTCTGCTGTACGTGACTGTTTCTTTGCCAATACTCATAATTGTTTTCCGGGCTTTGTGGGCAAAACTAACATTTGCCTTGACAGGGTTTGGAACTGCCACAAATCTGCAAGATCTCGTCAGTATGCCTCCTCCATGTAGAACTCGTGTGCAAAACTGAATGCTGTGTATGCTTGGAGTCTTCGTCCGCTTCCAGCAGGATTTCGTGTTGTGTCAGTTGCGTGGGTACAGAATGTGCCAAACACTCTTGCTTTGGCGTTCGTGTCAAATTTGTTGTTTCCCGTCGACGATGAAGATGTGGATAAATCTCAAGTGACCTGTTGTCAGTCTTCTATTCTTCTGTCACTTGCAGCGAACCAGTTGCAAGACAAGATGAGAGAAATGCAGCCAAGATGTACGAAGATCCTGTCCCGTAAAGGGCAGAGGGAGAAGAACCGTCAGTTCTGATTTGATTTCATCCTGATAAATGGACCCTCAGCAGATGATGATTGGATTATTGTGAGATACCTCTCCTTCGTACGACACACAAAGCGGCACTTCAGATGGATTACACTTGTCATCGCTTTGAATTTGAATGGGGACGCCCCACAGAATCAAGAAATGTCGGACCGAGCGAAAGTTCAGTCAACATTATCGTGTTTGTCATTTGTGGACGAACGCAATCTGCATTTTTTTTTCTTGATTGCTGATGTTCCTCCAACAGCAGGTCCCATTTGCGCTGTTGTTGATCCAGTTGTCATCTTGTTGGTGACCCTGACGCGGAATCCCGCCCAAGATACATTTAACCATCACGCATGCATCAAACTTTGCTGTAAATTGCATGGACAAAACCGACAGCGAAGTGCTGGGAAAGTCTCATTAACGAAGGAGAGATTTTGACCTCTTCACAATTGTGCGAGATTCTGCAAGACATCTCGTGCACAAACTGCCCGACTGCTGAGAGAACAGCACGAACCTGTCAATGGGCAAGAGGCTGCAGAGTTTGTCCGATGGTCCAGAAGGCACTTCAGTCATGCATCCCCTTGTAGTGACACGAAGCGCAGTCCAAGTCCGTACAAGGAAAGAGAACAGGATCCTCTGGCAGTCTATTGACTTCCAACAAATTTTACGGTTGTTGCAAAAGTCCATGCAAGTTCAGCCAATCTGAAGAACAACAACACACTGAAACCTTTTTGAAACCTCGCTTTCAGAAAGTGACCAAAGACCGGACGTTTGTTTTTGATTCTGGGAACCTGTTACTCTTCGTTTTCATCTGCATTTCAAGAGTTTCCAAACCAACACGACTTGCCTTGGATGGCGGTGGCTTTGCACTTTTGCTGAGTGATAAAAAGTGGATAGACAGGGTGTGTGTACCTCACTTTTCTTGTGGAGTTTTACTTTACAAAAGAGACGCATTCCCTTGGGAAAAAGTCAGATGCTGGATTTTGACTGAACAAATCCTTGTGTAACTTTACCCGTTTCAGTGCGTGTTCAACACAAATGATCATACATGCACTGGGCCGTCCAGAAGATGTGCAACGGACCCCCAAGAGATGCTGGTCAAGTGGCGTAGAGTCCGTCAACAGAACCATATACACTTTGAAGGAAACTTTCTTTTTTGTCTTGCTTCTTTGTTGTTATCCGCAGTGGAGGTTCACAAACAATCAGCGATTGGCGTCATGCTGAATCTGCCGCAGATGGAACTGGGAAGTGGACTGCGCACATGTTTGTCAACAAACAGAGAAAATTTACAGCGCGCAGGATCAGAGACGGATCAGGTGCTCTGCGTGGCGACAGAATGGCAATTTCGTCCAGGTGAAACAGGATGTGACACCTTTCGCTGTTGGCAGTGAACAGCTTTTGTAGAAACTGTAGAAACATGCAGCATTATATGAATGAAACTCCACTCATCTTTGTCGTTCGTTTTTCAACGAGATTGTTTCAGAACTCATTCACGAAGAAGTTCCTTTGTGCGCTTGTGCAAAATGTGCTGAAGGCGTTTCTTTCATTTCGACGAATGTCGTCCACAATTTTAAGTCTTAAGCGATTTGACAAGGAGCGTCGTTTCTCCTTTGGAATCTGTGAGTTCCAAAGAGACAGTGTATACACAGTGAAGAAAGAGGCCGCAGACACAGAAGAAAAATGTGTCAAATGAGGAGTTTGTCATCCTTTCGTGGTGCATGTGTTGCAAGTACTCATTTGTTGTGGAACTGATGTGAGGGTACAGCGCAGTGACCCTGCAGGGGACACAGAAGAAGCCCGAAGTTGATGTGCTGTGTGAGGGCTTCACCTGGCAGACGTCTCTTGGGCTCTTAAGAGCCGCGCAACGTCCTGATGACATGTCGATTGTGCCTTCAACAGACAAGTGCCATCAGCGTAATGGCGCTTGCGGAAGGCAAAAAGACAATGGGACACAAAACAACAATGACGTTCAAGTGTGGTCCTTATGTGCCCATGGCACTCAGAAGAGAAACAAAGGTTCACAGGTTGAAAACAATGATTCGTGGGTTGAGTGCTTCGAATTGCAGTGTCAATTGCAAGTGTTCATCTTTTGCTAGAAAGTCTCGAGTCAGTCAGTCGCTAGTTATTGCTTCAAACATGTCAAAATGTGAAGAACTAATCTGTAACTGATTGTAAAGCTGCCGAGCAACATGAACACCACCTGAACCGACGTGTGATCTGTGCATCTCGTGCCTTACCAGAGATGTCAGTTCGTTTTCGATTGCAAAAGGGCGTCGGAATCGGAGACTGTTTGGGCATGGTTCCCTTTCAGCTGATGAGGAGGACATGCATGCGATCGGTACGCTAATGTCTGCACAGCTCGAGCGATAGAAAGTCATAATGTGGAAGCTGTTTAATGCTGCCGCGCTGCTCGACTGGCTGAGTGCGTTTCCAGATGTAGCCCCACATATCCGTTATTCGTTGGAAGCGAGAGTTCCATATCTGCGCACGAGGCCTTGAGGTTAACGCGGTAAAACCAAAAAGGATATGCCGATAACAACTGAAGCAACGTACTCACTCGATTAGGGACGTAGGAAGTGCTTTCAGGTAAGAGTTCTCTGTGCCCAGCGCTCCAGCTGCCTGCGGCTTGTCAGTGTGTTGAGGTTTTGGGAAGACAAAACTGTTTTGGCCCATCCTTGCCAGGATGTGTCCCGTCTTCAGTAAGTGGATTGCAAGGAAATGCCATCTTCCTCATGGCATTTCGTCTGAACACAAGACATTGCAGTTGTTGTGACGAAAACCAAGATGCAAGTCCCAACAACTTCTCCGTTTTGCGTCAGCACCAAATGGGGAGTTTGTGTTCTTCAGAGCTCTGGTCGAGATGCCTGTGAGCCTGTGTCACGGAACTGGGATTACAGTCTTTTTTATCGTTTTCTTACACTGTGAAGCCAGAGTAAATGTGCTCTGCTATGTCGTGGAAAATGCCCCACGTGTTCGTTCTGTGCACCGGAGCAAGTGGCTGCTCCGCACTAACTGCCAACCTTTGGAACACTTATCAATTCAATTAGTCAGACAGAGACTGCTTGCCAATTGAATCTTTGTCATCAGTATGAAATGAATTGACGATAGAAGGCCCCTCAGTAGCCCCTGTTGTTGCAGGCAGTGCTTTTTTCTTCAAGGGCAGTGTGATCAAGGATATTTACGGCACAAGTGGTCATTCGTACGTACACGAGAAAAACATCTTTGGGTGTAATACGAGTAGACACATCATCACAAAGAGACTCAAACATGCTTCTTTGTCATTTGTGCATGGAATTTGTTGGACAAAACAAACAAGTTGCAGAGTCCAGCGACAAAGTGTTCCGTTGGCAATTGAACAGACATTCAAGCGTGCAGATGTTTGAAGCTGGTATCCCAAAGAAAATTTGTCTTCTCAATTTCCGACATGCAATGAGATCTCTGGCTTGGCTCTGTTTTCAAACGCAAGAACTCCCAGACTTTCTCGCTCGCAATGTTGCAGCAGGTGAAATGGACAAAGACCCTCGGAGTTGACCTGCAGTGCTATCTCAACATCTGCAGTGTTCTTTTCCCTGCGCGATAGTTACAGGGCCCAGAACTATTCATTTCCGCCGCAATCTTTCTGCAATCTACAGACTCAAGGTAAGAGAAGGAAAGGGGATTAAAGAGACATTACCTCCAGAGCTTATTGCCTCGTCATGTGATGTGGAGACTGGGTTTCGTGCGCTGTCAAAGATTTACGGAGCGCAACAACAAGCTATGCAGGAATCGGCGTGCAGGCACGTAAACGTACAACTAGTACTCTGAAAAAGGGACTTGCCTGAGATCTTTTGTCTTCTTTGAAGGGTTCATTAACGTGTTTTGCAGAAATGTGATTCTGCTGGAAGCAACAGTTCCTGCTGATTGTCTCATGTTTTGGCACTTGGCCATGATTGCTTCTGAAGCCGCTTTGTCACGCCTTGCTCAGTTGTGGCACACCACAAACACACTTTGATCCTTTCTCATTCCTGAAACAGAAACTGACTTGAAAGGCATTACGCACCAGTGACAGTCCTGCTTTGGTGAGTGGTACCTTTCTGATTGCAACTCGAAATGTACGAGTACGTTTCATTTGACGGATTGGCATTCTATGTCATCTGGTCCTTGTGAGAATATTCTATATCAAGAGAGCGGAACTTCTGCACCAAATGTTTTGACACGTGAGCAAGGACCCTGGACCAGTCGTTTGTTCCAACAGCTTTCCGCAGTCTATCTGTTTTCTCCCTGGGTATTCTCAGGTCACACCAGCTTCTAAAGGATGTTGGATTTCGAAAGGAGGTGGTTTGTGGGACAGTTCATTTGTGAAGTTTTGCAGGAGGAGCAGTGTTTTACTGCTTGCGTTCTTGCGACTCGTCATTGTTCTCCATTACTGGCGTTCTTCTCTTCTTGTGCGGTTCCCGGCCTCCCAGTCCATCCAAAATGAAGTTTCAAAGAATCCATCTGAAATGGGATTTTTGGTCGTGTGTTGATTGCCACTCGCGTGTTGTTTTTCAGTGGACATGAATCAGTCTTGTTTTGGCTTTACACTGACCTTTGTTGGTCAGCGTTGACAAAATTTGATCACATGCATGGAATCGGCCAGCCTGGAGGGATCCTAATCGTAACAAAGATAAGAGAGTCTGGCCTGTAGGCAATAGATGATTCGCGCGATGTAAACAGACAGCCAGGCTCGTTCCCGTGCACTGCCCCGGACCCTGGTTCGTCCCGTGCGGGAGCGAAAGCTGAGCAGCGGACGCCCAATTATCGAAGCACGTCTTCCTAACGAGGGAAAATTTATCCCCGCAAGGTCCCTGGCATGATTACGCTGGAACTAAGTGAAATGAATTGCATTTTCATGTCACGAGATCGAAATCTGCATTTCAGTTGGCCTCAGAAGGAAGCGCTCCTGCTGTTGCTAAACAGCGCCATGCAAGGCGGATGCTCCGTGTGCAGGGTCATCTGTGACCTCTTTCCAGCACGTTGTCCTTGGGTTAATTGGAAACGGCGCTTCTCGACCTGTGTGTCCCACAGAATTTGTCGTCAGTTCGAGATGGACTCAACATTACACACACAGTGGGTACGAGTGCTTGAAACACTGACGAAGTTGCTAAACTTTAGATGAGTTTCCCATCGTCTTGACAACATGCACCTTGACGCAATATGTTTCAGATTTCAGACAGAGTATTTGCTCAGATTTGCTGCGCAAGGGCGAGTGTGACCCCACAAGATCACAAGCGAATGTTGAGTATAACATGTGTGAACGTTTCCCCGCAGTGTGGAAAATATCTAAACGAGCGTTGATTTCAGAAAATGGTCCTGAACAAGGGTCGAATGCAATCAGGTTCCACCAATCCCTTGTTTCGGAGTGACACTTCACAGATTGCTTTTTCCTCTTCTGGAGAATGTTCACGACACGATCACCTGAAATTCTTGGTGGCACAAAGTAATCTTGACCTTCATTCAGAGCCTGCAGCTCCACGCAGCAAATCTGTCTCTGCTGTGGAGACCACAATCTACAGCACGAGGGTGCCTACGTCGTACATGTGCTGTAAACTGCTGGCATTTGAGATTTCGACTGGACAACACTGACCTTTTCAATGATCTCACTGCTCAGATCAGGAGAAAGACATGTACCACGCAATTCTGGTCAGCAAGACCTCCCAAGGAGAGCCAACGTTCACGAGATTACACATTCAAGTCACTCGAGCTCACAACACTGAGAGCATGTTTTGTACAACGATCCTGATGCAGGATCAAAAAAGGACGCGTTCACAGTGTTTCCAATAGAATTTGAAAGACGACAACAGTCGATTGAAGTCCTTTCTATGCAAAAATCTTGGCAGACGATGAATCTTTGTTTTCCATCTTTGAGCCAGAACTTACCTCCATATCTTCCCAGTGATTTGGCAACAAATCCAGAAGGGCTCACAAGGCTCTGAAGCTCGCGCTCAAAGGAATACCCGTACGTGCCATGACGATTCTCTCTTGACTGTGTTGGCGCAACGTCAGTCAACTCAAAGTCCTGTGTCAGCCGATGAGTGTTCTGTGATACTGAGCGCTGTCCGTGAGTGGACCAGGCAAAAGGGGACCTGGCGTGTGGGGTCGCAATGAGAGTGAAATGAACAGAGAATTCTGCCCCTCTCAAGGCACTCCTTGGACCTCTGTCCTTGTGAGCACTTCACTTTCGTGTTCCTCTGGTATCATTGAGGTGGTGACATATTCAAATCTGGTGGCAGAAAGTATCTGACAATGAGATGAGGTGCTGCCAATGGAGAAGTTTTCATCGGTTGGTCTCTTCAGCACACAAAGCTTTTCATTTCAACTCCGTGGATAAAACCAAATTTGAACGAAGGAAGTTTGCATGCATTCACGACCATAGAACACGAACAAAAAAGAGCGTTTCTGTTGAAGTGCTGAGGGAGTGAGAATCAAAGGCATCATGATCGACTGTTACAACGCTTGTGCATTTCCTTCAGCCAGGTGCTTTCCATCACTGCCGATCCCATAATTCTAGACTCGTGAAGTGTGTGTGTGTGTGCGTGGTTTGTGCACAAGAATGGTGCTGGCGCAGGCCACATTGTGTGTGGAGACTCTGCCCACCTTTTGATTTGTCGTTCCCACCGGCCACATGCAGCAGCCTCAATACCAGCAGGTGTTCTTGATTACTTCTCTCAGGGTTCCCACCGCCCTCAAACTTTAATTTCTTGAATCATGAAGGCACCCTTAAAATCCTGGAAACACCCCGAATTTCCCTCTGAATACTTGAAAAAAGCACCCTTGACAAACTTTGACAAGGTATCAAGCAGAATCTTTTGGGTATCAGTACAAGGCTTCAACATATTTTTGGCTTCAAAATGGAGGAGAAAGAAGTTTTCAGACTGAAAAGGATTTGCACCCCATTCCTCCAGAGCAAAAAAGTTGTTTATGTTTGCAGCACCTGGAGCTTTGCTTTGGTGGTGACAAGGAGAGGAGATTGCGTTGGTGTTTTGTTGGCTTCTTAAAAAAAATTGTGCTGTGAACACAGCCCCAAAAGCAAGTGGAGGCAGCGAAATATAGATTAAAAAGTCCTCAAATTTTGATCCAGATCATGGAGAGAAATCCTGAATAACCCTTAAATTTTGCCTGTGACGAAAAGTGAGAACCCTGCTTCTGTGAAACAGCATGGTTCTGATGCTTGTGCTCATAAAAAAATCTGTCTCCAAGCATAAAACTAGAGACAGGCGAATGGGCATCTGGCGAACAATTCGTTGGCATTCATCGGACTGGACAGATTCTCAGGCAGGGACAATTCAGATCTTCGCTAAACACTGCACAGATTCTACCTGATGGCAGTGCAGACTTAACTGCAGGTTTCGAATTGAGCAACAGCTTCCCTTTGGCTGGCGATCGTCAAAAGAGAATCTCTGTGGGTGGGAATTGGGTCCATGATTACATTAATTCATCGAAGGGACGTCAAAACACACAAGGCGAGGCTCAATCAAACCAGACTGACATTTTGATAAACTTCGGTCAAGCGCACAACTCGAAACCTGAGTCTCACTGGTTCTGAACGCGCGATGAAAAAGATCCACAGCAGGTTTGGGTCTAAATTCTTCAAGCGTATTCCTTGGTGCCCCCTACAAACACACACTACCGGTATTCGCTGGTTCCACAGAACTGGAGAGCTTGGCGTGGTTGCCGGTTGAGAATGTGCAACTCGGAAGGGCAGCCAGGAGAAGGAAGCGAGACGAGTGATGCAGAAAATAACCTTAGAATAAAAGACAATGCGGCAGAAGAGGCTCCTTTGTGTGGTTAGCCAAGCTGCTTCCCTCGCAGTACATGACACGAACAATGTACCTTTTCTCTGACAAAGACCAAGGTCGCACACAGAGGAGACGTCCACTGACTAATCTGTTTTCACACGTAGCGGTCGGCACGAGTGCTGTCTCACCCTTTCCGGAAAATGTGCCAGACCCGCTCCCCACAGTCAGCACCCCAAAGGGGCTTCCAGGCCAGAGAGCTTTGGAAATACCCTGGCTAGAGTGCCTGGAAACCCTTTCCTCCTCTTCCCCCCCAAAAAAAGAGAGAAAAAGACTGGCCAAAAATGGAGTGAACAATAAAAGTTTGCGGGTGGGACGCCGTCACTTGCTGCTTGCATGCACGTCAGAGTTCGTCTCACCACGCTCGTCTCGCCAGTCCTGGTTTCTTTCCGGCCCAGTTCACGAGGACCATGTTGCCGGCTCGCCGCATGTTCACACGGGCAAGCGTTTTTGTTTGACAATCCCAGTGAACTTGAAATGTCACTGTGAACATGTGTGTCCTGCTTTGGTGCGTGGGACAGCCATGGTTAATTTGTTCTGGAGAGAAGATGGATTGTTGGTGCGTGTTCTTTGTTTTAATTGTTGGAACTGGATTCAACTTCTGCTTGGGGAGCTATTTTTCAACACGCAAGTTTACACAACTGTTGTTCTGTGAATGTGATTTTCCCTGAAGTGGGTTTAGGATGACAGCTGAACCGCAGAAAGACCTGGAGATGATGTGTTTGCTGAAAGCTAGAAGCACGACACACACAGTGTTGTCAACGGTGTCTTAAATCCAAGAACAAGATGCAGAAACACACCTCGTGACACAGAGGCAGAGAAGATGAGAAATCCACGAAGGGAAGAGAAAGCTCCATCGTTTTGCTTTTCTTGAACAGGATGCTGCATGGATGCGGTGTTTCCCCACTGAAGCGACGCTGCTGTTTCGCTGGAACACTTCGTGTGGAATTTACCATTTCCGCAGCCAGAAGACACCAACACAGAACATCGAAATCTTGTTGTTCAGCAGCAATGTTTTGTCTTTTTTGTGTGGCATCTGATGTGTTTTGGACTGAATGGATTGGAATTCCCTGTCCAGTACTTGACTCTTTTCTGAAAAGTGCGCTGGGGCGGGGGTGGCAGAGCGCCCACGTTGGCAATGGCGTAACTTCCGTTGTGCTTTTCAATCATTTTTCATTTCTTGTGTGTTAGGCTGTCGGGGGCAGTTGATTAGGGCACTTAGTTATGCAAGAGGACGTCAGCGTTTGCGTCACCAGGACAACGTGGCGCGGTAAAGTAATGCCGTATCCCGCACCCGTCCGGCCGCCTCGGTTACTGTTTGGGGATGTCCTGTCATCCTAATGCATTTTGAACGCTACATCTCCATACCTCAAGGTCAAAATAACGCCAGACATGCGCATAAATATTGACCCTTGTGTGAGTATGCGCAACAGCTTTGGCAACAGCTTTATCCAATAAGGTCTAAAAGGTTTTTTCCAACTTCAGACTTTCTCTTTAGGTAGGTGCATGGCACTTTCAGCGGTCAAAGAAATTGCGAAGGGATGTGCTCTGAATCCAGCTTAAGGCGCACCAACACATTTGCATCTCATTTGCAGTTCCGTCGAATGGCAGACAGTCTTCTGATGGAAATCACAACCAGGATGGTTAGTTGCAATTTCACCTTTTTTGCTCGAAAATATATGTCTCTGAACTGCGCTTTTATGGTGTGGAGGACAAAGGCGAGTCCTGTTCTTGGGGTGGGCTGCTGAATGTGGGGTTGCGATTTTGTGCAGAAGGAAATTATCTGCAGAATGTTTTCTGTGTGTCTCTTGTAATACGTACGAGTTGCGACAAGCACCACAGAAATGTCGCACCACAGAAATGTCGCAAGTTGGTGAGAGCATTCGATTGGTTTGTTCTTTCAAGAACACAACCTGAAAGCGGAGCATTGTTTGCATGTCGTGGGGTCAACACGTTTGTTCGTCGTTGTTCCTCCTGGTTTCTTCTGAAATTAAAAACAGAAAAAGTTGGGACATGTCGCGCGAAAGGGCTACCAGTTGAAATGAACAACTGGTTGGAAAGCAGCATTTGACAGGGGAGCAATTTTCTCAGACTGTGACCACGCTGAAGTTTCTGAATCTACTCTGGGAAATCCTGGATCGGGTGTGATCTGAGGTGGGTTGGGGTGGGCACAAACCCCCAATCTCAAAAAGTTATAAGTGAAGAGAAAAAGTCTGCACCTGCAGCGCAAATGGCAGTTTATCCTTGGAAGATAGAAACGTGGCGGAAAGCAATTGAGAGCCCCAACAAAAGCTGCCAATAACTTTTCTCAAAATTGAGCCCCCTGTCTGTTTTTTTTTCTTTTTAGTTCTGCAAAATAACTTGGGATTTTGCAAGTAAGCTTTTCTTTGGCATAAAAGATGTTGCGAATTGAGAAAGAGACTTGTAAGATGAAACGAGTTCTGTCTTCCGAACCAGGGGGCTCACAAATTAAATTTTTAGCAGAAAAATGGGCAAGTTCCTGGGTCCCCTGGGTCCTCAGGAGGAAAACTCAGTTCACGTTTTTTTTGCTTCCGTTGTTTGGAAAATCAAAAGGTTCCAGCTGAAAAAGCGTGGTCCACAATGTTATTTCAACCCCTTCTGCCGTTGTGTTTTTTTCCTCGGAGAGGGGTTGTGGAGGGAAGACATCGAAATTTCGGGAAAAGAGAGACTGCATGCAGGTAGAGGAGCGCACTTGTGTGTCGCTTCTTCCAAACAGGGACCTGGTGTCAATTTTCCACTCACGCTTGGTTTCTGTTTTCAGAACCTGCGCGCTGAGCCAAATGCATCGAATCCAGATTTGGCTACAATTACCTTGATAAGTACGGCATCTTGAAATATCGCGAAATTGAGATGGCTTAACTTTGATAAACAGGAGAGTTGTAATTTTGTTTTGAAATGTCACACGCTTGTTATGTTTCTTGCTTGTCTCGGAAGTTCTCGACTTCTGTCTTTTTGAGCGTCAATGGCTCTGCGGCAAGATTATTCTTTGCACACGCAGAGCTGAGTTAAATTGAAATCAACGTTCACAATAAGAGCAATCAACCAGACTTGGAATCTCAACTGTGATTCCAATGGATTACAAGCTCTGGGTGGTTCAGTAAAAAATCACTTTGAACCTGAATATTTGTCGATGCACACCGTCCTGCAGATTGCCTAAATCTCTCACAATGGCAACAAGCATAATATGAAGATATCACAGGCGCACATGTCATTTCCCACCGTCTTGAGAGCGATTACTTCACTGTCATGGAGACAGGGCTCCAAGTGCCACCAAGGTTAATCTTGAGCCTCCATCCAGCGATAAATGCGTATTCAACAGCAATAAGTGTCAGGTTTGCACTTCAGTCTGTGTACTGACCAAGATCTGACCAAGACGAGTGGATGTTGAGAAGCCACGTCTTGAACTTGATGACAACCTGCCGACCAATCTCAAGGTTGAAGCTTCTGTGGCTCTCTCATTATTGCACAGTGTGACCCATGAAACATCATCGAGGGCATGTCGAGTGTTCACACCGGTGTGCCTTAGGTGGCAACAAAAATTGAAAAGTGTTTTGAGGACAGTCCATCTTCAATCCACGTGTTTGCGTGAGGTGCGACTCAGATCATCATTTGGGTCATCCTTGCAAAACGGATTGGTGTCTGAGGGTTTGTCGTCGAGTTTGTGCAGTTTCGGATGTCTGATGGGTGGTCGGGACACGGCAAAAACGCGAGAATGCAAGTTTGAGCAGATACGAGGCAGTTCTCAAATGAAACGGTTTCTGTTTCATAAGTCACGATTTTTGCTGTCAACAACAATTTTGTTGCATTGCAATTGTCAATAAGGAACAGAAGAACAATATGTTATGCAACAAAGTTTTCAAAATTATAACACAATATAATTATAGCAGTTGAAAAGCTTGCTTAAAAATATACTTTTCTGGTAGTTTAACTGTCTCAATACTAGTGTTTTATTTAATTTTTTTAGTCTTTGTCACCTGTGAAGATGCTCTGCTCAAGTCAAGAGTTCATGATCACAAAGTTTTCAATAAAAAAAGTCAAGAAATGTACAGAAGAATAATAACAAAAATAGAATTTTAAATATCACAACAGAGTTAAAGTCTCAAACTTGTTGACTTGATCAACCTTATTATAGGGTCAAAGGATCAAGTTCTAATAGTTGTCCAATGATCACAGTGATCATCAAGGAGGTAGTGATGATGTGTGAAGGAATTAGAAAATTGCCCTGATCCAACTGCGAGTTACGGAAAAGAAACCGCTTCATAGGAGAACTGCCTCGTACTCGTGCCAAGCATATTGTTGTTTTTCTGTTTCGCCCCGAAAATGTTTGCCTCGCACGACCGTGTTTGACCTTGTGACTGGATCCACTGCCCTTGTGAATTCCAGAAAGATTTCGAGGAACAGATTGCGCGACGATTCTTTTCTTCAGGCACGAAACCTACAATCACAAGATTTGACTTATTGGTTATTTTATCTCAGAAGATTATCATCAAAATCTCAATTAAATCTACTTTTTCAGAAAGGTCTCGTGGGATGTCGTTTTTGGAAAGACGATCGGATCAATCAAATTAAAGACTTAAAATTTTAATCCTCGCGGCATTTTAATCTTTTCCAAGACCGGTGAAATTGACGTGAAGAATGGAGACTTGGCGTCTTCCTGGCGTGATATTATGCGAAATTGAGTTGCAGGATATCTGTTGAGTTGATCCTTTGCGTGCATGCTGCTTTGCCCGCCCTGCAGTACGATCGCTGGTTCCACTTGTACTTTTGCCTTCATTGTCATTTTGTTGCACCATTTCAACAGTTTGCAATCAAGGAGTTTCAGCAGCAGCAGAGCAACATATGAATTGTCTGCAGAGTGGCGAAAAAAGATCAGCAGCTCGGTTATTTTCACCTGGTTTGCAGGGACCGACAATGCCTAACAAGTCCAAGATTTGGTTCGTCAAGGTACGACGCTTGTTCACGCTGATTGGTGCTCTTGTTTCACTTGAAATTTCTTGCAAGGCGTTTTACATTTTTGTGTTTTGCGTTCTGCCTTTTGTGGGGATACCGGTGGTGCTGATGACGTTTTGTCCGAACTGCGTCAGGCGTGAAAAGAGGAGTTGGTATTCGACTCTGTTTTGTGCGCGCGGTCAGGCTCTGCCAATAGGACGCGCGCTTGTTGTGGTCACACAGAGTCTGTGTGTAAGTGGTCACTTTCCGTTCAGTTGGGTAACTGAACCAGAGGCGGGGGGGGGGGAAATGAACCATCACAAAAATTAACCAGGGTGATTCTTAGGCCATTTCAAGCAACTTTCATTTTTGGCACGGTTCAGTCACCCCCCCCCCCCCTACATGGTCAACTGAACAAAAATTTTCAAATTTTCTAAAATGGCCTCAAAATTATTTTGGTGAAATTTCACGACAGTTCAGATTTCCCCCCACAAATGGCCCAACTGAACTGACCAACTGAACCGTGGTCAGAGCGACTGGCCCGTAGAAGATCGGAGAAACTGACCAGCTCGAAGGACCGCGTGCTTTTTAGGCGTCAGCCTTCTTGTGGAGAAGGTTGCAATGGACACCTTTCAGTGCAAGTTTTTGTGGCCCTGGCTTCAAGCAAGAACGTACGAGGTCAAAGCACCGTACTCACAACAATAGGGCACCCTTCTTGCCATGGTCGTGTATCAATAGGTGTCCAATCTAGTCTGTCCAAGGGGAGGGGGCTGTCTGAACCTTCAAAAATTTCCAATGGTCTTCACGAAGCGAAAGTTGTGATACTTGTTTCAGCTGATATGCGGCCAAATGTTTGTGATTGTTTTGGTGCCACACTAAAATTGGTTGAGTGTGACAGTAATGAATGTCCCCCCCCCCCCCGTCATTGCGCCACAGCTCTGCGCGAAATTCACCTGCTCGTCATTCCTGATCCTTCCACCGTGTCAGGTTTTCAGCTCGTACTTCAGAGACGTCTCTTCAGTTTGATCACAGCAGTGAAAAAGAAATGGCAATGATGAGCCCTCAGATGATAAATTTGTCGTATCTGCAATGTGTTAATGTGTTTTTGACAGCTCACTTCCTTTTTGCATTGTCGTCTACACAATGGATCCTGTATGGTCGGGTGGTTTTCAGTAAAGAAAGAACAAAAGTCTAATCAAGGAAACATGATATTCTTTTCAGGACTGGAGACGATCATTCACGACAAGAAAATGTGTAATTTGTCATCCTGAAGAACTTCTTGCGTGCACGAAGTTCCAGCGCACGCTCGTGTTCCTTTCAACTGAACTGAAAATTTTCAACACAAAGAAGAAAAAAAACGTTCTCTGTGTTTTGATTTTTCTTGTTTCATAAACTTCAGCCAGAAAAAGAACGAACAACTGTCGCAGGTTTGAACCTACCTCAGGTTCTCAAGTTCGGAGGACGTAAGACCCAGGGACTATCAGTGATCTTGCATGGCAATGATCTCGAGACACGAAGCTGCGACGGTGGCGATGGCCCGAGATTACCGCAATTTACCCACAGAAGATATTTCATGCGCAGGTTGTTGGCAGCTGGACTCCATGCAGGCCGTGTCGCTGTGATGAAAGAATGTACTTGACTTGTGAGCGCCTTAGATCAGGGGAAGTGGGAACTGCAAGAGTCATTACAGAAGCATTAAACCTCCTTTTAAGGACCAAACAGCAACAGCTATTTTGCACTTTGAATCTCTGAGGTGACTTGGCTTTCAAAAGGAAGGCCAAATGTCACTTCTCGAGTTTTGTTCACGAACCTTTTGTTGATTGTCTTGTTTCGATTCGATTTGTGAAAAAAACAAGAGCTTGATTGTCACGCATTTACTTCTATGAGAGTGTTGAAATGTCAGTGAAGGTGATATTCTCAGGAGTTTCCATATGGCGCGCGTGGCCTTTGCCCACTCGAGTCAGAATCAAGACCAGCAATCTTCTCGCAGTCGAAGCGAGTCCTTTGCGCACTTCAGTCGCCACACAGGGACCCGTCGGAAAGTGTGTTTCTTGCTTCATTTGCCGATTTGCGGCTTATTTCAGGTGCACAAAGCTTTCAAGTTGTAAAAGATGTTTTCTGTTCTCTGTCCTGACTGCCAGTCACACTTGCAAATGGTGAGCACCTTGAGGGCACTCAGTGTGGAAAGGGCAAGATTCGCATGCGACGGATCTGGAAATAGAAGTGATTAGATTCGCTTGGACTTCGTCGTGCGACTTGTCTCGTGGGCTTCCGAAAGAGGCTGAAGAGTCCAAGTAAGGTTGTCTGTGTTGCCCAAACGTGGTTGCTGTTCTTCAAGAGTGCACTCTTGTGTTGCACGAAGAGTCGAAATTTGTGTGAAAAGTACGAGTTTTTTCTCCCTCTCTCTCTCTCTCTCTCTCTCTCTCTCTCTCTCTCTCTCTCTCTCTCTGTTGTTTCTGTTACAATTTACGGGCAGTCAGTGTTCGAAAAGGTGACAAGATTCATCCAAAGAGACGCTGCAAATCAAGACAGCCTCCCTGCTGAGGGATTGTCCCGAAATCCACACATCATGCGTCAACAGCTTTTGTCAGCCTCCAAATTGACCTCGAGTTAACGATGACAAGCAGTCGCTTGATTTTCACTTGTCAAGCCAAAGCTGACAAGCGGAGTAAATGTAACTCCATAGGTACGAAGCTTGTCAGAGTTGCTATTTCTGAACATGAGACGCAATTTTTGCGCTGAGTTTGACGTCGATCATACGTTGAACATCTGCGCGTCAATCAAGGAAGTTTGTGGTGAGGTCGATTGCTGTCGTCTCAAGCAGCTTTGAACCGCAGTTTGCTCCGACAGGCAACAAGCAAATTTTAAGCGTATGCTGCAAAAGTGAAACATTAGCACCGGAGCGCCCCTCACTTTCTTTTCGTCTCAGCAGTGTGTTTGTTGCACCCAACTTTTGATCAAAACGAAGGACACACCTGTGCGACTTAAACTTTTAGGTGCGACTGAACCTTTCTGCCAATATTCTCAAATTTCCAACAAGAACCGTACGTTTTGCCAACGTGGACATTTTGGTGGAAGGGGGCCTGGTCCGAGACAAATTCCTTTTTTGCAACTTTCTGAAGAAATGTCAAGAAACCAGCAACTAGTCATCAGCAAACACAGGTGAATCTTTCACGTGCATGTCCATACGTTTTGATACACTCTTTGGACGTTTTTCTTGATGTGAAATCACAACTGTGTTTCTGTTCCTTTCATGTCACGTACATCATTGTATTTCCAGGCGAGGGAAGCCACAGCCGTAGCCGGAACCCAGGGAGATGCCCATAACGACACAGGGATCTTTTCGAATTAGAGACAAGGACGGAAACATGCCTCAGTTCGAAGTGAACAACCCGTATCACAGTCAGGGCCTGGCCGCCGGCGGTTCGGCGCTACTGGACGCCATCAACCGGGGCAAGGTGCACCTCGCCAAGTTCATCCTGGATGCCGGCGAGTCGAACGTCGTCAACACACGCGACTTCAAAGGAAAGACATCACTCATCAGAGCCTGCTACATAAAGGTTAGACAACAATCAACCGAAAGAAACGGAACGTTTGCCGCAACTGTGACGGCACCCTGCAGAACGCGTAAAATCCCAGGTCGTGTTTCGTACTGAAGTCTGCATGTTGGTGTGAGCAGTTGGAGTTTCTTACCTGGTACCATAACACATCTCGTTCTTATGGACAACCCGAATTGTTTTCTTCCATTTCGGCCAACACCAACACGCACATTTTCTGTACGAATATGGAACCCTTGAGGCTGAGCGCACATTTGTCAGGCAGCGGCGGTCGTGAGGTCCTTCAGCCACAACAGCGGAGAGTCCTTCAGCCTTGACCATTCCAGTGAAGGGACATTTGTTTGCCATGGATTTGTGTGTTGCAAATGGGAATGTGTTTTGGACTCCTCAGAACTGGTCTGTTTGATGTGAGGGGATGGGAGAGCATGGAACCCAGGGGAATGAGAGATGAATGGTGATTAGCTTCTCCTGTTGCGCACCTGACCGCAGCTGTCATCAGCAGTGACAGCAATCACGGTGTGAACGACGCATTGATCACAGATTGGTAACACACGCATGCTTTCTGGCTGGGTCCTCCGTCCGACAGAAGCCCGTGTGGTCGTGTTGTTGCGAAGACCACGGTCGTGGCACGCACGTCTCATCAAGACCTCATTGTGTTGTGCTGTTGTGGATCTGACCTTGCCTTTTGGTCTTGAAACTCTCACAACGTCATGAATTCCACTCAAGGCAGCAGTGAGCGGGGAATCCTAACAAATGCGACACGATTTCCCATGGAATCTCAACGGATGAAGTTGCCCAGGGATTGACGCTGATTGACGCTGAAACTAACCTGATATCACATCAGGCTGGAAAATTTGTCGTAGCAAACGTGCCTTTGGGAACATTTCTCCCTGGGGCTTTTGTGCATGTTCTCTGACCTCACGTTGTCGGAGGAACATAACGCTGGATAGAAAATCTACGTCCATTTTGAAATGAGCGTGCTCGGCCTTGCTTCTTGGCTTCACAAGATTGCCAGATTGTGTTACTGTGTTCTGGTCTCATGCAGCCATCGAGCGAAAGGTAATTGTAACCTGCCTCCGAATCATGTGCATGGAACGACAATCCTACAATTGAAGGTCCGGGATGCGAAAGAACTGCTCTCAGTGAGGGGACCAATCAGCTTTACTTCCCCATGTTTTGCTCTGCCTGTGAGTGAATGTCAGGCCAAATCAGGTCATGCGGTTTGCTGGACAGCAGAACTGACGAAGTTCCTTCTCTCTTTTGTATTCCAATCTGTATCTGGGCACAATGTGCAGTTGTTATGACACCAAAGATCTTCAGGCAATGGCGTATCTCCCAAGAAAACTCGACACTGCAGAGAAAACTTGACAAGATTGGTCTCGTGTCGTCTCGTTCTCTTTTGTTTCTCAGCGACTTGCGCAGCTTACTTAATGTGTCTGCTTGAAGCTAATTTGTCCTCTCAATCACGCACAACGAGACGAAGTTTAGGTAGCGTGAGCAAGAAAGAATCATCGCCTTTGCTGTAACTCAGTTCTGGGTGTTTCAAAAGAAGTGGAAGAGAAAGCAACAGTGTTCATTTTGTGCCTGAAATGCTTGATGGATTCTGTTCTTTTGTGGTAGGTTGCTTTTTTTGAAAAAGGGAAAGAGAAAGGATTTTTTGTTGGACAAACATGCCTTTTGCGGCACACAAGACGAGACTTCGCTCAGATTGCCAGCACTGGATGCAAAATGTCTTCTGGGCGAAAATGTATCGTCCTGCAGGTGGAACTTCAAGAGGCAATATCACTCAATGCACAAAAAGCCAGCAAAACGTCGAGGTCGACTAATTTGCTGTCCATGTGCACACGCACGGGTGTGAATCCCCAGTCATGTTGGACTGAGCGTTTGTTTCAAGTTTCTGAATTCAGGCTCCTTTGCTGCTGCCGGTGGGTAGGTGCCTGTTCAGTGAGCGTCAGAAGGACAAGTGTAACACCTCCAGACAGACCTACGGGGAGCAGAACGCGCTGTTATGCTGAGGAGGTAGCAGGTGAAGAGAAAGGACAGGGTTTCCCAGAACATCCCGGGACAACTGAAAAGCTGTAAGCTGTTAGATGTCCCTGCGGAATCTCCCGAGCAGTGCTTCTCTCTTCAAGTCAAATTACGGCTTCCAAAATGTCCTCCTTTGAAACAAATCCGCAAAGAAGGGATATCCATAGAACCAAAGGAGCCCACACCTCGGGACGTTAGGAAAACAATGGAAAGGGTGAGATTCTTTTGTCTGTGCTGTTGTCGCGCTGCTGCCGCAGTCATTGTGTCTTCAAACGAGGCTTATTCAGAGATTGCGATCTCGTGTGCTCGGAAATTACCCTGCCCAGTTGGGTTTGTTTCCTTTGTGTCCGAGTGTCCAGTTCCATTGTGCAACGGTCGATGCTGTCTCACAAATGTTGGTCGTTAATGGGACAGATTGGTTCGTGTGGAGCCACCGTCGTTCGGAAGAGGTTGTGTTGTCAACAACCCAAGATATATACGTCTGTTTTCTGATGCAAGAACAATGAAGGAGAAACCCTCAGATTTTTTGCGGCGCCAAAGTTGATCTCGTCTTTGAACTGTCTTTCTGCGAAGTGAGTCGCTCGTACACACCCACAGAAAGTGTCACAATTTCAGTCCACTCTGTCTTTGAACATATTTGCATGAAGCACTTGGTCAAGACGGCTGAAGGATCTTTTCTGTGGGTGGTTGAAGAACTGTACATGGTCAGTCTGAAGTGGGTGGGAGAGAAGCCGGCGCACTGACATGTCCAAGTGATGGTGCACCGGACCTCCATCTTAGTCTCGCTGTGTCATTCTTGTCAGAAGAAGCTAAAATCTGAAGGAGACTGAGGTGAGGCAGGGCCATGCTGGTCAAGTGTTGTGGTCAGGAGCTTTTGGGTGACGCAGTCAGGTGAAACAAAATGACTGGGATCATTGGCCGAACATCGTTCAAAAACTGACAGGCTGCTTCACCCTGTGCCTGGGCTGAGGCCGTTTCTGCTTCGCCTGACGCGTGTCCGGTTCGCACGACAGCTCCGACTGTTTTGTCCACCCGATGTGAACTTGAGATTGCAACTCAACTTTGTGGCCCTTCAGACAACAAGTGTGATGGAACCATTGCTCTATGGACAATATATCTTCGTATCCTATTTTATTTCATCAAGACGTGCACTTTGCATTGCAGCAAGGACGAGGGGCCAAACACCCCAGACATTTTACCAAATTTGGGGAACTTGATTGGGAGTTGAGTCTGTTCATGGCGACAGTGAATCCATCCATCTGCTCACGTCGCGAGGTAAGATACTACGTGCCAAGTTGGTAATGTACGTGCAAGATTATGGCTGCTAAAACTTTCATGAGGATATGATGGAGAGCAGCTGCCATGTTGATGGGATGAGATTGACCCAGGCGGTCTGTTTAGGGACCAGGAACAGCGCACTTTGCACTGTGAGAGATCACTTTTCCGTGGTTGCCACGGATTTTGATGCTCACCAGTCCGCCTGCATGTGTCTGTGGGCCAAGTCGTTCAAGATTCTTTTGCACCGCAATGCTTTTACGTCCACGCTGTGCCTGTTTCCACGAAGACTGGACGATCATAATTCCCCACAGAACACCAACAGAACCAACTGGGAGACTCAGCGCAGGATTTGACCTTTCCGAGATTGTGGCAAATGAGAGATTTGCGAAGCATTTGCGTGACGAATATGCGTCACCCTTTGCTCGTTCTAACGGTGCATTCAGGTTCTGGAGCAGAAACACTTGACCAAAGTTTGCCGCTGCAAGAGGCCGCGCACACGATCGTGCAGAAAACTGCCACGAGGAAACACAGCTTCTCAAGGTGAATGTCTCCCATGGAGTTATTTTTACGAAGGAAAATTCCAACACTGCTTCCCTATCCCTTTGCCTCCCACGTATGAGCAGATTACATTGAAAAGGTGATGAATTGTCGCGGGCAATTTCATCTCAACCTTTTGTCGTGAGGATAGAAGCAAACTCTGACGCGGAAATTGGTGCGTGATAATGTTCCATATCACCTCATCAAATTGGCGCATGGAGGCACTTCTCGAAATACATTTGCATTCAGGGAGAGGTGATTTATTTCAACGCTCTCAAAAGACCATTTACAAACACGGTCAACACGGGTGTCAATTGATGAACGCAATTAGAACTCCACGTGAGGAAGAAAAAAACCCAAAGCCAATCTTTTGGGGCGAACTGACTATCACTGGCTGCGTGGTTTGTCTTGGACGTTGGTCAAATGCCTTTGCTCTCTGGGATCACACGGTGGCATCAGCAAAGGTTCTGGAAACAGCACAAAAACGTTGACCTCTCGCTGCTCAGCATCTGAGTTTTTGCACTATGCTGGCGCTGCAAAAGGTTTGTCGGTTTGAGAACGTGATCAGAGTCTGCAGCCGCGGAACAAGTCTGCTCCCGCCGTGATTGTGCTTTTTGCGCTTTCATCTGATGAGGACAGAATGTCCATCAAAGTTTGACGAATGATGGTGTCCGTGTGAGTGCTGTTGTGGAACTGCAAACCTTTCGAAGAGCATGGAAGCGTTTCCTGAAAGGATGGAAATCGAAGACAGAAGTGCTGTCCTTCACTTGTGCAGACAGTCTGTGACGCCTTGTCCATTGCTTTCCATGCACTTTTGTTTGCACACTTGTGACCAAATTGAAAGATATCGCTGAACAAGGGGAATGCACTGCATACCTGACATATGACTCTTGCATGTTCTTTGTCGCCCAGAAATCCGAAGCGTTGTGTCGGTAGTGGGTAAATTTACTGAATTCTCAACAAGATTCTTACTGACAAAACGGGTGAACCCTGCGTGAAGCGTTGCTGCCCTGTCGTTCCCCCATCTTCCCGAACCCCAGAGTGGGCTCACCTAGTGTCAGGTTGGAAATCCTGTACGATTCACTTTCAGGCCACCCACACCCGCTCATTTGATCGAACTTGTCCAGATTTCGTTTTGAGTCCCACTGAACTGGACATTCCACACAATGGATTCCGATTTGTCTGATTCCCAGAAAATGGACCAGTTCAGGTTCACGACAGATTTCAGCTTCTCGCCCCTGACTTCGATGAACACACACCACCGCGTGTTTTTTGCTTGCCTTTCTGTGGTTGATATCGAGTGGATGCTGCAGCTTCAAAACTAAAAAGCCAAGAGCAAGTAACTTATTGTGTTTGCGCGAAGGTTCAAACGTGGTTGGTCCACGTTGGTCTCATCGAGTGAACCAATGTGGATTTGAAGTGAGAACAAACAGGGCACGTGTTCCGTTGACATGTTGCTGCGATCCTTTCAGCGGCTCTGAAGCTGGCATCAAAGTGAAAGGTAAAGTGGACATGTGCAATAAAACCCAGGGGCTGAGTTGTTGGGGTGAAGTGGGCAGGTTGTGCATGTGGCTCAGGCTGTGTCACCCAGTGGGCGCATGGTCTATTCTCGGCTTCGTTTTGATAAAATGCTCTCACCTGAACATGTTGTGTTCTTGTGACAGGCAATGTTAGATCAGCTTCCTGCTCGGACAGATCTGATCGACGCCAAGAAAACCAGACTTATCAAAATTCCGCAGGAATATCCAGAGTGCGCATCAATCTCCTGGGTGCGATTGGCTGCAAATGATAAGGTAACAAGGCAGTCATTCTGTAACTGTGGCGCATGTGTGAAAATCTCCATCTCGGCAGTTCTGCACCAAATTAGCTGCTTAGAGGAATGGTCTGGGTGGCATTTATTCCCGGCACGTTGAAGCCCACTCGTTTACGTTTCGTTCCCCGCACAATGAGACGGCAATATTAAACTGATTGCCTCTGCTGTGGGGCGCCTGCGGATTTTCTTCAACCTGCAACCTGCAAGAAGACGATTCATTATGATGTGGCCTTGACGGTTTCTACCCTGAACTTCACAACAGCGATTCTGCCTTCACGAGTGTGATGTTGAACCTGTGGCTCAGAAGTACTCCTGTGTGCGAAGGAGATGACATTTTCGATATTTGTTGTTTGTGGAGTGCTGTTCCTCATCTGAAATCCCCAAGTAGCAAGTGCATTCAAATGACTGCTGAGGAAACTGAACTTTTTGAAAACGGGGAAGACAGCTGTTCACCAACGTCAGCAACCCTTCATTCATTCAGTCCCAATTTGGTCGGTGTCAGTTTGGTGTGAAGGCTTCGCTGTCACCAAGCCTTTAGAGCTGCCCTATTTCCGTTTTCAGCAACACTGGTTGCATGTGCGAGCACAAGAGCCACAATCAACCCCAATTCTCCCCATAATTGCATGAACTATGATTGGTGGTCAAGCTGTGCACACGTGTGTGTGGCACATGTCTGCCACAAGCAAAAGGAAATTGAGAGGGAATTGAATTTGCACTTGCTTTCAGAGTCTTATTACAGGGACAGACCCAGACAATTCAGGTTGCTTTGTGATCCCTAAATAGCTGTGCAGAAAACACTCTGAAAAAGAGACAGCCTCTGTAAGCTTCAACAGCTTCTTGTGTGAAATTCCATCAGTCCTTGTGTGTATCTTTCCAACCCTCGACGCCTTGGCTGCATGCACACTCTTCTGAAGCATGTTCGCAATTCTGGGCATGGTCGACCTGACAACAAAGCTGACGCGTCATTGCTCGTTTGCCTTAGTACAATTAATAAATTTAATTCAATGCATGAGTGCGTGCCTACAGCCAGAAATCACTTTTCCGCTGTGGTGGGGAAGCAATTAGGTCTTTGATTAGATCTGTCAATTATACCGCACGATGTCGTCGCCATCGACAGATGCTTGAGAAGAAATTTTCAGTCAAGAAATGTTTCCGTCCCTGAACTATGTTTTGTTGTCAGAATCTGTCGAAGTGATTTGACACTGATTGAAGGACGACGTTCATGACTTCGTTGTGCTACTTTCGGGCGGTCATAAGAGACGGATTCATTGCAGACATAAATTGGATGAACAATGTCGCAGAACTGCCGGTGGACATGGGGGAAGCTGGTCACTCACATTTCTCACGAATCAATGTCCCCTTGGTCTTCTCAGCGAGACCGTGGTTGTGCTTGGTCAGGTTGAAGCGTTCTCGTTCAGTTCAAATCGGCAAACCTTCCTGTGTTGAATCGGACCCTTCAACAGTACTTTCTGTGCACAGAAAGAAATATTCATGGTTGAAAAAGTTACTTCCACGCAGAAAGGAATGAAAATGTGCGACACTCTGGCGTGGATCTGATTTGCCTTACTCGTCAGGCCGGTCCCGAGTCGCAGGACAAGAACTTCCGTTTGCTTCTTCGAGTTGGACGGTTCTATGTCAGGATGTGCATGTGCAGCGTCTCCTACAGCATGTGAGATTCTTGTCCCACATCTATAAACATCCCTGGACCTTTGCGCCTCGCTCTTTAACAACCATCACTTGCTCACCCCATTCGACAGACATGATAACGAGTATTCGCTGATTTCGTCGCTGTCGCTGCTGTTGTTTCCTTGACCTTCGTCTAATGTGACACATTTCCTTTTTCCGTCACAGGAGGAGAAGACGCGAGGCAAGGCGATCGAGCTGCTGCTGCAGAAAGACGCCGACGTGAACTGCCAAGACGACGTGGGCCGCACAGCGCTCAGCTACGCCACCGAGATGCGCGCCAACGACGTCGTGCGCATCCTCGTCAAACACAACGTCGACCCCGACATCGCCGATGACAAAGGTGCGCAGTGAGATGTGGCTGGGGCGTCTTCAGACCGCCGCAAATTCGTTGCGTTGAAGCACAATTCAGAAGCCACCGTTGTTTTCTGGCTTTTGAGCGCAGCTTTTGAGTCTGATATCTCGTTGAGCTCTGCCGAGAATGGCTTTGCTCAGGTGTTTGTGCTGCTCGTCATGTGCACCACGGTTTCCTTCTTAAATGTCAAACATTGATTGAATCCAGTCTGTGGTCTGAGAAGAGACGGGAAGGCCCTGAACCCACGTATATTTCCTCCGAGAATTCCTTCTGAGTGCGCCAGGCGCCTGTGTAAATCTCGCTGTCTCTTGATGTTGAAAGTTTTCACCGGGAAAATGTTTTGCCTCAAGTACGAAGAAAAGACCTTGCACCGATTCCCTACACATAGTGAGGAATTTTGTCTGAGAAAGAATTCATGAGCACCTGAAGATTCTTTCGTTCCACGTGCTAATTGACCCAACTTTGGGTCTGCGTCAAGACGCCCAATTTGCGGCTGCTTTCGATATGTTCGGCTAAATAATGAAACAGGTAGTTCCACATTTAGTAACAGTTGATTAGTGCCTGCCATGTAAGAAGATAACTCGATAGTCCCAAGACATCAGAAGGTGTACACGGTTGTCTCTCGGCAGCGAGGCTATCAAGCATGCATCAGGTGCTCACTTGCAGTCTGATGGGAATCGCAATGATCAATTTAAACACAGCGTCTACGTTCAACGCGGGTCGACGTCCCCGCTGTCACTTGAAGCGAAAAAAGAATTCCGTCTTGTCGTTCCCTTCGCTGTGTTCAGCTGTTTCTTGGAACAAACACAATCGTCGCGAGGCGATCTCGACCAATGTTGACCACAAAGTCTTTGAGACACAGATGCGAAGCACGCCTCAATAGATTTTCAATCTTCTCGAAGTGTTGTACTGAAGCGGTCTCTTTCGTTCCTTTGGTGCGGATTTCTTTGGCATTGATGCAGAGCGGTGCGTGAGAGCTTTCCTCTCTCATTCCAACTTTTCTTTTTCTTTCCTCAGGAAATACTCCCTTGATTTACAGTGCGATGGTGGGAAATGACATGGCTATAGAAGTGCTAATTCGCTCGTTTAGGAGGCTGGGCCTTAATGTGGATCACATTAACAATGAAGGTCTGACTGCCCTACTCATTGCGGCCAAGAATGGCTTCACCGAATGTGCTTCTATCCTGGCGCTGGACGGTAAAGCATGCGTGTCGTTCCGGGACCGCGAGAAGGGGATGAACGCCGAGGAGTGGGCTCGGGCCCAGGGCTGCACGACGCCCGAGGTGATGCCCTTCTCGCCTCAAGCGGCTTTGCTGGGATACAAATACTCCCGCGTGGATGACGACCTTGGTGCAGCTGGGGGATCCCTGAGCCCGAACGAGGACAGACCCCCACGAATTTCGCCGCCGGGAAGTGCGCGCAGAAGAGCAGGCCGCTCCGCCAACCGGCACCTGGATCTGGAGGACGTGAGCAAGCGGTTGGAGAAGGTTTCCTGCAGCAGCTCCGGACAGGGACCTGGACCCATGACAAAAGAATCCAAGAAAGTTCAGACGAGCCCCCAAGCGTACGAGCCGTTGGTGCGAGGACGGCACAAGAGAAGCAGTTTGCCGACCATAAAGTTCAGTGGCTTCTTCTCAGCCTACAGTCACGAGAGGCGTGAGCGGAAATCCAGCACGCACAACACGGATTCGCTCTCGCCTGATCCAGATTCGAATTATCACGGCGGGGGTGATTCCCCAAACCTGGAGGAGTGGAGAAAAGGCGCGCGCAGAAAGAGTCGAGATGGATCGCGCTCCAAGAGCAAGTCTCCGTGCGCTTCGGCCGCGCACCGGAAGAAGTCGCACGACAGGAGCCCGGAGCTGAGCGCCGCCTCCGCCCAGGAGCCGCCGACCGACGGGCTGAGGCGACCCAGCACCAACACAACACTGGCCAGTGCAAGCAAAGTTGATGTGGAGTTGAATTCCAGCGGGTGCGAAGCAGCAAAAGGGAAAGACTGATGAAAAACAAGAAGGACTTGGCAACAACATGTCAGTATTAATCCATGCAAAATGTTGTGTACGTCGCAAAAGAAGGTGAATCATAATTGGCTGGAAGTGGCTTTACGTCCGAGTACAGTTGTATCTTAGCGATGTTCTCGCTGTCCGTGTTCTCATGTGAATTGGTCAATGACACCAAGTTCTCATTCCTCTGGTTTTCAGCTGTGTTCTTGTCATTTGAGAGAGAAACAGGGAGCGCGACTCTGCGTGCGTGCGTGGCCAAACGTGTGTTGCAAGTCTCAGATTGCAGACCCGCTCCTCGAGCTTTGTGTCCGTCACCTTTGTTTCACTTCATTACATCTTTCCGCTAAGTGTGTACAGTTTTTATCAGTCTTCATTTTTGAACCCCAAAAGATCTTACATTTCGCGTGAAACAGAACCAATATCCACGCTTGAAGTTCAGTGTGAGCTGGTGATATTCGCGTGCAGCTTCTTGTTCTTTTGTCTTTGCATTCGAAAATCTGGTTTGTGTGCAACAATTTTCACTCAAACTACACACACGTGTACGTGTGGGGGCTGGAACTGCAATTCGATGGTGCGATAAAATGTGAACAGCATGCAGCCTGTGACTTTGGCGAATAGCATCTCATCAAGGGCGTCAAATGATTCGGAACTTTAAAAAAACTCAACCTTGCAAATCTGTTCGGTAAGCTGACGTTATCCGCCACTGAATGCACCTGAGGCGGATGCAGGCAGGTTCTTGTAGTTTTCTGCCTGCTTTCCGAAAAAAAGACACTCTGGCACATCTGGCTACTGTACTCTGCAATTAAGCAGCACAAGGAACCCAAATTTGATATTTGAAATTTGCACTCGTCAATCAAAGCCTGGATCTGTGTGCACCGTATCGGTCGGCGAGCAAGAGATCTATTTTCTGAACACTTTCAACTGAAGTCGGACGAATGATTTTCACGTTCACTATTCTTAAAATTTCTTCAATGCTGTGGTCAGACAAAAATATCATGTTTGTTCTTGTGATAAAAAGACATAAAAGTGTAAATAAACACGAAATTGTGTCAAAGTGTGGAAAGATCGTTTCTACGAGCAGTCGATCCAGATTGCATTGGCGAATCGAGGATCGGCGTCAGGCGGAGCGCGTTTTCACACTCGGCGGAGCCTCAGTGCAGTCCTGGTACTTTTGCCTCAGATTTGTTTTCAAAATGTTGAGTGAGCCCACCCACCCCACCCCCACTCACCAAATGTTCAGGGTCGCATGACATCTTAAAATTTTGCAGGGGTGAGTGGGCAACTCCACACTTGAAATTGCTGCGGCCACCAACAATTGATTGTTGTGCACATCCAAAATTTCTGATGTTGGGTGACCTTCACAGCTGGGGCTGACCCCAAGGAATGTCGAAAACCTCTTCGGAGTGGAAAAGCAAAAATGGTGACTGGCACCAAAAAAGCACCAATTAAAAATTGTTCTGGGGTGGTGAAGGTAGAGCCCCCAACCAACCAACCCCTGCTTTGCAAGGTCACGTTTTCACCCGGTGGGTTCATCTCGTCTTGAATTGGCCCAGGAAATCACACTTTGCTTCCAGTAAATGCAGGCGGAGCAGGTGCTGCTGCGGAGCGAAGCGTCCCGTCGAGGATCCATCAGTCGCGCTGCTGCAGGCGAGGAAACCGCCAACAATCCGTTGTTGGGGAAGCGCGACACCTTCGGCTTGGAGCCGCGGTGGAGAGGAAGACAAAGCTTCCATCTGCCAAGAAGCTGTGTACCTCATGGCATGTGTTTTCGCAGTTTGTTGGTTTCTCTTTTTGGAACACACATACACATACACACGCACACACACACACACACACACACACACACACACACACACACACACACACACACACACAGAGTGAATACGAGTATTTTCTTCTCGTGAAGTGAAAAAGACCGCGAATAAATTCACTCGTGTGTTTTGAGAAGGCAACTGACAGATGTGCAGCAAAACCCAGGCAATCCAAACAAAAGACACAAAAGGAACGAGTTTCAGAAAAATTCATTCGAACAAACTGGAGCAAAGAAGTGTCGATTTCGTTTTCTGTGTTTGTGAATAAAAGACCGCCACTTAAGTTGCAGTGGATTGATCCCTGCTGTTGTAGGAAGCGAACAATAGTACTCTTGCTGTTCCGGAAAATGTCGTGTGTTGAAACTGCACCTCAGAAAGTGCGTGGAGCTCTGGTTCCTTTGTCGTGCGCGTGTGCAGACAAAAAATCTCAATTCTGCATCGTAAGTGCTGGCGAAAAGGCTTCGTGGAAAATAGCGCGGCAGTTTTTATGGCATTTCTATTTGACAACAACTTAAAGGCAAGCAAAACTTGTCATGCAAGATCAGCCCAGACTCTTCTGCTGAAAACTTGAGGGAAAAAAAAGAGTTGTGAGTTATGGTTGATAGGGGGACCTTTTCCTTCGTCATGAAGGCGGACCGGAGGCCGCACCGGGCCAGGGGGGGGGGAATTTCAAATGCAGGTCTCATTCTGAATCAAAAACTGCAAGGGAGTTGATCCTCTGAATACGGGAGGAGGAAAATGGTGTGCTTTCAATGTGCACTGTTCGCACCGACTGACAAACCTCACATGTGCACGACGAAGAGCAAACGGCCCCATCTGACGTGATGATTCACCATGCAGGTGGAAGGAGTCTTGTTGAAATTGGACATTTTTTTGTTGGTGACTCCACAGGATGTGGTCACATAGTTTTTGAACTGCATGGTCAGAAATCTGTTCTCACTTTCTCGTTGGAGATTCACCAAAATGCGTGAACACAGGTTTCTGCCAAACCCAAGGGTGGGGCCCGGAAGTCATCATCCGATTCCGATTTCTCCACCAACGATGCACAAGACGCGTGTCACCTTCTCTATCAGCTAGAACACAGCTGGGCCCATGCCTCTCAACCGCAACCTCACAAAGTGCAGAATGACTGTCTGTGGATCACTTGCTGTTCACTGCAGAGGAAAAACGTACCTGAATGGCGTTGTTTCAACCGGGAGTGAGTCCTGAAGATGACAAGGCAACCCATGTGACCCTCTTACGTGCAATATTTAGCCCTCTGATCCCTGCCAAAATGTGGATGAAAGAAATGTTGGGTCAGAAAAGTTTCCCTTTTCAGTATATTTCACATAAATGGACATTCCCATTCTCATATGAATGCATCAGAATGGGATGCGTCGTTGTATTTCTACAAAAACGGCAAACCTGCAAACGTAAGAGAAACCTGAAAAGAGAGGTGCTCTGTGTGGAGCAAAAGTGGGGTGAGCGTTGTGTCATCCATAGGACCCCAGAATGAAAGGTCAAGAGGTCCCAAACCTTGGGGGGCCTGCACAAGGGTCAGGAGATCAACACTGTGAGGAAAGTTCTGGTTCGTATTTGCAGCACCTCTCGGATTTGCAAAGATCAAAGCCTTCATCCGCAAGGAAACGTGATTGTTTTGCTCGGAGCCTTCATGTCTTTTTTCAAATGAATAAAGGTGCGTGTCTCAGACAAAACAGAAGAACTCATGTTTTAGCGATGCCGGTTTCTGATACTTTGTTCCTGAACTCAAGATACTTCAGTTTTACTGTTCATGCAGAAACAACCTTCCCGTTGAAACGAAACAAATGAGACAGTTTCATGTCTCGTCTGGATTAGATTCAGCCGAAAGGTATTTATCATTGTTGTTAATTGGAAGAGACCTTTACAGCGCACATGCAGGCATCCGGTTTCCATCATGCAAGGCGAACTATTGCAATCAAGAACACTTTCAACCCGTGCCCGAGGTCGGCCTGAAGATACTTGAGAGGGGATTGTTTGAGTGCCACCACGTCTCGGTCGAGTCAAGGTCGTTGTGTTTTCTCTTCTTTGTATTTGATGTCCAGCACGGAATTGTGCATGCTAGTCAGGTTTTTCACGAAACAGTCAAATTTTACTTCCAATTATGACACTACATGCACATTCCAGGCATTTTGTGGAACTGCAAGACTTTGAGAGATCCACTGTGTGGGACCTATACCCAGCTCAGGCCTGTGGCCTCTGGCAGCGTGTCCTACCAGCCTGAAGTAGACTCCGGGAGAGATCACCCACGAACCTACTTGAGGTCGGTCCTGGGGTGAGACCTTGCCCCCAGCCGTCGTGTCTCGGGCAATTTGCCAGTGCACAACACAGGCTCTCCATATTGCTCACAACAAGGCAAAGATTGAAGATTGACTTTCATGCAAGATCAACGATGTGGTCGAACAGTCTTCTTTGACTTGTTTGACTGATGCCCCCAAAACAAGTGGAATGAACCAGAACAAAAATCTAAAGCATTCAAAATAAAAAAAATCACAAGCACTGTGGGCTGCATTCAGGTTCAAGTTTGTGGCACAATGTTTCACAATGGTCACACAAAGATTCTCTTTGGTTGTTCATGTTTTTGGGTTGTGTTTTTTTGTGTGTTTTGTCTGGCAAACAGAAAAAATTGGTTGAGGGTTTACTGATGATTTTGTTTTGTTCAGATCAGAGGGGCTTTCACATGTGATAAAATTTTCACCAGTTCTGAGGTCACCCACAAATATATTTGGTGTAGAAAAAGTGTATATTGGCAAGTTTTTTTGGAAAATTGGTTGCAAATGTGGACCAAGGCATTGAAAACCAATTTGTGTCATTTGAAGAACTTTGGGTTGGGGGGTCAACATCAAACTTTTCTTCGAAAAGTAGGGTGTGCTCAGTGATTTGCACTTGACTGTTTTACAGACAATATTTTTTGCATTTGGATGTTGTTGATCAGTTGGTACATTGCAGAGGTACAGTTGTTTGGGTGTCTTTTTGACTTGTGGGCATAATTGCCATAATTTTCTTGCTTGTCCAACTCATTGCAAACAGTCTGAAATTTTGTCTTGTTTCCAGTGTGAGAGGGTTGTTGTTGTCCTTGGTTGTACCAAAGAATTTTGGAAGTTGCTGAGTCCTTTTTGCAAAAAATGAACAAGCAAGCGGAATGAGCAACCGTAACAATCGACCGGGAGGCCTATTTGTTGGATAATTTTGTAGTAAGTCCACTACTCCACATACAGCTTTGATCTTTTTCATATTTTTTGTCAAATACAGGGGAATGTTGGTGTAATCAAAATCAAAATTTGTTGTTTCATTTCACGCTCTGCCAAACAATCATTCTTGTCTTTGTCATCCTTGATTTAGTATTCATATTTTCCAATTCAACATTTCAATGTTGTTCACTGCTTTCAGGGTATTTTTCCAACATAAGATTGACATCTAAATCACAATTATCTTTGGTGTTTTGATCATGGTTTCTAAATTTGTGTGTGTTCAAAAGTTTTGATTTCCTTTGTTTCACAATTGATCAATGGTCTTGTGTCCTTTGTCCAGGTGAAACTGGGCATTTAAGTGGGGAATAAGTACACTTGTTTGTATCATTTTGTGTTTGTTTATCAATGTCAAATAAATTTGTCCAAGGGACACCACAATTTCGTTGTTTTATTTCCATACTGTTTCTCCAACTGTTTGGATTGTTGCTGTCTTCCTGAATCAAATGTTTATACAACAAAAACGCATTAAATTTGTTGTAATTCTGTCAGAAAATCATGTTGAGTCTGCAAAAAACTGAGTTTAAAATGTGTACTTTACGTTTGAGGAGGTTGCGCTGTTCAGGAGAGCTCCATTTTTGAGCGACCTAAACAGGGCGACCCACCTATAGGCAGCGTCTACCAAAAGTATGTGTGCACCTGTTTCATAGTCAAGATGAGGATCAATTTAGGATCTTTTGAGATTTTTGGTTCAATTTGGGTTGAGAATCATGCTCCAGGAAGGAAAATATGAAATTTGAATTTTTGGGGTTTTGGGTTAAAAAGTTCAAATCTGGAGGGGGGGGGGGAATTTGGAACATGCTTGGTGAAAGAAGTATATTGATGAAATGTAGTATATTGTATGGGTGTTTGCATGATAGCATTTGATTTTTGATTTTTTTTTACATGTACTTAGTTTTCAGGTGGGGTCAAGGTTTTGGTACAAATTTGGGATTTTAGGAAAGTATTCAAAAAATACACTCAGCAAAGATTTTAGCAAGCTTTATGTGTAATCAGGTGAGAAGTTTCAATGTACAGATAATTTGGATAGTTTTAGCTGCATTCTTAGTGTTTCAATGATATAAATTTCATAAAATTGATATAATTTATGCATCTGCTTGTTTGTGTTTGGGTTAATGTATTTAGGTGACTGTGTTTAGGTTGCTGTATGAAGGTTTCTGTGTTTAAGTTGCTGTGTTCAGGTTGCTGTATGAAGGTTACTGTGTTTTGGTTGCTGTGTTCAGGTTACTGTGTTTTGGTCACTGTGTTTCAGTCGCTGTGTTTCTCAAATCACCAGGAGCTCCATGGAGCTATTTTTCATGATGATGTCATGAAAACAAAAACAAAACAAAAATCATTGGTGTTATTTTCAAAACCGTTTTATAAAAATCACCCATTGCACAAGTTCAGCTGAAAATTTTCATGACTAAATGTTGCTCTTTTTTTTCTTTTTCTTTTTCATATTATTGTTACGGGGAAGATGCCCCCGCTGACACAGCAGCTGTAGTACATGCGCTTTAGCCGGCACCTGGACCGTCACCAGCAGAGAGGTTTCGATGGATTCCGCCCGACCCCTCCGCCCGGCCCTCCGCCCGGCGCGACCCCGCGTTGGCCCCGCGGGGGCTGGGGCGGAGGGGTCGCCAATTTGAAGTTTAGGTTTTCCACGTGGGAATGCAGGAGTAGCAGGAGTTTTTACGCATTGCTACGGGGTTCATGCCATTTTCTTTGTGGACCGGAAGTAACTCGAGTGCAGACGCAGCTTTGTTTTTATGCACAAAAACGTAAGTTTGACTATATATTTAGATAAATATTGATCCAGAAACCATGCAGAAATGGAGATTAAGTAATGTGGAACATAATTGACGTGGTTTTGATGAGACTTGTGTGTGAAATTTGGTGTGTGTAGACTTTCAATATGTGGCAACCAAAAGTCGACAAAACTCGAGTGCAAAACCACATAGATCTAGATCTAAATGCAGCTTTTGCTTTTGTTCGAAAAGGCAACTGGCGTATTTGGTCCCTTCTGCACATGCAGGATGTCTGGCTCTGGTCCACCCGTGGAGCACTTGCTTGAGACTGCGAGGGTGAGTGCAAAAGAGGCAGGTTGGAGCCTGCATTTGGGCGTGTGGGCGTGTGGGCGTGGGTGTGCATACCTGATTTCCATATGTAAATTTGCCAAATTATGTCAGGTTGCAGCTGGAGACCTGCTTGTGGTGCTCAGATCAATGTCCAATCTTTGCAACAACTTGGTAGTATTTTGACAAACACCAGAAATGTGCCATGAGCGAGATCGTCCATTCTTGAATACACCAGGAACTGTTGCTAGTGCCAGGACAGTGGTGAATGTTGCGCTCAAATGCATTTGATGTTTGTTTGCATCGTGCATTGCTCCTTGGCACCCTGAAAAAGCAGAAGCGTGGAGGAGGTGTGCTTTGTTCTCCTTGATCCCA
>JAAUXT010104604.1_pt1 | contig 54188 bp, 51 predicted proteins | sample 7278171 | NCBI WGS metagenome assembly JAAUXT01 (sample SAMN14350112, study PRJNA611818) | marine sediment metagenome | isolation source: surface marine sediment (1.8m) | place: French Polynesia: Moorea | collected 2018-08
ACACTTTCAAACTTGCGTTCACAGATTTAGCCTTTTGATGCCTATAGGTGATTCTCACCACCATACATTATACATAATGTATGCTTCAAGGTTCAAATCACCTAAAAAGCGGACAGACAGACTGCGTGCTGAAACCTGCAAAGATAGACTCTATTTATGGTCGTATCCTCCAGCAAGCTGAGCACCCAGACACCTGCACGTGAGTCGTGTCTCTGGTCGACAGAAGTATTTCCTTTCGACAGCCACTTTCAGATGGTGTTTGAGAAACGAATTTTGATCTGGGCGTCGCAGTAATGAATTGGTTCGCACGCTTCTGCCGAGCACGGTGAAAACTGAGGAGCCTCGCAGCAGGGAGCCTGACTTCATTAATTTGCTGGTGGAGAGACTGAAACTGAGACAATACATCATGGCGTGCGAAATTTATGTGGCGAAGAAGAAGGGGTTTCTTGAAACACGAAGGTCTTGGAATTTATTTCCAATCATGGTTCTTCTGCGCTGTTTGAGTCTGAACTGACAGGCACGCAGCTGGAGATCACACGCGATGGTGCCTGACTCCAGGTTGCAGCCGGGGTAACAAGGCCCAAGGCCTTCAGACGCCAGTGTCAGGCGTCTTTATGCAGCACCAGTGCCCAGGCCTGTCAGACCTGGTGCGTGCCGCGGACAAAGCACAGGGAAACGCGCCAAGGTCAGGTCGTTGTCGTGTCACTTCTTGAGAACTGGCACAAAAAACCCTCATGCACCTGCAGGTGGCATTTTGGCACAAAAGTGTCATTGATCACTTTGGAACTTGACGCAGGGTGGTGACGTTCTGTACTCCGCAGCTTCTCAGAACAAAAGAAACTTAAGCTGCTTATTCCATAATGACAACAGAGGAGAATGTCTTTTGTGGGTTTTGTGTCGACCATTTAATTCGATGTGCCTGTAAAGCAGACACTTCAGCATCGCACAACACGCGACCGAGCGAGCAACGGGGCTGCTCAATGAAGCAGCGCTGCTGCAAATGGAACAAGAAGAGCAGGTGGCGGGACAGGGAATCGCTTGATTGAAGATGCATCATAAAATAGCTGCCTGTATTACTCAGGCAAATTCACTAAAATGGGGCCAATCCAACTGCTTAAAATAGCCTCGCATTTTTCAGGAAAACACGCGAACCTGCAGAAACGTGAATCTGACATTGGTACTCCCAGTATGAAGATCATTTTTGGATTTGTGCTGCTTTCTGTTTGTGGGGGTTTCCCCCTTCTCGTTTCCACCTAACACGCAAATAGAATGTGGATTGATGCCCAAGTGAGCTCACAGTGTGAATCATTTAGGGTGATCTCTCGCTTGGCCTGAATGGACAGTACAAACTCGGACTTAGTGGCAATTTACAGTGGAAACAAATTGCCTTTCCGCGGCACTCTTCCCGAGGGAGAACTCAGACCGCACCGAGTCGTGCGGATCTCACAGAAATAGCTTATTTGCCGTGTGAAACATTGATGGATTTGTACAGCTCCTTTTTCAACAGATACAAATCTTTGGGAGAGCACTTCCCCTCACCTGGGAAAGACATGAGAAGATGCATTCCCTCACACACACCCGTCTTTTACAGGACTGAACCTCTTTTGTCTCAACCCCTCAGCTCAGCCGGCAGAACAACTTTGGTGAACACAACGTTGATCTCACCTTCGAATGGCGTTGAGTATGACGTGCGGCTGTTGAATCTGCTCATCGTGGTAAATTCTTCTCAGAAACTTCAAGTGGTTCGGCGCCGCTGTCTCTATGTTCACAGATATTTCAAACGTGTCTGAAAAGGGAACAAACAGTTGTATAGAAACTTCCCTCGTGCTTCCTGAATGGGATTCTGTGGAGTTTGCCAAGTGCTGGATCAAACGTGGCCTGGATAGGGAAAATCTGATGGGTACATGCATGCATTCATTGTTGTTCTCCCTTGAATGGCGCGTGCAGTGTTTGAGCTGGGTGGATTGTGGAGTCTGCAGAATTCCGTGACCTTCTTCCTGATCCCATGGTTCCCATAAAATAGACTAACAGATCAAAATTCTGTTTGCTTTTTAACACACAGAGGTACCATAAATAACCATAATCTGAACTGCTTTAGCACCAGCATTCTGAGTTATGACCTGTTCTGTGCCGCAGTTTGCCTCCCCGCGCAAATATGCGGGCCCCGTACTTGGAAATTCGCAATGCAGGCTTTTTTGCCTGTTTTCAAAGAACAAACCAAATGTAAAATTTTACCACACAAAAATTTCAAAATTGACCATTTTCGCGAAAAACGCAACAAAACAATCTGTTGAAAATTGAAAATCTACAAAGTTCTATGTTTGAGTTTGAAGTGAAATTCTACCTTCACCAACTACAATTCCAAGTCTTAGTCGAGAATTCTACGCCTTGTACAACATGAAATCAAGACAAAGTCAAAAGGAAATAAAACATGATTAAAATTAGACAAAAATCTTGTCAATCCACAAAAGTGATGAACATCAAAAGACCATGGTTAGTTCAATACAGCTCTGAACCTCCGTGAAGCAGTCGCATTTCACACTTCTGCTTTTGTTAGTCGTGAAAAGACTGTGCATCGGTCCGGCGTTTCTTCCAAGACTTGCAGCCCCGTACTCTTCCATCAGGGCTGGACCAAGCTCCTTCGTCAAACTCACCTCTTCAATTGCTTTTTTGACACACGTGAGCGAATCTGAGACAAAACATGGCCGTACTGCGTGGCCTGCGGACTAATTTATAAACCAAACATGTTCTCGCGCAAATGGGAATCACTGATGTGTTCAAGGTGAATGATACAGCGTCTTGGACCGACTTCCTGACAGGCTAGACATGGTAAATACTGATCGAACAGGGAGGTAGAACTCTCATTGATTTCACTCGGTAATCCTGGCGGCCGGCCTCCCATGTAGGGAATCCTGAAAGGGACGACACTTGTGTCTCGTTCGACTTTGTTTGGGCTTGGTTTCCTTCAGATTGCGGGTCGGTCTGTCTTTTTGCTTCCTATTTATTTTTGGAGGGTGTCTCAACAGTGAAAAGTACGTTTCAGACGGTGACGGAAACCCATCACCGTCTCTTAATTCCACACACACGCACGCACACGCACACTCGTACATGATTTATGACAACAGACTACTCTGGGAGCCACTGAATTTTCATTCTTGAGCCTAAAGGACAAAATGTAAGGTTACTGTCATGCACATACTTTCCACAACAAACGTAAGAACCACCTGAAAGTGGCAGCTTTGAGATTTCGAGGGCTCTTGATTTGGGGAAGAGAGAAAGAGAGGTTGACAAGGGTTGACTCAATACTTCAGACTCCATCATCGACCAACGTTCTGCATGCAAAAGTCTCCGATGCTCAAGCAGAAGAAGTCCAATAACTGTCGGTGTTTTGGCAATCATTTATGGGTGGATCTACTGTGATGAGATGAAAGTTCCTGTGCGCCTGGGAACGAAGCCTAACAATTCATTTATTTCTTTTTGTCACTGTTATGTGCAGAGTGCATCCTGTAACGCTAGTTTGTCGCCACATGCATAGTGCTTATGTAACAGTGACAGTTGCACAAGCTGTGTTCCTCCTCTCGCTGTCAGCGCCAGAGCCCAACCACCCACGTAAATGGCGAGAAACTTGTGATTATGATGGGCAGGAAATTGCTCAAGTTCCCTCGACATTCAATTCGATCATTTACAAGGCAGAATAGCAGCCCTGCGGGGACCCCGTCCGGGGTTCTGATTGTTTTCATTTGGCGGTTTGCGTGACTCTCCCGTGGCAGCGTTGTTTGAATAAGAGACGTCCTAATGCGGGGACAACTGGGGCTCATTTCCTTCACGTTTTATGTGCTTTAGCATCGGGACGAGAAAAGGGCAGCAGCTCCTGCTTCGTGCTCAAGCATTCGCTTTATGAAACGCTCACCATCATAATAATGCATGATGCCGAGTCCCCGACGAGAACACTTCTGCGGACACAAGAGCTGTTCAAGTACGGCCGACGAATATACGTATACAGTTCCCCCATTTCTTTATCACAACGCCGTGTAACGCAACAAATGTACAATAAAGGAAGTGAAGTGATCCAGAGTAGAGTCTTGGAACCAAACAGATGACAAGAGAGGCGTTTGAAAACGAAGGACAGAGAATTGAGTTGAAGTCCCGCTGCGGAGACTCAGATGGCAAATCCACTTAGCAAGCTACAGCATACACAGCGGGCTGCTTGATCCAAATAAATATGTATACACAGTGTCCTTAAATACTTTCAAAGAGAACACGATAAAAATAGAAAAACTAAGCACAATACTTGCTGCATACCTTCTTCTACAATGCCAGGAGAAGAGTTATTTTTACAAACAAATTAATGAGTTAAATTTGAGATTTTTTAATACGAGCTCAAATATGTACACCGAGAGTATGAGAATTTTAGAATGTACAGATGTTGAGAGCAGCCAGTCTTATGTACAAACATAGATTTTTCCAGCGCGGACTGGAGAGCGAAGCTCATCAGCCTGAATGCCAAACACACAGCAGTTTTATGCCGTTTAATAAATATTTGATGGTTTCTACTCCCGGGTCTCGTTAATTATGTCTGCACACCTACCTCTCATTTTGATTGGTTCCCTATTGAATCCAGATCTCCTTGTGAACGTCTAGGTATCCACGCGTGCTTTTGTGTGTGTGTCTGACCGCGAAATGTCAGCTTCGGAAACCGCAGATCCTGCCTTGCTGTCGTGTTCGGTTTAGGCTGTATGTTGCGTTTGCATGTGACAAGTCCTCTGGGGCTGGAACTCGTAATAACAGTGTATCATCGGTGGCAAGCGAGCTATTGCAATGACATTTATCAAGTGGGGAGCCAGCCTCTTCCGTTGGAATTTCCCCTCTGGAGATGACGATTGAAAGCGATGCGACTCGGTTTCGTCGTGTCACTGTGGAAACGCGCACAATTAATTGTCCGGATTATCTCAGAGCTAATTAATTTCATGCATCGATCCCAGCCTTATGGGGTCCGGTCCAAACTGAACTCGTCCTGTGTGATCACGACTGATCACTTTGTCCTTCCTTCCCTGCAACGATTGCCGTCTTCCAAGGCTGAAGGACACACGCACTTGGGCAAAAAAGCTCAGTTCATTAAAGACTCTTCAGCTCGTTCTTTCTTGTTGTGACGCTCAGAAGTTGTGTTTTTGTCAGTGAACGGATTGTTGGTTTTTGCCACTGTTTCCAGTCGCTGTCTTCTGCAAGCGTGGTTTATTGCCGAGTGGTTCCTCCTTGGGGATCAAAAAGCCTCTGCTTCCGTATGATGTAGCATGACACATGATGTGTTCTGTATGATTGCTTTTCTGTTCCTTGTCACAGTTTTAAGTGTTTTTGTTGTTTTCGCTGGTCAATCTTAAAAAGACTCACACTTCAAACAAGAGGGATGGTCCGATTGAAAGTTAAGTCCAAAGTGAAATTGTCTGTTCGTTCCCTTGCAGTTTCGCTGCTTCGAGTCCTGCGAGTGCACCTGTGGTTGTTCTTGATTCTTGGTTCTCCGGGGTTGGTACGGAACAACGCAAATCAGGAACAATGACAAAGTCCGAGTTGTGGTGGAGCTTGTGCACAAAGAACCAGGAGAATCTGCAGCTCAGCTCTGGGTATTACTCGCGTGGTTTATTCATGCTCATGCCTCCGACTTGGCCTTTTGCTTCTGTTTCATCCTGCCGTGTTATTGCTGCCTGATGCGATTGTGTTTGCTCGGATCACGCTGTGTCCAATACTTCTCAGCAAACTCCAGGGGTAACGTCCGTCGGTGTTATGACTGTTTCCTCTTGCGAGTGCCTTTCACGTAGAAGTGATGAATTGCACCACACAAAGTTTGTGCCCTGAGTCAGATGGTACACATATCTTACGCAGCAATGACGAATACGAATGTGACACTACTGGCGATGTTGCCTCAGCACTTGATTTATCTTATGACGCATTCCTTATGCAGTTCCTTCAAATTACCTTTCTTGTGATTCAATTCCTCTGGGTGACATCGAAGAAGTGTGTCTTCCTTATTGCTTCTGCTTCTCTCTCGGATGAGGAGTTCGGAGCCATCCCTGCGTCACACGTTCAATTAGGTAAGTGAAAGCGAGTGTAAAGCAAAACGCTTGTGAATGCCAGGTTGTCGCTTCGGGTTATCCACGCTATTGTGAGGACGTCCTTCCTTCTTTCCTGCAGCTTCCTCCACGCAATGCTATGAAAGGACGGGACCCTTCAGCGCGTTGTGTTGAACAAAAGAATTTGCGTACTGATCTCGGAGTGCTTGCTCCGAGTGTTGAAGCCTTATAAGTCCCAGCTTCAAGTGGAAGCTGCTTTTGTACACGGTTCACGACTACGCATTGCTTGCAGCTTCGGCCCGTATGTACAACTGTGACATTTCCGCCCGTAGCCTCCCAAATGGGTTCCTCCAACGCATTCCTCGACAATTCAGGATGAATCTGTTTTCTGGGCCACGAATCAAAGCAGGCTCAGCTTTGCTTCCACGTATTTTTGCTTGGAGAATGTTGTCACTGCCCAATTGAACTGGCACTTGGGTCAGGTGACCTGGAATTGATCACATATGGCAATCAAATTGTGTAGTTTTCAGGCAGAACTTGGTCAAATTTCTGAGGTCAAGTTTCCACTCCAAAACGTGTGCACCAAAATGGTCTCAATGATTGCCTGGGTCAAAAGCATTTGCTTTCCTTTTGATGCAAGAAATGTTGTCTCTGCAGCGTACCACTCAAAACTTGTTGCTCTGCACCACAAAACTCTTGTTTCTGCGCAATTTTTGGCGGGCACATGTGTTTTGCACCCAATAGCTCCACTCCAACTCGAGTTTCAACCATTTGCTTGCCCATATGCGTCGGCAGGTTGATTCTTGCCCGAAGCTGCGCGTGCACAGCACAGAGCGACGGAACTCAGATCAATAGAGCGTTGGATACTTGGAGGGAGGGACGCGACGCGCGCGTTGAGCATCGCATCGCAGCCCATGACGGGCAGCGGGGGCGGGGATGGGGCAGTTTTCTCTCCGCAGGTGCTCTGAGACCATCGCCGCCGCTTGATTCCTTCCAGCTGGAGGTTGACGGGAGCGCGGTGGAGTTTAAGCGTGGGATGATCCTCGCGACGAAGGAGCAGGTGGACACCGACTTGCGCGACACGCCTGACTCTGGTGTGGGTCTTGTGGAAGAGAAAAGCAAATCTCTTGCTTGAATCTGACCTGATCTTTATCTTCGAGTGGTCAGATGGAAATCATTGCCGCTGCAGATGTTCACGACAGGGTCAATCCACACCCACCTCCCTTTCACTCCCACGTGATCTGATCCCGCGACATCAGACCAGCCCACCTCCTACTCTGAGTCTGATCTTGAGTGATTCGTACCCCACGACTCCACCCTCTCAGAAGGTGGCTTGATCTCAGAATGACACATGCGGGGAATGGTTTGATCAAACGCACGAGCCAGGATCAGATCACACGGGTTGAACAGGTCCTGCCCAGGGTGATCTGCTCCTCCTTCAACGGAGAGTCGAGTTCCTCTCGTTCTCGGTGCTCACGCTTGGTCGCACCAGCTGAAACTCCGGATCCGTCTCGAGTGTTGAACGTCGTGCAGCTGATCAATCCCAGCCACGGAGAGAACACAAAAACGGTGGTTCCACACACGGCGCTCCGCTGAACACTTGGATGTTTCGCTGTTTGTTCATTTGCTCGGCAAACAGATCAGTTACAGTCGAATAGCTTTATCGCTGTGATGTTTAAACAACTTGGGGTTCGTGCGAATTCAGCCAGAAGGCTTTTGCGCATGTCTCCAAACTGGTTCCCGTTCGCCTTGGTGAACCTGCGAGATGCATTAAAAACAAGCATTTTTTATCCAGAAGAACAGAAGCCTTGGAGCGACAGAACCTGGCACGTGCCGCCGGAACGAATTGAAGCCAAAAAAGGGTAGAACGCCTCCAGCTCCAGAAAAGCCTCATTCATGAACAAAAATTGGGATAAAACGAGTCTGCTTCCTTTACAGCACAAAAACATTTTCAGCGGAAAGCAGATGTGGGGGCGGGAAGGAAACACAGACATGCCCTCACTTCCCGCTGCTTTTGAGACGAGGAAGAGTCGGAAGCCGAAATAGAACTGGGAGAAAATGAACTCTGCAGCGTTGTGGGAATCAAGTGGGAAACGACAGCTCAACTTCTCTTTTGTGGCAGCCAAATTATGTTGCCTCCATAAAGAAGTCAAATATTTGAAAGGGACTCATTGAATTCACGTCGTTTTGCCAGCCTGCGAGATATTCGAATCTGTGAAGTAATTGCCTACAGATCAGCCTGACTTTGCTCTTCATTTTTGTGTTGCGCTGAGGCATCTCTGATTTTACAGATAAAGGCAGATAGAGGCTGTCAGAGAGACAGCTTTTTCAGAACATCGGAGGGGGGCATGTTTGCGATTCTTGTGTTGTTGGTGAAACATGAAACTGGATGATCAATTAGGGCAATTTTGCTGCTGAAGGCGACGTGACACTCGTGCGGGGCCGTGAGCAGAGAGATCATGTGCGACTGCGAGGGAATCTTCTGCATGTTTTATGTGCTTCTCACATTGCAGGTGGGGAAGGAAGGAAGCTGGGCGCAGTCACCAGCGGAATTTCAAAGCACCAAGTCGACAGACACGATTGCCCCAGGCAAAGTCCACAGTTATCGTGATCCATCGAAGGACGGTGTTTCGGTCAGAAGATTTGGGATTTCGGGGGACCATGCCGCTTGGAGTTTGTGGCATTCACGCCATTGTGCAACTGTTACATATCTGTACAACCCACCCCTCGCGCTCGTGCACACGTGGGCGAACACGACTTTTGTGCAGATTTATGTGTAGCTTTGTGAGGTGAAATGTAATTTATGTGATAACGGCAGTCGTGACGTGAAGCCACACAAAAGAAATTGGTGCAGACATAACAAGCTGACTCTCGCTGTCATGCAATCTCCATCAACTGCGTAAAACAGCTCTCTGTCTGCCATAAAAAGCTGTTACACATGTTAGGAAGATGAACATCATTCTTTACGTCTTTCAGATTCGATTGTGGATTTTGACAAATCATTTCTGCCACTTTGTTCCCCGGTGAGGAGAGCGAGAACGCTGAGTTTGTTGTGGTAGGGAGGGTCAGGTTCCGGGAATGACCCACTTTCGGAGATGGTTCCTCCCCCAACCTTTGCGCTGCGGCGAGCTTGGGACAGTATCCTTTGGCTGTCATCGCTTTTGGTTTCTGAAGTATTCTCACACTGTGAGACCCACCAAACACCACCGTACCACAAGGTGCCATGTACACTGCCTCAACTCGTTCTCTCGCGAGGAGGGAAGTGAACGTCAAGTGTCAGATAAGCAGCAGTCAAGGGAACAGAGAGCTCGTTGACACGGCGACAGATCTTTTTCACCTCTCCCGAGGTCTGACGGAAAAATTAATCAAGTGATTCCTTGTAAGTGTCATTCTGACATTCACGACTGGCAGAAAGCACACGCTGGGGACCCTGCAAAGCGTCGTTCGTGGGGAATCCTTTGAAAGGTTAAGTCTTCTTATGGTGAGGGAGATTTGGCGAGGTTCCAGAGATGGACACCTCTTTCATCAAGAAAACTACACAAAACCTTTGACGCATTTTTGTTGACGAGTCGGCTTCCCAGATCAAGCTCGTGACAAGACACGATCTCCCGCAGGTGACACTGTCGAGAAGTCCGTCTGATTGTGTTTGACGGAAAGCACCGTGCAGGTGAACTACCTCAACGCATCTGCCACAGGAACCTTGGTTGTTCGCCTTGTCTGACCTTCAAGAACACCTGCAGCACACAAGATATATTCCTGAAGTTGGGATGGAAGCGAAGCGTTGGACACCAGTCAAGGACCAGGCGGAAGGAACCACCACTGTGAGTGGTGCCAGAGCAGCATCTTCTGGGCCAAGTCCTCGTTAAGCCGATTTGGTTCTGACGCATGCGAGCTTCTGTCTGATGTGAATCTGACATGCCAGGAGTAATTCATGTGAAAGTTCTTTTGTGTGTAAAATTTTGATAACAAGCCTGGCAGATCGTCAACAATTAACTTCAATTTCGTTCTGACGCAAGTTTCCCTCAAAGTTTAGGCTTTTAAGGAGAGTAAAATTTCCATCCACTTGTCAATGTTGCAAAGTGAAAAGTTGCTAATAACTACGAGTAACACAGAGAGAGGGAAGCAGGTGCAAGATCAATGGAAGTCTTAAAATATACCACGATTGTTGGTGCGGTTTGTAGCTCAGTTACAGGTGTATTCACAGAAAGTATTTTGCACAAGGCTTCAACGCAGTTTTTGCGGAGGCAAAGGAAAACCAACAGAGTCAAAATTGGCCTGTTGTACCTTTGTTCCTTGTATGCAGTGAAAATAAGACGGACATCTTTTGTGTGCACTGCTTCGTTCGACAGAAAAGTACTCGTGCAAGGCAAATACAAGAGCCAGAAGCACTCCGACAAAGAAACCTTTCAGCAAAAGATTAAACGCCTTTGAATCCAAGGGCGTGTCCGACGTCTTCTTTTTTTCCTTTTCAGGTGTATTCGTTATTTTGAAACAGGAGGTCCCTCAGGGTTGGGCCCAAGGCAGAACCATTTTCTTGATGCTGGCTCTGCTGCAGTGACCAGCGTTTCATTGAAACAGTCTGCTTGATGAAAGTTCCGACGGACGATCAATTGGTCGTTTCAACCAAGGTTCTCAACATCCGGTCGATGCACTGACGTATTATTGTTGCCATGGTTCTCCACAGTGTTGATGTTGAAGAACAAAGGGAAACGGAAAGAACAATGTTATTTGGTTGCAAAACATCCCCAGCACAACAAACAACCAATTTCAATGGGACTGCGTAGCGCCAAACAAGAAAGTTCAGCTTGCAGTTGACAATGTCCGGAAAACTTTCCTCATCGACAGAATGTATGCACTCGTGTCGCCCAATTGTCACCACATCTTTGAGTTGCGTTCTTGTTGTAAAGGACTTGCAAATCTTTTTTTGTGTTGTGGACTGCAAAAATGAGCAGTTTTCCATTTTTGAAGTCAGGATCGGGCTCAAGGGTCCATGTCCCATCTCAAAACAGTTCCTGGATTCACAGATCCACGCCTGTTTGTTACAAAACGCTGCCTCTGATGCGAGCAGAAGCAATTTTGACGATCAAAAACTCTTGAGTGATCAACAATGCAAAAAGCATGCCTTTGCAATTAATTTCAGGTTACCAGCCTCAACAGCCGAAAATATTTACTCGGTTGCTGAAGACCTGACTCTCCGTGGCTTCCAGGTTAAGAGAATATATATTGACTAAACCAATACAATTAATTTCGTATTGATTATCTCAAGCAGCGAGCAAAGGTGTGTGTGTGTCATCATATGGAGAACACGACGGATTGACAGCAGTAAAGGCCACTTCAGCCATGTGTGTACAGCTGTGTTAACAGCGTCCTTCACATGTTCACATTTTGCTCGTCTTTTTCACCACTGTTGTTTTGTCACAACAATTCCTCAAGGAGATTCATTGCTCACGTTGCGCAGGATGCCAACCGAGCGAGGACAACCTTATTGTTCCAAACAACGAGCTTTCCTTCACCATTTGGCCTTGCGTTGTCACAAACAATGCGTCCCGAGGCAGTCTGGCCGAGCCACCAAATCTGAATGGACTCCTGCCCTTTTTGTCCAGTGCCACAGAGGAAGCAGAATGGAGTATCAGCTGCTTGTTGCTGCTTCTCTCGCCTTAATAATTCTGTCTGATGATGTTTTGATGTTTTTCCCGACGTTTTTGACTCGTTTTGTTCAGCGCGCATCCCTTCCAGCTCACACCAAGGCGCTGTGATCTTCTGCGAAGAGCGTTTTTATTTCTTGAGCCCTTTCTCCACGCGCCCACGAGCTGCAAAAGCGCTGAGAAGCCGAGCCTTTTGTGCGCCACCATCACGCAAAGAGATTCGGAGATTAGAGGGAATGTTGTTCTTGATGGAAAAACAATGAACATCGAGATCAAGAAGGATAAAGAGTGCGCAGTGAAGATGACTGCTGGGAAGGGCTTTGATTTTGAACAACAAAAACAAGTCTGAAACTTTTTTACAAATCCCTGGGAAGAATTACGTTTCCATTCCAGCTTGCAGATGAAGATCTACACGTTCGGACATAAAGATGGACCTTCTACAGTTCAGGCGAAGAGTTTATCCGCTGTATTGAATTTGGACACAACTCCCAATCGGAGACGAGAAAAGCGAAGAAAACCATAAATGTGTTCTGGCTGCTTCGGAAGTGCGTGTGCGTGTGTGTATGTGGGAGGCACACAAACTGCTGTGGGCAAGAATTTCAAAAACGACAAATGTCTTTTTTGGCCTCAGACCATTCTTCTCCAAACCACTGAATCCTGTTGCATGGGCGTTGCTGCGTGCGAAACACAATAACATGTTGTCAGTCACATCCGGAGCGCAAAAGGAAAGAGCGATGCGAGTTACGCCACGAGCGTTGGTGCGAGTAGTTGAAGCCAAAATGTGTCAGTGAAGCTGCGAAATTCGCACATCGTGTGGGTTTGATTGTGCTCTTCATCCTGTGCATTTTCTGGCTTCAAACTCTTGTGTCAACACAGCACACAAAATGATCAAACATTTTGTATGTTGGGCAAACCACCTCCAAACTGAAATCGACTCCAGCTTACAAATTTAAAGTTGCTTCATCGTCTGTTTTCCAACGTGAATCTATTTGCTTTTCTTCTGTGTACTGTCTGCAAGAGGAATATCGCATGAGACTGACATGTCAAATGAAAGGTTTTGACTCTTTGTTCGGCAGGTGATATTTCTGTCTTCAGACATGGTTCTCATGAGTCTCCTATTCTTTAGTTGCCGAACGTGAAACATATGTGTGTGGGTGGATATGGCGCCGCGTTTTCAAAGAAAAAAGGCAACGAGTTTGTCTCTTCTTTCCATCGGCCCACTCATCATTTGCCGCTTTTCCTTTCTGATGTTTTCCTGTGTTATGTGGGTTGCAAGATATCTGGAGTCTTTTTCTGCAGAAGCCAGAGCATGATTCCACTTGGTTTGGGCAAAATATTCATCATGCATGTATGTCAATGTTACAAAGCGATCAAAGTTGAAACCTGACCCTCACGAGCCGAACCTTGTGACCCCTTTGAGCTCTTTCTGCTATTTGGTAAGGAAAGTCAGATTGTGTTTTCAAATTTGTCGGCTTGTCTCTTGAAAAAGAAAATCTTGAACAGAAGTGTGTCTGCAAAATCCGGCAGAATCTAGTTTTCGACACAGACAGCTCGCGTGGCAATGAAAGGAAGTGTTCTCCAAACTTGCGTGTTTGTGAGCATGAACTCTGTTGTGATTCCGCCATGTTAAACCGCGGCTTTGCGGTCGATAGAGTTCGTTCCATGGAGACAAATATTGATAAGCTGCAGCGCAATATTTACTGCGGACATTGTGTGTCTGAGTCCAGGCAGAAGAGCCACAAATCAAGATGCATTCAAGACGAAGAAATCCGGAATGTGTCTGTTGTCTTCAGTTCTGATCTTGAATCTGACCTGCACCAAGGTCATTTTGGGCAAGCAGGTGATGCTGATGTGGAGGTGGCTTGGGGGCAACGACCTGAACCCTCGTTTATGCACAAGTTGGTGTCTGTTGAGCTCTTCCTGGACGAAAAGCCCCTGTATGATCAGAGCCCCTCCAGGATCACAGTCCCTTCACTGTCAGTGCCCCTTCCTGGTTGAAGCTCCCTGGAGGGTTGGAGCGCATTTCGCTCGGTGCTTCCTCCAGGATCACAGATGCCTCTAAGACCGAGAGCCTTCTCTGGGATCAGATCACGCAGCAATCACAAGACCTCCACAACAGAGCCCGCTCCAGGACCAGAGCCCTGGTTGTGACAGACTCCGACAAATGTGACTGACTCGGACGCTGGAAGAACATTTCAAAAGTATTTGTACACTCGTACAAACGCCAACGATGGTCACAACTTTGTGCACTCATCTGAAATGGGTTTTTTCTGTTGGAACCTTTCCACAGCCATTCATTCTCGTACCTTGCAGAAAACATCACTGAAGACAGCACAATGAGGAAGAGTTATTTTCTGCAACGTTGCAAGCACACATGGAACACAAAGGGGAAGACTCAGGGCCAGAACAAATCTGCACTGCATGTAAATCTTTATTATTGGCTGGTGCAAAAGCAACAAGTGCATTCGTGCACTTGTCACCAGGATGTCACATTTTCCAATTCAGCACACACAGCTTTAGATGTTGTTGCTGCTAACTGCTGGCAGTGTGTTCGGCGGATAATCGTTAATTAGTATGTATTGGCTTCACTTGCAGGAATCTACATGCAGGAATGCACAATTGCTCTACGTGTACTTGGTTCGTTGCCCTGTATTCCCGCGCAGCCGCCCGAGTTATCGTGCACAATGTCTCAGGCTGCACGCACAATTTTTGCGAGTTGGATCGGTCCCTCAGAAAGAGGCCCTTTGTTGAAACCAAATCATGGATTCTCGCCTGGAAGTGATGCGAGTCCAACACCACATGTTGAGCTTGTTCTTTTGCTGGAAAAGGCCATGCTGAAAAATTCCACTCAGCAAAGTGTACACTGAAGAAGTGGTGTGATGAGCGCTTCCTTACAAGGCCAGACACTCCAGTCAAGCTGCAGTGTCTCGGACGTTGACCCTTTCCTTTACAGTCCGGAACTGAGGGAACTGAGGAGGAATGGCTGGGTCAGGATTCTTTTAAACATCAACAAGGCGTCCAATTCAGCAGCTCGGGGATTGTCTGGCCACTTCAGACCCGGAGAAAAGCTCCCGCCCGCCGCAATCGGCTAAGTGACCGATCACCCCCGATCCGCCAAAGGGACCACCTGTCCAGCGCGCCCAGACTTTCAATTCAATAAACACACAATCCCATTTGAATGTTCGGCTTTCGGCCGTTAAATGGATCAGTCATTGTATCAAGTTATACCCACAAAAAGTTTCCAGACGGGAATATGTTCCGAACTGGAGACCCATTTCTCTTTGTCCAAGAGTCCAAGACCAACGAAACCGCACGCAATGTCACAAAACAGAAAATCTGATCAGATTTTCTTCCCTGTGCGAGGTCACCAACTCGCCAGAAACGAGACGATGTGAAAGACTCATGATGTTTTGTGTCATTGATTGAATCTTCTTCGCTTCGGCAGGTGGCACCATCATGTGATCTGAACTGTGATCTGTCTTGGTTTGCGACACCTTGTCAGGGAAAGTGACGCGCTTCGTCTTGTGGGTGCGATGTTTTCCCGCGAACCAAAGAAGCTGAAGTGCAAAACGTCTTGAGCGAGCAGGGAGCACCGAGTGAACTCTGGAAGGGAGGAGTGATACAAATGGATTAAACAATCAATTCTCAGCCACAAACGCATTCAGTCGGATGTAGCACAATCAAGACCTCTGCTTCCCCCTTGCTGGAAACTGTTACCATATCGGTGCTCGTGTGACCGAAATAACTGCCAAAGCAGCTTCCTCTAATCGAAGTTTGCCACAGCATTGCAGGTACGAATCTATTATCCTGTGGAAGCCAAAGATGGTTCTGGTACCTGCTGGGAGCCACGTCGGTCCCTTTCCATACACTGAGACGGCGATGGTTTCTCACAACTATGGGCGGAAGACCTTGTTGGCCCAGTGTTTCAAAGGCCTCATCAGGCCGTGCACGAGTTGTAAATTCAGGCGCAGTTATGGAAGGAGGAGAGTTCGTGAGCAATGGTGACATCAGATGTGCAAGTTGGTCAGTTGCCAGACAGATCAAGCGATCGTCAAAGCACGACAGTTTGTCCTGATGCCAATAGATCCGCTGCTAAATCAACACAGCGAATTCTGTGCCAACTCATTCAGTAGGAAGTTTGAGCTTTCGCTCCGGTGCACATGCATTGTGGTTATCGTTTTGGTGCGTTTTGCTGATGCTGACTGAGCAAAGCACTGAAATACCTGGTTGTTGAACTTACGACGTCAGATTGAAAATCCAGCGGTGTCTAATCATTCGGATTTTTGATCCGGAGACACACTTTTGCGAGTTCACAACAATCAAGCGGCACAAGCTCAGGTTTGAAGGCTTTCATGGCAACGTACCCCAGTAACTAAGTTTCCAAGATTTTTTTGGTTACGCCACGCTTGTGTTGAAGCTCACTGGAGGCATTTCTGTTCCGCCGCACCACGCAGGGTCCGTCCCACCCTTCACCCGTGGACCCACATGTGGACGCAGTAATCGATACTTTCAATCAACTCTGCTCTGCAGATGACTGTAACGGCTCAGTACTGCATGGTCTGCAGTCGCTCTGTGAACACAACGTAGTACCATCAGAACTGAGACTAAACTTGTCTGCAACTCGTGTGCCAATTGATAATGCGTACAAAAGAGCCTCTTCATGAAGGTGTTTCTCCATTTGATGGAACCTTGGAAATGCCCACGTTGACAGGCAGAGCCTGCGAAGTATTGCCCGAGTCACTCCAACTCCAGGATAGACCCTCCATTTGGTTCTTGCGATTGTTGTGTGTCGTCAAACAACACAAACGTTGCGCAGTTTGAGCGATGGGGTTGTAATGCTGTCTGAAATGGCAGTAACTGGAATAAGCGATGGATTCGGCCACCTGAGACTGCTCCATTGTTATTCAGACAAAAGCTGGCTTTTGATCTCTGCTAATTAAATCTCATCTCATGCATTTCCCTTGACCTAGAACATTGATGGGGTTTCTGCAGGCTTTTCGTTGGACTAATTTCTGATACCAACTGCTGGGCTGGAAGGCCGCGAGGGAGGCATCGATTGGATGCAACATGCAGGAAGTGTGGTCTTGGTCTTGGTCTGCCCAGGGCGTCCAACATCTGTTGCGAAGAGTCAGACTCCAGACGCTTTGGAACGGCTTGCAGTTTGAGGATGGGGCGGGTTCAGGTCCGCTGTTTTCTTTTTCGCGTCAAATATTTCCAGAACCCTCGAAGCCTGCCAGAAAGCAATCGTGGTTCTTTTGCCTCAGGTCAAATCTCTGCATCATGTTGCAGCTTCCGAAGCACAGATATTGCTCCACTGTCTTCCACGCTTCAAGTTTTTCAAAGTATTCCTGACAAGTAAGTTTGGCCTGGAAGATGAGGGTTGACACCCACGCTGAGGTCGCTTTGTCTTTGTCCCAATATATGAGGAATGGGTGACCAAGATTTTCTGGCAAGTTCCCAAGGCAAAAAGGATGCAAATCACATCTGCAGAAATCTGTTTTTGTTCTTTGGAATTGGATTGCCTTTTTTGACCGCACTTCTGATTCTGAGCGAAGATTGCCAGCGGTACAAGTATTACTTTATTGACCAGTGCCAAAGTGGTCCAGTGGGAACCTATTTCGTAGAAGAGTCCATCAAATGCTAGAGAACCAGCAAACAAGCAAATATCAAGCAGAGAATCTGTCCACCGAAGTTTCCTTCAGGTGGGTCTGCGTCCTGAGTCGGTGGTCTCAAGTCCAGTTCCTTATGGCCTGCAGCGGTGAGAGAAGCAAATGGCATCAAATTGTTCTCCATCAAAATTGCGTGAACTTGTTGAATTTGTGAGCCTTCCACCAGGACCAAATGAGTGCACTGCTGAGATCCCTGAACAGCTCCCCACCAAGGCAAAGTTCTTCCAGAATAGCTTCGCCGGAAACCATAAATTTGCATCAAGCACGATGAGGAAATTAGATTAAATATGCTTTAGCAAACAAGGAACAATTACACTCCCAGCTCTATTTAATAAAGGGTCCTGCCAAACATGCAGCTATCAGTTCGCACTCCGTCTCCTGCTGAATATGGACCGTCAACGGAGGCAAATAAATTCCAAGTGTCTGTTCAGCGGAGTGGGTAAACCTCGTCACAACACGCCATGTTCACGCATCGTACCAGAGCCACAGCCCTGTTCGGCAATTCAGAACCAAAATTACCTCCCTGAATGTGGGAAAGCTCAGAACTTTTTTTGTGCTCAATATTTCTTCGCGTTGGGTGGAGACACACAAGCAACAAACCAACGGCAATTCTTTGTGCACAAACACAATCAAGACAGCCACAAAAATTGAACTCAAATTTGAAGGCCTCTTTCCCACTTTGGTGTTTGAAACTGAACCTGTAAATTGACTTTTTTATGCCACAAACTGGGAGAAGAACGTGACTCCGGACTGCTGCCTGGAGGAACCGGAGTTCGTCACGTGTTCCAACCGGATCTCAGTCCATAACGTGATACTCGTCTTCGTTGCAAAGAACAAAAACCCGAAATCAATTTGATTTGCAAACTCACGAAGCGATGGTTACTCGGGCGAAAGAAAAAGTTCTCCCCCACACTGTAAATTTGACAACACTCAGAAAAAAGTCCGAGTGAGGTGAATCTTCTCCCATGACAATTGCAAAATCAATACGTCCCCAGTTGTTTGACATCACCTTTCCATCTCTGATGTGTGTTTTGGAATCTCTTTTGCATAGCGCACCAAGGGATGTAAATTTTCCCTTGAGACATCTTTTCCAATAAGTTGCGCCCAGTTCTTTGTTGGTGTTGCTATTCTTGTCCTGCCTTCGTGCTGGATTTCATTGTTGATGCTTGGTTTGCTTTGAAGTTCTGCAGTTTGTGTCCTTCTTGAAAGGACCCACACCATTCTTGATTCTTCTGTTGGCCTTTGGAACTGAATCGATGGCTGTGAGGACGCGGCCGAAATGACGATGAGGGTTTGCGTTGAACTAAACTTGGCAATGACACCGAGTTTTGAAGCTTTTCTTCAAGCAAATGAGGCAAAACTTTGTGTGGGTGCTTTTCTCATCATTCGGTCAAGGAAAACTTTCTTGGCTCAGATGAGTCGACTGTCGTGAGTCCTTTTTGAAAAGTAACCACTGTCTGACAATAGAAACCCAAAATAAGTGATTTGTGAATGAACCAAAATGAGCTGGCTGACTCTCATACATTTGCCATGATTTCCAGTGAAAGCCATACAATTTTATCCAATGACCTGCAACATAAAAGGACCTATCACAACACGTTCTTCTTGCCTCCCGTGAAGAAATTGCTTTTCGTCCTCTAATTCAAACCCATTTTATGGTCATGCAAGGGGTGGTAAATCATATCAAGGGTGTTTCAATTGAAGACATTTCCGCGTGAAACTGCTCATTGCCAAAAAGTCTTGCGGCGAGGAGCCAAAGGTCTGTATGGAAGAACTCCGAGAAGAAAGCCTCCCTTTTCAGCAGCAGTCAGAAGGTGACTCCAGGGTGGAATACATATTGTGTATCATATTACTAACGAGTCAGTCGGGCAGATTTAATGACAAACTTCAGGGCCTGTAATGCTGGGCGGTGTCAATTTGCCTGCGGTGCTTCTTTGGATTCGGTCCCTTCTGGGTTGAATTTTCTGTGGGCTTCAGAATATTTTTTCAGAAAGCAAACAGAACACGCACTGCAAAATGATGGGCGTTGAAACGCTTTCGTGTGAAGTGGGTGCTTCCGAGTATCAAACCCAGGAACTCGAAGGAACAAAGTACGAAACCTCCACTGGAGGGACCCGCAACTTGAAGTGACTGCTTTTCGCTACGGAGACTGGAGACAAAGGATTTGCGCGCAACAATAGCGTCTCCGGAGGGATACCAATCTGCTTAGAGTACACTTTCAGATATGGAATTCTTTATGAGGAACACTTTCATCAGGACTTCGTTTCCGATGCTTCAGAAGCATTGCCTCAAATTTGTTGTGCTCATCCAAGGAGACAACACTGATTTCAGGTTCCTCGAACGATTTTGCAAGACAAGTTGAGTTTTCTGTTTTGTCGAAGCCCAAAAGAAGGAAAACTCATTGGCTGACACACCTCAAGGTTGACTTCAAATGAAATCAGTCAGAATAAAATTTCCAACAGCTGCAGGTTCACAGGAACAAATTGTGGCTCTGAACCCCAGAAACCTTGCGAGATCAATTTTGCCAAATTGCAGCGTGGTGGGCGAGAGAAATCATTACGTGTCAAACATGTCGCAGTTTTAGGAGTTTCAGCTTTTTTGTGAAAGGCTCTGAGTCGGTCTGCCTGCGAATGCCCCGATGAGATGCTCAGTGATCTGAATAGATCGCTTTACAACCCTAATATTGATCGATTCGCGAGATTACAACACGCCATCCAGGCTCGGCGTGTGAGGCAGATTTAATGTGACCACTTCTCCGGTTTTTGTGGGTTGGGTTGCGCTGCGCCTTGTCCTCCGGAAGACAGCTGAGCGTTCTCTCTTCAGAGAGGAAAGAGGCTTGGCATCTCGAGTTCCTTCCGTCTCAGAAACAATCAGTCTTCGGAAATACCCAATTGGCAATACGAAGCAGAAAAACACATCTCGTGTGACCAATTATGGTGAAGGACTCGTCAATCGCCCCGCGAAAGTCAAGAACAAAGACCCAGCAAGGTCGAGTTACTCATTTACCGAGCTTCACCAAAACGCCAAGCTGGAATACGAGCCGAACCTGCCCGCCATAGCCAATTGCAAGCATTCCAGATGGCAATTTCACCCACTGCTGTCTGCCACTAATTGGATAGAATTTCACTTTGGAAGCAAGACTGTTGTGTTTCGTGTCATTGACATGAAATATGAATTAAGAATTCAGCTGGCTGAACCCTGACAAACACCGTGCAGTACTTCGCCGGTTTTTTTCTCTTTGGTAGTTTGAATTTCTCTCTTATTGCACCAAGGAGCACTGTGGATATTTGTAGCCATTGAATCTGAAAATGACCAAAATAGCATCATATCTGCGCACTATATCAGCGAAGGAGAGTTGATTGAAGCGAAAACTAATCCTCATGTGGACCGGAAGCGAGGCCGGAATCCGGCGCGGAACTGAAAGCGAGGCATTTCTCACTCGCAGTTCCGCTTCCGGCCACGAAACCCGCTCCATAATGCACTTTTCTCCTCCTCTCCGGATTCTGGAGTCAAGGTGCGTGCCTGCCTGACCAAAATAAAGCAAGGTGAATTGAGGTCATTTTGTGCCCCGGTGCAACACTCGGTATTTGAAGCTGCCAAAGAACAAAGAAACTGTCTTTGTGCGGTCTGTTCTTCCGAACGATTCCTTCTCGAGATACGAAGGGTCATCTTGTTGATTTCTGAAACCATTGTGCTGCTGAGTCATGCTGAGGTCATCTGCCTTGTGTGAAAATTATGATTTTGAAAACTGTCAGGGGGATCATTCTTCGCAAAACCAAACCGGATGCACAGCCAGCTGGTGAAACACGCAGCTTTGTTCTGGACACGCACAGACGTGTGTAGTTGCGGACACAAACACACAGATAGAAGCGTGCAGTGATCATCAATGCGTCCTCGGGATCCTTGGAAGGTCAAGGCGAAACGCATCTGGGCAGCAGTAATGGAAGTTTTTATGGCTTCAGTCCTGCGTTTTACTGCTCCTCAATCGATAGCTCATTTCTCGCGATGTCTTCCTTCCCATGACCTGCAGAATATGGGAGGATTTCTTTCAAGGCTGCTCAAGAAACTTCGACAGAAGAATCTTGCAGTGTTGCAGTGATGAATCAATTGAGATAATTATGCTGACGTCAAGCTGAAAATTTGTAACACCTTGAATTTCAGAAGTGCAAAAGTAGACTGGGGCCTTGTTTTCTGTAGTTGACGGTTGTCTTTTCGTAACTTCAAGCAGATCAGTTTGTTTGGACGTGGCCAGTGCCACGACAACAAATTCTGAAAAAGAACAAGTCCACATAGTGATCCTTTCAAGGCAGAGAGCAAATTCAACAGCTGCATTGAGAGTTAGACATTCAAATGATACTTCAGAACTGTTTCCCACAAAGCAAGGACAAAGAAAGGCAATTATTCTTGGGATTCCCACAAAGTCGTCCTGGTGAAAAAGTGCGATAAACGTTGTGAAAACATGAGGAACGGGTTGCGTCTTGTCTTCGTCATTCGTCCCGTGGCCCGCAACATGGAAGTTCCGTGTTTGCTTCGGAAGAAGGGTGGAACGACCAAACTGCGAGACGCTTCACGGGACGAAGACCCTCCAGGGCCCTTGGAAGTGCAACATGGCTTTGTGCGCGAGGCCTGGAGCGAGATACACTGCTCTGAACATTGGGATTCGGATTTGGAGGATTGCTACAGGATCCTGTGGACTCGGGCGGGGAAGGTCACAGATTAGGCCAGATAAATCATGGCACTGCGGTGTCTCCCTCAGAAAACAAAGCTGTGGCAAGAAAAGGGCAGCAACGTACCATCTCCACTCGAGTGACGTCAAACGTTTCTGGTGATCCAAGTGTATGGCAGAAAACATTGTTGAAAATATTCCGTTGGAGCGACGAGTGCGAAAAGACTGCGAGCCTCACAGCAGAAAATTGAAGAAATAATGGGCTCCGTGGAAGATGTTGCATTCACATGGAGACTATTTGTTTCAATTGTCGGTTTTTATTGTCACATCAAATCTCTTTTTGGGTGTTTATGAGATTTTGTGAATTCGCTGAATGCTTCAAACGCATCACTTTCTGGGATTCAATCAGGCCGAAAGTAGGTTACTCCGGCCTGTATTCCTGAGAGGATTTCTTTGTTCAGAAACTTCCACATGAAATGCAGATTCAGCCCGAGCATTTATTCAGAGGACTTCACTCAAACCTAATATTTGTACGGAGTAAAGCCAGCAATATTGTAAGAAGATCTGGTTGCGGTTGGCACAAAGAGGTCCAGCGAGGCATCTCTCTGCTGCGCCTCTGGCGTCCTGCATTGTGGTCAGCACAAAGAAATATCTCCAGCGCAGGCAGTGATCCCCAGCGCTCCTGATGGCTCCAGTCAGGTTTGTCTTTGTGGCAGCAACGCTGCTCCGACCATCTATTGGTCGAACAAATTCATCCATCTTCATTTCCCGCCATCTGATTGTGTCCCCGAGTCAAAGGATTCTCCTGTGTTTTTCGTGAGCCTCTGTCTGTCCAGGCCTCATAGAGTTGTTGAGGTGCTTCCCTGCAGTGGTCATGCACATTTTGTCTTTTTCACGAGTTGAACCTGCGCGACTGAGGAGGGGGGTGTTTTGTCATGCAGCTGGAGTGGTAGCGGAAGCACCTGCCCAGGGCCCTGCAGGTTCTCACGGATCCACAAAAGCGTGCATCGCCATTTTCCGCGGTCAAGACCACTCAAATCTACCTCAAACAGATGTGACGTCTTCTCAGTTCCTCTTCCGCACAGCGACCTTGAAAATCTATACACAGATATACTTGGTCTTGTGTTACGCAGCCAGAAATAGACGCGAGATGACGCATATCATTTCGATTACATTGCCACCACCTGCTGAAATCAGACAATGAGCTTTCCGTCGTTTTGCGTCGCTAATTCATCATCCCGCTTCACGTTTTGCATCGTCTTTTTCAATTGAGATGAATTGCAACTTATATCCGTTCCAGGTATCGCAGGTAATGATGGAAAATATTTGCTTTGTGTCTGGTGTTGATCAGAAAAGAAAACTATATATTGTTTGTTTCCAGGCTGACGGCGACCCAGCCGACCTCCCGACAGCTGCCGAGTGATGATTCGCGCAACGTCTCCACCAGGGACCAACTGAGCAATTCATTTCCTTTTGACACAGTCAAACCTGTTCCTGCTGCTCAGCAACGAGTTGGTCGTGTTGGGCGCCGGGTCTGAATTTGGAGGCAGCAGCAGGCGTAGATCTACTTCTTCGAGGGTGCTTGCCTTCAGGTCCCCTTGACCCCCTCCACCTGTCGACACGTCATACACATTGAGAGGTGACACCACCAAGAGACCAGCGAATGGAGCCTCCAGACTAGAAAAGGCTGTGCAGTTTCGGAGAAGCACAGCCAATTGTTACGTCATTGGTATTTCGTTTGCAAAAAAAGCTTGAAAATATTCCTGAACTGTTTTCGGCAAAGAATATCCCTGAGAGGACAAGGAATCCTTGCGCTCTGGAAGGGGAACGCTAAAAAACGGATGCTTCCAGGTTCAAATGTCCCTTATTTGCCGCAAATGTCCCGACAGATCGGCAGATCCCTCTGGGAGGATTCTCCCTGCAGAGTCCCGCTCTTCTCGCGACAGGACAGCAGCAGCGGCAAAGTGTCAATTAAGTGTCTGATGTATTCCCACTTACCAAACCAATTAAAGTCGCATACCCGTCCATGTTTCCACGAGCAGCGTGATAAAGTCCTTCTGCAATTAGTTTCATTATGTCGTCGTCATTACACAGGAGGCTGGTCGGGAGAGGTTCCGCCCAACAATACTTTTCAGTGCAGAACCCCGAATCTCGCCGACGGCTCTGTCGCGTGTCGTGTGTGACGTGACGCGTCAAGCAGAAGTTGGTGTCGTGTTTTCATATTGTACCTTTCGGCTGCGAGTAATGCACTATTTATTGTCTCATCTGCTTCCAATGAAGAGCCCCGGGGTTGTCATTGAACTCTTCAAGCAGCTTTTTATGCCGTGTGTGTCGAGCTGTGTTGGATACAAAATAGCCGTGGACTTTCTGAGCCCGGGCAAACGCAACCAAGTTTTTTTGGACATCGTTGTGTTCGCTGAGGTCCATTTGAGTCACGAGTGTCTGGGGCTTGTCTTGCACAAAGTTCCGTGCGTTGCGGTCAAAAAGCTGTTGCGCTCGGGCCCTTCGTTGTCAACCGTTTCCTCCAAAAATCCTCGCATTTGCCATGATGATGTTCCCTGAAGATTTCCTCAGTGTGGAAACTCATATGCACGAATTGTTGCTGTACGTATTCGTGTACAAACAAACGACTGGAAAAGTTGTTCCATTAGCCTTCGTAGATAGATCTATCCATAAAACTGGCTGCTGAAAAGCCCGTATTAAATTTCATATTGTTCACCGTAATATTGCCACACTTCATTTCTCAGAGGAGCAATGGTTCACAACCTGACTATTATTGCTGGGCGCAACTGGACTCCGCAATGTGCTGCTTTTCTCTGAGGAAATGAATAAAACATCAGCTTGAAATGAAAAGTCTGCAACGGCTACAAAAAACCAAAACGAGATGCGAAAACTTTCCACATTTGAAAATTCACTTGAGGATGATACAATTTGCCATTTTTGCTGAAAAGCAATTTGCGAGGTGAAAACAGACCATTTCTGTCAACCGAGTCTGTTTGACCAGCTCGATCGTTTTCTCCTGTTGTAGGTCAGCGCAGAACTCTGCAGGTCCTGCCTTGCCGGACCAAGCCACACGGAACCATCTGATTGGAAACCGAGACTGGAAAGCTGTGCAGTCCTGACCAACGCTGAGCACCGCATAGCGGAACGAGGGAAGGGTGGGTGGAACCAAAACAAGACAGGAGTCTTGTGAAAAGTCGCTGTGCTGCTGCTGGGGGATTTGTCGTCTTTCAGTCAAGACAAAACCCAATGTTTCGTTTGGGTTCTTTGTTCTTTGTGCCCATCGGAAATGAGACACTGACTGCTGCATCAAAAAAGCAATTTTGTTGAATGCCTTCGAGTTGAATGCATCGGACAAAAAAGCCCAAATCCTGCAAGGCTCTTGACTCCTGATCTGGTGACAACAACAACACATAATTCCAAGAAAGCCAGGGTCGAGTGGAGGAGCCTTGTACGCTTAACTCTGCAAACAAAGCCTCCAGGGAGAGGCCCTTCTTTCTTCATCTATGTCAATGCAATATCCTCAAACGCTTTATAAATAGCAAACCGATGTCAAACAAGCAAATGCCTATTGATTTTACAATTGTCACGGGTAAAGCCTCCTCTGCAATTTCGGAATTGACATTTAACTTTCCCTTAACGTAATCGAATTGTGGTCTCAAAGGAAACACTTGTCATCTGAAAAACCACTGCATGCAACAGTCACACAGCAATTTTCTTTTCCGCGACTGATTCTGACGCCGCTCGCCTTTGGCTTTATTTTTTGTGCACACACATTTTTGTCTCTTGAGGTAAAGAGACAACTCTGTGAAAATGATACTTGCTGCTTCCCACACGAAGATCAGATTTGATACCGAGATTTTAAATTCAAGCGGCTGAAGCTACCTTTGAAGAAAATTGACAGGGTGGATCAAACACGAGCCTTGGTGCACTGCAGGCATGTTTTGCTTGAAAGCGCTCCACCGCGTGGCCTCCAAGTGGATTTCGATACGGTGCGACTGGAGATGTTCGATTCCATTTGACAAGCCTGACGTTACTGGTACTCAGACAAAGATACGAGTATACGAGTAATTTGCTTCCACCTTTCTCTTTCCTCACGAGAATTTCCATTTTCTGCTTCAAACAACAGTTTTCTTGCCGAGTATGCCTTTCTGGAGATTGGTCCCTCCCTTTTTGTGTTTATTTTTTTGCCTTGCAAAATTCGCCCATGTCATGCAACACAGAAAGCTGTGTAAGAAACGAAGTCAACGTTCTTTGCGCACGTCATGAGGACAAAATTCACCGCGGCTGAACTGTCTGATCTCTTGGTGTTCATTCGAGCGGCTTCAGGGCTTTTTCCCAACAGAGTTGTTCGAGCCCCTTCAGAATCGAGATCCACCAGACAAAGGAATATACTTTACGTGGCTTCTTTAGCTACCTGTTGAAACCGAACTCCAAAGTACCGGAAGAATCTCTAAAAATAGATAAAAGTATTGATGTTGCCATTACCCTAATGGCCCTGAGATATTTTCGTGAGAAGGGGAGGGAAGCCACAGGCGATGCGGTACAGCTATCGTCAGCTGTCACTTAATTTGAAGAAGCTGCGTTGACGAGAAAAGTTCAAACCTGACAAACTTCCTGCCGTGAGCTCAAGTAAGAAGTAGAACACAAGACGAGTTTCACGCAACCGAGTCTTCGTGACTAAAGACTGGCGAAGTTGAAAAGAAAAGACATTGTTGGTGTGTGTGTCCTCCAAGCTTTGATGATGCCTGCGTGGGTGGGGGAGGAGGGGAGGGAAAAAACGTACGAAACCAATCATCGTCTCTCTGTTGGTGGTTTTCTGTTTGCTTAACGTTTCAGATCTGTCAATTTGGAGCTCCCTTTACTCACAGCTGTGGTTCTTGCAAAGAGGATTGAGATCTATCGGTCTTTGAATGGTGCTTTCTCTTCATTCCTTCTGTGTCTTTGGGAAGAATGCTTTCTCGTCAGATTTCTTTTCCTTTGATCGTAAAACTTACTGATATTTGTTCTGGTTGTGTCCTTTGTGTAAGTCCTTCTCGAAACATTCAACCACTGTTTGATGGAGACTCCAAAGGTTGGGCCTCAGCTGAGGATGTTCCCTTCTGTCTGTTCAAGACACCAGGAACCCCAAAAAGCTCCCAAACACAAGGGCTTCGTTTCGGATAGTTTCGCAAACATTTTTGGATCTGAGAGATTTTGGCACAATGGCTCCTTCCTTCCACCACCCAGGAAACGATGCAGTTCTGCATTTGGTTCCAAACCCCAGTATTTTTGCCATTTCAGTGTGTTGCTTTTTTCTGTGTTTATGTGCTTTTTCACCAGTTTTGCTTTGTTCAGCTGAGAATTTCAGACAGCTCAACAACAAAGTCCATGCACGGACATGTTGTTCTTGATGCACAATTTCAAACCAAAGCCTGGCGCTTTCTGACACTGGCGCAAGAAGCCAAATTACAAACGAAAACATTGATCTGGAGCCCTCGTCTTGAGACGGCCGCGTGCTGATGCATGGTATTGGTCAATACAATGAGGGATCGACGAATCCCCTCGGCCATCGTCAAGCCAATAGTCATTTTTCACCTTGGCTGCTGCCTCTCTGGCGCAGTATCATTCAGCGCATCGCTGACCTCTGTCTCAAAGATCCCATTTGTGTCGAAGATTTTCACTTGACCCTGACTTAGTGACAGAAATCCTCGCTCGTAGTGCCAGCTGTGAGCTCCTTTGCTGTTCCTCAGAGGTTGAATTTGCGTCGCTGCCATCTCACGCCGCCAGCTCGTCGGGAACGCCGGCGCCCAAAGACGCGAACGGCGCCGTCTGGTGGCGAATTCTGGGCGCAGCGTTCAGATCTCCGGTCTGCAAAGTTCGTTGGGACCAGTTCCATCAGTTCCCCTCGGTGAGGGAGCGAAAAGAAAATAACACCAGAAAAGAACAATTTACAGGAGCTCGAAATTTTGACACAAACCGTGTCGCTTCCGAATCCGTCCGTGCACCGCGAGAGGTTGTTTTGTCAAATTCAAGCGATGCCAACAGAGACGCTTGAGCTGCATGAGACCCCATAACGGAAAACAACTGCATATTTCAACCAATTACTCGTCTCTGGAGAGACATCTGCAGGTTGTTCATCACCGGTGTGGTGCAAGGGGGAGAAAACCAGATGCATGCTGTCTTTGGCTCCTTTTCTTTCTTTATGGATCATCAGACTTACTTTAATCAATTTTATCAGCAAAATTTATGGCATGTTTGAAGAAAGCGCGCAAAAATTTACAGACAAGAGGGGGGAACTAAGCGAAAAGAAACTGCATGTGGAACAGAGGGCATCGATCCTGAGAAACCGGAAACTGAAGAGTTGTTCCTGCCGTTGGATTCTCCTGACCCGTGCGAATGTGTGTCAGGCGAAGAATATTGAAACACGGGCAGCGGAATCTGGGGGATCGGATTCATTTTTCTCTTGAGGAGCTAACACTGGTATTGCTTGTTTTGGAGCAGTTGGTTCAGAGAATCATTGATTTGCATCCAAAGAGACCTCTGATGTCACGGGCTGGTTCTTTGTCGTTGTTCTGTGAAATAGGATGTCGACACCAAATCCCTGCGTGCAATTCTTCAGTTTGTTGGCAATGAAAGAAGTCAGGCCGCAGGAAGTTTCACCTAAGGTTTGCCCCACCAATCAACTGTGGTCTTGGTTCTTGTACGTCGGTGCATCGGTCTTCCTTGTGTGCTTGCATCGGTTCCGACCCCAACCGAACAGGGACGCGGAGAGGTTTTCCCACAAGTGTCCTGAGTTGAAGCCAGAACATCTTTGATTCTGATGTCCAATAAAGTACTCGATGATTCAAAAGCAGACGCAAACAAACTCCAGGTTCTGTCAGTGATAAATCGAGTCGCATCTCTCGCTGAAAGAAAAGTTCGATCAAAACATCCACGTGAAAGATCTGCATCAGATTCATATCAAATCTCAAGAATATGCCTCAAATCGGAGCGAAAATGAAACGTTACGCGGACATGAAATTCACTTGCGCTACACTGAGTCTTTTTGCCGACGGACAAAAGCGACTCTCTGGGCCCGGCGAGCTTCTCCAAAGGCCCCTATCAATGGGAAAGACGAGTCGTGCCCGTGTAAATCAGGTGTAATAATTAGTTCCACAGAATTCTGGGCGTCAGAACTTTTCACTGATGCTGCAATTCCTCTGGGTGACAGGTCTGACTGACATCGCAATGGATTTTGAATGTGAGATTGTGGTAAAGAGGGATCTTATTTGGCGCAGTTTGAAACTTGATGCGAAGAAAGCTGCAAAATTCTGCAATTTCGAAGTGAGTTGACAAAATGTCTGTGTCGAGTTTCTGCAACTGACAAATCTTGTTCTCCACTGGAGAAAACTCCAAAGTTCCAGCTTGATTCGAGTTACAGTGTCGTTTTCACCATTTCTCCAAGCTCACGTTGTGACGTGAAAATTTTCACCTTGTCATTTGTTCTTGTTCATGTTTGCTGGTTGTGTGTGGTCACTGCGTCATGCAGAGCTGTGTTCAAATATAGCATCTTGAACACACATCACGTTCAAAGCAGCTTTTCCTGAGCTCCTGAGTTCTGACTGCGCATCGGAAAGAAATAGCAGGGCAATCTATCTTGCTTATCTTTGACAGAAGGACTTATCACCTGAGACTGCAGTCACTTAGATCTGATTCTGCGCTTTGACTTGACGTCGTGAGAGCCACAGTCTGCATTTCGCACGAAAACAGACGGTGCCTCTGGAGACTTGGTGTACAGCGACGAAAAAGTACAAGGTTTGGTTCGGTGGCAATGACGATCACACTTTGAATGTTGCAGATTATGCGCATCAGATTCTGGGATGGAAGGACCAGCACGACAGTTGTTGTCATAACTGAACCTGAACAAGCACTGACGCCCAAAACGGGAGAAAAGCAGAATCCAACCGACCAAAAACCAAGTGGATCTTCCAGGTGTTTTGTCATCATGAGAGTGACAGCCAACAGTGTGAAGGAATGCGCCATCAACTTTGCACCGACACGCACCTTTTATTGTTGGACAGGAGAGCTTAGCGCTAATCCCCAGGTTCACTGGTGCACCGACTGGTGCACTGGAGAACAAACGAGTCCGAGAGCGCCGATTCATCTTGCTTACCCCTGGCACATTGATCCACTTGATCTGTTACATTACCTGTTCAAGCCGCTTTTTTTCTGACGCAAACAGCTTGTGTACGACCCGACAGTGTGCGCGGCAATGTACACCCAATTTGTGTGTCACCTTGTTGCCCTTTTATGTGTGTTTTACAGCACAGTTATGGTCAGTTCAGAGGACAACTCAGCGCAGACCCATTTCGACTCTTGTGTGTTGTTACAAAACTTACAGCGGAACGTTTGTCCACTGCAGTGGTTCAGTTGAGAGAGAGGGAAACAAAAATGGTACATTGGCTAAACACGATGGATTTCCTTTTGAAATCCTTGTGACTCGATAAATATAAGGTGAGTAATAAGCAATTAGAGACTTTCACTGCTGCGGGGCTCGTGACTCTCTCCCATTGATTAAGTGATTATCTCGCTCCATTTCGAATTCCGCGCTTCTCTAATTCTACCCGGGGGTAACAAATGCAAAGTTAGGCCTCCTAACGAGCTCCAGAACGGATTTCTCTTTCAATGTGGCGGCCTTCTAAATTTAGATCACCGACTTTTGAGACACAACATAAATTTCAACTTGGGAAGCAGTCTTCCCGGCCAAGTGCAAGGCGTCGGTAGCAAAAGCTTTTCCATGCAGTGAAAAACCGTAACAGCGAGGTTCTTTTGTCGCTTCATCTGTTCTCAGCATTTTAGGTTTCAAAAGCCTCTGTCTTTCAATTACGGAACAACTCGACGTGAAAGGAAAGAGCTCACCTTTTTAACAAGTGCAGCAAAAACAGAGATTCTGGTTTACGAGTTTTCTTTTGCTCTGCTCTTTCCCGGATACCTCTACCGCTTGTTCTGGCATCCAGACAGCAGACCCAGAAGGTCACTCCAAATCAGATTTGTTCCAGACTTCTCGTGCTGACCCCTGCTCATTTTGCGACATCATTAGCGACACGCAGGCCCGCGGGCTATCCGGAATAGCACCGAACCTTTGAAAACGGACGTGGTGTGAAATGGACCCAACTGGCAACGGGGACCTGACCCAGACAGTGCGAAGCTTCTCACCTCGCAGTTCACACACGTGGCGGCTGATAAACCAAGAGTACTGGCATGGAGAATCAACCCAGAGAGCCAGCCGGTTGCGAGCCAGTTTTTGCTGATTGACTTGGCTGAGCTAGTTCTAACTGGGAGTTTGTGACCAACACTCAACTCTGGAGCTCAGAAACTGTGAGTCCGAACAAGCAAATGTGACACCCAGCACTTTCCACGATTGTGAGTGTCATGTTGTTGTGGTCGCTTCAGGATATTTGTGATCGTGGGGTGAAAACTCACGTCCTTTTCTCTCGTGGCGTCCGCACTCGTCCGACGCTCTGTTTCACGCAGTCGTCGAGTTCTCTCGAGAGCTGTTACTGGCGTATGATCAGTTCGTGGAGATGTCAGAAGGCTTGGCCCAGAATAAATCACCCACCAGAAGGCTTCAAGGCTATTAGTCTTAACTGCGATACATCAAGAGAACGTGTGAGGCATTTGATGGAACCGACCTGCCGTCAGAAGAGGCGCCGGACAAGGAACTTCATTTGCGGGCCTCGTTTGACCTGGAATTTCTGTCTGAAACTGAAGACGCTGTCTTCCGAGGTCCTGCTGCCTGTGAATATTACAGAGAAAATACATACGATATTTCTAGGTGGGGAGGAGCAGCCATGGCTGATTGTCTTCAACTGCTGCATCGATGTCAAACGGAAGGTCGTAGTTCAGAGATTTCCGAAGACTACCGGTCTCATCCAAAGTCATTTCCAACATAATAGAGCTGACACTGCTTTGAAGGGTGCGACAGTGCACTGAGGCAAAAACAGAGAACCTTCACATCGTGGATGGTGCAGGGTAGGTTTTATTCCAAGCAAAACACCGTTGCCAGTTCTGTCTTGCCCTGTCAGATCTCCACCCACCATTCTAACACCTTGAACAGACAGACAGCATTCCTTGCTGCGAGGAACACTCAGTCGTTGTGTCCTGTGCGGAGATCATGGTTTCCTCAGCCGCAGCTTTTGATCACGGCCATACACAGAATTCTTGACTTCGGCGGGTTCTCGTTCATTTCCGTGGTGATTCAAGTGTGAAATTCCGGTGATGTTCCTTGGGTATGAGAGCCAGATCTTGATTGTAGTTTGGCAGGCACAAGAGTATTTTACGAGCACAGCCAATGCGCCGCATTTCCCTGTTCATTCTGGAACTTGGACTGTACGGCCTTCGCCTTATTCTGCAGAGATCTTGACGATCAAAAGACAAAAAGAGTTGTCACTTTTGCATCGTGTTCTTTTGAAAGGAAAATTACAGAATAAAACAGCAAGAATTTGGGTGTGGCATTCTGTTTCAGTTTCATGCTTTGCTTCAGCTGGTGATGCCTTTTTCTCCTGCAATATTTTCTACAAAGTCGACCCAGTTCAGAGGCTTTGTTTCTTGAAGGAGAAGACGACTCTTCAATACAATGCTTTGTTGTCTTCACACAAAGTGTGGATTAAGTATCACCTCACAAACGACAAAGGACAGGAACCACGCTTCACAGTTGAGATTGAGAGTTATGTGTTGTGGCTGCGAAGCTGTCAACTTTCACTCCTGAAATAGAAAGTGCAAGTGGACACCACAACGGGTTAAAAGCGGTCCGGAAGTCCTGGGATTAGCGCCTGGAACTTGGGCGGGAAGTTCCCTGCGAACTGCGCGGGTCTCTCTCTTCCAACCTACAGCACGGCTTTTTGAATAGAGAGTGTTTTTGCACGAACTTTGAAACGCCACCTGTCAGCAATGATGCATGCTGATGGACTTTTAAACTTTCAGTGCTCCATTCCATTCCAACCGGGGTTTCCCGAAGTGTGGGCGGTATGCTGATCATGAGCCAAAAAAGGATTTTCCAGCTTTAGTTGAAGTCTGCTACATGCAGTGGTGTGTCTGCAACTGCGCATTTTGCTTGTTCTGAGACCTTTCCTTCTGATTCAGGGACGAAAGCGGCAAAGCGTGCCATGCGGGAATTTCCTGTCACCTCTCCGTCAACACTCATTCGTTCACCAGTCGATCTTCACACCTCCGACCCAAACTTTAGGCTGGATCTCCACTGCCAGGACTCCATTCCCACCAAAAAGCAAAGCCTTCGCCGAAAGAGACTGATTGGCCTGGGTGTGTAAGTGAGTGGTTTTGACTGCTCACAAATTCCACTTTCCATACAAATTGCTCGCAAAGTTGGTCTGAAAGCTGTACATTCAAACCTAACCAGTCCAGCCTGTGCAACAGAATGTTTGAAAGTCGATAACGTAGAATGATGCATCCTTCCCAGGACGACGATGCAATTTTTCTACACGCTTTGGCCCAATAGAAGATCGTTGGGGGCACATCTCAGCCACCCACACACATTAATTTGTCACACACATGGTTTGAATACGTGAGGCCGAATATTTGTCAGTCCTGTAACATTGTTGTGATGTGTGGTGCTCTCGCAGGTTTCACTGGACGGGTCGTGGCTTTCAGGTGGACGGACTGTCCTGTCAAGCACTTGAGCAAAGCGTTGAATAGATATGGCCCTTGAAAGAAGAACTGAAACATCTGAAACAGGAGAAAAATGGTTCATGTCGACTTCACGAAAGCGAAGGCAACTTCCACGCAACTGGCTTTGCTCTTCTTGCACCCTTGCTTCCAGTTTCTTGTGGAAAGAAAAATACTCGCACAAAATTCAACCCATGTTTGTTGTAGTTGTTTAGGGTTTTCAACTCCTTTTTTCAACAGTCCGTGGTGTTCAGTTCACCGCCCCAGCTTCATTCGTTAGGGCACTCGCGTTCCGTAGGGCTCTGCGCGAACATATGGGCACCGCGATAGTAAACGACAGAACGAAAAGATGGGAGTTGGAATCACTGTCAGCTTCAGCGTTATCCGCGCAGAAATAGACCAGCAATTTCGTCCCAGGTAAAGTGATACTGAACGCAGGAAATGAAACATGTCACATTAGACCTTGACAGACTTATGGCAGAGTCTATTGCTGCCCAAGGTGAGTGGGGTGATTACGTTTCACCTTGTACAAGACATTTTGAGTGGCATGCGAGTGGATTCTTCAGTACCGTACTTGTCTGGGCATTAGTGCTTCTTTGACGGTTTCTGTTGGACTTGTGTTCAGTGTGGGACGCACATGTGTTGCGAGGAAAGTTGCCAGGCTCTGGCCCGTTGTGCTGTCTGAAGCAGTGTGCCGCAGAACCACGCAGTCACAGGGCGGGGAGTTGTTCGCATAAACTGAGGAGGAGGGTTGTGTGGTGGAAAACGGAGACAGGCAACTGGAGACAAAATTTACCTTTTCTGTCGTAAAGTCTCGCACACTTGAACATCGCCACAAAAATCCCAAGGTCTTCACGACTGGAGAACAAAGTCAGAATGTCATAGGAAACAAAAATCCTTTTGTCAACGACCTGAGTTCGTTCCATGAAGAAAATCCACCACAAGTCGAAGGTTTCAACGCGCCTTTGTCGGCTCACAATTTGAAGCTGATTCATTTTGAAATTTGAAAATACGCACAGCAGGGGTTTGTGGAAGGAAAAGGCGTCGGATTGCATTGTATGGCAGATTAAGCACCGTTGGCACAAGCAGTCGGCTCTCAGGATGAATGCCTCTTTATTTGGAATTAATTTCCTGCTTTGTTCACTTTTCTGAGCGAATCAATTGCCCATCAGCGCATGTTGAGGTTGCGAGACCTCCACTCGCATAAACCCACTCGAAAAAGTGTATCGTGGCATCACAAAACAGAAAACAAACTGAAACTCCAGTCCGGTGGGAACGGACGATCACCGAATCAGTTTGTCATTCTGACACACGTCACAATGAAGTTTGCGTGATGTGCCACATTCACAATTCTCTTTTTAAGGATCGATAACATACATTTTTGGATACTTGTCAATGACAAAGCAAAGGCACGAACACAATGAATAATGTCGAAGTGACGAGAAACATGTGCAATTTGCATGCATTTGATCGTTTTAGGAGCGAAAGTACACTGCAAAATGCGCACGTTGCCACAGAAACCGCATCACGAATCCTACACAACGAAAGCATGGAAGGAAAGAGCTCACGTTTCCGTTCATGGAGCTAATAAATTAATCTTCGTGTTGCGTGAGAGAAACTTCTCATCGGGTTTATCTTCCTCGTATCAAGAGCGACCCATCACGCGATGCCCGCATTGTACTTTTGTGTGCAGGGAGCAACACTTGGGGTCCGCTGCTTCCGCGGTTGGACCACCACCTGCAGGTCTCTCCCTTCAAAAGAACAGATCTCATTACCGAGTGAGTCCAGGGTGAGCGTGTGGTGATGGGTGATCGGCGCGTCACGACATGTCGGGATATCACTGCTTCCGCTGGTGTCTCCTAAATTTGGCTTCACAGACTTTTGCCAACACTTTGATTTGAGTGCCATGACACTGCTCCTTGATTGGTGCTGGCAGAATCAGCATTGATGACCATGATAGGTTGCTGCCATTGCGAATGCCAGATGTGATTTTTGCACGTTATTCCCGCAGTCGCCCGCTCAGAAACGTGGCCCGCCTCCGGTGTGGATCGGAATGCTGGCGATGAATACTCAGACGACGACTTCCAGCGAGAAAGCTCCAGACACGATTTCTCCCAAAACTTTTCAAGCTGTGGTGTGGTTGGAGTGGCTATATTCCAGCAACGTTTGATTTGAATTGATTAGAATGACGAATGAAGAGAAAAAAGGGCGGACTCCCTTCCCGTGGGAAACCTCCATTCAACACTGACAAGTTAAGTGGAGGGTTCCGCCTTCCTCCTTTCAATGTATCTCCCGTGAGTTTTATTTCTAGGACCGAATGTATTGAATGCTAAAAGCAGAAAGGCGTTTTCTGCCGACCTCTGACAAGCACTGTGACATATTAGGCTGGTTTGGATAGAAGAACTGTCGGCGAATTAATTGAATGGATGACCATATTGATTTGAAAAGTTGGAAAGAACAACTTTTTCGGCTCTGTGCACACCACAAGTCACGACTGAGGAAACAGCACAGAAGCTCTGTTGGGTTCTGGAGTGAATAGGAGGTTTTCTTGGGATTCGCAGGTGCCGTGCTGCTGTCCCAGTTTGCTGCAGAAATAATCCCATTGCCATTGTGTTGCCGTTGCTTTGCAATTTATAGAATCAGCGAGTCAGATTGGAAGTTGATGGATGGCGGTCCGGATCCAATTGCAGCTGAAATGAAACTCTGGACTCTCTGATGATCATATTTGCTTGAAACGATACAAAAGATCAAGCAGCGGAAATGATGAATTGGTCACCAAGGTACGCAACGCACCACCGTTCTCCATTTCTGTTCGCGTTTCTTTTTCAGCGTCGATTTTGTGGCATAAAGTTTCAGAGATTTGTTCAACGCAATCTCAACAACAGATCTTCAGGAGAAATCATGGATCATAGCTTTGTTATTTTTGGGTCATCTGGCGAACAGGCTGACAAGTTGACAAGGAGGAACGGTGCAATGGTCCCTCATTCCGCTCGCATCAAGCTGATCCGTCCCTGCATGACTGTGAATGTGACGAGTACAAGTCAAGACTTGCTCTCTCTCTCTCTCCCTCTCTCTCTCTCTCTCTCCCTCTCTCTCTCTCTCTCTCTCTCTCTCTCTTTCTCTCTCTGCCTCTCTCCTTCACGTTGTTTCTCATCTCTCGCTGCTTTGTTTTTTCTCCTTTTCTATCTGTCTCTCCCTTCTCTCTCTGTCTCTCTCCTCCTTCTCTGTCTCTCCTTTTTTGTCTATCTCTCCTGTTCTCCATGACTCTCTCCCTCTGTTATGTTTTTCTCTCATTCTCTGTCGCTTTCCCTCTTTCACCTTCTCTCTACCTCCCTCTGCCTCTCTTTGCACTTCTCTCTTCCTGTCTGTCTGTCTGTCTGTCTGTCTGTCTGGTTGAAGCGCATCCTGCAGAAAGGAAGAAGAAAGGTCCAGCAGCAGTGTCTGAGTACCTGGAGGAACAAGGGCAGAAGAAAATAGTCCCTTTTTGTTCACTCTATTCCTGCCTGCTTTGCCCAGTTGTGCCCAGAGCGCGACTCACACATCAGTTTTGCTGTGTTTTCCCATCCAGTTCCAAAAACATGTTGAGTACTTTCGCTGTTTGAGCTTCTGAGCACCAGATCACGCAGAAGTAAGTTTCGTGAATCAAGCATCAATCGCAGCTCCGCCAGAACCAGAGAAAAGACAGTCGGTAGAATGCTCCTCAATACACCCAGTCTCAGAGCAGGCATGACCTCACATCTTCGTTTCCTCATTCAGTTTGGGTAATGATCATTTTATGCTGATCTGCTTCCAAAATCAATGCCTATTCATGCAGTCTATCATCATTCTGAGTACTTCGTGTGCGGACCTTACAATCAGAGCCATTAGCAAAGAAAACTCTGCACAGCTCAGATAGACGTTTATGTTTCTCCGTCGCACTGTTTCGCATTTAGAATCGTGTTTGATTGCCGACTCTTATGGTGGTGTTCTCAAATTTGCAACTCAGAATCACAACAAGGTCCAGCACCTATTCAGAAAAATGTACGAAGCAGAAAGGTGTCTGGGCAAATTTTTTAATGAATGGTGGTCAGATTGAGCGCACAAAGGATCTCAAAAACAAGGAGAGGGCATGGAGAGGCTCGGACTGATTCCATCACTTCCAGACAGAAACTTCTTCAACATGTTTCATCAATCTTGTGTCGCCTTGAATCAATAAAAATCTCGTTATCGTCAGGCGTTTAATTTTTTCACAGGTCTTATGTGGTGCTTTTTGTATTTGAGAGATAAAACACGATTTGGCACAAAACGCCTCATGGTACAACTGGTATTGCTGAGGCAAGAACTTTGAGAATAGATAACGCTCTTTCGCTTGGCTGGCGAGCGCCTGTCGCGCAGTGCCAGACAGGGAACTCCTCCCGGCTGCGACTTATTTTTCCAAAAGATCTGAAATTAATGGACTGGTCATGACGTTAATGTACGGAATACTTCTGTTGCGTAAGTCTTTTTTCCAACTGTTTGCTTGCAAGACAAGATCCAGCTTTTGCATTGCAAAAAAATATTTCGCGCTTTCTTGGGTGAAACCTGTTTCCAATGTTGCACCATCACAGTGCTCGCAGCTGGAGGTCTCTGCACAACCCTGGAAGATGCCACAACAGGTAAACGCAGTTCTTTCTGTTGTTCTCAAACGGTCACAAAAGAGGGTGTTGCAGGTGTTGGCGGTCCAACTTCACTGCATGAACGGCGTTTCGACAAACGCCAGTGAGGGCAACACATGAAATCACACTGTCCATTCTTGTTGGCTGGTGTCAGTTATACGCTCTCTGGAATCCCACGCAAGAGGCTCAACGAGGCACGCAGTGACCCGAGGCGGGTGAGCGGTCAGTTCTCAGACGCAGTGTGGCTGGGTGGGATTCTCTTTGGTTGCTCGGATTGTTTCAGCCAAGGGGTCACAGGCGTTCAGTGCTCAAATCAACCATTTGACTGCACGGTTGAATGCCACGCCTTTTTGCAGCTGACTACAGCTTGATCCTGACGCCACAGGGCGTGGTGTACGGACTCAACGTGCTCACGGTCGCGCTGCGCTCCGGGTTCATGTTCGGGCTGAGGGGCTGCAAGGACGCGCGCATCGGCATCACCTCTATTCACGTAAACTTCTCAGCTGATTGATAAATCAGACTTGTCAGATTGCGTCGCTCCAGTGGATCAAGGCAGACAGTCACCGTCACCGCCACCGAAAAATATGGTTCAAAACTCTTAGTTGTGTGCCCTCGGGCACAAAGTTTGTTTTTTCTTTCCACTCACGCCGTTGGGTTGTCCCCCTCCCAGGATTGGGTACAGGTCACCTGACCAAAGTCCTGGATGTGTCGGATGTCTCGATCCGATGGGTGCCCATCAGAATTGGAGAAGAAACCATTTGAGGCAGAATTTGTTTTCTCCACTGCATCTGAACGAATCGAGCTGCTTCCTGACGAATCGTTCTTCTTCACTCAGAAACAGCCGATTTTGCTTTCGCAAGTGCAGATGTTTTTATCAATCCGTCTTGCCCAGGTAAACTGCAATTTAACCCAAAAGGGAAGACTGCTGCAGTGTTCCGTGTCCTTTCAGTCCGACGGCTCGCAGGAAATCACTGAGATCAACTTTGGCACAACCAGCAACACTCAGATCACGGTCACCAACAAACAGACGGACCAAGTGATCACCGCCGTGAGTGCAGTGCAATTCTTTTTGCAAACCTTTTGTGATTCCTCAGTCTCTGCACAGAGCAAGATTCTTTGGCATTGCAATTGGGTCTGAAAGAGTAGCCTGAAAGCGTCCAAAAGCATTTATTTTTGCAGTTGACACAACCAACTCCAGTCCTCAGCTGTTTCGTCTTCAAGTTCTTCTGGGTGACATGGAAGGACGGAAAACTTTCGGTGGGGCAAGGAACCTACGCCAGCATCAACATTGGGCGAGACGTACGCGCTGTTCTCTTTCTTCTTCAGCTTGGTCCGTTTCCAAATTCAAAATCCCTGGGTTCAAACATTTCCGATTGAGGCTAAATCGCTTCACGTCGCCTTGCAGACGATATTCACCCTGCAGCCGGTGGGCACCCTGTGGCAGGACGTCGCCACCGTAGACTTCGTGTCTTCCTCCACCGATGGCGTCGCCTGGTACCTTCCGGAGGACCAAGGTTTGAAATAACCCAGCACTCTGAACCTGTTGTTTGCTTCAGAAGCGGGACATTACGGACTATCTTTTCTCTGAGTAACTGTGTTCGAAGAACCTGTGGCGCTTGCAGGTGAGAACCTGATCGTGATCACGCCGGCGGGGGCGCTCATCGACCGGATCTGGAGGCGTGTCGACCACCAGGGGGAGTTCATGACGTTTGACGTGAGAGTCACATTTTTGTCGCGTCTCAGCTGGAAGATTATTTCAAGCGAGTTTCAAATGTCCACGGTATTTTTTTATCACGCCGACTATTTGGCGCCTTGTTTTTCAGACAATCAAAGTATCCAAACGAAGAATTGCAAGAGGTGCAATTGATGTAATGTTTCAGTCCATTTGACAGCATGTTTTCCCACGATGCAATATTGCAGGTAAAATCGGCAGACGACATCAAGATTTTCCTGTCGCCGGCTCGAGACTTCCGCGTGTACGAGCTGTACATCAAACGGATGACTGACAGCACAAGCTGGGTGAGACCCGTTGCAATGGTGTGACCATGTTGAATCCGCATCCAATCCTGACGACCCTGAGAACGACTAGCGACTTCATCCCTACACCAGGCTGAAAGATAAACCCAACTCTTTTTCCGTCTGTGCGACTGCAACAAATCATCTTGAGCCCTGAAGCAAGTGGACATCCAAACCCACAAAAAGCCGTCAGCCACGAATCGTTCGCCTTCACACAACAAGTGTGAAAACCGCTTCACGCATCTCTCTCATGCAGTCCACTCATCTATTTCCGGTTTTTGAATCCAAACGAGCGTCAACTTTTCCATTTGTTTCTTGCAGTCCGTTGGGATGAACAAATACAGCCGTCCTCAGGGACCCCAGGTCGTCATCGGGGACTCGGGCCTCCTCAGCGCGCAGCAATTCAGGCAGTTCTGGATTTCCTGGAACAACGGGACCATCAAGGTGACGTGAAGTGCTCAAAGTTTCTTTTTGCGTCTCTTCAGAACTGCGCTTCCTGGACAAGCAAGACAGTCCTTGTTCTCACTGTAGTCTCCGCACAATTGAAGGTTTGCCCCAAAGACAGGGAGTGAAAACCATACGCAACACACGCTTAAGTCAAACTTTGAGAAAATGTTTCTTTGCATGTCAGATGGGGAAAGGCCCCGCGGAGAATAAATTCGAGATCTACTCGTGGACGGACCCGAACGCGGTGCCCATCCACTTCATGAGCGTCGCGAACGGTGACGCCGCCGAGGGGCAGTGGGTCTTCCTCGACACGTATGGTCAGTGCACACAGACACAGACACAGACACACACAGACACACACAGACACACAGACACACAGACACACAGACACACAGACACACACACACACACACACACACACACCAGACCTGCACGGGCCAGAGTCAGAGGAGCGTGGGTAGGAGCGTGGACGAACATGACTCCTCCCCAAATAAAACAATTTGCCAAATTTGCCACCAAAAAACGCCCGCAAACAGTGTCGTTGGAACCGTTCGCTCCCTTAGTGTCACGGTCCTGAATCCACCGCAGTTGGTGTTGACTTTAGTTTCCTCTGTAGAGAACATATACGTGTTCGCGAGTTACCAGAAGACGGGCAGCTCGAACCTGTACGACGGCTCGCTCATCTCGCCGCGCACCGGAACCACCTTCTTCAGCGTGCAGGCCTGTCAGAACGTGCGCGTCTCGCTCGGGCGAAGCCCTCTCGTGAGTCACGCTGCTTACCTCGCAATACAGGACAGGACAACTCTTTGGGTTCGATGGTCCTTCCATTTAGCAAAACCAATGTTTCAGGCAAAAGTATCACTGCCACCCCATTGGGTCATCTGCACCTTGGCCATCCTGTTCTGTCCTGGTCCAAAATCTCTCAGAAGAACAAGGGACTTTGCGGAATTTTATCAGACTCTCCAATACGGCATGGAATAACAACAGCAGGTCTTCACCGCACAGAGTACCTCTGGGTGTATTTCGTTACTTTTTCTCCCAGCATTGTGTTTGTGTTGCAGGAGTTTGCTGGAGACTTTGAGTATTTCATCGACATCGGAGTGCAGAACAACACGGTGACGCAGATCTCGCACGGGTTCGAGTTCCCTCCGGTCGCCAGCAGGTCGACGCCTGGCATCCTCGACTGCACGCAGCCCCGGTCCTTCTGGATCCAGTGGGGCGGAAGCTTACTCAGGGTCAGTGCAGCTTGACGAGGTTGTTGAACCCGAGATGGAGCAAGAGGGACCACAATTTGAATGCCGAGAATGTCGTTTTTGAGTTGCTTCTCAAGACTTTGTCGAGAGGGGCAACGAGAAAATGACATTTGAAGCTACAGATGGTGTCAGATGGTGGCCACAATAGGAGACGAGAACAATGGAAAACGAGTGACTGAAGTTCTCAAACTCGCAATACTTCTGAGCAGGATACTGCAGCAAGGGAAGGACGACACACGTGAAAAGATTGACGTTGCTTGCTGTTTCGTTGTCTAAATAGCTGTGTGACTTCACGAAGAGACCCACATTTGGGGCAAGCGGATGTTGCATTTGGTTTGGTGTCGAACTATCTCAAACTTCAAGGCGCGTGAAAATGTTGCAATGAAAGTTTTCACAGAGAATGAGCTGGACGTTTTGTGTTGCACAGATGGGCGCGGGCATCACTCCGGGACTCTTCTCCTTCATCAACTACACGTCGAGCTTCGACACCGAGTTCGACGCCTACGAGGCGATCGGCTTCTTCGCCGACCACCAGAGCGGCGGCACCGGCGCCGTGTACGCCATGCTCGACAACTCAGGTCGGCGCGCGCTGCTGGCGACAGCGGACCTTCTTAGCGACCTCCGGGCCAACAGGGACCCATTCGTCTGAGACTTGAGCTGAACGTGGCGCGTTGAATGTGCTCAGGCTCGATTGACATGGGCACCTTGTGTTCGGCACCTCCACTCAGATGAAGCCACCTTGTCGCGCTCGGCAATGGAAAACGAACACAGGAACGTGATGCGTCCGCTGCTGAACGTATCACGATGAATGTTGACAGGTGACCAGGCGTTCATCCAGACGTACGACAACTACGGGGACCAGGACACGTGGGTGACGGTGAAGAACGAGTTCTTCCGCACGTTCACGTTGCGGGCGTGCTCCGACGCCTACATCTCCGTCACCGAGGGTCAGTTCCTCACTTACTGGGTGCCGAATAAGATACCGTATTCACCCATGTACGAGTCGCGCCCAAGTACAAGACGCACTCCATCTTTCAGCTTCATTTTCTGGTATCAGGGTCCCACAACGTTTTGTCAGATTCATGTTTCAGACGCACCCGTAGGTTGGGTGTGTTTCAGCGAAATAAATGTGTCTTATTGACGGATGGACGTGATTCCTGTGTACAAATTTTCTTTGTGCTTCAGAATGCTAATAGGTTCTTGCGATGTTTTGTTTTTCAGTTGCGGGTGGTCCGACGGAATACGAGTTGGTGTTCGGGTACCTCGGCGTTCCGACCGACATCGCGGCCCGCAGAGCGCCAGATCCGTTCATCAGTGCGACCATTCCAGGTACCACTGACCTCCGAGAGAAGCTCTGAATCAACCACAGAACCCAATGGGTGAACCAAGTGGTGCCTGGTTTGTTTTGACTCAAACCCCGAGTGTGTCACGTTTGGCAGACGGGTTTGTTTGACTTGAAGATCGAATGACCAAAGCGTGGTTTCTTATTTTCAGACGGGTTGGTGGACTGCGACGAGGACAGGGAGTTCTGGATCTCGTGGATGGACGGAACATTCCGAGTTGGCAAGGGACACCATCTGGATGAGAACTGTGAGTGGAGTGGTGATTGCTACACAACTACCGTCGTGAAGAACAATCCGAGGGGTTTCTTTGAAAAGTCACTGTGCTTGTCTGTGGTGTGTATTTCAGTGCTGTTGATCGCGTGGGACTCGATGCCTTATCCTGTCAATTCCCTCGCTCTGGCCACGGGCAACCAGCAGTTCGGCACCTGGGTCTTCGAAATGGACAGTGGTCAGTTCAGCAACTTCGATCTGAACTGAACTTGTAGCCTTGCAGCACATGAATGAACGTCCTTGTGCCATGCTCTAATACTGCAGTGCCAAATGAAATGAAATGCGCAGTGCAGCACAACTGCCAAACGTTTTATCTTATCCTGTATATGCTTGCGCACACAGGAGACGAGATGACGATCAGCACGTCTCCGACCGTCGTGAAGCTGGTCCCGAGTCGCAACGCCTTCTACCTGCGAATCAAGGGCAGCAACGCGCAGGTGACTCTGTCGAGCTCCTACAGCCAGAGCGTCACCGGCTACACGCTCATCTTCGGCGACAGGGACCCCTCCGCCTTCACCATCAAGAACCCAAGTGAGGAACCCGACTCCAGCTGCAGGGAACAGTGACCGAATTGTTCTGGAACACCTGCAGGACTTTGGCTTGCTCTAATTGTTGGAGCAGATCAATGAAGGCACCGTAAAATCTAAATGTTTGGAAAACTAAGGGCCTGCCGATGAAAATTGCTGAAAACCAATAACGTTTTGTTGATTTGTGTTCGTATCACACCTGATTGTAATTTTGTTCTCCCTCGACGTCAGGCGGAACGATCCTCGCACAAGCAACACTGAGGTTCTCACTGCATCCGACGTATCTCACCGACTTCTGGATCTCATGGGTCTCAGGTAAGAACAACAGCCACAATCTCTGAGAAAGGTGCTGCGATTATTCTGATTCCCACATACCGAACACCAAATCACGTAATCTCGTGGAGTCTGGAATATTGTCTTGTCACACGACTCCGACCGGTTCTGCAGGTCAGCTGGTGGCGGGCTACGGGCGCCTGGCGGGGCAGAACACCATCACTCAGGGCGTGTCCATCGGGTCCTTCAAGCCCGTCTCGGTGCAGTTGGCTGGACCGACGGCGGAGTTCGTCGCGCTCGCAGAGCTCGGTGCGTGTCGTGCAATTGATCGTTTTCCAAAGACATGAGAGGAAAGAAGAAATCGCCTTGTGTGGTCATTTGGCACAAGTTTTTAACTCAGAACCTGTCCTTGAAACTGCGTGTTGGGCATTGGGTTTAGATTCTTGCGATATAAATGGTCAACTGACATTGTAGGACCTGAGACGACGTTTGTTACGAGACACTTGCCGAGCCTGAACATCTCGTACGATCAGTTCTGGTACCACATGCGCAGGTGAGAGTCACCCAATCCTGGGGTTGACAGACAGCCCAACAGCAAATTCTCCAACAGTGACCTGCTGTCATTGGTCATTGTTGGTTACAGCTCACAATGTGAAGGTTTCCCCCTTGCGTTCGTTTCTTGTGATTCACAAATGGTTTGGATCATTGTACAGTTCTCGTTCACAGGAGAACGACGCTGCTGTTCGGTCTCACGGCCTGTCAGTCTGCCTCTGTGATTCTGACTCCGGTCCCCAACGACCTGTCCCTCCTCACCACTTACCGCATCCTACTCGGAGGCGCCAACAACGACGTGTTGTCCGTACGCTGAACTTTGGCCGTCATTCCTGATTCGGGTCAATTTTGAGAAATGCACTGTGCACAAAAAATGACCTGAGCGGTGTGAAGACTCAGGGTTTCACGATTGTGTGACTGACTCAAAACAAACAGGCATGGTTCGCTTCTGTAGCAGAGTGCGAAAGTCACTTTTCCGAGGCTTGTGTCTAGCAACGACCGAAAACATTGCTTTGCCAGGTGTCGGCCGGGCCGCGGGTCGCCACAATGTCCACTCCAGGACTCCTCGACTGCAACGTCGAAAAGATGTTCTGGATCACGTGGAGCAACAGGATCCTCGACATCGGGACAGGTGGGTGCACACCTCAAGATGGGAACAAGAGTCCCCGAGGACCACAGGCCGAGATGGGTGCGGTGTCCACTCCTGAGGAGTCAAGACGCGTGTGAGTCCTTTGTGATCAAGGGATTTTGCACCTGACTTTCAGACGATGCACAGCTTCTCATCCCGTTTCAGGAACTGTGGTGGGTTCCAATTTGTTGATCAGTGTGTCGGATCTGCCCGTGACGATCCCGGTGAACGCCGTCACGTTCGGAGTCGCGGGGAACCAGACTGCCATCTGGAGAGTCTCCAACAACCAAGGTGCAGATGGTGTCGCGTTGGAATTCCTCAGAGATTTGACAAAACACAGGCGACGTCGTGTGCGCGTCTTTTTGAGATCGATCATGTGAAGGAACTGTTTCTTATGGAACTGGAACGCGAATGCGATGTTTGTTTCAGAACCGCTTGACGCGTCTGCGTCTCCCGGCGAGGACACTTCCGGGGGCGGCGGCTTGTCCAGCGGGGCGGTGGCAGGTATGAAGAACATCACTCGTCAGTCTTGAGAAAACGCTACAAAGATCCACCTTGTCAAGAGACATTCCTTCAGCCTACTCTGTGATATCCAGGACAGTTGTCACCTCTGCAAGAACTCCAATTTGCTCAGGTTGTGTATGAAGGCCATGGTTGAGTGAATCATTTCTATTCACTTTGTCATGTGTTTCTTCTTCCTTTCCAGGCATTGTGATAGGAGTGTTGCTGCTTGTCCTCATAGTTGGGATCGTCGCATACGTGGCTCTGAAGGGAGTCCCCGAGCCGGTGCGAAACGTGTTCAGCGACACGAAGGAGGCAGCGGACGCCAGCGTCCAGTTCCAACACTCCAATTTAGACGCTCCATCAGGAGACGCGTAGTCTACGACCAATGCACCGGTGAATTCGTCACCCGGACACACAAACAGTTTTCTCACTGAGTTTTCACCAAACACAGACGTACAGAATGAAGAATTTCCCGGCGACATTGAAAACGACCAACCACTGAACAGACGCTGTGTCACTGTGATGAAGTGATGTTTTTCATTGAACGCCGCTCACAGTTCAGACGTACGTTGTGTGTGTGTGCGTGCGTGTGTGTGTGCGGGGGTGGCTGTGGTCCTGCAGCTCACGCCACCTCGACGCCGGTGCCTCGCACACGAAGCGCCGACGATCACAGCGCAAAAACACTTGAAACTTTTTTCAGCCATTTCTTTGTGAATTGCTCATCCATCTTGTCAAGAAGAAAAACACAGGCCAGATCGAACCAAATCGGAGTCAATAGCGTGCACAATGTCCATTGGAGAAAAAAGTAAAAGAACTTCCAGCTTTTGTTTTTATTCAGCAGAAAGTGTAAACATCACAAACCAGTTGAGTGAAAACCAATTTGCATTCAACCAAGCACAACTGTGCAAGGACAACAACCTTCAAAACATACAGGATTGAAAACAATATTTGAGACAACACTTGTGTTGAGTCACCAGTGAAACAATACGCGTCACTTCGCTGCTGGTGCTTTTCCTTGTTGCACCTTGAGCCAACTTTCGGCGCTGATTTTGTCAGTTGCGCATGATGGCGAGACAGGAAATGACGTCATCCCAGAGCAGCAGGAGTTCCGGATCCCGTTGGCCGGGCGTGTGGAGGAAGCAGAGGGCGCGCACGACGCGCGGGGGCGCGCGCGGCGGCGGCAGCCGCTGCAGCACACGTCCCGAGTTCCCCTCCAACACCAACACCTGGTCAGTCAGGCCTACAGTGAGACGAGATCCCTGCAGAACGCTGGCTTTGAATTCTGATGCTGTCACACGCAAATGGGTCGTTAACACTGTGGCAGAACATTTTGTTCACCAGGACGTTAGTTTGCACGCTGACTTACCGTTGACGACGTAGACATAGCCACGTTGGTCACTGCAAACAGCGTAAGGCCGAAGCTGTCTGTGTTGGAGGGTCCAGTTGGTGTTTCCGTTGACAACCCTCACAGCCTGTACCGTGTCAGGACAGCCTGCACAAAGAAAGCAAGCCGATGATTAGCAAGGTGTGTCAAAGTTCATTCTTTGCAGTTTCTTGGAGCACAGAACCGTCAAGCAACATGGTTGATGTGCAGGAACTCTGGATAATTATTTTGTGCAGAAACTAACCTGTTCGGGAGGCTGAAGTGACGACGAGCAGGTCGTATTGCTCCACGTAGCACATCTGATCTGGATCGGTCGCCGTTGTCTGGATAGTGCTGACCATCACCAGTTGGGACCTTGAAGGTTGAGGTCTTGGTTTAGGAGGGGGTGGTGGCGGGGGTCCTGAAGGCTGCCTACTCAGGGCACCTCCTCTGGGGTGCAAGTCCACGTCCCGAGGTGATTGCGGCAAATAGGTGTATGGAGACGGGTACGAGTACGATGAACCTGAGGAGGAACCTGAGTCTCTGGGATATTGGTGAAGATTTCTTTTCCATGTGTGTCCTTCTGTGTTCTGCATGATGTTCGAAGGTGGCAGCGGCAACAGTGGGTCGTGTGACGCCCCAGGGCCTCTCGGTCTGGGCAAGGCCGCCTCCGGTCTGCTGACCGGTCTGCTCTTGTGGTTGGCCTCCGCAGGTGCTTGATTCACTGCACCTCCATCTGTCCATTTAAATGCCGATAAAACCCCTCCCTCTTCGAGCACAAGCACAGACTGCCGTGGCCCAACGCAGAGACTGTGGGGACTGCAGGAACTGCTGACTATCCTTGTTTCAGTTGTGGTTGTGTTGCACATTCTGAAATACAAAACACGTATCAATTTGCTTCCCTTTTGTTTGAAAGTTTGAATATCTCGCTCCTAAAAGAGAATTCCGTGTTGGAGCGTGTACCTGACTTCGCGACACTCCGAGCACCCCTCAATGATTTGATTTGTGTCTGTGGGATGCGGCGACACGGGGCACGAGGGATGGTTGCACTTGCTCGGGATCTCCCACGCACTGCTGCCGGAGTGAGGGTCCGCGCCACGCAGCACCCACTGTCCGTCCACCTGCGGCGAACGTGCGAGAGTGTCAAGTCTTTCATCCCAGGCGACGGCCCTCTGATGCAGGGCAGGTGGGGTCACACAAGAACTTCAATCTACATGACACAGATGTTCAACCAAGCATCTAATGCGATATTGTGTTGTTATTTTCTTTCGTCGTCACACCCGACATATGTTCCAAAATTCATCTGTGCGTCGGTGTACAAAGTACATGTTTGACGTAGAGTCACTGAGCAACATACTGGTTATGTGTGACCGATCCCCACATCGAAAGCGGTGAAAAGGAATTCACATAATCTCTTTTGCTGGCAACCAAAAAATGGGTTGGTTGAGTTGTCTTCGATGAGTGAATGAAACGGAATATCAAAATGGACGATCCTTGTTCAAACAAAGTGAGTGAGGGAGTCGACTTGCCTCTCCCCGTAAGATGAGAAGATTTCGTCCTGGTTTTGCAAGTGCGATATTTCGGACCCTCATGTCCAAGTCCCAAGATGACCTCTCCACCAGCCGTGCTTGAGACGACTGAAAGACAAAAGACTCGCATGAACATTTCGCAAAGTTTCTTGTTCCAGAACGTCCGATATTTTTTCATGCGTCCTCTGGTCCACTGACTTCCTTACAAAGTTCCCAGTCCTGTCCGAGGGCCAATCCCGTTATGGACGCAAGAATTTCAGTCACTTGTCCAATCTGAACTTACCTCACGGCTCATTATTGCTTTGTCCACCTTTATTCACAACAGAAACATGGGTCCTCGATCGCGTGTCTCCACTAAAGAAGTGACACAGATGTGTTGAGTTGGTCTATTTCCCGCACCAGTGTTGTGCCAGAAAGCATATATCAGGACTGATCGCTTCAGTGAACTCAGTGAATTTTAGATCTACGCCCTTCATGTTCCAAATCGCTAGGTAATCCACAAATAGTGCACACAGGTGCGCACGATCTCAAAAAAATGTACGTGCGAACAAGCACGTATGAGGAAAGGAGTTGTGCGAGTGGGCATTTGGGACGTGATGGTATATCAAGCAAATCAGAAGACTGCTCCAAATCTTTTTCTTGGTTCACCCCTGTTTTCACTGATTCTTGTCCACAGGAGCGAAGCTTGACCAGTCTTGAAGTTTCACATTGTCATCCTCCTTTCGGTCCGGATGTCATCAGAAACTATGCAGTTGGTCGTGCGCCGTGCTTGTGAGTTTTTGACTTCCTTCACCGACAGCACATATATTTGCTCAGAATTAATGTACACATTGGCATATTTGTTCAGTCACATTCATCGCGCCCGCTCTGGTACGAATGGACAGGATTTTGAATACATTAATTCAAGGTACTTTCAGTTTCTTGCTGATCACGCACAAGACAACGCACTCAACTTGTTTTTCCGCAAATGAAAGCAAACTTTGTTGTCACTCAGCCAAGCCGAGAAGATCAGTCAGAATTCTATAGTTTTGCACTTTTAAAAAGCAAACAAGCGTGTCCCTCCAATGGACGAGTCAGTCAGAGTCTTCAGAGTCGACGCTTGGGATCCAAATGGAGCTCCTTGTGGTACTTTCTGAGTCGACTTGTGCACCGTTAGCTGAAGTCAGATTCACACAGTCTGAGTCAGAATCAGACTCTTCTGAAACCAGATCTGCGACCGGATCCGGGCGTTCAATTTTCACCGATTCGAGAACAAACCGAGGCTCAAGTTGAACATGTCTGGCTGCTGATGCCGCCCATCTGGCGGAGCTCTTCGCGGCAACACGCTCAGTTTTGATTCCTTGGTCAAGCTCGTTGGTTGTGTCGTCTCGCATTTGGGCAGCTCTAGTTGCTGGTTCCTTCACGACACTGAAACAACCATCATGACACTGCGAACAAGCAACATACAGTTCACGGCGCTCTTTGTTGTCGAACCCATTTTGACTCCCAGAATTAGGATCCAGACTTATCCGTGCAGCCTCAACACTCAGCGTCTCCGCGTGATTCGGTTGTATCTCGATGGGAGGCAGATTGTAGCAGTGAACCTCACTCCCCATCTCGGAGGGCTCCTCCGCTGGTCTTTCAGCATGGTCGTCTTTGGTTGTGGCTGAGGCATACTGATTTCGCAGTCGTTGGAAGAACATTGAATGTCCCATGGCATCTTGTCCCAAAATATTATCCACACCCGCAATATGTTTTTGTCGTGTCCTGCGTTTGGACGGTGAGAATGCGGGAAGAAGAAGCCGAGTGAGACTCGGTGTCTCTTCAGATCGACTCTCGGGTTCAGTTTGCAGATTCCGAGATGTGGACCCAGGCCTCGCCGGGCGTGGCGCAGTGGCGCAGCGACGTTGTTCCGTTTGGCGTTTCCCTGCGCTCACTGGCTTCACCTTCGCAGATTTCCGTTTTGGAGTTTCCCTTTCCTCCTGCTTGTAGATCTCCAACAGCCTATTGTGATTGAAAAAAAACTTTTTGGAACAAAATTTATTCATCCAAGGAAAGTATTCTTTCGATGTTACGGAACAGCGCACATGTTCAAAAAGTAATGCAATCCAACCTGAACCGCTGAGCGAAGATGATGTCATGGAGCTCGCTGTTGGGTGAGTGAGGACGGGGTGGGGCATCAACCCTCGCGTAGTCAGTGAAAATCAAGGCGAGCTCGCTCCCTGTGTGTGGACCCGAGTTTGGGCCACTGGCAGATGCAGAGTTTTTCCGTTCCAGGTTGTTTTCAGCCACGAACCCTGCTAACCCTGCCAAGATTCGCTGCTCGTTGCTTTGCTCGCAGCCTGATCCCTGCATGCCTGGTTCTGGCGAGAAACCCCGTGCTGTTTGAGATGTTACCTTGCTCCAAAGTGTGAACGTTGCACTTGAGACAGTGTTGTCTGTTCTTGTGCGAACACATCTCTGAACTTGAGGCAGATTGGGGCTCTTTTACGACTCTAGCTGGAATTGTGCAATCAACTCAACCTTGACAGAAAGAAAATGTAAATTCTCTGATCCGATTGTCAATTTCAAGTCTGCGGATTCCCTCCCTCATTGATCATTTGCGGGATTGCCGTATCGGTTTATTCTGTATCTGTTGCGAATGCTCCAGAAAGGAGAATCATTGCTTTCAACTCCAATCAGGTCTGTTTTGGTCCCTCAGTCTTGATAGGGACGGAACGACGTTTGGCAGAGAGAGAGAGAGAGAGAAAGAGAGACAGACAGACAGACAGACAGACAGACAGACAGAGGCAGCTGTTGGCAACTGAGATGGAGGACGTTGTCGCCCTATTCGTGACGGTGTTCGCCTCGACACACTCGAACAGAGACCAAAGTTGAACATCGACGAAGCGACAAGCTCGAAGCCACATGAGGTCCTAAACCCAGTCAGAATCTGCCAGTGACTGGATCGCTTTTCACGTTGAGCACTGAAAATGGATTTAACACGAGCAACTGAAGCTTCGACTTTCGGATTAGTCAGCGTACGTGTTCTCTGAAAGGTCGATATCAAAGAAAAACGAAAGACACAAGCAGTGCAGATATGTCACTTTATTGCTGTCACAGATGTATGTCCAGAACGTCCGAGTCGTCGCTGGCTTTGCTCAGCCAGGACGTGGCTCTTTCGCGCCGTGGAGCCGCAGCCGTCGTCACCACGATCTGCCAGACCGGAGGGATCACTATGGCCACCACAACCGAAACTGCTCCTGCAACAGACAGCAGGCTGGGCGTTGAGACTGGTAATGTCGCGCTTTAGTTGCTTGGGTCTCTTCATTTTCGGTTTTGCAGCAGCTGGTACTCGTGTGTTTCGACGAGAAATAACATGTTGTACCTGTTATTTCCACCCAGTTTCCGATGCTGGGGTGAATGTCGCTCAGAACCGTGTACTGCGCAATGAGGAGGAAGACGATCTGCATGGACATCACGACAGCGCAGAGCACGGCGGGAGCCAGCGTCACGCCGTGGATCCGAAGGGTGGTGGCCCAGCCCCACGTCAAAGTCTGCAAACAACACGCAATGCAATATCCAACTTACAGCACAAGGAGGGGGTCACAGTGCCTTTTCCACCGACCTGAAGAGTGAGGTACACAATGTTGTCGACTTCGGACGGGAAGCGGATGTCCTCGGTTGCAAGTGAGATGAATCCCGCCACCACAACTCCACACAACCCTGCAGACGTAAAGAGAGCAGCGAGTTGCCATTCATCCTGTCCTGACGTATACAGGGGTGTCACGGGTACCACAAGTTACGGGTATGACAAGTGCCAACGGGTACCACTGGAGATGGATCTGAGAAATTCACCTGTGAATGCGTTGATGGTCCACGTGTTAAGTCCGGGCAGTCTACTCTTCTGGATCAACAGGCTTATTGCTGAGAGAATTCCAGCTGTCGTCACCAACAGGTACCTGGAAATGAAGGACAACTGACTCAGGGGGGTTCGTTTCTGTTGTTGTGAAACCTGTAGTTGGTACGTTGGAATTCCAAGACCTGTGGTGCAGGCCACTGACGGAACCTAGACTTCTCGAGGAGTAAGGTAAGCCCCTGTCCCCCAATGGACCCGAAGCAACTTTTGGTTTTCTGAGAAAAGTAAACAAAGGGACAGTTTTTCAGGGACAACAGGCCCAGATACGCCTGTACAAGGTCACAGACGAGGAAAGTGATATTCGCAGTCTTGGTTCACCAAGGAAGAAAAAACGAACCCAATAATTTCGCCTGCGACTCCCCCATCAGATTCGGGCTCTGCTGTGCTGTTTGCCATCTGCGCTGGGTCCCGAGTTTTCACAGCTTCCCTCTCAAAGTGGAAGATTCTGAACAGAGAATTCGGTCTCAGCTCAGAAATGCCTAAATTTGCTGTCCTGTTGGAGTTCGTGGTTTCTTCGTCTGATTTCCTGTACCAAGGCTGGACGAGCTGAATTGAAAGTGATTCATTCATTGCGTTGACCTGACACGCACTTCAGACACAGGTTGTACGAAAGGCGTGGTTCTCACCATTGTCACTCCAACCAGGCAGAGGACGACCGAGATAGCCTTCACTGGGGTCATCCTGTCCTTGAGAATGATCACCGACATGACAGTCACCACCAAGAGGTCAGACATCCTCCTGCATTGGACACAAGAACTTTGTGGGTCTCATTCTCTTCAAAGTTTGAATCGTTGCTGATTCAGAGGAACAAACCGCATTTCTCAGGGACGAATAGCGATTTTTACAGCAGTTGCTTGTCGTTTCAGACAACCCTCATTGTTCACAGACAGTAAAATTTGGTCAGTCAAAATCAAATTTGATCGATCTCCTGCGTGACGTCGTGTGTGAAGTGAGCAGAGGTTCGGTTCAGGGTCACGTTCTCGGCCGTCAACACTTCCTGCAGCAGTACCCGTACCTGACACAAGCCGCAGAGCCCGCTGGGATGTACGTGATCCCGATGTAAAAACACGCGTTCACGCCCACCGCTGAAAAGAAGACTCGCAGAATTCATCCCCAGGCCCGAGGTTGAAGCAACGGCCAAGAAGAATGCCAACAGAAAGAAACGCATTCCGATTTTTAGGTGATTTGAGGTGGGTTGCACGATTTGAGCCAAATCGGTGTGAGCCAAATCGAAGCACCTATAGGCAGCCTCTTCCAAAAGTATGTCAGCAGCAGTTTCATGGT
>JAAUXT010002611.1_pt1 | contig 54180 bp, 50 predicted proteins | sample 7278171 | NCBI WGS metagenome assembly JAAUXT01 (sample SAMN14350112, study PRJNA611818) | marine sediment metagenome | isolation source: surface marine sediment (1.8m) | place: French Polynesia: Moorea | collected 2018-08
ATTCGAGAGAGAGCGCTCAATCACACAAAAAACACCCCCACACACTCACCCCACACACACACACACACACACACACACACACACACACACACACACACACACACACACATGCGCGCGCGTCGTTGAATCGGCCTGCAGGCTTTCCCACCCCAGTCACTTTCAACTTGAACTGAACACTTTTTGAATCTGAACTGAACACGCATTGTTGGCCAACAAACATAATTTGGCGTTGCTCTCACCTTGGTCTCAGCCCACGAGTCCAAAACTGTTCCCTGCATTGCAACACAAGAAAGGGGGATTCATTGGAAACTTACATAGCAACGGACGAACATTTCTTTTACATCTACCTGAAGCTCTTGAAAGTGCAAAAAAGGATTTGTTTCCGCCCAGATCAATTCAAAGCTTTGTTCACTAAGCTGACTGCTCAAACTCGCGACGCCGTGCAAGAACGAAACCGTGATCACAATCCAACGCAAGTGAAAGTGGACGCTTTCACGCAGTGCAGAACCTGCACTTGATGTGTTTGCATTCTGTTTTTCAGTGGCCAGACCTTCACCATGGGTCGTTGTCCCCGGAACTGACGAAGACGTCTCCACACAAGAATCTTCTGCAAACACAACACGTGCACCACATCTTCAACCACATCCTCGAAGTAGCCAGGAAATAGCTTTTCAGGCCTCTCAAGTTGTCTCAGTTTGAATCCGCTCTGTTCCTGAGACACTGCTGAATCATTGCACCTGCAAATCAAATTTTGAGTCTGGATTTTTCTTTGCTCGTACCAGAAACCAGGGGGCACAACCCCCGAGGAGGCCCCCAGCGTCACCCATAAACACAGCGATTCATAAACACAAAATTCTGTTCTGAAAACCATCAACATTGAAATTGTTTTTCAAACAGCCCCTACTCTCGGAATTTGAGCTTGCAGGGCATGGCACAAGGGAAGAAAAACTCACACTGCGAGGAAAAAGTGTGGGCACCGTGCAAATAAAGTTTTGCACAGCTTCGAGGCAATTTGAAACACGAGTACGCGAGTCTCCTACCTGTCTGGCTGCACAGGGAACTGCGCAGCTGTCTGCGCAGTGTGTTGAAGTACAATTTTCATTGAGCGCCGCACATGTATATGCAAAGCATCGGTTGCCATGACGATTGTCTCCTGTCATAGCGATATCAGATGACAAAATAAATCTGCGACAAGCTGCTCGGAAATTCGCCTGGTGTTTAGATCTGAAGGTAGTTGTTGCAAGATGCCATTAACAATTCATGACTTCACGCGTGCGTGGTGGAGGAAATCCTGGGGAGGACCAGAAACATGTTCAGGGGTGGATCCCACCGACGCGTCATGTTTTACGCCTCGGTGCACGTCAATGCGCGCTACGTCAATGCGTCACAGGTCATGCAGCGAACCTGGTCATGAAACGGTGCAGCAGCCATCATCACCACACGCATAAGCATTTTTCGTTTTCCCAACAGATTGTGTCAATTCCGCATGATCCTGGTCCAGAGACCATGGGCCATGCTTCTGTGGTTTGCTTGTTCTTCAGAGTCGATCTGTCGGACCCAGCATGCAGACATCCAGATATTTCCTTCTTGTCCTCAGCCCCTCTTGTGGTGCTTGCCACTTGAACGAAATTCGCTTGATTCTCCTTTCTCGGCGTGTTTTCCCATTCTTTCGCTCCATTTCTGTCTTCCCTGTCAGCTGTCGCAAAAAAAAGTTCACCCGTCTTCAGCATTCTCCTGGCGCTACGAAGAGGCGCGGTTCTGCAATCACGCAGGAGGCGATCCGTTGGGGGAGGGGGGGGGGAGGAATCGCAACTTCGCAAAATTAAGACACAGCACAGCAGAGAGAGAGAGCGCAAAACAAACGTTGCTCTCAGACAACCCATAGCTTATTTTTGATGAGATTACCAGAATGTATTCTTTTTGGAGGGATCAGGAGGGAGCGAGCCTCCGGCACGTCGTAAGCGGCTTCCGCCGCACCGCGCCTGCCTCATTGTTTCGGCGCCAGTCAGCTTCATTGTGTCCATTAAAAAGCCTGTCTGTCAAATGCCAAACCGCAAATAGAAACGCCTCAATTAATTGGCTGTGTGATTGAATGAGTTTTGTTGTTGTGGCAACATTCTCTCCAACAGCACAGCCTGAGCTGCGTTCACCTGATAATCTGTTTTGAAATGTGACAAACAGACCGAACCAAACAGATCGAACTCCGTCAAACAAAGAACAGCAGAAAGATGTTTTCTCAAAAGAACAACAAACAACAAATATGTCTGGGAAAAACCACGCACATCAACTTTATTCCCAACAAAACACGGCTCCACTCCAAAAACATTCAAAGCATCGAAGCTTCTCCGCACTCTCACCGTTACTCTGAATCACTTCAGGCTCGGTAGACAGATGTACAAAGGCAACGTCATTTTGCAGCAAAAATACATTTTTCAACTCAGAAAATCACGAGTACGTGGAGCATCACAGAACACGGGGACAGCTTCACACCGGGTGCGTCATGCGTTGCGTCGCTGTGCAAACCAAAGGGCCCAGGGTCGCTGAGTGGACCCAGTGCCTTTTGAGTTGCAGGGAGCGCAATGCAGAGGGAACACGCAGCTCCATGTGAAAACGTTAGATCTACGCGAGACTACAAAAGACGCAGCAGCAACGTTCATCAAATGGCAATTTGTCGGGAAATTACCTTTGACGGCAAAAGCGAACACTGAGACCCGTTTCACAGTGGACGGGCTACGGGTTGCGTCCGTGTGGAATTCAGCGGGTGCTGTGGTGACATGGTGGCTCCACACACAGACGCAACGTGTGTGTGTGACGCAGGGCTACTTGTCAGGGCCTTCAGCAAATGAGTGCGTGTTTGCCCAAAGGAGCCTTCTGGGTTCATGGGGAAGTGGAGAGGCAGAGCCAAAGGCTTGCACACGCAACAAATTGTGTGTCTGTGAGTGTGCTTCTGACATTGCAAAGATAGACCTGCACGTGAGTGTTTCTGAGGCCATACAGCGTGCACAATCAAGGTGGGTCCTCTGAGGACTATCTCTGGTGAATCAGCGCCTGTGTGATTTGGATTTCAGCTCCATGGGAGCTGCATGGGGTCAAGAATGGATGGTGGAAGTGCACCGGGAACAGGGTCAACAGTTGTGAGGACATTCAACCACACAGATCAGGCAGATGATCGCGTTCCAAGCAACGTGGTTCGCTCCAACACTGCACTGTGTCCCTTGGGGAAACGCCCCAAAATGACCCCCCCCCCCGCCCAAAAAAAAAAGAACTCTTTGTTATCCCAACCAGCTTTCATAGCCCTGCAGATGCAAGTATGTTTGCCTTTACTCCTTCTCCCAGAGTTCAGTCTCAATGGGCAACTCACTCGGACACTGTCTCACACGTGGTACGTTGATTTGACTTGACTGGAACGGATTTTGTTGTAGGGGGACAACCTGGATATTGTTGACAAGGACCAAGTTTCACGTCAAAACGAAACATTTTCTGCCAAAACCAAAGCCTTTCAGACCTGGGTGTCGTGGTCACGTATTCCCTCCCACTGAATCAGGATTCTTCAATCCGATGCTGCATCGTGAGCAACTTCCTCTGCTGCTCACTTCATGTACCTGTAGATTTTGACCACGCCCCTGTTCTGTCTCTCCACAACAGCCAACAGTCCGTCCGGTCCCACCGCAATCAGCTCAGGCTCCGTCACCTGGCACCTTTTGGTTTGACCTTGTTGAACTTGGCTGGACAGGACAACACGCGTCAGGGTCATGGAGTCAAGGTCGAGCCGGACAACCCTGGAGTTTCCGGTGTCTGCCACGAGGACGGTGTTGGCGTGCCACTCCTGGGATAATCCTCCAGGACCCAGAAATCCAGGACTGATGGAGCCTTGATCCTCTGCGGATCCAGTTGGAGTGTAGTATCCCTTCAGCAGTTGTCCATCCACCGAGATGTTCAAAACTGAGTTGGTCTTGGCGTCACAAATGACCAGATGGGCGCCATCACCGGACGCAGAAATTCCAGCAGGTTGACCCAGTTTCCCTTGGCAACCGTTCTCAATCTCACTGGTCAAGTCCACCACTCCTTTCTCGGACAGATTCTGGTACAGCACCACTTTGTTGGAGCCTACGTCCGTTACTACGACGTTCCCATTGGGCAGAGCAGCGATGCCCTTGGGTCTCTGCAGGTCCCTGCCGAAACTGGCGAGGTAGCGACCGTCCCTGGTGAAGAGTTTGACGTCCGAGTTCTCAGTGTCTGTGACGAGGATCTGGTCCGTCTTCTTCAGCACCGTAACTCCGCAGGGGTGTCGGAGGGTCGCCTGGTTGCTGCCCACCGAACACTCGATCTTCAGTTGACCAGTCCTCACATCAAAGCACTTGACCTTGTGGTTTTCTGCGTCAGATACCACGAGGTCACCATTGTTCTTGAAGGTCACCCCGGTCACCATGGCAGGGCAGTCGTCGAACTTGGTTCTGGGGTCCAGTTTCTGCAGCAGATGAGTGTCCACGTCCTGGGTGGGTATCACCCTCTCCTCGTCCCAAGAGGAATTGGACAGGTTCCCCTCACTGGCTGAGTTCCTGATCTTCCTCTTGAAGGGAGGATCGCCATCTTGCGACGAATCCGAGCACTCATCCAGACTCTGTTTCCCAAACATCTTGCTCTCTCTCCACATGTATTTGGGGTGGCTCTGGTTCAGGATGTCCGCACTTCCGGGTGTGTTGGGGGCACTTCCGCCGGACGAGGAATCCTGGGAAATCACCCGCCTCATCTTGAGTCTCATCGCCGGAAGCATGGTTGCTGCGAGATGAGTGAAGGCGCCCGAGATTCAAGTGACTGTCCTAACACAACGAGACCTCTCCTCGTGATCCAGTTTGTGGAAGTTTCTTGCAGCAGCTCGTGTCTGATGTGGGACAGTTGTTCCCATTCAGCCGTCAGTCGTTGGATTGTGTACAGCAGTCGACTTGTCTTTGCCGGTTGATTCTGCAAAAGCAAGGTGAGAAATTTGGAAATTACGACAGACAAAACGTCTGGGATTTGTTTGTGTGAGTACGACGTGCTGCACAACAAGCAGACAAGAGACAATAACTGCATCTGCAATTCAACAGATCTAACTGTAGGACAACGCAAATGAGATCCTGCCAGCCTCCTGCAGCCCCATCCCCTGGAGGTCAGACGACAGCGATTCCCACAGGAAGAGACTCGCTCCGCAGTGGCTCCCCTGGTTCTCCTGAGGCGCTCTGAGGTTCCGCCCATCTGAACCTGCTTCTCTCAGCACCTCATGCGCTGCGTCGTAAAACGTCAATGAATCGCGGCCCCATGAGGAACAAAGCCGTCGAAAAGGTCATGCCGCTCTTTGACTTGAGTAGCTGGGAGCAACAACTCGTGCCCGCGTGTGTGGCACTATGTGGCAGGGGTTTCAGAAGATTTGGAGTCAAGCCTTGCGTGAGAACACGGCATTGGCCTGCATGAACCTTCACAAAGAGAAATGTTCAAAGCAAAGCTTAGTGCGTGCCCCTCACACCGATATATAGCTTTGTGTACTCTTATTGGCCTTTTTACAGACTGACTTTGTCGCACCAAGTGGCTTTGTGAAAGTGCCAAAGGCTTGGTCAACTCTAAGGTTGAAAGTGTGATCTGACAGAGGCGATTGTCGGTCTATGGCAGCAAACCTTCTTCGTCCTTCTTCGGAAATTTCCCCAGACGGTGGGCTGTTCCTCCGTCTCACCGATAACAGGGTCTGATTCTCAACGGAGACGCTTATCTCAGTGCGAAGTGTGAGCATTGGTGTCTGGGAGTCTGAATCAAGAGGCGCCAAGTGTCAAAGGAAGTATCACAACAAGGATTCTCTCAAGCACAAGAAAATTCTCCTTGTACAATTGGCAAGACTTTTCTTTCTTCTGTTTCCTTGAACAAAGTCGGCAACTCGTAATCAAGGAACCGAATTCAATCTTCTGCTGACAATTGGCACAATCAAGGCGACCAGCTCTGAGGGCAGCAATAAGGTGCATTGGCGTTGCGTTTCAAAGCAACCTGCAGAGAGACGCATTGCGTGACTCGTCCAGAATGAACCACACTCGAGGCCCCCCAGCAGAAACACAGATATTCATTGTCTGAGCCGTTCGCAGCGGTGACCACTGGCTCCTGTGTCTCTGTATGCCAAGAGCAGAATCTAATTTCCCGTCGCAGTGGCTCTGATCACCTGATCAGCGTGTTAATTCCTTCCCCAGACTCGGGCAGAGGTGAACAAAATCGCGAAAACCAAGCTGCCACAAAACTCGAATCCCAAGGAGAATCGTCTCGGCCTGAGGTTCGTGTCTCCAACTCAACAAAGAAAGCTGGCAGGCTGCGGTGAATTTTACCCTGTGTGCATAACATGCTACAGCCCCACAGCCTCACGTTCGTTGAAAACCATTGTTTTTCGTCATCAGGTTCATCGCACAGAGGATGTTTGCACAACGGCTGACAGTCCCAAGTCAGTCAAGAGCACCAAGCGTTGCTTTGTGTGCCTCAGTGTCGCATGTTCAGCTGTTGTTGTCTGGACTGCACCAGCTGCCCTGCCTCATCAGGTTCAGCGCCGCTGAAGGCGTCCTGCGTTGGGTGCAGGTCAACGGCCGCTCCATTGACCCGTTTCACACTGTGCGCGTCACGAGTGGGACGCTTCAACAACGAGTCTGGAATCGGGCACTGGACCACCAGCTGCCCAAACACTGGATACGTCACGCGGTGGGTCCCTGTGCAAACCTGTGGACTCTGCGTCAACTCATCGAGAACCGGGCAGCACTCGCAATTTCCGCGTGTTGGTCGCTATCGATTCCGAGACTGATTGAGTTTTATGTCGTCGTCGCCTCGGTCCCGGAGATCCCGCAGCCTTTTCACTGCGCCTCCGCTAATAGCGGGACCAACCGCAGACTGGAATAATAGAGGAAACGAGGGAATTGTACAGGCTTTGTGCATCGTGCGCTTCCCTCCTCTGTTGCATAAGCTGCAGACAACACGACAGCACAAGAGTCTGGAAGGAAACAGGAAAAGGAGGTTTTGTGTCCACGTCATGAAAATGTCATTCTGGTGCTTCAGCTGCAGACGTGTAGTGTTTCCTATTCTTTGCTTCAACACACCTGAAGCGAAGACAGTGTTGGGTTTTCCAACTGCTTCAAGAAGTGCTGAAGTTCTTGGCGAACGTGTGTCGTGGTCAGTGTGTTGTTTGATATGCGGGGCAGACAAGCTGACCAAGAAAAATGGAGTGTGAACGCATCCACGTCTGCGCCTCGCTGTGACAGACCAATTTGGCTGCCAACGCGTCTGTTTCGATGAATGGAGATGAATGCATATTGAGGTTGGAAACCATTGTGCTGCTCACAAAGGGCTGTTAGTCCTGTTCAACGTAACGTCCTCACAAACATACTGGTTGCTTGATTAACGGTTTGTAGTTGTGCTCACTTGTCGTGTTGGAACCATCAGACCCACCCTGGTAAAGACTCAAAACATCACATTCGGAAAATTGCCCAGCTTGGCGCTCCTCGTTGACAGGCGCACTCAACGGTGACGGCCACAGACCAAAGTTCATGTCGCTTGAACTTCGTGTTGCCCCCATCAAAACAACAACAGAATTGTTGCCCACACAAGAACACAGACTCTTTCAGCTGAACCAGCAAAAACAGGGATCCAGGCTCAGTCATCTCTGTCTCTGACAGGGGAACTGCCCGAACATGAGCTGTTGACCAGAGCCACCAGTCTGACCGGATCCTCAAATCTGGTGTAGATCACACTCCTCCTCCTCAGAAAACACCGGATGTTTTTCTCATCAAAAGGAGCTGGTTTCAGGCCAAATTGTGTCACCCACACAATCAATCGAATTGCACATAATGAGACACACGAACACGCAAAGCCTCCAGGAAACAACGCGTGTTGCTCTTCTTGAGAGGAACTGCTTTTGTTTGCGTCACCCAAACACTTCCGTTGTCTCTTGTAGGATGTTCACCACAAATAGACTCCACTTTATTGTCACACATGCAACAGAGCAGCTCAATTCGCATCCCAAACATGTGCTGCTCCACAGTTACTTCTCTGCACTGGAGACACTTCGCCTTTCCGAACGAGAAAACCACAGCTGGAGTTCTGTGGAAACAGTCAAACGCAATTTCCTGTCCCCTCCGACAGTGATCATTCTGAAGCTGTTTTCTTTGCCAGTGGAATTGCGCAGCATCTCAGAAAATCTGCCGAAGGTCTGGAAATTGATGTTGCGACCAGAGTCAACAGAAGAAGCGATACTGACCACACTTCAACGCGCTCCTGGGTCTAGCCCTGCCCCAAAACAAGCAGCGTTTTTGCTAAATGTTGCACCACAGGTTCCATTTTTTCAACTGTTGGTTGTGTACATCTTTGGATTGTGGATCCAAGTCAGGACTGGGTGGAGCTCACTGCCCACATTCTGGCTCCGACAGGGACGTCCCGTGTGTACGAAAAGGCGTTGAAAATCTTTTCTGGGTGGGGCAGAAATGTCGGGCAAAACTGCCAGTGAAGAGTTTATCCTGGACTATTGACCACGAAGGATTAAAGTCTGGATGTGTGGCTTTCCACACAATTCCCCGTACGAGCATTAGGGGAACGGATTTCTGTGCTCCGGGCAGTGCTCATGATGCAGGACACCTCTCAAGGACTGACTCCCCAGAAATGGGCCGGGCACAGATCTCAGGCTTGGATGAACAGACACGAAACAGGTTTCAATATTCATTGCATTGCGTCTCTCCACGAGAGCAAGTCACGATATAACGTTCCTTTGGGTCCTGGGCTCGAGAACTTCACCGTTGTGGCCTTTCCCTGCAGAATCCAGCAACACAAACATTTCTGTGCCGAAGCTGGTTCGACAGGTTACGTACCGACAGAATCGTGCACATTGAGGTTTGTAGTGGAACTTGAAATGAAGTTGGGAATAGCTCTCTCCAATGCATCATTCTAGTCGGTTCCGTTTCCATGGCGACCAAAGGACTGTCCAGGGACGGAAGGCAGATCCGAATTGAAGTCTGACTTCAGGGCCTCACGTAAAGTTTTGAAAGTCAAAATGATTATGTTTGGAAGGTTTCGACCTTCAAAAGTCCCCCTGGATCCTCCAGGCTCTTGCCCCCTCCCCTCTGAATCTCTCCGGTTGGGTTCTTGTCTGAGTATCGCTGGTCCCTGTTCTCCAGGATTCCCTTGGCCCCTATCCTTCAGGATCCCCCTGGCCCGAGTCGGTCTGAATCCCCTGGCCTCTGTTCCTCATGGAGATCACCGAGGAATTGTCCATTCCATTCCCCATGACAGTTCAAAGTTGCACGAGTGATTGTCATGTCCAGCCTGTGACGTGGACATTAGTTTGCCGTGTGTGACTCTTCCCCTGATAAAGCCAATAAGGAGAGACATTAGAGAGTATCAGAGGATGCGACGTCAGCAAATGCCAACAGAGAAGGGAAATGTGCTGTCTGGGGATGGGATTTGTGTCTGTCTCACTTTCTGCAGCCTACTTCAAACTGGAGGCGTCTCTGCACAAGTCAACGAGCGCTGTGATGACTTCGGACTTGGAACCACGTATACCAGACCCGAGACAGATTTGGCAATTTTCACACGGGACGCGGCTTACGTTGTATCATGGGAACATTTGTCTCAAGCAACAACGCAGCTCCCATGCAGTGATTCGTCATGTGTATGCACGCAACTCGTACCGCATCCTGTGTGCAACAAATCCCTCTGCTCCAAATGAGATTTCCAGTCATCCACTTTGTGCTTTATTCCCTGCACGAAACCTTCTGAAAGCGCTGGGCTTTTCTGCACAAATTGGCAGTGTGGTATTTCTTTCTCTTGATTTGTGTTTGAGTGTTCTGTGTGGAGGCGTTGACACGGAAACATCAGACTGAGACACGGGATGCTCGAGGCTCACGTTGTCCACCTCCGTCCGAGACACTACGACTCAGGGAAAGTCCGCTCGTCTCTCATTTCTGCACAGGAAAGGTCAAGCGAACTCTCAAATCATTGTTGACTTTTGGTGCTGGCGGTGTGTGAGCTTGTTTTTCTGTGTCTGTGTGCGACACAGGAAAAAGCGCAAGCGAAAACCAAAGAGACAGAAAATCAAAGGAGCCAAGCAGACAGACAACCAGGCACAAAAAAGGGATAGAAAAACAAAGAGCGAAGCGCTTTGAGCTCTTCGTGTGGCGTGTCAACAGACACAGAGACGCAGCGTTTGATGCATCTTGTGCAAAGCATCAGACGGGGAGAGCAAATCTGGTCTTTGCTGGGACTTGGTGTCCAGGGTGCGGGAGATTGACGACTTTGGTCATCAGATTCCTGCGACGAGGCATCGGAGCGGAAGATGAAGAGGCACCGGAAACCGCAGTGGTGTCGGATAAAATGTCACGCCTTGTGGACATTTCACGTCTCTCCTCTGACAAGTCTCATGAATCTGAACAACCCACACTCCCCAACAAACATACAGGAAGTTTTGGAGGCTGGCAGAATGTGAACAGGAAACGTGCAAATTGAAACGGAGAAAACAGCGAATAAAGTTTGATTTTTCATCACGTCGGCTTCGCACTTGGTGCATGCTCCATGAAACCCTGTTCAGATCAGCAGGTGGTTCGTCGCTTTGCTGGGCCAACCAGCGACCTTCGACGACCTGAGATGCACCCCAAGGCCTCCAGGTACAAAGCAGCTTCCTGCCCTTGTTTCGTGTCAATGAGTGTGAACAGTGTGACAGAAAAAGGTGCAGAGAAAATATTGCTGGAGGGGTCCACAATTTGAGAGAGATCCCAGTTCCAGAAAGAGAGTGGGCGACACAGGAGAAAGGGAGACAATGGAAGGGACATGCCGAGTGATGAAGCAAGAAATCTCACAACTCTCGCTGCGCTGTCAAACAAAACGTTGTTTGCCAAAGGCTCTGGAAGTACAGCATGCCTGCAGCAGCATCAACTTTCACGCGGAAAACTTGCTCATATTTATCTGGGCTGCGACTTGCTAAGTTTCCTGTAGTCATGGGGTAGATCTTGGATTCGCCTGACGGAAACTTCTCAGAAGCACAAGCTCCCGCGGAGACCAACCTGAAAATGATTTCGTTTGCAAGATGAAAGAACCTTACACAAAACAACAGCCACAATCAGCTGTTTTGTGGGTTTACTGGGGCCTTGATCTGTCTTTTGCACCTGACAAGGTTTTCACGAGAGCTTTGGTTCACTGATGGTCACTGTCGTTCTTCTGCACCTGCTGTGCTTGGTTTCGGTGTGTCCACCACCAGACTCGCTTGCTTGCCGAACACGAGCACGCAATTCTATCATCACAAATGACCTTTGTCCGTCGGACACAAGCTGGCTGTGGTTTGTAGCACTCAACTGCACTGAGCCTCTTTGTCTTTGAAGCTGGGACCATTGCACTGACAGCCACGCGAAACTGGCCGTTTGTGGATGACCCCATCTGGGTTGCATGGACGGTGAATATTTCCGTCGCTTCCGATCACTCGACAGCGATGTGTGAGTGGCGCGTAATGTTCTGTTTACTGAGCCATCGAGCCTCGGGTGAAGCTCGTCTGAAGTGGTAACGTCATCAGATCCACTGCTGCGTGATACAGTGAAGGCTCTGGTGCAGTGCGTAGACGCCTTGAACCACTTCGCAAGCGAATCCACTTTATGTGTCACAAGAGCTTTGGACTTCTCGTTGAAACACGCAACGCAAGGTCCCACCTGATGGGGCCCTCGAGTGGGTCCACGGTTGAGGTCAACCATGGTCCGAAGCCCAGTGTGGTTTCTGAGTACAGTTCTGGAAGGTTTGTGCCTGACGACTTTTCTGCGTGTCTTTCCGAGTCAATCGACCCGCTGGATAGCGTCCTTGGTGCGAAAAAGACACCCACTGAGACACCCATTGTGTATTTGTCTGCACAAATGTAGTTTGGCAGCAAATGCGTTTGTTCCCAGAAACGGATTGATCCGGTTCGTTCACTGCTGCTCACACGGTTGCGTTGCGTGTCGCGAACCGCTCCGACTCGCGTCACAGAGACTACAAAACAAATATTAGTATCCAGGGCCCTTTGTACTAACATCCATATCGTGGGGTTAAAATGCAACAAATGCCCAGCTTTATACGCACAGTTGATTGCCACTCTCAATTCATGTTCTGTGGTGTTCAGTGTCAGTTCCGGGAAAGGCGACAAAAAATTGAATGGATTTTGGGGAGGTTCAGAGGCCTGGCCCTGGACCTGCGATGTGCGCAATTCTTCTTTCACACACAATGTCAGACAAATCGCTTTGCAAATGCCCAGGTGTCGAATCTCCTCGAAAGAAAGATCAACTTCTGAATTGTTTCAGCGCCATTTGGCCACGACACGGATCGCGCCCCCTCCCCTTGCCACAAGCCGAACCGCGGACGAATGACATGCCTCATGAGATGCCTTTCTTGCCTTTCTTGAGTGACCTCTGTAGACGAATGAAGAGTGGGAGGGGTCTGGACAAATATCAAATGGGAGAGGGAAGGGACACCTTGTTCCTCAGTCCACATGTGCGTGGAGTGAGTAGAAAAGAGCCAAGCTCAAACTCCCTATTTGGTTGTGTGTCAGGCCTCAGACCTGACGAATGTCCCTCCGTGACGCAGAGACCGAGCCACGTGAGTTGAGCCCATATCAAGACAGGATACATGAAATATTCAAGGGATACGTGTGGCCGTGGACACTCTCAAAGTTCCAGTTGCCTCAACATCTGGGTTGTTTGGCTCTTCACCAAATTTCTCCCTGCCCATCTGAGGGAAGACTCCTTCCATTCAAACCACGGACTTGGTTTGTCAAAGCCAAGCGTTGTTCTTCGAAACACAAAAGAGGCACAAGTACGTTCAGAGTGCCCAAGGACCCCTTGGAGTTTCCTGCACAACGGTGTCACCGAGTACACAGGAAATGTTTCTGAATACTTGCGCCAGCGACCGATCGAACGACGTCGCATGCAGACGCTTTGTGTGGTGCACCATGGCAATGGCTGACATTTGTTTCAAGCGACAGATTCCATAAGCGAAGGGGTTCGGTTCCCAGACAAAAGGAGGCAGTTGAACAGACAAACACACACGGATCAACAGAGAAAGAATCACAGACGAAGAGAGAGAGAGAGAGAGAGAGAGAGAGAAGAGGGAGGGAGAGAGAGAGAGAGGGGGGAGTGAGAGGGAGACAGACACACAGACAGACAGACACACACACACACACAAACAAACACACACACACACACACACACACACACAGATTGACTACTGAACGAATCAATGAATAAATGAATGAATGACCACTGAAAGAAAGACAGATAGACAACACAGAGGCACCAGAAAAGAGGCAGACAGTCACGCACAAAGCTTATTCTCTCTCAGATCGACTTGCAGATGAGCAGATGCCAAACCAACGCCCATCACATGTTGGAAATCTACTTAATTCTATCCATCCATCTGCAAATTTGGGGTCAAATGAGTTCCAATTGCCAGTGCATGATCCACACAAGAGGCCACAGTTCCACAGCAAATGGTAAAAGCTCGAGCGGATCCACTGGGGGGCGTGGGGTCCAAGACCCTCTTACGTCCTTTGTGTGACCTTCGTTGTTCTGTATCATCAGAGACTGAGCCGTCCCTTCTGCACTTGTCAAGGTTCTTCATGGTCGGGTGCGCTTTGCCCAGTCACTGCATTCTCTTCACACCGCAGCTGCCTGTTCTCATGAACGATGCGACAATCCAATGCAAGCTGTGGACTTGTGGGTCTCCAATTCGGGCAATGTAACACCGTAAAACCGCCGCAAAGAAACATTGACCGAGACGGAACACGAGCCAGGTGTAGGGATAGAACCTCTTCCACCCACAGACAGTGGAAAGCTTTCACCCTCTGAAGAAAGGAGGTGATAGACACGAAACAACTCGCAAGCCACCGGCGGTGTCTAGTTGTGGGTTGAAAGCCGTTGGGTGTTGTCCTTTGTCTATGTTCAAAACCAGTGTCAAGATCCTTGGCCTTCAGACAGCGAGGTTCTGGGGAACCGCTCTGAACATGGCTCTTTTGAGCAAGTGTCCAACCAACCGCACTCTTCTTCACACAGCACTTCTGCTGGTGCAGCTGACAGTGTTACCGCACGAAGGTTTGGTCAGCTGAGCTCCACTTAATGTCCAAGACGAAGAGCAGACCCGAGAAAGCTTTCACCCTTCTGAAGAGCCGAGGTGATGGCTTCGCAACGCAAAGTCTGTCATCAGAGCGTACCGTCAGACATCAGAAGCGAACTTTGGTCCGTACTGAAAGGGACTTTGGTCCTCTGAGCCTGGTGGGTCCATGAACCACGCCAATAGCTAACACTCAGACAGGAGCAGTGCAATCAAGCAACCCCGAAGCACCACGACTAAATTGGAATGGTTCAAACACACAGGGCATTATTAGCTGAATAAGAGCATCATCATTGGCCATCAGGCCAAATGGAGAACTTCCGCTCCAAGAACGTTGTTGTCATGGTGACATGTTTTCGCTCCTACCTGCATTTACAAGTGATAAAATCTGCATTCCCGGATTGTGTTTTCCACACAGTCCTGATGCTTTCAAAATTTGATGGACCCTGATGCTTTTGAAAAGTTGTTGGCACCAGATGGATGATGTTGTTGTTTTGTTCCACTGAACATCCGCATAAATTGTGTTGAGGTATTGGACAGGACGTCCGCTGTGTTTGTGAGTTCATATGGAAACACAATGTACCAACAGCAGTGTGAGGTGCATCAGAGCATCACTTCTGAATCTTTCAACACAATTTCTTTGACCCGAAGTACGTTGTGATCAGGGATTCAGAAGTTGTCAAAAACTTTGAAAACTCAACATTTTACATCACCGCTGCTGCTGCAGCATTACGCAACAGACAAAGTGCTTGATGAAAGTACTTTTTAGGTGTTGGTGTGGTAACAGTACAAGAACAAAAGAAATTTGATCGCAGTGGAAAACTTGATCCTGGGCGTTCCACGAAGCAAGAATGTCACTTCAGTGAGACCGTGTTCACACTGAATGCGTCTTGCATTGCGTCTCTGTCGAAGTCCACAGAAGCTTGTGTCGTAGATTCGACGCAATGCAGCGACCGGACGCAAAGTGTGAAGCAACCAGTGTGTGCCAGGTCCACATGGCAAGCAACACCTGTGGCCAACAGAGCAAGGCACTGATTCACTCACCTGCGAAACAGCAGCTCCTCATCACAGAAACAGATGTCAACACTGCGTCGCTGTGGCAACACGCGGCTCCGAGCGTCTCGTGTCAAATCTGCCGTTGTCAGAGTCAGTTTTACGCAAAGTACGCTCGTTGACGTCGTCGTGGGGACGACGTGTGTCCGTGGGCGGTGCCTGTGTTGTGTCGGCGGCCGCGCGCGGTGTGAAGGTTACACTATGCAAAGCAGCAGCTTCCTCAGCCTCGTGCGGCGCGCAGCTTCGGCGCGCAGCGTCAAAACCTACGCGCGCGCAGCCGAGGGCGTCCGACGTCATTTTGACGTCCCGTTTTCAGTTTGAGGAACCACAGAAATGCTGGATTCGCCTTGAGTAGTGGCCACATGCAGCTTCGAGGCACTGGAACTGTTCCGCTGAAAGTTGCTCTGAGTCCAAGTGAGCATACTCTCTATGATCCGAAGAGGTTTGCTGCACATGTGGTGGAGACCAAGGCAGGGTTCCGTGCAGAACGGTTCCGTCAAACGAGCAGATGTTCAAACCCTGTTTTCCGGGAAGGGTGATGATTTCTATGGAGGAAGTATAGCATATGGCAAAACGTCGACGCTTCAGAAATCAACTGCAGAATCGTAGTTTGCGTGGGACATGTTTGAGAGTGGGCCCGAATTGAAGTGACAAGTCGATACAGTCGGCTGCTGAGACGGTGCGCCGAGCCAGGTGACAATCCTCCATCCAGGCTCCTTTCCTTTCAGAGCAAGGATCCTTCACCCAAAAAAACACATTTCAAAACAAATCTTTTCTTTTGTGTGTCAATTCGTTCAATTTGTTGAGATTGTTGAAGTTTCTTGTTCGGAATTGATGCATTCATGAAACCGAAGTCGTTTGTGCCAGGGGCTGATCCTGTGGCGCAACTGCAAACCACTTTCTTTCTTTTTTCTGTGTTTTGCAATGTCCCACGCGAATACACTGCAAACACCGAGTAAAATCACCTCAGCGGTGCACCATGGTCTATATTTGTGCTGCGTTTGGGAACAACGAGGTTGAAGCAATTCGTCCAGGGTACCCGGGGGTCCCGATTTGTGTTTGTACCCTGTGATGCAAGTCTAACAGCTGAGAAAAGTGTTTCGGGCTCTTTGTGCCGCAGAAGCTTGGGCCCCTGGGGATGATATTTTCACGCGCTGGGTTCACTCTTTTGTCTTGACATGTGAAACACACCAAATGGAAGCAAGCCCCACTGCAAGACAGACAAACAACCTAAACCTGCATCAACACAGGGTCTGCAACAAATCAACTGAATTTGAGCAGTTGAATTCAGCTCCGTCTTTGACGACAAAAGAACCATTCTCATGGAGTCATAATTCTTCTGTTGATCGAGATGAGATTCGCGTGCAGAAGGCTGCTGACATCGATTTCAATAGAACCGCTCTCGAGCCGATGTCCCGTATAATTAAAAATGAGCAGAGACTTTTCCAGAGATAAAATTTAATTTATGAGTCAAACAACGCAACGAAGCAAAATAGAAACGAACAGACGAAACTTCATGAAGAATTCAACAAGGAGATCAACAATAAAATCCGAGTTAATCAAAATATTGAGTGACGTTTGTGAGCAAATCTACAGATTATTTTAAGTCACAGAATCAGGGTGATGGGAACGTTGCTGCTCCTCTGTGGGTTGTTGCCGTGATGATGATTTCGGCTGGTTTCCGTCTCCAACGTCTCTCCCTCACCCGACTCATTCAGATACTCAACTATGGGAGAGATTGACCGGAACCGTTCATGATGCGCGTAACTAGGCAACCCACTGTTGCCTTGGTTACCACCACCGCTGTTGTTGCGAGAGGCACCTGTGACGTCGTCCGTGCTCGATTCGTGGTTCACGTGGTTCAGATTTCTGCTGCTGCTGTTTCCAAGGGCGAGTTCCGGTAGAACCTGCACCCCGTACGACTTAACATTGCTCTTCCTTGGCAACGCCGCTTGGTTGCTTGGGCCACCTTGACGACCACTGGCTGAACCTGTGAATGATGTTTCCGTTCGGTTGTTCTGTGTGTTGCCATAGATACCCAGGCGTTCCGGTTCGTACAAGTAGTTGTTGAGCGACTGTTTTTGTCTCAGTGTCTGGTGTTCCTGCTCTTCCCGTTGCCTCAGCAACTCGTTCTGTTGCCTGATCCAGTCGTGATGATCCTGCAGTGCCATGAAGCCAACCTCGTCCTCGTCTGTGATTGGCTGTTGCGAAACTTCTTGTTGTCGTGCCAACTGTGACTGGGGACTCTCCTGCCTGGCAACGACCAATTGCTCACGTTGCCACAGAAATATTTCATCCTCAGTTGGAGTCGACCTGACTTGCGCGGCTGGTAGTCTCCCAGCAACGTGCGACCTGATCTCCTGTGGTTGCCATGGTGTTTGCTGTGTCCTGCTTTGCTCTCTCTTGTACCCCATGCTCGGGTTGCCACTGGGCTTCACCACGGCAATATTTTGAGACTTCCCGACCCCGGCTCTCTGCTGCTGTTGGACATACGTGTACCTGACGGGTATGTTCCGCGGAAGTGAGGCTGACATTGTGACGTCACTTCCTCTCGAATGCGTCGAGTGACCCAAGTCCCTGGGCAGGGTACTGAACCGCTGTCCATCATGGTAGATTTGATGCCCAGGTTGACCAGAGATTCCTGCAGGCTGATCCGTCGTGCCCTCTCCACCCAGGACCAGCTCTCGCATGGAGGGACTGTAGCTGATCATATCGTCAGGAGGGTAGATCACCGGTCTATATCTCTGGCTGCTTCCACTCCCCAAGTTGTCCTCATGATAAGGTGGATAGATGGCAGGTCGGAACCTTCCTTGGTTGGTTTCCTGGGAACGGGAATCTGCTCCCTGGTAACGGAACGAGTCTCCGGTTGCTACGCTCTGGATGAAGCCTGGATCTGATTGGGCGGATGGAGTCGCAGCACGCGCAGCCTGGGCTCTTATTGGGCTGTAGCGACCAATCAAAATCTGCAAAACACACAACAAAAGAATACGAAAATGACGAGTTATGACGCATATTGATCTGCCGGCCCTGACCTGAAAATGGGAATTGGTTCCCAAGGTTACCGAGACAGACTTTCTGCCGGTGCGATCAACAATGGCCCTTTTCAAGCGATAACAAGGAATGTTTTTTTGGCATTTCGCGACACCGTGTCTGCGTCCGCTGTGAAAAAACGAGGATCTGCCACTGAATGGGCTTCAACTTCGTCTTGGTGTTACCACTGGGAACACCGGCGTTCTTGGGAGATTTGAGTCGGACCACTGTAGAAATGACCATTGGGTGCAAGTGTCTCCACAACCAAAAGCCTCCGAATCAGTCCTCGGAGTGGCAAATCTCGAATAAATAAAACAAAATAAAACAAGGTTTTGCCAAAAAAAAAACAAGATTTTAGGCAAATAAAACAAGATTTGCCACTTTATTCCTTGCAATACTTGCTATATTTTGTTACAAAATAGGGGTTAGTCCACAAGTAATCACACATGATATCTTTTTTGTACTAAGTATCATGTTTTGTGCAATAGTAAAGTCTAGAACTGTTCCTGATGACACCCCACTACTTTGTCTGCAGCTAGCAAAAGAGATACTATATGCAGAAAATAAGAAACATGCTAATATTTAGCTTTTATCACATAATCCTTCAACCCCATTCTTCTTTTTGCACTACAGTGGTGCTTGGCTTAGCAGCTATAACACCAGCTTTTTCTGTTAGGGTAGCTTTTTCTTTAGTCACAAAGAACTTTTGTGATCTCAGTTGTGCTTTGGCATTTCTGTTACAAATATTATGTCAAAGCTCTGAAACCCATGTACTGGATGTTTTCCTCCTTTACACATATTTTGTACCACACTCCAATTCTACCTCTCTCTTCACACCAGTATCCAATTGGTATCCATTTGAGTCAATCTTCTGCAACTACTCTTTCTTGAAAAATCTCTAAGGCATTGTTTTTTTTAGCAAAGAAGTCTCTTTAAAAAAATTGAGTCAAGTCTCCACTAATAGCACCCCTTTTCCACTTTTAAAATAAGAAAATATTACAAAAGTATTCAATATTACATAGGTTGCCTGCAGATGCCAGATGCTTCAACCTGGCAACTCTGCATAAAGTAGAGCCAAACAAAAATATTTTCAAGAAAAATGAAGAATTGAAGTTAAAATATTCCTATCTGAAAAATAAATGCTTTAAACTTGGCAACTCTACAAAAGTAAAGCCAAAGGAATGTAACAAATCTCCCTTCATTGGGATTTTTTGGGAGAAGTCTTATCTCCACATCATATTAAAATACAATAAATATTGCATGAATTCCAGATTTTGCCCAAAATAAAACAAAAAATTCCTAAATAAAACAGGAATAAAACAGATTTGACCAAAAATGGGAAAATAAAACAAATAAAACAAGGATGCTGGAAATAAAACAAATAAAACAGGCGCTCCGAGGACTGCTCCAAATACGAGCCGCTGCAGTGACGTCTGGACGCATCTGGTCACGACAGCTTCACGGCGTCGAGCCCCACCCCGAACCCCCGAATGCACTTTCGTCCCCACGAGTTTCTTCCATTCCGACGTTGATCTGACGCCAGAAAACACGGCACGCTTGTCCATGGTCATAGCTTCGCACCAAGGAGGAGGTCAAGCCAAGCTGCAAACAGACCTGCGCGCGACGCAGTGTCACTCTCGAACTACGGCGGCGTCCGAATTTGCTTCATCGCACTTGCAGTAGAAACAGACCATGCGTAACTGACAGCGAAACGTGACGACATGACAACGGCATGCAACTTATTCACGATATCTTCACGTCACAACAAAACATGCTTCAAATGTATTTTGAGTATTTTTATTCTTTTCAAACCTTTTTTGGTACAAACGTATCAAATGCAGCAAACTCTTCATCTTGTACAATATTTGTTCAGCTATACAAAAACGTAATCGCGACAACTGAACGAGTCAAGCAACTCACACAACGCCAGTTTCAATGTCCCAACTCAAGGGACACTATTTTGGGCGAGTTCGATTTGCTCACTCCAAACGCGTCGCGGCCTCTTCGCGAGGTTGGTGAGCGGCCGCGGTGCGTTCGGTGTGTAAATCTCGATCACGTCACGTACAAACAGCCCGCGGCACGTGCGGTGCGGGAATCTCAACCGCCCGTGAACGCACAAACAGCAATGCCAAAGCTCCCGCAAAAGTTCTGCGTGCGGGAAATGTGAATGGGACGTAACGCGTCAAATTGATCTCTTCCCAGATGCTGCAACCACAACTCACAAAAATGCATCTTGAAATCCAGATGGGCATTCTTGACACAAAAAGTTCATTCCTTCCCTGTCGCGGTTGTGCTGTACAATAAATAAGGAGGCTTGGACGTGTGTTCTGATTCAAGTTAGTTTCCTAATCCCGGTTCATCGGCGTCGTCTGAAGTTTCCCTGGGTCGAGAACACTTCAAGTGTCGAAATCCAGCAACACATCGCATGCTCTCGAAAAATAACACTCGCGCACAGAAAATGACTTTGAACCCAGCCACACACACGAATTGGCAGAACTTCCTCAACTCAACGATGCAATTCAAACTCGCATTTGAAAACAGTGGGACCAAAACTGACAAAGTCAAGAACACTAAATGCAGCTGAACAAATGATAAGGCCCCGTCTGTGTCATTCTCTTTGTTCTTCACGTTAGATTCCTCTTCAATAATTCTACTGTTAGCCCAGTACACCCATGTCAAAGTATTCAACACAAAAGACTTAAATACTTTGACATGGATGCACTTAACTCCAACAGCCAATCAGTAGATTATCAATGAATATAACCTCCTAGTCTGAGGAAAATAACCTCCTGATCATTGAGAACTCAGCCAATGACACAGATAGGGCCTTATGTATGGTAAACAATGGGTGCTTGGAGGACTTCACCTCCGCGCACCCATTGTTTACCTCTAACTTCCCACGTTCTGGGTTTTGGTTGATTCAACCCGAACAAGTTTTCATTGTTTCAAATACAATCTTGTGGGATTTCAAAAAGCAAACCTCACTCGGTAAAAACTACGCGTGTGTTACAGGTTCACAACCTGTCTCTACACGACACAACTTCGCAAGCAGAACACAACCAAACCGATAAAACCTCCGACGCAATTTCCCTTTCCTATGAAATGTACACCGCATGTACAAAGTATGTAGCACCATTGCATGAGTGTACAGAGTGAAGGAACTGCATTGTCCGTATTCCGGTCCACACGGCGTCCGTGTACGTGCCTGCAGGTTTCCATGTCAACGACCAGCGCGCTATGCACGACCACGTGACAGGGTAGGACACGCACACGCACGCGCAGTGCAAACCAGGACTTCAACAACGCTTTGACGTTTTCACAAGAACGCGCTGTTGGTCCAGCGCCTTCACACAATTTTCTTCAACACACTTTTCCAAGAACGAACTACAATCACGCCAAAGCGTCAACGTTGAACCGAGCGACACCTCGCATTTTCAACAGGACAAACTGACAACTGAGAAACCTTTTCCAAAATATTTTTGATTTCCATGAGATGATGGTTTGTCAGAGAAGAGTGCCCTTCGTCAGACGAAAGGACACGCCGGTGTGCGCTTGGTCCACCGCGCCACAGCAAACTGGATTTCATTGGCGTCCACTGTGCATTCTGTTCCCCAGTGACAAGGTCTGTTCGATATTGACAGTCCACTACACCAACAAGGCTACGGAATACAACCAAAATCTCTTTCTTTTGTTCTGTGCTCCTTTGTCGCTTCGGAAGACCGACTCGAGTGAGTGTTGTGTGAATGAGTATCAATGAGTGCGGGTGAGTGCCGTGTGAGTATCATGTCGGGCGCGTTCGATTTGCTGCTCCTCGTGCTGTTCGTCGCACTGTCCGTTTTGTCGTTGCACGAAACACTCGCCGCCACGTTTGGGGGGGAGCCAACGCGGTGCACGCAAATCGAACGCGCTCATTTTCTGCCAGGGTTGAATCCCAAAGGCTTGGTTCTGGAAGCGATGAAGATCCATTCATCCTGCTGCCGATCTGTCGAGTCGAGCGTCCTTTCTTTGTATCCATGGTAACTGGTCAGGCACTGCGTGACAACGTGCATGGCAACGACGTGGCTCGCCATGCAACACGCGTTCGTCATCACTTGCGACGCTTGGGAGAATGCAGACGTGACAACACTTCACGGACTCCATGGCAACAGTTTGTGCACTTGACAACAGCTGCATTTATCAGTATCACATCCACGACGAGTGTCCACAGATACCACGTGTGTGTATCCACGCCAACAGGTCAATCCACAACACATCACGTGAAGACTCCCAAGTAGGGCACAAACATGTAGGTCACTCTCCCTCGACTTGCGCTCTTCTGCACAAACACGTCCCACAGCACAGCTGTCCACTTCAGGTCCAGGTCACAAAAGTAGGTCATTCATTCATCCACACGTGCGTGACATTCCCACAGTGCCACATGGATCCAGGTCAGTTACACCGTGAATCTAGGTCACAATATGGAGGACAAGTCTGCACGTGGATCACACAATGACCTCGTAGATGACCTTTTTGGGTTTGACGACGGGGTCGGGGGTGGAGACCCCGGAGTCGCTGTTGTCCTGGTCCGGACCGGGCCCCGTCATTCCGTCCGGCACGTCCAGGTGCGTCATGCCGCCTGCAGAGAAAATGACAAAAGCGTCAAACTTTTTGCACTTCACACGGTGTTGAGCTTTGATCAGAATGGTGCAGACATTGTCAACCCGATGCTCAAACACCTGGAGAAGAAACAACAAGAAACGCCGTCAAAAATGCTTCAAAGTGTCAACCACGTGACATCGTGGCGTCAAGTGCGAACAACGTCCAAACGAGAGAAAACGAGTTGGACTGAAACGGAACTGTGTGCAGTTCTCACCTTTTTTCCGATGCTTGTTCGGCACGCTGTACTCGACCTCGGGAACTGTGGCAAAGACGAACGAGACGAACGTGAGAACCACACCATTTCAAACATGTGCGTGAGAATTGGAACGATATGAACAGGTGCGAACGGACGTCGTAGAAAAGGTCAAAACCAAGTGCAGTACGTAAAAGATGTGAAGGCCTGAGCCCCAGTTGAAGTGAAGAACGACGTTGAATGATTTTCAACAAAACGACACAAGTTTGCTACGTACCTGGTTTGTGGTCGAGGTCGTTGTATGAGGGTGGCCGGTCATCGTGGGGCGAGGGGACCCGGCCGTTGGGGCGCGGGGGGCGGGGCGGGGGCCGCCCTCCCCCGCCGTACCCGTTCTGATATGGCCGTGCATACAGGTCATACGGAGAGTCTGAGAGACGGAGAGAGAAGAAGACACGTCACTTCTGAGTGTAAAAACACAGTGGGTCTGGTCCACATTGGATGCGTCAGTCACTCGAAAACGGACAGGGACGGACACATTCAGTGCGAATCAGACACCCGAGAGGTAGATACAGAGCGTAGAACAGACAGTTTGAGACCCAGAAGGTAAACTTACTGACGACACAATTGAATACCACCACCTCAATATCTTGGCTCTACAGTGGTGCTCTTGTGCCAAAGGACGTGCGAGATACTCGCTCCCACCCTCACGGGTCCGAACGTTTTGTACGCGCGTGTGTTCTTCCCCACGATTTGTCTGTGGCGAAGCACTGTGTGCGCGCGTGTGTGTGTGCGTGTGTGCGTGCGTGCGTGTGCTCACCCATGGACACGTCGGTGGCGAACACGCCTGCGTGCGACGGGTCGTCGAAGTTGACGGTGTCCATGGCGGGGTTGTCGAGGCCGGGCCCGCCGGGCTTCCCGTTCCGCACCGGGGCGTGGTTCGAGAGGCCGGGGCCCGAGGGAGGCGCGGCCGTCGCGCCCTGCGTGTACTCATGCTCTGTGGAGAGAAAAGTGCAGATTGAGTGATAGGACACGCGCATGAATTCAGGCATACACTGTTTCCTTCACCACTGACTTTTGATCAATAACTGATTCACTCAATGTAACACAACCAAAACTGTCTCTCATTATCGTTTGAGTCCTTGTCTGATGTGTTCTTTGACACAAAAGTTCGGGCGCTGACTGACTGATTGATTGATCTCTGCTGTGTTACTCACTCTTGGCCTGGTGCCTCCTGCAGCACAGCACGATGAGCACGATGAGTAGGATGAGCACGATGGAGCCGCACACGCAGCCGACGATCACGATCGTCTCCTTTGGCAGGTCCTCGGGCGGAGACTCCACTGCAGAGAGAGAAACATCGATTCATCAGTTCGGCAATTCATTGATCTTGGGAAGATGACTTTAGTATCCTTGGGTGGAAATGACAGGCACATTATATCCATTGTGAAACACGACGCCTGATGAATTTGCACACACACACACACGCGCGCGCGCGCAAAAGACGACGTTATTAGAGAGGTTTCGATGCAATACGTCCCACCATTTGCGATGGGATAAACACACGCCCAGCCCCATTTTCCGTGCCAAAAAACGTCCCAAAACACGTGGGGATACTCTTTTTGAAAGTGACATTTCATATTATGTTCAACACAAAGATATTTCCTACAATCCAGCATATCTTTGCACAAGGACTTAGTCTTTGACTTGGCACAAAAAAATATCAATATTGTTGGTTACTTTTCTTGTGAAACAGCCAGGGAAATGGAACACATGGCAACATGGGTTCCGGCTTGAAAAAGGCTCGCGCGGACGTGTTGCATCGAAACCTCTCTATTGCGCCAGCCGCATCATCCCCGCACCAGATCCCACACAGACCGCGTAACAAGCTTCACGATGCCACGCCCTGTTCGCTGGGCCCTGGATACCGGATGCGTCACACGTGATGTCCCTGGCTGCAGTCAATTTCTTCCAACGACAAACGTCCTTGGACGTAATGCTCAACGCACCCAGTGTAAAACAGACCTTGGGTCTACCAACTCGTACTTGGTGAGAAGAAAAACGGCGAACAAAGTGTTTGCGTTGCTTTTTCCATGGCAGTTGACTGATCGTGCTGCTTCGGCGTCGGCTCGGCGGATTGCGTGACGACACGCGAGGTTCGGGGAGGATTTTTTCGGCTCATCTCAATGGAGCGTTTCACTTCAGTGGAGCCGTCACGTACAGCGCACAAAGAACGCAAGTCTCGCTCTGTAGAACATCACGGTTGGGTCCATTGTCGTGCATTTAGACTCCCATTGCTCAGGTCAGGTTCACACGAGATGCGTGAAGCACTGAGCACTTGGCCAATGCGCGGTTCGCCGATTCTGGACGCAACGATTGGAGCGCACAGGGAGGCAAATGACGACGCTACCTGTGAAAACCAAGCTGGACTTGAGGACTCAATAGATTCTACCGCATGCACGTGGGTGAGATTGTCCAGAGGTCACTCGCACGTTGAGCACCTGTCCCTGGACAATTCACACGCACGTGCACGTACGCACGCACACACGCGAGCGTGTTTGGGTCACGAAATCAAGGCACGAAACGTCACTGCAGTGACCACGTGTTCGTGTGGTTGGACGCACCCTGTGACGCGGAGGATTCAACAACAACCGGATATTCCATCAACTTTGTGGCAAATGCGTATCAGGTTTCAAGGTTTTGGCACGAAAATACCATTCTCCCTTTGCAGTGGATACTAAATCCGTTCCCACAATGACTTTCTTGACTCCCACCTGTCACCGATTTGGAATCCACGTTGTGGGACTCAATCGCGGAAAGCTTCGCTCACATCAGATAGTGTTTATGCTGTCAACTCGAATCTATTTTTCACCGAGATTTTCTCTGATCCTGACAAGTGAAAGTTGCATCTTTCTTCTGCGCAAACAGCCCCAGGGGCTGGAGGGGCAAAATACAGAACAGTTGAGCAAAGTGGGGACGCACATTGATCGAGCAGAAGTCGGTTCTCCTTGCAACGCAGATCGCTCATGCTCGTTGTCATTCTCTGAGGATCTCGCTCTGGCACTGCGCAACACATCAAACAACAAAATTGGCAAGACAGTGCCCACTGTTACATCAGTTGAATTCACTGAATCCTTGGCACCACTGGGCGCTGCAACAAGGCGAGAGGTATCCAGGGAGCAGCAAACATCAAGGCTGGAGTTTTGAAGACAGGCGATACGTGCTTATCAGCCCCCTGTCCCAGCCTGGAGTCTCCCCCACAGACGGGCTCTGTTTACGGAGGGGAATCCAGGGCATGAGCGCCCCCGGGGCTCGTCGCGGCGGACCGACCTCGAGATGAACCTCCTGCCCAGGGCTCAGGCACTCTCCACTGTGCGGGCGGATCCAGGATTTTAGTCAGGGGGCAACTCATTGGTCAAGGGGAAGGGCGATTCCAACTTCCAATTTTGCACAAGTTCACGTGCACTTGAGGCTGGTCCGAGGCCGCGTCCCCCTCCATTTCTGCACTTGTGGAGCCTCGGTGAAATCTCCTCACCAACCAATCTGATTTCATTTCAATCTTTGAGTTGGTGTGTGTTATCTTACAGCCCAGCTTCCCCAGATATGCTCTCGACACGCACAACTTCCATCTCCAATGATGCCGAACATCATTTTCTTTCCGACAACGAACTTGGTCACCAAGGAAGCCACAACAACTTCAGGCCGCAACTCCACCATCTCCATCCCAAGTCAGGTAAATTGCCGTGGAAACGCGATGGACGCGGTGCAAACTCGGCCCTGACCTCCGACCCCTCCCCCGACCCCAGCTTTGAGAGCTGACCCTGATCACTCGACACACTCCACACCGTGACTGCGCACGTCCGAGTCGGTGAGAGCTTCTCACGTCTCACTCGCCGGAGTGGGAACAGATGAGCGAGTCAAGCCTCATCATTTCACTGTGCAGCTCAGGTTGAGTTCACACTGGATCCACCGTGTGTTGCGTCCCTGTACAAGTCCGTCCTTGGTTGCGTTGCGTTGGCGAGGCCCAGTGACTTTCGACGTCAAGGTTGATGCACCTTGGTTGGCGGTAAAAAATCCTTGGTGAAATTCAGCACCAAGGGATTGAATTTGAGAGTGGGTGGTTCTCGCTTCAATTCTGTGTTGTTCACAGTCTTTTGAATCTTCAAAGGCAGGAAAACCACAACGCATCCATTGTGACCCAGGCCTGAATGATACCTAACTGCGCCTCACGTCTGATCTGAAGAATTCAAGTGTGTGGAGGGGAAACAGGTGAGGAGCGTCCATCGCCACTTCAGAGCCGCTTCAGAACACTTCCTCTGATCCGGTCTGACCCTTCCTGTTCACCCCAAAAATATTGCGAAGAAGGGCTGTGGACCTGATTGGAATCGGTGGATCGGGAATTCAGATCTACACAGGGTGCAGTCGATTGAGGCCAGAGAAAGAACTCGAAGCTTCAGGTGCTTCTGATCTCAAAAGAGACAAACTGAGGTGGTTGACATTCTGTGCCGGACAGCCAAAATTCAGTGCGTAGGCGGCTACGCAAGAGTTCTGATGCCCTTCAAATTGTCGGCCCACCGTGGATCCGACTCTAGAAACAGACCTCAAGCACGCACAAGCCCATTGACAAAAAGCACAAGTGACCAGCAGGCCTCACCGCGCTGCCGGGAGGCCCCTACCTGGGAGGGCCTCCCACGTCCCTGATCACTATCACCGTGCACTCTCAGCGCGAGGCCCTCGGGGGAAGATCGCCCCAGATCTGCGATCTCCACCAGGTTGACCTGAGAACTTCAGATCTGAACCCGTCAATCTGCCGACACGCAAGGAGCCGCCACAGACACACGGTGAAGCAGGGAGCAAACCACGCAGGAGCTGGGAGAAGCAGTGGATATTTTTTGTCTGTTGAAGAACACACACCTGCACCAAACCTCAATCTGAGAGCAAATTTCATTGGTCCTTATTCAGTTCCTCCTGCAAGTGCACACATCACCCAGAAACTTCTGTCCAAAATAGACACCTGGATTTTGCTCTTTTTGTGTCTTGGAACCACAAACTTTTTTTCCCACGACAAAATCGTTGTTTCCTTCTCCGCACTCACACACCGCGGCGGATAAACGGATACGATATTGAGCGCCATTGTTCAAAGCTGCCTCCACACCGACTTAAAGTATTAGTTTTCACTCAACATCGATTTTCCTTCGTTTTTCCACGGAAATTTATTGAATTTTTTCTGCACATCCCCTCAGATTTGGCGCAGTGAACACATCGTGCTCGCAATAATTTGCGTCGCACCGCACAATGACGGCAAATCGTGGGAAGTGGTTCCGTGACACTGGGGAGTTTTTCATCTGAGCAAACCAGAAAATCAGGGAAACGGGGAGATCAGATCAGAGTCACATGATCACAACCGCCAGAACTCCAGATTCCCCACCTTTTGTTGGTTGAGGGTAGTTTTGCGAGCAAGACACAAGGCTCGCAGGAAAAGACAGTCAGTCCACAAAGTGTATTTGCAGCTGGTGCATGCATCTCGTACTTCATGCTTTCCTCATGGCTGTTTTCAGGGCAATCTCAAGGCACATAATCGTGCGATAAATACAGACTAATTGGTACATACGGAATATTTGTAGTTCTTTGATAAGCGAAATACAATATCGCCTTGTCTGCAATGAAAATCTATGTTCACGAAGCCTTCAATTTTTATCGGGAGAAAAAGTGAATGCTTCAACAATTTCACTGAGGAGCGCCTTCTCTTGTTGCCAACCTCACAGTTCCTCTTCGCTCAACATGACACCTTTTCAGAACTGCTCCCCTCTACTCGCTGCGACGGGGAGGTGTTGTGCAGATAAAGAATGTGTGCTTTGAGATGCACTCAATTGCTCAGATATGCAATGCTCAAATTATCACACAAAGCCGTTCCCAAGGTTTGAATTACCCAGCACCCAATTTTCAATTTCTGTAAAAGGAAAGTTTCGTGTTGAGGTTTTCATTGCGATTTCTTCAGGTCAACAAGAGTGCAGCACAAAGACCTGCAGAGAATGGGAAATTCTGCCCCATTTCACCGCTACCAGGGGTGGGGTCACACTGGCCGCGTTGTCCGTTGCATCTCTGCCGAAGTCCTAAAGCAAGGCAAGGGCCAGCAAGACACAGGGCAGAAACAGAGACATGACACAAGACTCCATTCTTCGGCGAAGGGCCTGCGTTGCCTTGTTGGGACGCAACCAGTTGGGACGCAACCAGTGTGGAACAGACCCCAGTGAGTTCACGTGCACAGAATTTCACTGCATTGTCAGGGTTTTCCCCCCACGTGAAGTGATAATCGTTGTGCGCAGGTAAACTGAGCCGCAAGTGGCACTTATCGGGGCCTTTGTTATCGCTGGGAGGGCCGGGCAAGGACGGGATGACAAGTGACTGATCACGTGGTGCAGAAGCCTTCAAAAATGTCTTCATCCGAGGGAATATCCACGTGTTAGGAGGGACTGATGACACACACACACGCACGCCCCCCCCCATACACACACGTGAGTACAAGCAACGTCATACAGTCGCATCTCAGCTTTCACGCGCTGTGAGTCACATCGCACAAAGTGGACGCAACAAAACCTTCTGAAGAGACCTGATACGGCCTCATGGTTCCTTGCGTTCCACTCACTCCTTTGATCATCTGTTCACTGACACACGCACACACAAACACACACACGTACACCAGAGCTGCCACACGCATCACTCCTGCACATCTCACGTCTGACAGAGACGCGGCCATGTTCGCCTCTGCTCGAGCTCCACCTCCCCGAGGCTCGCATGTCGGGTTCTGTGGCGATTTTCCACCCGAGAGAAGCTCCTTTCAAATCCTTAAACAGAGTGTAAAGACCTCTGCGACCCGCGTGTGTGCACGCACACAGAAACCACTGCTGTAATACGAGGCACATTTCCCTCTTGTGGCGGAGTGCACACAGTGAACGGGTATGCAAGGGTATGCAAGGCAAACACCCATTGGTCAACAGCTCACGTTTGATTGCCATACGCATACAGGTTGGGGTTTGGACCTCAGGTGCGTGTGTCAGAAGCTACGTCCCTGTGGAAGGCGAGGGACACGGGATTGACAAGTCCAACAATTCTGTCTCCAAACAACCAACGACCTGGGTTTGTCCGTGTGTCTCAGGAAAAGTTCCCATCAGCGGGCTGACCGACTCCAAATCAACAGCCTCAACCAAGAAGCTGGCTTGCCCAGCTGTTACAGGTCTGTCTCACCTGTGAATCTGAGTCCGTTTGACAAGTCTCACCTGCACAGCGGACGTGACAGGTTGCTGCCCGAGGCGCTGTGAAGATGTACGTCGAGTCTACACACAGACGGACGGTTTGTTTCCCCCGGTCGAGGGTTGTTTATGTTCGACACTGATCTATTTACCCAACACGAGCACAAATCAACACACCACGCCGAGCGGGGTCGGCTCGGGTCGGGAACGAGCTGTGCGTCTTCGGCTTCTGCAGCGGCTGAATGAAGCTTCGTTTCTGCTCGTTTTCAGCTGTTTTGCACGAAGAATAACAAGGAAAAGATGCCCGAAGGTGAAATGTCCAAGACACACATTGCTGATCAGGCAAAGTTTGATCCTCCAGGTTCGGTAACCAGAGCCTTTGTTCAGGCTGCTTTTGTTTCCTTTAAAATTAACGTTCAGAAGCCCCATTGTGAATGGCATTCAACAACTGCGTGGCTTCGGCCGCAATTACAACACAAGGGCTTCTTCCTGTCCTGTGCGGAGTGATTCAATCGTGGTGGTTGTGTTTTGGGAAAAGTTCCCCGGTTGAATGACAAACTTTTAATGGGCTTTTAGTGCAGTGTCGTTTCCTCTGCCTCTGGACACACAACAATGGGGAAAAGCGACACGCGGTGCAGGCCAGTCGGACGGACCCCAATGCATCATCAGTGTTCCATGTCTGCCTCAGGTGTTATGCCGAGGACACTGCCAGCGTCACGCGTCAATGGGAGCCCCATTCAACAGGCGCTGCAGGAGACGCACCAGATCAGCGCACTGCCTCGGTACCCACCCAGGTGTGGCGACACGCTGCAGTCGTGACTCAGTCACATGGAGACGGCTCAACTTCATCACAATCGCACTGAAAACTGATACTCTCCGTGATGGGTCGTGTCTGCACATGGTCTGCACCGAGAATAGTCTCGTGTGTGTTCAGCACAATGCAGCTGCAAGAATTCAGGTCTCCATGCCAAGTGCTTGAGGAAGGCGGACAGGTAGATCTACTCGGTACATTTGATCAGAGGCAAGGAGATTTCAGCCATTTGTTCCAGATGTACACTTTGTCCACTGTCCACTCTCTGACGGGTGGCGCTCAAAGTGGCTGCTTGAAATTTGCAGTTCGCTGAGTTGAGTTGTACCCCTCGAACCACCGCCAGCATATCCCACCTGAAGATCTAATCACTCCCAGGTATCTGCTGATCACCTCCTCATCTGTCTGTAACGAGTACCTGTGTTTAGACTGAGTACCTGTGAAACCATTATGAGTACCACCTTGAGTACGGTGAGATACTCAAAGGAGGGAGCGATCCCAGTGTTTTTGTCCCAGGTGTTTTCGTGGCCTGTAACCCGAGGCCTCAACCCCAAACTTGATTGCCTACATTTCACACCAAATTGCTTTTCCAGCCCAAAGGTGCTTTTCCAGGTTTGAAACTCAACGCAAAGTGCACAGATCGACCCGTATTCAACATCTTGAGTGAACTGCCTTTTTTCCTTCAAGGAAATCTGAAACACGTTCAAAACATGACATAAGCAGGGATTCTATCACCATCACCTACAATAAGTCTGCAAGGTCTCTGATTTGAGAGAATTTCCACACCAAAACACCTATACGCTGCGGTTGGCAGTGTTGTGATCTTTTTGGCAGTGACTCCTTGTAAGTCCTTTATCCCTGTCATCCTAAACACATCATTTTACAGGGCATGCACACATTCAAATCTGTTACTGCTCAAATCTCAGCACCAGCCAAAGAGCCGACTGACATGGAACTTGTCAAAAACCTCTTTCATGAGATTTGCAATCAATTAAGGATTTTTGCAAGATTTCAAAAGTAGATTGAAGGTACTGACAACAAAAGGGTCTCCCAGTGGGGCAGTGCACAACACGGGGATTTACGAGATGACCTCGCAGTGCTGACAGTTAACCGTATGCCTTCTGCCAAGACCCAACTCAACCATGCAGAAGCACACACACGTGGGAGGGAACAAAAGGGAAAATCCATTTGAAGGGACAAGAAAAGCCATAATTAGAGGCCTCTTGACAGAAAAGACACCAAAGACGCAAATGTTTGAAATTTGTGATTCACTCCAAACATACATTTCAAAACCCGCGTCATGGCTTGAAGTCTGTCATTGATTTTACCCAACACTTTTGCACAGCGGCTCTTGAGCTGCTGCACAATGGACGGAAACGACACCACGACTCGATCGTCTGTCTGCCAACACCAGCAGAAAAGAAGGTGTTTCCCCAAACCGCCAATTTCAGTTGGTGCCGCAGAGACTGAAGCCACCTCAGGCAAAGCAGATCCGATTTGGAACTTTTTTCAATGCTGTTATGAGAACAACTGCACAATGGCAAGAAAATTTCAACGGAAAAAAATCCCCCATTTCAGTGAAACGTTCACATCAATAAATCGACCTCTTTCCACGGTGAACATGAGGCAATTTCGAGTGAGGGAGACAAGATAGTGACTGTTCTCCACGTTCCAACTGATACACCGCCGGAAGCCACGTACTGACGCTAAACAGGGGGCGGGGAAGACAGATCCTTTTGTGGGGCCCAGGCCTGTGTCACAGCGGGTGCGCCATGTCTCGTCTGTTGCGTCCCTGTGCAAGTCAGAAGCGACGACGCAGGGCAATGGAGGAGCACACTGACCCTGCGGACGACGCATCTAGCGAGCCACAGTCCTCCCAGTTAGTGTGGTCTACGTTTCTCAGAGCAGAAGCCAAACACATTTCCTTTCTCCACGATGATGACATAGTTTAAATATTTACCATCTGAGTGTGTTTAACTGTTCCCACACATCTACACATGCGCGGAGGGTTCACTCGCATATTCAAAGGAATTGCTGAAAAACGCAAATTTACCACAGGTAAAAAAACTTGAGTGATGAAAGATGAATTTCTTTCAGAGTAATGTGGTTCAGTTGTTTTCTCACTTCTGTGGACACGCACTCTTTTTGCCTTTTCTGTGGAGAATGCAAAAGCGCCTCAAAGAGCCACCAAAGTTGACACTCTCTTTTTGCCTTTTCCCTCTTGAAGCGTTCACTTTTTGAGTCTCCGTGAAAGGTGCTATTCTCCTGGAATCCGATCCTGATTGAAACATTTGAAAAAGTCGGTGTCAACCACTTCACGAGCCTGAACTCAACAGTGACGAATGGCTCAGCAACCCTTCCGTAAAATTCTGATAAGTACTGAAAACTTACACCTGAACCTGAAAAAGTGAGCAGCGAAGAGAGAGGCAGTTGGCATATGGGTGAGCTCCAACAATTCAAATTTTTGTCTGTTCTGTGTCTTGGCGGTAATTAGAAAACGGACTGACTCCGGTGACCACTGTGCTGCACCTGTTCCGGTGTCACGGTGGTTGGACACCTCATATTTCAGAGCCCATGCAATCTTCAAACAGGTTTGTGGCATGTGCTACACTTCTGACTGCTCGTCCCTGTTCAGGAATCACCTGACAGATCTGCACGTGGCATATCTGAACGTCTCGTTCCTGATGAAATCAGCAGTGCTTTCCGAGAGATTGGGCCTCATCCTCTCCAGTCACCAAGTATGTTCTTACTTGTTCCTGTGCACAGGATGGCTTGATTATCAGTTTGCAGATTCACACTTTTGCCCCCCTCCCCTTTCTAAAATCCAAAACACGATCTACCTTGCCGTACTTTCTGATAAAAAGACAAATGTTAGGTGCAAGTGTCCCAGTCAAAACATTCCGGTCACAAACAGTGCTTCAACCGAGCAAGAAAGCAGAACCGTTGCCTGACTAAGAATGCCCCCCTCCTCCACCCCATAATACTGCCCTCAGGAACTGAAACAGTTGTCGCTGTGAATTGGATACAGGAGATTCAACAGAAGAAAACATGTGTTCCTCATGCACGCTCACACGTGTTGCGCGCACAGGGAGATTTGAATTTTAAATGAATGAAAATAACCCGCGGAGAAACGATTGGTCTTGGTATAATTCAGAAGTTGGTCAACTGTTCACAATGCATTGATTTCACAGTGGAAAAATGGCCGTAAACAGAGAAGCCTTTGTGGAAGTTGGTCAACAGTAGAAGCGCCAGTCAGACGTGTGCGTGCGTGCGTGTGTCAACTGGTTGTGCGTGTGCGCATGGCTTGGCGGACAATGTCTGACAATCACAATACATTCACTCTCAGGAGGATTTGTCTCGTCAGAATCATCACGAGAGATCTTCCAAAGAACAACCCCACATCCCAGCTCCACCTACATTCCAGTTCGCTCTTGAGAAGACTGCGAAACTGCGAGCGCCCCTGGAGTTCTTGTCGTCGTATCTGATGGCTTCTCTTGCCCATGTTGCACCTCTCCGTCAAGTTTTGAAAAAGTGCATTGCAAATGGCAGTTCCGCAGACAAATTTTGTGCATAATTCACTGTAATTGTACCCAGCATGTCTGCCGCACCTGTCGCCAGAAATTACCTCTCTCATTACAGCGCCGGAGTCTTTTTTCGGGCAGGCAGACCCGTGTGCAAAACGTACGAGTTCAAACTCATGAAAGAGACAGGGTCAGCGCATTTGCACAAAATGCGCCCATCGGATGGCTTTATCCGAGTTCTGCGGCATGCGCGTCGCCAACACATCTGAGAAGTGTGAGAACGTACGGAACAACGTGGTGATCAGGTTCGAATCGATAAAGAGATAAAAACACTTCAGGAGCTCAATCGATCGCCGCAAAAATGCATCCAAATCTACAATTGCCACTCAGTAGATCAAGCCTGGAGCGCACAGACTTTCCAGCCAAGATTGTTGCTCACAACAACAGAAGATTTGCGATTTGGTTGCAGGTGGATAGATCGGTCTGCCATCTTCAAACACCAAACTCTGATGGGCGCACGGTGATCAGATCTCCGTGGAGATCTATGGGCAGCTGACCGTAAGTTATTGCGGCCAGGTGACCACAAGTCCGGGGGCGCGTGAGGAACCAGCTTCTTCACCATCAAGTGCGAGAGATCAGACGGGCTGCGCAGCGCTTGGGTTCTGTTGGGGCAAGGTGCGAGACAAAGACTTTCTCCTGCAGTTTGCCATCAGCCAGATTTGAATCACGACAGCCACTTCCATTCAAGGGAGAAACCACCAAAAATCTCAGCTTCCACAGCCTTTTGAATTCTCTGACCCTGTGTGCCAGACCCTCCACACACGCGCATAAATGCCTAATTACGAACAAGATTACGAGTGAGGCTGCCAGGTGCTGATGAGGGGGTGGGCCTCCAGGTGAGACGGGCCGAGGAGCGGATCCAGCGGACAACCAGACCACACACCCCTGCAACCCTTGCACTGCAAGATTGAATCCCCATCCCACCTCTTCCGGAGTCCGCCCCGGGACCTCCGGGTAAGGTGATCAGTGCCTCACGGCGCACCTGCGCTGTCCGTCTGGACGCAACGCGGTCGCAAAATCAATGCGCGCAGTCATCGGAAAAACTGTGCGTGTTTGTGCAAACACACGGGCAACGGCCAGTTCTGTCATGGAATTGACGTCCAGTGGCCTCAGGCAAGTCCCAACTTGATGTTCCTTTCGTGGAATTGCAGCTGCAACGGCTGAAGAGGATTTGATCACCTGGGCTTGAAGTTGCCTGTCCCGCTTGAAATGCATCCTTCAAAACGGCAAGATCTGCTGACCAGAGAGAATCTGCGCAAATATCCCAACACAAAGCAGCCTGCAGCTGCAGACCAGAGGCAGAAAAACAACTCCTCGACAGTTCCATAGGTCATGCTGAATACCAGCAGCAGTCAAGTTCTGTGCGGTGAACCACAGTTTTTATGCAGTGAACGCAGCTCGAACATCAATACCACCCAGCGCTGATCGCTCCTGACATTTCTACATTGAAACAATAGCATTCTTCTCTGTATGTACAAACAATGAAACCACCTGCGGTCTTTCTGATTGTCTCTCAAATAGCGCACATTCGATCGAAAGGTGGAGCAAAGCCACATTCAATGCAAAAAGTCGAAGCTGTGTCGAAAATAGAATCCGAAAGAGCTCAGGGGGGGGGGGGTCCGCAGAAAAGAAGAAAACCTGTCTCAGTGCAGCAAGCCACAACAGACTGTTCAGCGACAGGAAGATTGCCGATTTACGTGTCGCTCTGTCGAAAAGATGAGCCCACAAAGGGCTGGTCAAGCGACTGTTGACCCCCGGTCACCCCTGGGGCCCGGCTCACCGAGCCCGGCTGTCACCTTCTGTGTACTCAGTGTGTTTACCGAGCCAGTTTCAATCGAAATCCCATTTCAAGTGTTTACTCTTCCATCTCGGTCACTGAAACTGTGACCGTTGTTCAAAGAGTTTCGTCGGGATTAACTACAGGTAATGGCAAAGATCAGCACTGTTGAGGACACGCGTTGAATACGCTTGCTCAGGCGGTGCTGCACACACGCACACAGGTCACGCGCAAACACACACACGCACACACACACACACGTACATACGCATTTGACTCCCATCCCTTTGTTTCCTTTCCCCAAGAAACCACCATCCCCTTTCAAGAAACCACACTTTGGCAAAACTTCCTTCCACAGCACTGGCTTCCTGTTTACGTTTTCGTTTCAAAAGTGGAGAAATATTTTGTGGATCAGGGGTGGATTTCTGACCAACGCTGATTCTCCAACACCACTACAAAAATTTTCACTTTGGCGTGCACTGCAGGTGTTTCAATCTTACCTTGATTATCCGACATAATGCTGCTTTGTCTCCGTCGACTCTTTTTCTTTTGCTTCAGAGGGGAAATTTCCGGGGTAAAAATCCCAGCAATCGCTGTCTACATGTTCTGAATCAGAACAATGGAACAGTAGTTCCCCAGAAACAAAGTAGCACCGCCTCGTCTCTGAAACTGGGACGCGAGCAAATTACAGTTTTTCACAAATTGCTCTCACATGGCTTCCAGCGTTTTCAAATCCTGCTTCAAGTCACAGAATCCACCGTCACTTCATTTCTCCGTGAAAACTCCGTATTTTTCAGGTGGAAATCAGTGGATTTCGCACTTAATCCTGATGATCCAAGTCAGCTTGGCCTCCAGTGAAAATAGCGAGTTCCTTCCGTGCCAAAACAGCACAAAGTCTTTCAAGTGCTTGTGTGATTTTGAAGCATGTCTGTAGTGAACGCTGGTGTGCTTTCATACCCTCCAAACACGTGACCAGTTTCCAGTATCAATTATCGCGTCACTTCGGTAATCACGCTTTGAGGAAACGTCAAAATTACGCGTGGGAAACGTCGCAATTGTTTCGAGGTAGCGAACGGGTGACTTGTCAATCATGTCAGGCTCTCCACCTGAAGGACTCGAGCCAGACTCCGCCGTTACGAGCCGCGCCATTGGTTCTCAGCTCTATACGTCACACAGGTAGCACAACTCTCGCTTCAAAACACTGCCACGCTCAGCTCCACGCCATTTTCCGGCGGTCAGCGGCTCACTCCCCAGGGTCACCCAAGGAATCATTGCAAAAGTTCACAGTTTCACATTGAAATTGAGACCAACAGAGAATGCCACTCATTTGAGCAAATTGAGAAAAGTGGGAAGTCGCAATCAGATTGTTCGTGTCACCCCTGGACAACATGCACGTTGCTCGCAACCCCAGCGCAGTCCCACTCCATTTGGCTGATTAAAATTTCACTCGCATCGAGTTTCGCTCATTATGCCCCCGTGTCACGCAGTGCGTTTCCCCTTCAGCCGTTTGATGCTTTCAATCGATCCCCCGTGTTTTTTCCCTTTTCCAATGCGTTTTCGGGAAATGCTGCATGATACGCTTGATCTCGTGCACTCGGGCGTGCAAAAGTTATGCATGCGTGCGTGCACGCAGAGAGGTGCTTTATCAGTATTGATACATTTTTCAATTGGAAATGCAAAGCTCTGTTCAGGTATCACAGGTGCTAGACAGACACACAGACAGACAGACAGACAGACAGACACACACACACACACACACACACACACACACACACACACACACACACCTTCTTCCTTCCTTTGCACCACCAACGCTTGTCCGCTGTCAGGCTCACCCTCCCCCACCCGGATACCGGTCCCCCAGGTAAATCATAAATCCGCCTCGCCACACGTAGATTTTTAAAGGATTGCGACGCAAATGCTTCTCTCTTTTGTTCTGATAAACCGGTGTCCCTGTCCCTCCAGGAAACGTTCAACCCATTTCCCATTGAGGATCTCGGGGACCTAAATGGCTGTTGCCCCTGGACAGGAACAAATGCGTTTTTTATGACCATCTGTACAAGCAATGACAAGTTCCGTAACAGGCACTTGACATCACATTGTCAATGGAAATCAAGTCATTACTCGCATTCAGTGCTACGTGCCATTGTGGACGATGAGATTACAGGTATCACTCGTCCGCTCCTGCTGCTTTGTTTTTCTTCACATTCAGACAATTCTGTCCCATTTTCAAATGGAGTGATTGCTTTCAATCAGCACTCCTGGGGACTGAAGAGACCTGTTGCAGAAAGTTCCTTGCAGTACAAACTTTTTCGGGCCACTCGACATCGTTTGAATTTTCCATTGCACCGTGTTTGTTCAAAGACTTTGGGCGATTGCAATTTTGCTTGAGTTCATTATCTGTTCAAATGCGTTGTTCTGTAACCTGCATCATTTGTCACATAAATTAGACTTTAATTCAAAATTTCCAGGTCAGACCGCAGATGGTTGGGTCATAATTTTACCATATGGTGCAGCGCAACAAACAGAAGCGCTTCTTTCTTTTGAAACGAACTGCAACAGCTGGAGTTTATCGTAGCGCATCTCAAAAGGACAGTGCGCATCAAAGGCACGCGAAAATAGAAATTAATCAAACAAGTTACGCTGATTTTAAAATATTTCAAACCAGGGACGGTCCAGCGAGGGGAAGGCCAGAGCTACTGAGGGTGCCTGAGTCAGAAACGTATTTTCTCTCTTGTTTCTCACTTGCTATTTTCAGAGAGGACCCGCTCACCCGCACGGGAGTCCCCCCCCCCCCAACACCGTCAGCAGCAAACCCTGGATCCCGCTCTACAAAGCTGCACTCAAGTGTTCGCAAGGTCGCTTTGAAGTTTCAACGCGTGTTGATGCGACTGCATTCTGCCCATGTCGAGGCCAATGATCTTTCACTTCACCGAGCCTGCAGGTGACTGCTGAAGGTAGAGGTGTGCCAAGTCCCCTGCAGCCAAGTGCCACTCGACACGCGGAGAGACACGCGATCCTCAACTACTTCAACATGCAGTGTCCCACATCTCGCAACAGATGCATTGCGTGCTGTTCGCCAAGCTGTCAAGTGACATGTGCTGCGATTGTGCACACCGGACAAAATCAAGTCTTACAGTTCGACAACCAGTGCAAGATTTTGTCGGCATTCAGTCTTTGAAAATGAACAGGACCTGCAGCATTCTTTCCGTTCACGTGTGCTCATCGCCACTGCCTCTATGTTCGTGTATTCTTTTCAACACCAACGCGAAAGCGCAAATCCACGTCTGATCCCGAAGTTAATCCTTCACACACACACACACACACACACACACACACACCACGCCAACTATCTGCACACGGACCGTCACACCACCCACACATACACGTCGCAGGTGGTGTGAGCAGGTTGAGCGGGTACTCACCGATGACGGCGGGTTTGAGCGCAGAGCAGATGTCCTTCCGGCGCTGCAGACACAGCGCCACCTTCAGGTCCTCCACGTTCAGGGTGTCATCGATCCGCAGCGACCCGCCTGGAAGCAAAACAAAACAGCGTTACAAACTCGTGAGCTGTGCAGTGTAGTGCAACCAGTGTGCACAGTGTGCCTCTTCGCATGTGTCCAACCGAGCTGCACCAATTGCCAAACTCACACAAACGTACGTCGGCGTAGCACCCGCGAGTCGCACAGAGTTGCAGCGCACAGGAACGCGACGCTTGACGCAATCAAAAACACGAATCGACTTGCAAAGGGGCCTGACGGTTTTATGGCACATGAGGTCAACACATGACGCAGTTTCCACGAGCGACGCAGCGCACGACGCCGCTGGCGCGAACCCGCCTCACCTGTAGAGGGCGTGCACTCCTCGTAGACGCCCCAGCGCGCGCCGTCGTGCAGCTCGACGTGCACGCAGTAGTTGGTGGACGGGGAGCGGAACGTGAGCGTGCGCTCCTCCACGTGGAAGTACACGTCCGTCGGGGGCTCGATCACGAACACTGCAACGTGGAACGTGAAACGCTGACGTGAGACGTCAACTGTGTAGTGTGACATGCTGTGGTTTGTTGACGTGACGTGAAAGGCGAAAAGGTCGTTTGTGTGACAGAAAGTCGAATTGTGTGAACGGAGAGGATGAGTCTGACAAACAATGCACTGAATGCGTGGTTCTGGTTTGTCGCGTGAGACTGCCAGTAAACAAGCTCAGGCTGAACTCCTGTCCCTCCAATGTTCTGGAATCACTCACCTTCGGTGTGCGCGGTGAGTTCGGGGGAGTAGGGGCCGCCTCCAAGATCGTTCTCTCCAAACACTCGGATCGTGTAGTTGGTCGCCGGGAAGAGACCTGAAACGGAACAGTAGAATCCAGGTCACAACACCCAATACTGCTGGTTGCGACGTTGCTGTACCAATCTTGAGGTCTTTCACGAAATAACCCTTTTCTCATACACAGACAGGAAACACCAGCAGATTTTATCAGTGTGCTTGTCTGTGACTGTACACAACCCAGACGTGGCACAGCGACTGACACAGGTGGGACCAAGCCACAGCGACTGGCTGCTCCATTACGTGACTTTTGACTGATGCATGTGTCACATCGCAGTGTGTGGCGTATTTTTGACGCCACTCACTGACCTGTGATGTTGACGTTTGACGTCACCACTGACCTGTGACGTTGAACTTGTTGGAGCCGGGCGGCTTGACCTCGAGGCGCGCTTCGTATTGCTTGTCGGAGCGGTAGGTGAGGAGGAACGCCTGCGCGTAGCCGCCGTTGAAGCCGGGCGTCCACTCGAGGTGCAGCGACTCCCACGTGCGCTGCGTCACGAGCAGCGAGGTCGGCGCGTCCGGCGTCGCTGTGAACACGGGGTGAGAACAACACTGAAAATTCTTGTCCAGCACCGAGGTCCGTTGCCGAGAGAGCCACGACAAAAACATGTTCCTGTCAAGAACACGAGAATCTTGTCGGCTTGCAACAACAGACAGGCGGCCTGGACAAAACTCACTCGGTGCACTACGCGTACCGAAGAACATTTTGCCACCGAGAAGCAAATTGTTATCTTGACCAACATTGGTGGCAGAATCGCCTGAAGACACCAGTGACAGAAACTCACTCTTGACGGTCAGGTCGATGGAGACGGACGAATCTCCGACACTGTTGCTCGCCGTGCACGTGTACTTTCCCAGGTCGGACGTGCTCACGTCACTCACGTTCAGTGACGTCACGAACGGGAAAGCCCCGCCCACTGTCACCGTCGAGATCTGAAAACGAGGCACGACGTTGGTGCATTGTGCCGGGATGTAACGTATGGCAACAGATTGTGGACGAAGCCAGAACCTGGATCGTCCGTTTGGGTTGACCAGTTCCAATTCAAAACAGGACAGGTGCTCACCTGTATCCTGGGGCCCTGGAACAGCTGCGTGGTGCCCTTGTACCACCGGAAGCTGGGAACCGGAACTGCGTGTGAGCGGCACGACAGCAGCGCCGTCTGGTTGATGTCGATTGCGACCTTCTTGTCGTCAGACTTCAACGTCGGAGGGTCTGCGAGAGAACGCCAGAAGTTCAAGGTCACAGAAGTTGACTGTGTGTCAGACAGCTGAATGTTCTCTGCTTCGCTGTTTTTCAGAAGGAATGAGGAGGTTCTACTCACACTCAACGGTCAGCTCCATTTCGCTGCTCACGATGTTCGCCGTGACGTCATTTGTTGCCCGGCAACTGTAGCGCCCGGCGTCCTCGATGCGCAGCGACGTCTGCGACGGCTCGCGCAGGGAACCTGCGTCAGGAACGGGCAGACGGTTGTCACGCGTTCTTGTGTGGCTTGGCCACCCCTCCCCTCGAGGCTGGGTTCACAATCGATGCGCACTGAACAACGTTTGCACGTTTTAATCGAGCCCTGTGTCAACTAAGTTGAGACGCAGCGCTCATTGTCTTGTGCAGGCACGCATCCATTGTCGCCAACCGCACGTGCACTCGCTGAAATTTGTTGTTTTCCTCACAGCCGAAGCGCTCGTCTTGCCAAAACTTCTCTGCGTTATTCTGACGACTGAAACAAGACTCTGATTGGCTCACCTTGGAAACGCAGTAAAGATGTCACGTTGTAGCTGTACGTGTCGATTGTTTGCTGCAGAGAGTTGACGATGTACAGCCCATCGTGGTCACCAATGACAACGTCGTCTTTGAACCACGTGACTTCCGGGAGAGGGCGTCCGCGCACGCGACAGGACAGCACGAGGGGATTGTGGGAGATGCGCACGGTGCGCTGCGCAGGAAGCCTCCCTCCGGACAGGAACTCGGGCAACTCTGCAAAACAGAAGAAGAGCGGAAGGTGAAATCCATGAAACTGCAGATTTTTTCTCCCTCCATCCGCGAGAAACCACGCATGTCTGAGAGCTTCGGCGGAAATGGGCTCCGCAAAATTCGTTGGTCGATTCCAACAGATTCGAGTCGGTTCCGGTTATTTGCGCCGGGCACTTCCACCCCGTGTGAATTCACGGACGCACAGCCCTGTGAAGCAGACGCATTCTGTGTGAACCCGTCCGATGTGACGAGGAGGCCTGAACGCGTCCTCGAACGACCATCGCACGGGTTCACACTGTAAGGATGTGCCAAGGATGCGTTGCGTCGCTGCAAACATCAGCGGGTGCTCTGTCGATGAGGCCGCAGTTCGTGATGTGTCTCAGGTAAGAAAGGCCTTCACTCAGCTGATGCTGCAGTATTTATGAGAGTTTTGCATTTTTCATGAAAACTTGTTTCCTCTTTTCTCAAACACTTCATCAGGGCATCAATCAATGAGACCTGTCCCAAGTCGAGTCAACTTCGCCTTCTCACTTCTGCCCACACTGCTGAGCTGAACAAACCAACAAGAAACATGTGTCTCAAGGAATAGAAAGCAACAACACTTTTATCCCCGAAAAAAGGAGACCACCCCACTGTTCGGACTGAGCGTGCTCTCGCGTGTTGGAGCAGGCAGACATGAAGACGCGAAGAATTTGCTTCAGAACTGCACTGTGGGTGATGCTGCTCGAGGTCCTCTTCCTGTACGCACTGCACGTCTCTCTGGCAGGTGAGTGCGTTTTCGCGTTGAATTCTGTTCTTGATCACCACACGACATGGGTGGAATCATTTTCACCATTTTCCTTCTGGATCCGTGCATCTCAGCCTTCCATGTCCAGACGAGAACGTCAATGAACGCAATGTCGTAGCTCGTCAGTAGGGACGTAACCTAGGGCGCAGCAGTGTGCAACGCGCCAAAGTTTTTTTTTCTCGCTGCAGAGGCGTGGAGCTTCACGTGGACGCTGGACAGTGTGAACGTGGCGCTAAATCGCACGGCCCGACACATCTCCCACTTCGGGACTCCGACAACGCAGAACTATCGCGCCGGACTCGCCGTCGGTCAGTATCGTAAGGATGGTACACCGTACGCCAGTCGTTGCTGCGTACACTCAGCAGCAGAGACGCATTGTTTGTGGTGTTTGCACTTTTGTGAGTTGCAGGTAGAGTCTGATCAAACCCCACTGCCTTCAAGTGCTTTCTCCTCAGGAAACATTCGGCCACATCAAGATATGAGTTTGTCACTCATTTGAACGCAGATGGCGTACTGCAGTCCTCTGACTACAAGCAGTGCACTCACACTGGGAGGGGCCCAGTGCGGCAGTGGTGGATGGTGGACCTGGGGTCCGAGTATCTGGTCAACAGAGTCGTCATCGCCAACAGGGAGGACTGCTGCGGTGAGTCGACAGGCTCAGCATTGACATCCGTGACTGGTGTCCGGTCCAGCAACGGAGAAGTCACTGTGCAGAGTACACTCGTATCCCTCGGTGTTTCAGGACATCGTCTGAGGCTGTTCAACGTGGGTGGTTTGAACCGCATGCTGGACATGGGTGAAGCCGTGGACCCAGACTCCTACCCACTGTGCTACTACTATCCGGGAATTGGAACAACGGGACAAATCTTCGACCTGACCTGCACGCAGATTCTGCAGACGAGATACGTCATCATTCAGGTGACGCATTTTCGCATTGGAGTCACGCAGCTCAAGTCATGAGGAACGATTTCAGTGTTTGTTTCCCGTAAACCTTGTGGGCTTGTCGCTGCAGAAAGATTTGACCGCTTGTGGACTCTTCAGTATCCTCAATTCAGCACCCAACTGCGGAGTGTCCATCTGCCACAAGAAAACGAACTTCGGGTTTTGCTCAACAGGTGACGAACGGAACATTCGTCCCGATGAACAGCACCAACCCAGACGCGCACACGATTCAGATCTGCGAGGTCCAGGTTTTCGTTGGTACGCAACGTGTGTTTCTGGCTTGTTTTGCCCTTTGTGTCTGTGCTGCCCAAGTTAACGGGTGATGGGTCAGCCTTTGAAGCAAAGTACCCAGGGGATTGTTCTTGTGGGGCTTTTCAACGTTTGTGGCTCCAATAGCAGTGGCTACAAGTCGCTGTTGTTACAGCGGCGCCGTGCAGTGTGTCTTCCTGCCCAGCGGGGCAGAACTGCAGGAACCTGGGCACAGCGAGCTTCACCTGCAGCTGCCTCGAGTCAGCAGGTGAGAAGACAGTCAACAACCGGTCTTGGCTGCGTTTCTGTGCGTGTTGGCACTGAAGTCTTTGTTCAAAACCAGAAGTGGAGCGAATCTGATGATGTTTTAAGTTGTTGATTTTCTCGTTTCATCGCTTTATCCGCGATTCGTTCACAAAGAGGTCCTGCTTGGTCTTCAGATGGTCACAACAATGTCAGCAGTCCCCTAGACAAGGACGAAGACACATGCGCGCCTATCCGTAAGAACGGATTCCTCGGATTCAACCAGACTTGCAGACCAGATCCTTTTCACATCCGAGTCTTGTTCAAAGGCCCCGTTGCCTTGGAAACTCAGTGCATGACGCTCGTCAGGATATTTTTCGAGCAGCCCGACACTTGCCATAGCTACAAGGCGTGTCGCGTTGAGAACGGTTCAGACACCATGGAGCCCGACGGCACGTTGTGGTGCACCTACGTGTGTCCGTGCGTCGGTTCTGAAGCGTGCCAATTCTACATTTTGAATGATGAAGAACCTACTGTTTGCGAAATAAACTACCATGGACCCTGAGGAGTTGTGTTGAGCCTTTCCACGCCCCAAAACGACGTGTAGTGATCTGCGTTGTGGGTTTTTCTTTTCACGGCGGTTGAAGCGAGCCTGAAGCCTGACAAATTAACTTCCAGTATTTCACAGGGCAGTGGATTTTTGTCCCATCCATTTGCTCCCGAGCAACACTAGAGGTCACGAAGTTCCTGTTCGATCGCTGTATTTTACGTCAGAGAACAAACGCGTTCCCAGAACATGAATTAATGAAACGTTCAGCTTCAATAAGTCATTGGCAATAGAGGTTTTCAACCTCTGACATTGTCGCGTCAATGAAAGCGGCTGCATCAGGAAGTCAAGAACAGAACCGACAGCGGATATTTGACGGGAGAATACAGGCACAATGGGTGATGTCGGTTGTTCCCACGGGAGGCTCCAGAGACGGGGCTGGATTTGGTGGGTCCTACTCCTGCGTGTTCCAGGTAAGTGGACTGCTCAGCTTAAATTCGCAGAACCACACTTGTTGTAATGCAGCCTCATTTGAGACCACCGCCGCAGGATCTGATTGTACAGGAAGCCTTTGGATTTTCCGTGTGCACGCAACAGATTTTGACAATGGCCCCACGGGTGCAACCCTCCGCAGACAAGAGGGGTTGCGGTTTTCACACACTCGGGCCGTTGCGGTTCTGACCTTGATGGCTTCACCTGCGTTTGTGAACGTTCAACGTTCAGGTCTCACGTTTCAGAGGCGTGGAGCTTCACGTGGACGCTGGACGGTGTGAACGTGGCGCTAAATGGCACGGCCCGACACATCTCGAACTACGTGGCCCCGCCCCGGTTCAGCGCCGCATGGGCCGTGGGTGAGTACGCTCGGGATGAGCCAACAGGAATGCTGGTACTGTAGAAACACCCCCATTGCGCTTTTATATATGTGGAGCACCCCACACCCTGTGGAGCACATCCCTGACCTTTGGGGTGGTACACGGTGGTGGTGGACAACAAACGGGTTCTGGTGTTCTCGACACCGATTTGCGGAGCGGAGAGATTCAGATCGTGCTGAACCTCCCCATTGTCTGTATTGTTGTTTTGCAGACGGGACGCTGCTCCCCGGAAACAGAGAACAATGTTCCCACACAAGCGGTTCTCCGCTGGTCGTGCAGCAGTGGTGGATGGTGGACCTGGGGTCCGAGTACCTCGTCAACAGAGTCGTCGTCGTCAACAGGCAAGATTGCTGCGGTGAGTTTGGAAGTCAATAAATTTAGCCAATCGGCGGCCAAACACCACAGGAATGTGGACGCCAGACCAGGGTCAGAAGCCTCTCTGGACCTGTTGGAGCAGTTGATTCGGTTTGTACCCAGCACAGTTGTGTTTCCAAGTCAAGTTTCGGACAGACCATGCAAGATACAACATCAGTTGAATATGAGTACCAGTTGTCCTGTTCTGTCTGTCATTCAGGCAGTCGTTTGAGGGACTTCAACGTGGGCGGGTTGAACCGCATGCTGAACATGCGTGAGCAGTTGAACCCAGACTCCTACCCAGTCTGCTTCCACCAACCAGGCAGAGCCGCAAGAGCACAAATCTTCAACCTGACGTGCTCCCAAATCCTCCGCACCAGATATGTCATTGTGCAGGTGAGTTTTCTGCCACGACCAAGACACTCGATGAATTCGGTGGAGGGTGATTCCGACTTGCTCTTTAGGATGGTCCCAGGTTTGATAACGTTGTTTTTACCGTGGAAACTCCTGTTGTTCCAGATCACTGACCCCGAGCCTCTGAACCAGAACAACCCGGACGACTATGACCACGTGGTGCACCTGTGTGAGGTCCAGGTGTTCGCCAGTGAGTCGGGAAGATTTGGGTTCAATCACGCGCTGGTGCCATGAACACACACACACACACACACACACACACACACACACACACACACAAACACACACACAAACACACGCGCGCGCGCGCGCGCGCCCGGACATACCTTGCTCACCGACCCACACGCATACAAACCTAGCAAAAAACACACACGCACACACGCTCCCGCGCACATCCCAGTTCTTTTCGCGCACAAAAAAATCGAGAAAGATTCCGAAACTTTACGAAATGGAATCAAGTCAATTCTTTTTCTTCGACTGTACTGCAGCTGAGCCGTGCACTCAGTCGAGCTGTCCAGTCGGACACAGTCAACATCAACACCACGGACTTCCAGTGCGTCGTCTGTCCAGCTATTCACGGTACGCATGCGCTGTCAGCTTCTCCCCGTGGGGCGTGTCCGCAGCTTCCGGTACAAATCAGTGCTTCACCTCACAGGTCACGCGTGTGACCAGGAAGCTGCGGACACGGACGCGATCGTGCACAGCGTGCAGACGCACAGTTCCCAGTTTCCCCGAGGGAAATGTGATTCACAAGGCGAAGTTCTGAAGGGCAAATTTGCTCCATGCAGCAATGTAACTTCAAGTCTGGTGCCGCTTCGCATGAGTTGGACGTCACCGTGCACACGTCACTGTTTTCGCTGTCAATTGACGGACTCGGGGATCCAATGCACGACTGCAAAGATCTCTTAGATTGTCCATTCCTCTTCTTTCTGTCAAACCAGGAGTCGTTGCCAGCGACGACACCAACAGCCTCCTGGATGCGGACAACCAAACGTGCGCGAGCGTCAGTGACTACGTCCTCCTGAGTTACGACGTGACGCTCTGTGGTCAACCGAGTCTTTTCCACGTCCGCGCTCTCTTCAGAGGCTCCAACAGCCCTCCGGACACGAGTTGTGGGTCACTGCCCAGACTCTTCGCTGAGCAGAACGACTCTTGCCAGAGCCTCAAGGTGTGTCGCGTAGAGAACAGTTTGGACGTGATAGGACAGGACGGCGTCCTCTCGTGCACGTTTGTCTGTCCGTGTGCAACTGCTTCCGGTTCAGTCACGTGCCGGATCCACGTGACGAACGAAGTGGCGCCGCCTATCTGCGAGATCGAGTACGGAACGTGAACAAAGTTTGTCTCCATGCCTTGCACAAAGTTGCCATAGATCTACGTTGTGCAAGTTTTCAAAACGGCGAATGGACGGATAATAAATCTACAACCTGATTACAGGTCTATTCCTGACACCACACAATTACCCAGAACCTTCCGTCAACAACTAGACCGTTGGCTAAAAGCCAATGGTCTTGACCCAAAATTGATTTTACGCTTAAGCGCGTGTCTACACCAATAAGTAATATTATAATCACGCTAGGCGTCCGGATGACTGATCACAGCTGCACTCGCGGTCTTCTCAAACAGTTTTGAGTCAGTTCCTGGTGTTTCTAATGAGATCTCAGATCCTCGTTCAATCGCGCAGAATGGCCGTTTGGGGTGCGTTATGATTCCCGCGCCTGAAATGTGGCGCCACCTCGACAAAATGATGCGCAACACGCAAACAGTCCTGAAAACGGAAAGTTCTTGTTTCAGATGTTCGGATTGAAAAAATCCAAAGTGCATAAAATCTCTGTCTTCGAAAAAAAAAAAAAAAAAAAGAAACAAAACCAGTCCTGTTTTGGAAAAGCGGATGTGAGACGCAAGGAACGATCCGGGATGTGGACCCACTCCTCAGTCCAGACAAAAATGGAGGGATTTTGTTTTATTTCATGATATTTTTCATGACAGTTTGAAATTTTTATTTTTCTTCCATGGATCCCAAAAGACGAAAGTTTGCGAATTGCACATGCTTTGTGAACTTTGAAGGGTGGATTTTTTTCTGGGGTCACGGATCGCTGGTTCCGCTCCTGAGACCGTCCAAACAAACGACTGTAGCCGAAATTTATTTCTCAACTGTCATCGAATTCAAAGTCACCTCAAGTACATTTTGAAAAGATCTATGTGTCTTTGTGGGTCAAAGTGTGTCAAATAGGTCACTCGGGGTCAGTGCAGAGGTCGAGGGTCGAACGCTAAAAGGCTGAGCCTCGCTACTGAGTTTAATCGGGCATCAGGGGGTGCGGGACCGAGTCGGGATGGCTTCCAGTGTTTGTTTACGGGGTGTGGGCCCGGAGAGGAGCCACCGCAGGTCTTTTCATACCCCTTGTGTCCAGCAGCCAAGAAACGGCTCCAAATGGACAATGGTAAGTCACCTTGTCCCACACCATGAAATCGAGCTGGCGGGCGTGGGTTGGGTGCGGGTGGGAGAGCTGCACGGACAATTCTTGGACGTGCATACATTGGATGACGCCCCATCTCAAGAGCACAACGCGTCTTGTGTGAAACGGACCTGTCTGAGAAACACGAAGCCAAAGCGTTTATCACAATGCCTTCAACTGCACACACTTCAACATTCTCTTTTCCAAAACTTTCAATCCTTTTACAACAGAATGACCCACAGGTGAGAAGAAATACGACCACTTGTGTGTCCTCTCACCTAAGACAGGTGAGCCTCTCACCTGTCCGCGCTGCCCTTTCATCTTTAATTAAACACGATCAGCGCCAGATACATAACAAGTGGCTCCCGTGCTTGTGGTCTCTCGGACAAAATTGGTGGGGTCTGTTTCACACTGCCTGTGTTGACCTCCGTGTGTTGTGGGGTTGCGTCGAAGCACAAGTCCACTAAAGGTGCTGTGTGAAGAAAACAGAAGCCTGTTGGACTTGGAAGAGTGGGAACAGTTTTCCATTGTGCTGACAGGAAGCTTGGCACAAAAATGAGTTTCCCTTTCACTCAAGTCGTTCCAAGCTCGTTCCTGTCATTGCCCAAAACGCAAATACTCGTAACACACTCTGAATGAGCAGAAAGGTGTTTCTCCGGTCAACTGGACAGTTGTCAATTTTTCAAATTGGTTGAGTTTTCACGACCAGTCGCAAAATGAATGTCGTGTTCAATCGTATTCGAGACACAAATGTGGAGTCCTTTCACCTCACGACACGGCTTCATGCCATGGAAATTAATTTTCAATCAAACAACAAAACGTTTCCCTGACAACGACTCCATTGTTTTGAATTCTACGGATTCTCACACCATTCCGCTGTGTCTGTGTCTGGCTCCAAAATTTGGCAATGAAATTTTTTTGGGCTGCCGAGTTGTTCTTCTGCTCCTTGTTTTGTCTTTGACCTTGTTTTTAACACAACTATTTCCAACACACCTTTCTCGGCAAACAACCAAATTTTTCGCACAAATGGCTCCAATTTGAGCCTGAACTGAAATTGTTTTTACAAACAAGTTGCTGCCAGCAGCACATAAGGACGTCAAACTTCACCCGTATGCAAGATCCCCAATTTTTCAGAACCACATAATGTTCACTGTGGACCTGACACCTCGAAAAAGTGAAAATTGGAAAATTCTCACGTTTGACAATTCAACGATGTCGTAGATTACGTACAGGGTGAAGTTGTCACGGGGACAGGGCGGGGCCCGGGACATCTGAAATCTGTCACACGGGTTTTGTTGCTCGAATCTTCTTTGTGCAATCCTCCAGACATCGCCCACGGCAGGGACTGTCCGCAGAAGCGACAATCGGATCTGACACCACAGTTGGTGCGAAATGTGTCAGATTTGCTCTCCTCAAACGACTCCCTGTCTGTCGGAATTAGATCCAGTTGAACAAGATGGTCTTGGTTCTTCCCCCAGCATGCTCGTGTTCCAGGCAAAATTTTACATCTGGGAACAGTTGGCACAATTTTGGCATTGATGACCGGAGTTTCACCACTGAGTTTCTGGTTTTGAACTGTGAACAAGAACACTATATCAGGCCGATGCCGACCAAATCAGTTGGTGTGAGATCAGAACAGTTGCCAAGGACAAAGTCTTTCCTTCCAGCCACGGCACCTTCACCACAAAATAAAGAGTCCCGGTATCTCCACCAAAAAATGCGCACATTTTTCAAACAAATTGACAGCCAAGCCTTTTCGTCGTCCATAATCACCACTTTGCGCTACAAGTTGCGCACAATACCGTTTTTGGCTGGTGCAGAAGCCTGGAGCCCCGGGCGATGTACTTGTAGATACACAACAGGTATGAATGGACGTGCATAACGCATTCATACCCGAGCAAAATGCACGGAAACCAGGGTGGTGGATCCAAACACTCGTGCGTTTGCATTTTGATTTCATCTTTGAGGGGATGCTCACATTGGGTGTCGCTGCACCAAAATAAGAGGAACCAGATGAAACGGACAACTGGTGTTCACAGTAAAATCTGGCGCTGTTTTGGTGAAAGACTCACACGAGATACAATGCTTGACGCATCCAGTGCGAATCCCTCCCAACTCCCATTCCAGAACACGAAGACAACGCTACTTTTCAAAGACGAACTGCATCGAAACCCACCTGGTTCAGAACGGGGTTTCCCCCTCACCCCCTGTGCCCACCAGTTTCCCCCTCTTTGCGCGGAACCAAAGGAAAACATTGCGCCGCCGTGCTGCACCCTTGACAGCCTAAAACGGTCCCTTGAGACGCAGGGGTCAAAGGGAAATATTTTCACCTCTCACAAAAATTTCACTCGAGGCAAGAAAGTTTCAATCACAAGTGGGGACGATTTTCTGAGTGACAAATCACACATAATATTCATTCGATTTCCACCTCCTTTCCACGACTGAAATCAAAATTCCTTCTTTGTCCCGATCTTCCAGGTTCTGCGCAGCACTCGCACTGAAGATGAGATTTGACTTGACAATCGAATAACTCTTCTTCTTAACTTCTTGACAAGAATTTATGCACCAAAAATTTGACCAAAATTGGAGAAAATTGCACTGGTGAGAGGCTTAACCCAAATATCACGCAATTTTGCATTCAAAGATTCAGAGGTTTTGATGTCGGAAAACATATGTGAGTGAAAAGCACTCAAACACATTTCAGAGAGAAATGAATTCGTGATTTCTGTTGGCATTTTCTGCAGGTTTCATACTGTGGAGTACAAATGGTAAAGTGCAATCATATCGCCGAAACGTACCGGTATTTGATTCTCCTTTCAGCACAGAGTACAGCAGGGAGGGAAAAGCACGCACTTTGTAACTTGGATCTCAGATGTTGAAACGGACTCTTCTGTTGAGTTGAACACCGATCACTCAAACAGACCCCTTCAAAACTTCTTGAGAGAACACACTTGTAATGGTCAATTAAAAGGCTCTCAAACACAGGGAAAATGCTCGTATGTTGGACGATGGAGAAACATCAATTAATTCATCTCCCACTTGAAATACTGATCCCCGTGCGGACAATGTGTCGGATGCATTTAGATTCAGGCCTGCCTCACACTGAACATGTCACGCGTTGCGTCCCTGTATTGACGGGCAAAGCGACAACACATCAACTTGCAGAGACGCAACACACAGACCATGCAATGTGAAACAACCCGATGCATTTTCAATGTCGCCCAAGTGTCGACGAAAGAATAGTCTCAAGAATAAAGTACCTCAATCAGGGAATTCAAATGAATTTAAATTTGAACATCAGAAGCTTCTTTCGCGCTGCACTCAGACCACGATAATCCCTCTCGCTTCAGTAATCCCCAACCTGCCGCCCTGCTCCCTTCGCATTCTTTCCAGCAACAAGTGGTTCCCTTCTGTGTCAAGAGGCTGACTCAGCTGCAACTGCTGAAAGTTTGCATTGTCTTTCACCTGTGACCTGCGAAAGCCTCCAATAACAAGCATTTCCCGAAAGGCATTTTCACAAGAGTCTGTGGACAGAGTGAAACCTTTCTGCGTGTATTTTTGTCAAACTTCTCGCAACAACACACCACCATCCTAACTCGGAGGTTGCTCAAATTTGCAGGTGCAAGGAAAGACAACATTGATTCAGCGTCACAGTGTAGACTTTCCCGATGCAGCAAGATGTTCTCAAGCTATATTCTTGTTCAACAGCACAAAACCTTTTGACACGCAGTCCTAACCATTCAGTTCTTGAGCACAACGGCCCAGCCATGGAGTAGATGGACGAGAGTTTATGTGACATATCTGACCCGTGGTCATCACGAGCTGATGCGGGGGCCACATTCATCACGCATCAGATCCTATCAGCGCCTGGACTGGACACCAGGTATGTGCGAAGAATAAAACCCAGTATCTCACACGCGAGAAACAAACGGCCTTTTAAGATCTCCATTTTGAACGAAATTCGTTGGTTTGTTCAGTCACGCGCACGCACACCTCACACACGAACACAGAACCTGGAGCACCCCAACCTGTGTCCTCTGCATGGCGTCACCACCTGAACCAACTTTAACCAAACTGATGTCCTCTGAAATCCTTCACAGGTCTTTTGAATGCAACTGCCATTTCTCGCATTGCCCGTATCAACATCCCAAACTCGCCACGCTGCACTCGCTGTGATCTATGGAGCCTCGACAACAACACCCAGTGATGAATCTTGCCCTTGATGTGGTGATAACGCAAGCGGATTCGGGCGGTCATCCCCACAGAAACACACACAAAAAAATTCCAAGCTTCGCGCTGCCTTTTCCTTGGCGAATTTTCCAAAGACGGAATAAGGCCAGGTTTGGGGGGGGGGTCGTCCCCCGAACCCAAATTCCGGATCCGCTCCACAATAATTCGGAGTGTGACGGGCTGGAGGAGGCCCCATCACGAGCTGATCGCAGATACGACTCCTATCTCCGTGGAATCTCGGGTCCGCCGGTGCAACAGGTGTGTGCGGGGGGGGGGGGGGGGGGGTGGTGTTAGTGTCGGGGGCCGCCCCCCTTTCCAAAATTGGGTTGCCCCCAGGTGTCAAAAATTTTTTTTAAAGTTTTTTTGTGTTG